>RCUS01000583.1_pt1 | contig 23341 bp, 15 predicted proteins | sample 2166221 | NCBI WGS metagenome assembly RCUS01 (sample SAMN09932758, study PRJNA488358) | compost metagenome | isolation source: compost soil in cyclohexanecarboxylic | place: Germany: Experimental Botanical Garden | reverse complement strand
AACTCGAGTTCATGCACATGTCCCAGATGTCCCGGCAAGACCCGTTGATCGAGAATCACACGGTCGACTACGTTCCACTCGCAGAGCGCCACGGGAAGGCTCGCGATCTTTTCACTTTATGGTTCAGCACCAACATCGCGCCACTGCCTATCGTCACCGGCGCCATGGTGGTTCAGGTGTTCCATCTCGATCTGTTCTGGGGTTTGCTGGCGATTGCCCTGGGGCATATGGTCGGCGGACTGGTGATTGCCCTCGCGTCGGCCCAGGGACCACGCATGGGCATTCCGCAAATGGTCCAGAGCCGCGGCCAGTTCGGTCGATATGGCGCGCTGCTGATCGTGTTCTTCGCCGCGCTGATCTACATCGGCTTCTTCATTTCCAACATCGTGCTGGCGGGTAAATCGATCGTCGGTATCGCACCTTCAGTGCCAGTGCCGGCCAGCATCCTGATCGGCGCCCTCAGCGCCACCGCGATCGGCGTGATCGGCTACCGCTTCATTCACACGCTCAACCGCATCGGCACCTGGGTCATGGGCAGTGCGTTGCTCGCCGGGTTCCTCTACATCTTCGCCCATGATCTGCCGGCGGATTTCTTCACCCGCGGCGGTTTCAACCTGTCCGGCTGGCTGGCCACGGTGTCGCTGGGGATCATCTGGCAGATCAGCTTCTCGCCTTATGTCTCGGACTATTCACGTTACCTGCCGGCCGATATCGGCATTACCCGTCCGTTTTTCGCGACCTATCTGGGCGCGACGTTGGGCACGATCCTGTCATTCACCTTCGGTGCGGTAGCGGTACTGGCAACCCCGGAAGGCACCGAAGCGATGGCGGCGGTTAAGCAATCCACCGGTTGGCTGGGGCCGATCCTCATGGTCCTGTTTCTGCTCAACATCATCAGCCACAACGCCTTGAATCTGTATGGCGCCGTGCTGTCGATCATCACCTCGATCCAGACCTTCGCCAGTCAATGGACGCCGAGCATCAAGGTGCGCGTGGTGCTCTCGAGCGTGGTGCTGGCAGGCTGCTGTGTGGTGGCGTTGGGCGCGTCGGCGGATTTCATCTCGCAGTTCATCGGGCTGATTCTGGCGCTGTTGCTGGTGCTGGTGCCGTGGGCGTCGATCAACCTGATCGATTTCTATGTGATTAAACGCGGCCACTACGACATCGCCTCGATCTTCCGCGCTGATGGCGGGATCTACGGACGCTTCAACCTGCATGCGATCGTCGCGTATTTCATCGGCATCATCGTGCAGCTGCCGTTCGCCAACACTTCGTTGTATGTCGGGCCGTACGCCAATCTGGTCGAAGGCGCGGACCTGTCCTGGCTGGTGGGGTTGGTGGTGACTTGTCCGTTGTATTACTGCCTGGCGACGCGGGGGCAGGGGCAGGAAAAACGGGCGGCGAAACTGGGTTTCACCGACTAGCACAACTCGTTGTGTGTTTACTGAAATGCCCGGCACTTTGTCCGGGCATTTTTGTTTGCTGGTACGCGTAGGTGAATTCTTAGGGCGATCGCGGAATTTTCTGACGCTTTTTTAGGGTTGGCGGTCGGAAATGCGGCGTTTAGGATTTGGCTTGTCTGAAGTAACCATGCCATATCCAGCGGGCTGTACTTCATCCAGGCAACAACGACAACGAGCCACATACCGAATAGACTCCAACACATTGATTCCGGAGGTCACCATGAGCGCCGAACGTTCCCCCATCGTTTCCGAGTTTGAAACCGAAGAACAGGCCGCCAGCTATGACCGTTGGTTCCGTGCCAAGGTACAGGCTTCACTGGATGATCCGCGTCCAAATGTTCCGCACGATCAAGTGATGGCTGAAATGCGAGCCCTGATCGAATCGAAGCGCAAAAAACGGGATGCTGGTTGAGTGGCGGCCCGAAGCAAGGGCTGAACTTTGGCAAATCCTTAATTATATTGGCGATCGTCACGTTGTAGCGGCCAGCGACCTGGGGCAGGCCATCGAGATGGTTACATCGGTTCTCCCAGAACACCCCTATCTGTATCGATTCGGTCGAGTGCCCGGTACTCGGGAAATTGTTGTGCACCCCAACTACCTGGTGGTCTATCGAGTGACGGACCGAATAGAGATCGTGAGTGTGTTGCATGCTCGCCAGGAATATCCCCTAACTTGAACTCCTCAGGAGTCGAGCACGCATCGAAGCCTCATCATTTTATTGTTGGAAGCGTTGTGCGCAATAAGCAGCAACAGCGTTGCTTTTGGCATCGGCTGATCGGACTAAAACGCGCTTTCGTCTCTGAAACATTGCCTGCGTGAAAATCATCGTGTATTTTTTCATGAAATTAAAACTATAAAATTTCATGGAGCCGGAATGTTTCAGCAATCCACGCAGCATGTCGCCAGCTACTACGCCCATACCTGCGCCGATCGCCTGGTCAATCGGCCGCCACTGGAAGGCGAGCAGGACACCGAAGTGCTGATCATCGGCGCCGGCTTCAGCGGTTTGCACACGGCACTGCGCCTGGCGCTGGCCGGCAAGCGCGTGACATTGCTGGAAGCCAGTCGGGTGGCGTGGGCGGCTTCGGGGCGTAACGGTGGGCAGGCCATTCTGGGTTGGTCGTGTGACATGCCGCCGCTGGAAGCTGCACTGGGTTATGAGCGCGCGCGGCGGCTGTGGGACGGGATGCGTTGGGCGGCGCGGGAATTGCGTGAACTGCCTGCGCGTCATGGTTTCGATTGCGACTATCGGTCCGGCCACCTCTGGACGTCGGTGATGCCGCGACGGGTCAGCCTGCTGACGGAATGGCAACACGAGGCCAGCCACAAATGGGGTCACGACGCTTTGCAGTTCATCCCGCGCGAGCAACTGCCGGAGTGGGTCGCCAGCGAGCGTTATCAGGCCGGGTTGTTCGATCCTGAAGGCGGGCACTTGAATCCGCTGAAACTGGCGCTCGGTCTGGCCGCCGCCATTGAGCGGGCCGGGGGCGTGATTCATGAACAAAGCAAAGCACTGAATTATCACGAGGACGGCAACGGTTACGTGGTCACCACTGAACGCGGTCGCATTCGCGCCGACGTGTTGGTGCTGGCGTGCAACGCTTACCTTGATCGGCTCGACCCGCAGCTATCGAGTTGCGTGTTGCCGGTTGGCACTTATCAGGTGTCCACCGCGCCGCTTTCCGAAGCGCAGGCCACTGCGTTGCTGCCGAGCAATGTGTGCGTCACCGATAACCAGTTCGTGCTCGATTATTTCCGCCGCACACCGGACAACCGGCTGCTGTTCGGCGGTGGTTGCACGTATCTGGGCGGGATGCCGAAAGACATCGCCGGCGCAACCCGGCCGTGCCTGGAGCGGGTGTTTCCGCAATTGAAAGGCGTCGAGCTGGAGTTCGCCTGGGGCGGTCACATCGACCTGACCCTCAAGCGCACGCCGGACATCGGTCGACGTGGCGATTTGTACTGGCTACAGGGTTACTCCGGTCACGGCGTACTGCCGACCCTCGCCGGGGCGCGGGCAGTCGGCGATGCGATTCTCGGTCAGCCGGATGAATTGGCGTTGTACCAAGGGTTGAGCAACGGCAGCTTTCCCGGCGGCAAGTACATGGCGGCGCCACTGGAAGCCATCGGCAAAGCCTGGTATCGGCTGCGCGACAGCATTTGAAGCAGCAATTTCTGGAAGCCTTTAGATGGACATGCAAGAAGAGATTTCGGCGCTGGCGATCCTGATCCAGGACCTGCGCAAGCACAAGAAATACACCCTCAAGGAACTGGCGGACAAAATCGGCCGGTCCGTGGGGTTCCTGTCGCAGGTCGAGCGCGGTTTGTCCCGCCCGACGGTGGCGGACCTGACCGCCATCAGCGAAACCCTCGGCGTGCCGACCACCTACTTCTACAGCCTGCCCAAACCCAAGGCCCTGCCGTGGGTGACCCGTCCGGACGAGCGCCGCACCCTGTACTACGCCGACGGCATCACCGACATCATGGTCTCGCCGAAAATGCGCGCGTCTTTTTCGATGCTGGAAAGTCAGCTCGAACCCGGCGCCAGCAGTGGCGACCGGCACATGAAAGACAGCTCGGAGCAGGGCGGCTATGTCCTCGAAGGGGAATTGACGCTGTGGCTGGATGACGATGAGCCGGTGACCCTGCGTGCCGGCGACAGCTTTCAACTGGCCAGTCATGCCCATTGCCGCTACGGCAATCTGTCCGATCAACTCACCCGCGTGCTTTGGGTTTACACCTGATAAAAACAACAAGGAACAAAATGATGGATGCTGTGTGCTCTGATCTGCTGGCCGAAGTGCGTGGGTTTCGTCAGCGCTACCCCGATGTGCGCTACGTCGACCTGATTTCCCTGGACATTCCCGGGCATTTCTACGGCAAGCGCTACCCGATCGAAATGCTCGAAAAAGTCGCCGCCGGCAGTGCGCTCAAGTTGCCGCAAAACTGTGTGTTGCTCGGCACTCAGGGCGGGCTGTTCAAGATCGGCGACTACTGTTTCAACGATGGTGATCCCGATGCTTTGCGTCGCCTGGTGCCCGGCACGCTGAAACTGGTGAGCTGGGAGAAACAGCCGTTGGGGCAAATGTTGATTACCTCGGACGGCACAGCAAAACCGATCGAATTCGAACCGCGCGAGGTGTTGGCGCAAGTGCTGGCGCGGCTGGGCCGCAAAGGCATTTTTCCGGTGGTGGCGTTCGAGCTGGAGTTCTATCTGTTCGACAGCCAGTTGCGTGATGGTTTGCCGCAGTTTGCCCGCGATCCGCTGACGGGCGATGCCGATGATCAACCGAACATGCACATCGAGCGTCTGTCGCGGTTTGCCCCGGTGCTCGATGAAATGGTCGAGACCGCCCGGGCGCAAGGTATCGATGCCACAGTGATCACCGCCGAGTTGGGGCCTGGTCAGTTTGAGATCAATTTCGGCCATCTGGATGACGGCCTGCGCGCCGCCGATTGGGCCGCCCTGTTTTGCCGCAGCACCCGTGGTGTAGCGCTCAAGCACAACTACCGCGCCAGCTTCATGGCCAAACCTTACTTGCAGCACCCCGGCAGCGGCATGCATGTGCACGTGAGCCTTTACGACGAAGCGGGCAACAACTTGCTGGCGGCGAACGGGCAACAAGCGCTGCGCCATGCAGTCGCGGGTTGCCTGGATGTGTTGCCGCACTGCATGCCGATCTTCGCGCCGAACCACAACGCGATGCGTCGCTTGAGCGGTACGGTAAACGTCGCCTCGCGGGCCAGTTGGGGCTTTGAGGATCGAGATGCCTGCCTGCGAGTGCCGGAGTCGGACGCGAAAAACCTGCGAATCGAACATCGCCTCGCTGGTGCCGATGCCAACCCTTACCTGGTGCTTGCCGCAATTCTGGTAGGGCTGGAGCAAGGGCTGGAACGCGGTCGCGAACCGATTGCGCCGCTCAACGAAGACCGCAGCAGCGGCATCGACTTCCCGCTGGAAATGCTTGAGGCCGTGCAGTCGATGCAAGGCAATCCGCAGTTGCGCGAAGGACTGGGCGCGGAGTTCGTTGATGTGTATTGCGAGAACAAGCGTCAGGACCACCTGGCCTTCTTGCACGACATCAGCGCGCGGGAATACCGCTGGTTCCTGTAGTTAAAGAGGTTTCGAGGTTAACCTTAAAAAATATCTGGATATTTAAAGGCTTAGAGAATTTAGTAACTGACTGGTTAAATAAAATATCTTGTTACAGCGCGAAACATTGCGTAATATCCGCGCCGCGTTCACCACCACGGTTTATGCATTTTTAAGTCCCGGGCGTCCATCAGCTGCCCGGGATTTTTTTTGCCTGAGATTTCTGCGTCCATCAGCTCATCAGGACTTCGCTTCCTTGGTGCCCAGCACATCGCGAATGTTGTCCACGACATTGCTGTCCTTGATCACATCGTTGAGCCAGCCTTCGAGCGGCATGTTGCCCCATTTGATCGCACGTTCGATCAGGTAGGGGACGGGGCTTTGCGGCTCGGTCTGCTTGAAGAATTGTGCGATACCCGCCAGCAGGGTGAACGCCTCGTCGCGAGTCTGGGGCGTGGTGCGCAGCGGCGTGACGGGAATGTCTTGCTGGGTCTGGGTCATTGCAGCACCTGTAGGTTGTGCGCCAGCGCTTTCGGCGGCCGGGGTTGCAGCGACAGGGGCCGGATGCAGTTCTATCCCCCGATCTTTAAGCAGCTTCTCGGCCAATTGGCCTGCACGGGACAGCACGTCATGCAGCCCGGCAAAGCTCGGTGCGTCAGGGCCGAACAGCCTGTCAGCGGTGCTTTGCAATTGCTGGCAGGCGTTGAGGCTGGCGGCGATTTCGCTGGCTTTGCGGCGCAGGTGATCGGAGTCGGTAAGCACCACCGAACGCTGAAAGACCTCAGCGTTGATCTTGCCTTCGTCCAGGGCTGCACGCATGGCCTGAGGGCTTTGCAGTGCCAGGTTTTCGACATGCCTGGACTCGTCGTAGCGGAGCAGACCGTATTGCTGGCCTTGGGTAATGGGCAGTCCGCCCACGACATCGGCCAAGGTGGTTTTCATCCACGCCAAACGGGCCGCGCGTTCATCGACGCCGTCTTCGAGGGAGGGGAAGAGGCCGCCCCAGAAAGTATCCAGAATGCGTTCGGCCAGCGTCAGGCCAAAAGTGATACCGCTGAAATGATGCTGGTGCGCCAGCCCTTCGCTGAGCCAGGCGACCAGCATCAGGTCCTTGCTCTGTCGAGCCAGGCCTTGTGCCGCCAGGGTGATGGTCAGGTCCCAGTCAGAGGACTTCAGATCCGTTTGCCAGTCACCCTGGGTCAAATAATCGGGGTCTGCTCGCCGCGCTTCTTTCACCTGATCGAACAAGGCGGAAAAGCTCAAGTCTTCGCCGCTCCCCTCATTGATGGGCGCGGTCAGTTCGGCCAGCGAAAGGTCGTTGAGAAATTCAGACATAGGTAACTCTGATCAAAATAAAAGAACACCGTACCCGCCCGGCGGGCACGGTGCTGAAAACGAGCCGCCGGGCGGCCCGTCATTGCCACGGTGTTATGCGAAAACCTTGTTGGCAGTACGATCCCAACCGCCGGTGACGTTGCCGCCGCCCTGGCCATCGGCACGGCTCTGCTGGGTGTAGGTGGTTTTGATGCGGGCAAAGTTGAAGCTGATTTCTTCGATCGGCAGGTCGCCAACCGATTTGTCTTCACCGTTCTGGCTGCCACCGGCGACCGCTTTCACGGACGACACCACGACTTCTTCCAGGTTGATGGTCAGGTAGGTGACCTTGTCGCCACCGGCACGGTTCACGTTCAGCTGGATCTTGGCGATGTGCGTGCCTTTGCAGCAGGCTTCGAACAGCTTGGCAGAAGCCTTGTCCACGGCTTTGCGGATGCTGAAATCGCTCAGCGCGACACGCTCCGACGAAGCACCGCCCGACGAGCTGGCAGTCGCGGAAGTGGCCTGAGTAGCGCCGTACTCGTAGCCCAGCACTTCGATCCAATCCTTGTGTTTGTCGTCCAGTACTTCACCTGGAATGCCGTCGATCTGGATGTATGCGTCAAATGCCATTTCTAATTTCTCCTTACCTTCATTTAAAGGGATGTATCTGCAAACAGATCGCAGCCCTTCGTTTTAACCTCTTTGAAACGATCAAGAGAGGTGTGTTACGGCAGCCTCGGCCCACTTCGAGATGACCCAGGCACCGAATTTTCTATAACCGGCGCAGGCTTCTCAGTTGAGTGCCCGCACTTCGATTTCTACCCGTCGGTTAGGTTCCAGGCAGTGAATCAGCTGCGCCCTTGGCTGCTGCATATCGCACTTGACCAAAGGCTTGGTGCTGCCTTCGCCGACCGCTTCTACCAGCTCGCCGGGGACACCTTTGCCCACCAGATAAGTCCTGATGGTTTGTGCCCGTTGTTTGGAAACCTGCAGGTTGCCTTGTGGGTCGCCGAGTTGATCGGCGTGCCCGGCGATGATGATTTTCCCGATGTTGGGGGTGCTGAGCAGCTTGCCGGCAATCGCGCTAAGCTGGCTTTGACCCTCGGTCTTGAGGCTCTGGAAATCGGCACGGGCAAAGGCGAACAGGGTGTCCGACTCCAGCGTGATGGTCTCGATCGAACGCAACGATTGGGTCAGCAAACTGTTGATGTAGTTGCGCGAGCTGGAGATCAGGAACGCGTTATCGAGAATCCGCGGCACGTCCGGCTCGTGAATCTGATCACTGTAGAAATTGATCTGGCGGCTGGCGAATTCATAGTCCTGGTTACTGGTGGCAGCAGCGGCACTGCCGACCTGGCGGGCAATCGCCGGATACCAGTAATCCGGGATTTTCGCTTTCAGGAATGCCGGGTCGGCCTTTTCCCGTTGCGCACGCGACAGCATGACGTAAGTGTCCAGCGTTGCCTTGCCAAAGGCGGCAATGGATTGTGCGCGGTTGTCGTTGGGCAGCGCCTTGGGCTCGACACTGTCCACGCCTGTCACCGGCATCAACTCTTTGGCGTTGCGCTGATAGACCTTGAGCGTAGTCAGCAGATACAACGAGCGGGTCAGGTTGTCGGCCGTGGGTTTGAGCATCACGGTTTCGAGTCGGTCGAAATACTGGCTGCGCACCATTGGCTCTACCTTGTGACCCTGGTAAAGCCCGAGGCGCATGCGCAACGGCACACCTTCGTCGTGATGCTGCGCGTAGTAATGCGCGGTCCAGAACCGCAGGCGATCCAATGTTTGCCAATCTGTGTATTGGCCGCTGGCCGAATGATCGTCGACGCCTGCCTGGGTCAGCTCTGCCGTGATGTTTTGCAGGGTGTTCTTGTTATTGATGTACGACCAGCCGAGCAGGCTGCACAGCAGCACCGCCACCAGCCCGGCGCCGCCGATCCATGCCGCCTTGCGCCGACGTTCGCGGTGGTTGGTGGTGTACAGCGCGACTAAATGTTGGTCAGGAATGATGACTTTGCGAAACAGGCTGTTGATGAACAACGGGCGCGGTTGCGCGTTGCCGCTGGCGATCTCCAGATCCCGTTCGAGCGAGAAACGCTCTGTCACCTGGCGCGCGTGCCCACCCATTTCCGGCTGGTCGGCATCCAGGGCACTAGTGAAATAAAAGCCGCGTAGCAGTTCTGCATTTTGATAAGGATTGGCCCGCAGCAGCGCATCGACGAACAGTTGCAACCGTGGTTTGAGTGCCGCCAGTTCCAGCGGGAAGCGGTACACCGCCGAATCCTGTCGGGTGATCTGGATGTCCTGCGTGACCAATTGCTGGCTCGCCACCTGTTGCCAGTAGGTGACCAGTTCATCCATTGCGACGCCGAAGCGCTGGCCCCAATCAGCCTGCTCGTAACCTTTGTGGGAAAAGGTCTTGCCCATGACTTCGCCGCGCGCGGTTTCATCAAGTTGGCGATAGAAGGGTGCGAAGCCCGGCACCAGGTCGCACTTGGTGAACACCAGATACACCGGCAAACGCACTTCGAGCAGGGCATGGGTTTCCTGAATGCGTTCGCGCAGGCGCTTGGCGATACGCTCCTGATCTTCCAGCGAGGATTGCAGGATGTCGTGGATGCTGACGGTGACGATCAGGCCATTGAGTGGACGGCGCTGGCGATGCTGGCGCAGCAATTGAAGGAAGGCCCGCCATTTGCCGGCCTCTTCCTGGTTGTTCATGTAGCGGCCGGCGGTGTCCAGCAGGACTGCTTCGGAGCTGAAAAACCAGTCGCAGTTGCGCGTGCCACCCAGGCCCGCGACCCGCACGCCTTCGCGCTCGGCGTAGGGGAAATTGAGGCCCGACTGGTAGAGCATGGTGCTCTTGCCCGCCGCCGGCTGCCCGACCACCAGGTACCAGGGCAGGGCGTACAGCGCATCCTTGGGGTTGCTGCCTCGGGGCTTGTTGCTGTGCAGGCGTTCGATGCTCTGCAACAGCCGCTCACGCAACAGGCTGACCTCTTCGCGATCCGCCGGGCTCGCGTTCAGCACCGCTTGATCGGCATCGTCGCGCAGCAGCCCTTCGAGGTTGTGATGGCGTGACACGCCACGATAGAGCAGCAGCACATAGCCTGCCGACAGCACCAGGAATACGCCGATGCCGGTCAGCAGGCTGTTGAGCGAACTGAAATCAAACGCACGGCCGATGCCCCACACCACGAAGATCGTGAGGAAAAAGCACACCCCCAGAATGTAGGGTTGATAGCGCAAGAAGTAATACTTGATCTTGTTCATACAGGCTTCGAATCCAGGGCATCGACAAAACGGTCGATAACGTCACCCAGAGGGCGGTCGATTTCGGGAAAGGCGTGTTGGCGGTGGTGCTCGTCGAAGGCATCGAAAGACGCCAGCACGTCGTAGCTTTGCGAGCGGTCACTAATGCCCGTCAGCACGCGGTAGGCATCGCTGGTTTGGCGTGAGGCGAAGCAGATCAGCCGGGGGCGCATGAAGTCGTCGGCCAGCAGACTGATCTGCGGCACCGCGCGTTCCGGGGTCATTTGCGTCAGCCAGGTGACCCACAAATCAGCAGTCGGATTCTTCAGGCCTCGTTCCGCCGGCAGGGGCAGGGCGATGCCGATTGGCGTCGTGTGCGCCAGGTGCCTTCTGAGGGCGTGAAGCCGGGTAAGCGCGGCGTTGGTGACGAATTCCGGGTAGGCGCCCTGGAGCGCGCTACTGATATCGCGCAGGTTGAAGTTCACCAGGAACTTGTCATGTACGCGCCGGAACAACTCGAAGTCCTGGCCTTGCAACGGACGCAGGGCCTTGATGCGGTCGAACAGCACCGAAGTGCTTTCACCCTGGACGGCCATGTGCAGCAACGGCCTGATCTGCCCGCTGAACAGTTCGCCCAGGGTGAACGGATTGACCAGAGGCTCGGCTTCGCTGGCCTTGAGCGTCTGGAAAATGAAAAACGGATAGCGTCGCCCACTCGAATCTTTCGAGCTGATCATCCCACCCAGCAACCAATTGCCGCTGCGCGCGCGATAGCTGAAAAAACACACCGGCAACGTGTCGAACAGCTCGCGCCAGTCTTCGCGGTGCTGCAAGGCGGCCAGCGCGCCTTGGAGCCAGCCGTCGAACTCGCAGACGTCGTCGCCTGCACCTTGCAGGCTGACGAAGTCCGGGCTCGATGGGACTTTTCCGAAACAGCCGATCATTGGCCGGTTCCCTGATTCAAGGTGCGGCGACTCACAGCGGACGACCTTCTTTGGCGTTCAGTGCGCTCAAGGCTTTGACGTTGGCCAAGTCCGTCAGTTTGACGCCGCCGTAGTTGCGCACGGCGAGGCTGACCGGGCCGCTGCTGGTGTTCCAGCTGAAGCGTTGCTGGATACCGTCCAGATCGCTGACCCGTGCGCTGTCGTTCATGCGCAGCAGGCCCCAACGGCCTGGGTAGTCGAATACCGTGATGCGTTCGCCGCTCAGTGTCACCACATCCAGTCGTGCGCCCGGCGTGGTGGTGGTGCCCGGCCACGAGAAACGGCTCCAACTGGTCTTGCCGTTGCGGTAGTGCTGCACCTGGCCATCGAGAGTGAAGATGATGTCGGTGAGACTGGCCGCAGGTTCGAGCATGATCTCGAAACCGTTGTCGCGGTCCGACAGGCTGGCAATCACCTGGCCCAACGAGCTGGCCTTGTCGATGCTGTTGACCATGTTCGGATTGACCAGCGGTGTTGCCTTGCTGTCGCTGCTCATCCCCAGGCCTTCACCACCGGACAGGTTGCCGATTTCGTTACGCTTGAAGTTCGGCAACAGCCCGGATTCCGGGTCGACGAAACGTTGCAGGTCCTTGACCGAGGCTTCGTTGCGACTACCGGGTGCAATGGGGTAACGGTGCGCCATGACCTGTTCCCATGGCTTGGCAATCTGCTGTGCCCAAGCCTTGGCAATCTGTTGGCCGGCCGGGTCGCGCAGGGTTTCCCAGGCAAACTGGATCGGCAGGCTGAACAGGCCCTGCAACGAATTCGACAGGCCACCCTGGCTGGTGTCGACCGTGGTCTCGACATAGTTGCGCACGCTGGTCACTTCACTTGGCAGCCCTTCGAGGGTTTCGCTGATCAGCTGCTTGCTGCTCTTGCCAACGTCCTGGGAGCGCTGGATGTTGTTCATCCGCACCTTGAGTTTGCGCAACGCCGCCAGGTAACGATCCATGATCGTGCTGTCGGCGCCTTCGGCGTTTTGCACGGCAAACACCCGCGACACTGGCTCGAAGCGTTTCGCCAGGCTGCCGTCGTCGACCGCCGGCAAAGGCGAAATCAGCGTGCTCGGTGAGGCGTTCTTGCCGTCAAAAATGCCGGTGACGCTGCTCCAGAATCCGTCCTCAGGCTTGATGCCCGCTTGCAGGGTTTCGCGGGGGGCAGGGACATCCCATTGGGTATTGTCGTTGACCGCCGCCAAGAGAATTTTCACTGGCGAGTTTTGTACGTCGCTGAGCAGCGACAGCTGTTGGGTTGCGTTGGCCATGTCGGTGAAATGGCGCACGCCGACGCTGTCGATCAGGGTGTACCAGGCTTGCGTGTAGTCGCGCTTGTAGCGCGTCATGAACTCACGGATGAAGTTGGCTTTTTGCACAATGCTGTCGGCGCCTTCACCGTCCAGTACCCAGTCCGATTCGTTCTGCAGGTTGCCCGACACCAGTTTGATCAGCTCCGGCCTGACGAACTGTTCCCAGCCCTGACGGGTGAAAATCGCTGGAACCGCTTCGGTGCCGTAGAGCAACTGACGGCCCGGCAATGGCACCAGATCACTCAGGCCGACGGCCGGGAATTGGCGACTGGATTCCAGTTGCAGGCGCAGGTATTCGCGATCGACCAGCGAGCTGGAAATCATGAAGGACTTGAGGCTGTTGCGGGTTTCGCTGATGAGTTGTTCGTTGCGCGACAACGTCGGCGCCTGACCACTCTTGAGCAATTGCACATACACCGGCGCGTTGTCCGCAATCACCGCGCTGCTGACAGCGTTGTCGGCGCTGGCGGTATTGGCCCAAGCCAGCGGCAACGCAGCCGCCACGAACTCTGCATCCGGATGGGTGGCGGGTTGGGTCAGCATCAGGTAGAGCTTGAGTGCGTTGTAAGACTCGATGATCGAAGCGACCTGGCGCTCATCCAGTCGGCCGAGCATTTCTTCGGACAACGAAAGCCCGCCGGTTGTCGCCGACAGTTCTGCGGCATCGCTCGCCGTGGCCGGGTTGCGCAACGCGGTCAGGGCTTCGCCGCGAGCCTTGTTGGCGGCCCCACGGGCTGCACCGTTCAGGCGACCGGCAACATCAGCGGTGCTGCGTGGCACGTTGTTCAAGCGGATCGGCAGTTTCTGCCCCTGCAGACGGGTTTTGGCGGAGCCGGCCTTGGACGTTGCGGGCGCAAAGGTGTTTTGCGGGTCCATGGTCTTGGCGAACTCGTTGAACGCGCGCATCTGCAACTGCAATTGCAGGGTGATCGGTTCCAGCGCCTGAGTGCGCAGTTGCTGCAAATAGGCGGTCTGGGCGACACGGTAAATGTCGTCACCACGGTAAAGGCCGGCGCCGAGTTGCAGCGGCACGCCTTTGGCGCGGTGTTTCTCGATAGCCGTGAGTTGATCGCGCAGCAGTTCCAGGCCTTGCCCTGATGCGAGTAACCGCGCGCTGTCCGGCGACTGTTGCAGTTCGGTCAATTGCTCGCGCAGCGTGGCCAGCCACTGACGGTTGTTCTGGAACGACAGGGCTTGCCAGCCGATGAACGCGACACCGGCCAGGACCGCCAGGCCCAGCAGGGCAGGGCTGGCGGATTTGTTCTTGCCGAAACGCGACTGGTAAAGCGTCAGGTCGCGATCCGGGAAAATCACTCGACGGAACGTGTCGGTGATGAAGTAGCTGCGGTCGCTGATTTTGCGGCCGGTGCTTGGCTCCGGTTGTTCGTGCTCCGGTTGCAGGGCGAACGACTCTGCCAGATCGTCTTCATACACCTGGCTCAGTTGCTGGTCGGTCTGTAAGGCGCTGGTGAAATACAGCCCGCGCAGCAACAGTGGCGCGCCGCTGCGACGAGTCTCGGCGAAGTGCTGGAGAAACTGTTCCAGCACGCCCGACAGCTCGGCGAAATAGTTCGGGAAGTTCAGCAATGCGCTGTTGGCATCGGCGCCCAACGCAATCATCTGGGCATCGACGTGACGACGAATATGGCTGTGCAAATTGGCCAGTTTGGCATCCAGCACCGGGCGCAGGCCCTGGTTGCGGATCTCGGACAAACCGAAGGTCATGCCAAGCGGTTGCTGGCGCTCGTTCAGGTCGAGGCCTTCGAACGCCTGGCTGAAGCCCGGCAGTTGGTCGGTCTTGCTCAGCATCAGGTAGATCGGTGGATTGGCTTCCAGGCAATCGTTGTACTCCTCGATGCGCGACACCAGTTGTGCGGCGAGTTCGTTGCGCTCGGCCGCGCTGCACGCCAGCAGTTCAGGCAGGCTCACCACCAACACCAGACCATTGACGGCGGCTTTGTTGCGCTGCTTTTTCAGCATGCGCAGGAACGCCGCGAACTCGCTGGCCGATGGGTCGTCGCGCAGGTAACGGCCGGCCGTATCGATCATCACGGCCTCGGGGCTGAAATACCAATCGCAATGCTGGGTGCCGCTTTCGGTGTCGTTGGCGCTGCTGGCAATGCTAGCGGACAGGCCGGAGCGGGTCAGCAACGAGGTCTTGCCCGCCGCCGACATGCCGATCACCAGGTACCACGGCAAATCGTAAAGTGCCGACGAACCACCGCCACCGGCCGAACGGTCGGCGCGCAGCATCGCAATGGCGTGCTTGAGGCGTTCGCGCAGCACTTGCTGATCGCGGAACTCGCCGGTGGATTTGAGCGAACGATCGACTTCGATCTGCACCAGGTTTTCAAGGTTGTGTTCTGCACGGATACGCTTGTACTGACGCAGCACAATGATCAGCAGGTAGAAGGCGCTGACGATCGCCATGGCCTCCAGCGCATAACCGCGCAGCCAGCTCACGTGCGGGGCCACGAACCAGCAGACCGCCAGGCTTGCCAGCCACAGGACGGGGACGAGGAACCAAAAACTCTTCAACAAACGCAATAATGTCTTCATGTCTTCCTGACTCGGTTACCTGACCTGTGCTCAGGCACTGAACAGCTGGCTGATTTGTTCGGACAACGCGGCTACGTCTTTGGCCAGCAGCCAGTCCAGCGTCAGGTAAACACCCACGCAGACCAGCGCAATCAGCGCCAGGTAGAGCCAAAGGGGAACTTCATGGCGCAGCATCTGCGAGACCTGGTCGGGCAAGGCCCAGTCAGGCGAGAGCGCCTTGGGCGTCTTGCGAAAGCGCGCAATGTCCTGGCCCAGGGTATTGGCCAGGTAACGCAACTGGTCCTTTTGCCCGAGGCTGAATTTGCCTTCGAAACCCAGGGCCAGGCACAGGTGGTAGACCTCGAGGACATCGAGGTTCTGTTTGACGTCGCCCCGCAATGAATCGATCTTTTCGAAGAAGCCTTCGCCCGCCAGGTGCACGCCGAAATAGCGGAACTGCAACGGCTGCAATTCAAAGTGACGGCGCAGTTCGTTGTCCCCGGAGCGCAACACGCTTTCATCGAGGAAGGCGCACAAGGCGTACTGGGTGTCCTTCACTTGTTCAACGCTATAGTTGGCGCTGCGGGCATCGCGTTCCAGTGCCTTGAAGAAGGTGTCGACGCTCGCCTCGAAGGCGCTGACCGAAGTCACTTGGCGGCCCTTGCGCACGATCAGCGCCATGCTGATGAAATCCTGCACCAGGTCTTTGAGCGTCGGTTTTTCGCTGGCGGCCGCAACGGCGCCTTGCAGTACGGCTTCGGTCATTTGAGTACCGCCATCAGTTCAAGCTTGAGGTTGGTGAACGCGCTGGGCGCATAGAAAGAAATGGCCTGGGCACTCATCATTCGTTCGTAGACCCGCCCATGGGGCTCGATGGAGAAATAGTGATTGTCCAGTCGCACCGGAATCGCATTGGGCAGGCGCGTCGAGTGATTGAGCGTGACCCCCGGCATGGCGCTGTTGACCACCACTTCGATGTCTTCCGGCGAGCCGACCTTGAACGCCCGTGGCACCAGTTCCAGCAGGCTCGCGCCCGGCATGTCGGCGTGCACGGAAATGTAGAAATCGGCCTCCGCCAGCCGTGGGTCGTGCAACTGCCCTTGCCAGTACGAGGGTTTGGTCTGGGTCAGGTTGATCACCACGCACTGGTTCGGCACCACGTTGTCGAGCAGCACGCGAATCATTTCGTCGAGCTTGACCAGCGAGGCCGCCGGGTCGTGGTGGTCGTACTCGGGGATGTCGTTGAGCTGTGTATCCAGGGAAAATGTCAGCAGGCCGCCGGCGAGTTCAGCCAGGAACAGATACAAGCGTTCGGGGTGCAAACGCGGATGGGCCAGCAAATGCGCTAGGGTCGGATGGGCGCGGTTCACCGTGTTCAACAGCCAGAACAGGGTTACGTCACTGGAGCCGAACTCGGCGATCTGATCCGCGCGCTCGCGACGACGGCCGGACAGCGCCTTGCTTTTCGATTGCAAAGCACCGAGCAAACGCTTGCCCAGCCCGATCAGGGTGTCGTGCGTGCCCAAGTGAAGCGTCGGGTGCACGAAATGCCCGTCGAGGTTGAAACCGCCGATGTTGTTGCGCGACAGGCGAGCGATCGGGCACCAGGTGTAGCCATCCAGGTTGTCGCCATCGATCAGCATCACTGCGTTTAGCCGCAGGCTGGTGATTTCGTTTTCCAGGTCGCCTTCATTGAGGTCCGGCAAGGTGTCGAACTGCTTGCGAAAGCGTCGCCCGGTCTTTTGTTCCTGGCCGTCTTCGACGTAGTTCAGGCCGAAGGGCTCAGGCAGTTTCAGCGCGGCGTAGACCTTCAGGTCGTTGCCCTTGAGCAAGTCCTTCAAATCGCGGGCAGCGGGCAGCGGATCATGCTGCGGCGCATCGAACAGACTGCCGTCGGGAAACACCAGTTTCAGCCTTTTCAGCTGCAGGGAGCCGGTGGCGAGGGCTTCTTCGTCCACTTCGAGCAACTGCACGCCCCAGTGAAAAGGCGTATTGCGCAGGGTCGCCTGCGCCAGCTGATGCTGGTGGAACTCATCCTGATACTGGAAATGTTGTGGCAAAAGGAACATGCCTTCGGACCACATCACCCGGCTTTGCTTACTCATTGAGCGCCTTCCAATAATGAATTCAATTTCGAGTCCACGGCTTTCTGCGCGGAGCCGGCTGCCTTGTCCTGGGCTTTTTCAATCACCACGTCCTGAACCCGTTGAGTCAGCGTTGGCTGGGCCGGTGGGTCGGGCAGGGCGGAAGCTTTGGCGAGTTGCTCTTCGGTCTTGGGTTTGTTCAGCACGTCGACGCCACTGACGGCGGAGACGGTGTTGTTGTCGACCAGTACTCGCAGGCCATCGGAAGAAAACCAGATGCCGTCCTTGCGCAACGAATTGGCGTCAAACGCGACCTTCCAGCGGCTGTTCTCGTCGGAGCGGAAAAACGCCGCGACGCCGACATAACCCGCGGCCTTGTTCAGGGGCCACTTGTCGACCTGGCCCATGCCTGGCAACAAAGTGATTTCGCGGTTCTCGATCAGGGTGTTGCCGAGGGCTTTTTGCGGGTCGTCCCACAGCGAGTCGGCGTCTACCGAGGAAAAGCGCTCCAGTGAAGTCAGCTGATAGACTCGCAGCACCACCGAAAGCGGTTTGCCCTCCGCGTCGGGGTTGAGCTGATTGCCGCCGTCGGAGGTCAGGATGACTTTCTCGTTGTCATCGAACAGCATGTCGCCGGCCCACGTATCGTCGACCCGCTTGCTGACCCGATCAGTCACGCCGCAGGCGCTCAGTACCGTCATCATCGCCACCACCGTCAGGCATTGAGCCAATGCCTTCACGGGACGTTTCCCTGAAAAATTCTTGTCCATGACCACTACCTGTAAATGCTCGATCAGCACAGGCGATAGGCGAAATCGCCGTCGCTGCCCAACTCGATGTTCAAACTCTGGATCGGTTTGTCCTGCGCCATGCGCTCCAGTACCCGCTGCGCCAGCTCGGGCATGAGGGTCTTGGACAGAATGTTGTCGATGTTGCGGGCGCCGCTGTCGACTTCCGTGCAGCGCGAGGCAATGGCTTTGACCAGCTCCTCGTCATAGCTCAGGACGGCCTGATGATTGCGCTCGAAGCGCTGGCGAATGCGTTCGAGCTTGAGCGCGACGATGCGCTCCAGAATCGCGTCCTTGACCGGGTAGTAGGGGACGATGGTCAGGCGGCCGAGGAAGGCCGGCTTGAATACCTGGTTCAATTCGTCACGCAGCCCTTCGACGATGTCTTCCGGTGTCGGTTGCGGCTGGGCATTGAGGCACCACTGCATGATGCGGTCGGTACCGGTGTTGGACGTGAGGATGATCACGGTGTTGCGGAAGTTGATCTCGCGACCTTCGCCGTCATCCAGCACGCCTTTGTCGAACACCTGGAAAAACAGTTCGAGCACGTCCGGGTGGGCTTTTTCCACTTCGTCGAGCAGAACCACGCTGTAGGGCTTGCGCCGCACGGCTTCAGTCAGCACGCCGCCCTCGCCATAACCGACGTAACCCGGAGGCGAACCCTTGAGGCTCGAGACGGTATGGGCTTCCTGGTACTCGGACATGTTGATGGTGATGACGTTACGCTCGCCGCCGTACAGGGTGTCGGCCAGCGCCAGTGCGGTTTCGGTCTTGCCAACGCCGCTCGGGCCGAGCAACAGGAACACACCGATCGGCTTGTTCGGGTCTTCCATGCGTGCGCGGGAAATCTTGATGCGCTTGCCGATTTCGAGCAGTGCATGGTCCTGGCCGAGTACCCGCTCGCCCAGCAATGCAGGCAGGCGCTGCACGGTTTCGATTTCGTCGCGCAGCATTTTGCCCAGCGGAATACCGGTCCAGCCGGAAATCACTTCGCCGATGGTGCCGCCATCTACCAGTGCATGCACCAGCGGTTGTTCACCCTGGACGCTGACCAGCTCGGCGCGCACCGCGGCAATTTCCTGAGCATCTGGGGACTGGTTTTCCGGGTGGCTGAGGGCGCCAAGTTTTTCCACCAATTGCAGTTCACGTTGCCACTGTTGTTCAAGGGCATCACGGGTCTGCTGTTCGCTGAGCAATTCGGTATTGAGGGTGGTCAGGCGGCGGGCATGGTCGCTGCCTTTGGCGGCTTCCTGCTGCAGCACCGAGACCTCTGCCTGCAGGTTGTCGATCTGGCGCTTGCAGTCTTCCAGCGGTCCCGGTTGCGCCGATTGCCCCAAGGCGACCCGGGCGCAAGCGGTGTCCAGCACGCTGACGGCTTTGTCCGGCAGTTGGCGCCCGGTGATGTAGCGATTGGACAGGCGCACGGCTTGCACCAGCGCTTCGTCCATCACCGTGACCTTGTGATGTTCCTGCATTTTGGCCAGCAGGCCGCGCAGCATGTGGATCGCCTTGTCTTCGTCCGGCTCTTCGACCTTCACCACCTGGAAGCGGCGGGCGAGGGCGGCATCTTTCTCGAAGTACTTCTTGTACTCGGCCCTGGTGGTCGCCGCGATAGTGCGCAACTCGCCACGAGCAAGCGCGGGCTTGAGTAGGTTGGCGGCATCGTTCTGTCCGGCCTGGCCGCCCGAACCGATCAAGGTGTGCGCTTCGTCGATGAACAGAATGATCGGGTGCAGGCTGCGCTTGGTTTCTTCGATGACTGACTTGAGGCGGTTTTCGAATTCGCCTTTCACCCCGGCACCGGCCTGCAACAAACCCAGGTCCAGGGTGTGGATGGCAACGCCCTTGAGCACCGACGGCACGTCACCTTGAACGATGCGCAGGGCCAGGCCTTCAACCACAGCGGTTTTACCCACGCCGGCTTCACCGGTGAGGATCGGATTGTTCTGGCGGCGGCGGGTGAGGATGTCGACCATCTGCCGCACCTCGAATTCGCGGCCCAGCACCGGGTCGATCCGGCCTTCGCGAGCGCTTTGCGTGAGGTTGATGGTGTATTGATCGAGGGCTGGGGTTTTGCCGTTGCCTTTGATCGGGCTGGCGCTGGCGGCGTCTGAAGTACCCAGCGGTTTGGTCAGGGCCGATTCGGCGCTGCCTTCCACTAACGCGTTGAGGTTCACGCGCAAATCGTCGGCGTTGATTTTCTCCAGCTCCGCCGCACCCGCGATCACCACCCGGCGCAGTTCGTCGTCATCGAGCAACGCCTGCAACAGATGGCCGGTACGGATCTGCGCCTGGCCGAATTCGATGGACGCCAGCACCCACGCCTGTTCGATCATGCGGGTCAAGTGCGGCGACAGCGCAGGCGTGCGTGTATTGCCTTTCTTGAACGTCCCCAGTGCCGTCACCAATTGCGCCTGCAAGCGTTCAGGCACCACGTCGTAATGACGCAGGATGGCTGGCAGGTCGTTGTCGTGGCTGTCGAGCAACTGCAACAACAGGTGCTCGATCTCGACATCGTAATGGTGTTCCGACAGGCACAGCGCCGCGGCGCTTTCGGTGGCGGTACGGCTGGTGTCGTTCAGCTTGGCAAACAGGGACTTCAGGTTCACAGGGAGACCCCATCAAAAGGAATGTGGAAGAGCGCGCAACGGGAGGGTTCCACGTCGACGCCTGGTCGTTTGAGCCAACCGAGCCGGCCCAGCGAAACGTTGCCCTGACGACCCAGGCGGGCGACGGGGACGGCTTGGGGTTTGAGCTTGGGTGCCAACTGGAAATCGAGTTCGGCACCGACGTAGAAGCGCACCAACTCAACCAGTTTCTGGTAGTCGACGCTGCCCGGCTGCAAGCGTTGATAGTCAGCCAGTTCCAGCGGCGCCGTTTCGATGCGCACGCACGATTGGTAATCCCAGACCCGGTTGCCGGCCACGGCGCTTTGCCCGAGCACAGCGTTCTTGCGCCCTAGCTGCGTGCATTGGCTGGCATCGAGCTTCAGCCAGCGACCGGCAAACGGCTTGACCTTGAACGGCAGCGAAAAATAGAAACTGAGCATCACTTCCAGGTTCAACGCATTGCGCGGTTTCTGGGCGAACAGGCCGGAGAAATAGCTGAACAATTCTCGGCGCAGGGGCGAGCCTTGTTTGTCGAATTTCTGCTTCTGCGCCTCGGGGCCGAACCCCACCAGATTCAGCAGGTAGCGGTCGAAATCCGAGCTGCCGTTACGTTCGTACTCGATGTAGAACTTGTACTTTTGCCAGGCTTCGTAGAACAGCGTGGTCATGCGATGCGAAAAAATATCGAGGAACGCATGGGCCGCGTCATCCCGGTACTGGATGTGCCGCTCGATCAACAGCTCGGTGTACGGGCGCGGCAAGACACCCGACGGCCCGACCAGGCCCATGAACGTGACTTGCACTTCAGACAACGGCAGGCCGGCCACGGACACCTTGCCTTCACGCTCAAACTGCAAATCGCTGACTTCACTGGCCGGGAAGTTGAGCGACAGCTGCGAGCGAAAACGCAGAGGGTCTTCGTGCGGTCGGGTTTCCAGGTCCATGCGCCCGGTTCTGCTGTAATGCAGGCGAAGCAAGCGCACCAATTGGAAAAACTCGAATCGGTGCGGCTCAGCCCGTGCCTGATCAATCAGACCAGGGGTTGATCGCCGGTTCGCGGTGGCCATTGGACGACTCTCTTTTCGCGCTGCAAGGTGCGAAGGGTTAATTGGGTAAAGCTGTTCATCGAGCAGTACTGACCGAAGAAGTGGTCGAGCACCATGCCGAACAAAAACACACCGCTGCCGGTGTATTGGCTTTCATCGAAATTGAGGGTGATGCCGACGCCGCGGACGAAATTCGGTCGCGGGTGGCCGATGCGCGCAACCACTGGTTCGCTGCTGACCGAGACGATGCCGTTGATCTGTTTGCGGATCGCCGAGACGTTGCGGTAGTTGTAGAGCGACAATAGCTCCAGCAGCACCTCGCGGCCACGGGACACCAGCGACATGTGGTTCAGTGACAGGTGTGAAATCAGCCGCCAGATCACCCCGTTGCCCAGCGGCACGCGCGCGGTGGCGGTGGGCTTGCGCAGGCAGCGGATGTCCTTGATCACCGAGTTGCCGGGAATGTTGAAATCACCGCGCTCGCCACCGAATGGCAACATCAGGGGCAGGTCGCGATTGCTGCAAGTCAGGCGGATGCTCAACGTGTCGTTGTTGGACTCCATTAACCCCAGCTCTCGGTCCACCACCCGGATAAACACGTTCGAGCCATCGCGCTGGCCGGTCTGCACGGCACGGCGCCGGGCAATCCAGAAACTCTGGCCGGGACCCTGATCGCCACGGGGTTCGAAAAACGGGTGGCAAGTGCCGACCTGATCGATACCGCCGACCTTGCGCACGCGCCGCACGCGATCGATGGACACCACTTCCGCCGAGCTTTGCAGGCGCACATCCGGCGTCACTGCGTACTCGTGCTGGGCGTGGGTCAACTTGATCGGCTCGGCCTGCTGGCGGAACAGGTTGATGATCGGCGTGCAATTGAGCTTGAAGTTATTGCGCCCGATGTTTTGCGTCAGGCGTGCCAAACGGTCGCTGAGGTCGTAGTCGGAGAAGTAGAAATTGACCTCGACCTTCTCGACGTCCTTGCCCGCCAGAATCCGCGCAAAGCCCGACAGGTCGAAGAACATGAACTTGTCGGGGAAGGTGAAGTACTCGTGCAGCAGGCGATAGCCGAGGAACGAGCGCTCCGAATAGTCCACCAAACCTTCGTCGAGACCATAGCCGACGGCTTTCAACGCGTTGGCCGGCAAGACGACCTCACGGGTGCGCCCTTGATCTTCGAAGCTCAGCGTGGCCTTGGCCAGGTTGTTGAACAGCAGTTCGTACAGTTGCAGCATCAACGTGCTTTCGCCGTCGAGGAAAAACCGCAGGCTGTCGAGTTCCATCTTGCCGAACATCACATCGGAGGTCGCGACCAGACCGATGCGCAAGCGCGCAACCAGGTCAGCACTGTGGCCGTTGAACGCCGAGCGCTCCATCTCGATGAATGACGCCTGTTGCACCGCCACCGGCCACAGCTCGACCGGGTAGCAGGTACGGAATTTACACACCACGCCATCAATCGGGTTGGCACTGAGTTCGGTATGCCGGGGTACACGGAAGGCTTCGGTGACTTTTTCCTGTTTGCCCAGATTGAATTCGACGATCGACATCGACGGAGTAGGGCGCAGGTAATGCGGGTACAGCACTTCAAGAAACGACTCGACGATTTCCGGCAGTTCGTCGTCGAGTTTTTTGTGCACCCGCGCCGACAGGAACGAGAACGCTTCGATCAAGCGCTCGGTATGCGGGTCTTCGCAGTTATCGCCCTCGATGAGCAACCGCGAAGCGATTTTCGGGTACTGGCTCGCAAACTCCTGGCCCAAAAAGCGCAGGTGCGACAGTTCCTTTTCGTAATAGGGCAGCAGTTCGTCGAGCATCAGTTGAGGTTCTGCACTTTGTATTCCTGGGTGTTGACCTGCAG
>RCUS01000582.1_pt1 | contig 23361 bp, 15 predicted proteins | sample 2166221 | NCBI WGS metagenome assembly RCUS01 (sample SAMN09932758, study PRJNA488358) | compost metagenome | isolation source: compost soil in cyclohexanecarboxylic | place: Germany: Experimental Botanical Garden | reverse complement strand
GCCTGGTGTCGCTGCTGGCCATGGCCTCGCCGTACCCGATGTTCGTGCTGGTCAGTTCCGGCCAGGCGCCGCTGATCATTGTCGGTATCGCCCTGGCAGTGGTGTGCATGGCGTCGTTCTATGCGGTGATCGCAGGTTATGTCAGCGGCATGTTCGAGACCCGCGTGCGCTACACCGCGATCTCCATGGCCTACCAGGTGTGCGGCGCTATCGCCGGTGGTCTGACACCGCTGGTGGGCACTTGGCTGGCGCACACGTTTGCTGGCCAGTGGTGGCCGATGGCGCTGTTCTACAGCGTGATCGCAGCGGTTTCGTTGCTCTGCGTACTGGCCCTGGCGCGCCGCCATGCCGCCGCCCATCGCCTGGAAATGGCCTGATTAGTGAAGCGTTCTGGAGAACCTGCAATGTTGAAATCCAACGGTGAACGCCTGTGGGCGAGCCTGATGGCCATGGCTGAAATCGGTGCGACCACCCGCGGTGGCAGCTGCCGCTTGGCCTTGAGTGAAGACGATCAGGCCGGGCGCGAGTTGTTCGCCCATTGGTGCCGAGAGGCGGGCATGACCTTGAGTGTCGACCCTATCGGCAACCTCTTTGCCCGTCGCCCAGGTAGCGATCCCGATGCCGCACCGGTGATGATCGGCAGCCACCTCGATACTCAGCCCGAAGGTGGCCGATTTGACGGTGTGTACGGCGTGCTGGCCGGGCTTGAGGTGGTGCGCAGGCTCAACGACCTGCACATCCACACCCGCAAGCCGCTGGACATCGCGGTGTGGACCAATGAAGAAGGCGCACGCTTCACCCCGGCGATGTTCGGCTCGGCGGTGTTCACCGGCAGCATGAAACTGGAGGATGCCCTGGCGGTGCGCGATGCCGATGGCGTCAGCGTCGCGCAGGCATTGCAGCGTACCGGCTACGCTGGCACGCGGCCCTTGGGCGGTGCGGTGGACGCCTACTTTGAGGCGCATATCGAGCAAGGCCCGATCCTTGAGGACAACGCCAAGAGCATCGGTGTGGTCAGCGGTGGCCAGGCCATTCGCTGGCTCGACGTGCAGGTCGAAGGCATGGCCGCGCATGCCGGTACCACACCGATGCCGCTGCGCAAGGACGCCCTCTATGGCGCTGCGCCGATGATCCAGGCGATTGAACAGCTGGCCTGTGACTTCGCCCCTCAGGGCCTGACTACGGTGGGTGAACTGAGTATCGCCAAGTCCTCGCGCAACACGATTCCCGGGCTGCTGCGCTTCACCGTCGACCTGCGTCATCCCCTCGACAGCGCCATTGATGAGATGGAACAACAGGTCACCAAGCGCCTACAAGCCATTGCCGCTCAACGCGGCCTTAACGTCAGCATCAGCCGTCACTGGGTCAGCCCAGCAACACCATTCGATGCCGAGTGCGTGGCCGCTGTGCAGGCTGCCGTGGATGAACTTGGCTACGCGCAACAATCGATTGTCAGCGGTGCCGGCCACGATGCAATTCTGTTGGCGCGTTACTGCCCGACCGCCATGGTGTTCATCCCCTGCGTGGGCGGTTTGAGCCACAACGAGGCCGAAGACGTATTGCCCGAGGACGTACGCCAGGGCGCCGATGTATTGCTCAATGCCGTGCTGGCTCGTGCCGGTCGCAGCGAATAAGGAGAAGCCAATGCGTTGCTATTTCCACCCCGAACAACTCCTGCACCATCCACGCAGCTACTACTCCCGCGGCCAGATGCGCACCCCGCAGGAAGTCCCCGAGCGCGCCCACCATCTATTGCAGGCGGCGCAGCAGCTGGGCTTCGACATCACCCAGCCAGAGGATGCCGGCTTGCAGCCCCTGCTGGCGGTGCATGGCGCGCCGTACCTGACCTTTCTGGAGGAGGCGCACCCGCGTTGGAAGGAAATTCCCGAAGACTGGGGCGATGAAGTGATGTCGAACATCTTCGTCCGTGAGCCCAATGCCTTGCGCGGTATCCTGGCCCAGGCCGCACGCTATCTGGCGGACGGCAGTTGCCCGGTGGGCGAGCTGACCTGGCGTTCGGCCTACTGGTCAGCACAGAGTGCGGTGGCGGCGGCCAAGGCATTGCTCAATGGCGAACCTGCCGCGTATGCCCTGTGCCGACCACCCGGGCACCACGCCCGCGTCGAAGCCGCGGGCGGCTTCTGTTACCTCAACAACGCCGCGATTGCTGCCCAGGCGCTACGCGAGCGCTTTAGCCGTGTAGCCGTGCTCGACACCGACATGCACCATGGTCAGGGTATCCAGGAAATCTTCTACGAACGTGACGACGTCCTGTACGTGTCGGTGCACGGTGACCCCACCAACTTTTACCCAGGTGTCGCTGGCTTTGCCGACGAATGTGGCAGCGGCGTAGGCGAGGGCTACAACCTCAACCTGCCGATGGCCCATGGTGCCAGTGAAGCAGACTTCCTCGCGCAACTGGAAATAGCCCTGGCGGCGGTGCGCGACTTCGGCGCTGAGGTGCTGGTACTGTCACTTGGTTTCGATATCTATGAACTGGACCCGCAGAGCAAAGTCGCCGTAACGGGTGAAGGTTTTGCCATATTGGGCGAGCGGATCCGCAGCCTGGGTGTACCGTGCCTGATCGTGCAGGAAGGTGGGTATCACTTGGAAAGCCTGGAGGACAACGCCCGGGCATTTTTTGCCGATGCACAAGATTGGCACTTGCCGCGTCCACTTCAATGGGGTCAAGGCGTGGCCATAGATATCTAGCGCATTGCCCCGCACCCGCCAACCTAACCTGTGCGTTTCTCAACAGGAGGTTGAAGGGTATGCCTGCGAGCAACGACGACGGCACAACAAAAACGCCACTGCAAATCAGCTTTGAGGCTTACCAGGACGGCTTCATTGGCCGCGCCTTGCCGGCCTGGCTGCGCACGGCCAGCGTTGAGCAACTCACTGCGCTCAAGGAAGCAATGGTCCTGAGCCTGTACTTCAATCAGCGCACCCGCAGTGCGCTGGCGGGGCTGCAGAGTATCGACAGTTTCACCCTGCCGTTGCTGCAACAAGCGCTCGGTCCACGCTTGGACGCGCAGCGTTTGCAGTTCGTGATGGGGCGTAAAGAGCCGGTGATCACTTCGCAACCCATTGGGTCCCCGGTGACGGCCGCGGTGTATGCCAACATCCCCCTGCTGGAAGCGGCGCTGCGAAACTTTAACGAAGAGGAGACTCGACCGGGTGGCTATCTGGCGGGCAATCGGTTGCTCGATCCGCATGACGCGCAGACCGAACTACCCACGCCAGATGTGTTCGCCCGAGCGTGCCGGCAACTGGACCTCGGCAAGCGCTACCAGCAGCACCTTGATTCGGTGCTGTCGCCTGCCGAGGGTGTAGACGAGCAACCCGGTGAGGGGCGCAGGCGCGTGGCCTCGTTGATCGCCCGTATGCAGCGTTACAGTATGCTGGTAGATGCCCATATCGCCTGGATCAAAGGGCAATTGCACGCCGATGAACATCAGTTGCTGGTCAAGCTGTGTGGCCTCCAGAGTCCGATCAATCTCAACGATGACCCTGTGATACCCAAGCAGTTGAGTCTGCTTGGCTGTTGGCTGGAAGGCATTGTTGTTCTCGATGTGCGCGATGAAACCTTCAGCCCGCTCTACACCTCCAGCAATCGGGTGCTGGTCTATATCCCCGGCGACCCCTTGACACCGTGGCGTGCCTACCCCTCGTTGCGTCATTTTGCCAATGACCTGGGCCGTCGCCTACGCATCGGCAGCTATCAAAGCTTCTTTCGTCGATTCGTTCGACGCCGCGACAGTCAGCGCTTTTTCAGCCGCGTTGTCAGTGGCTATGCCGATGTCTCGGACCTTGCCAACATCGATTTGCACGAGCGTATGCTGGCCTTTGACGGGCGCCTGTTTGACAGCCTGGCCCACGCGAGCATTCAGCGCATCAAAGATGATGCGGCGATGATTGCGGTGCCAACGTCCGCCGTCGATCGTGAGGTTCAGCGTGAGCACGATGAGCGTCTGGCGGCTGAAGGCTGGACCTTGCTCAACCTGGCAGGTCTGTTTGTGCCGGTGCTGGGTGCGTTACTGCTTGCCATGGCCGCCTGGGACCTGCTGCGTGGGGTCTATCACGGGGTGCAGGCCTGGCGCGAGGGTGACACCCATGAAGCCCTCGATCACGTCTTGAATGTCGCCATTGATCTGGCCGTCATTGCTGCAACGGCGGCGGGCATTCACGCGGTGCGCGGCGCCTGGCAACGCTCGACGGTGGTCGATAGCCTGATTCCGGCGCAGCTGAATGACGGCAGCCAGCGGTTGTGGAATCAGGACCTGAGTGCCTACCGCAGTGAAATCCCTCCGGCCGCGGCGGTGCAAGACCCTGAGGGGCTGTTTCACCTGGGTAGCCAAGCCTGGATCGAAATGGACGGTTACTACTACGCCGTGCGCCAACGCAATGGCACATGGTGTTTGAGTTCGCGTAATGGGCATGCGCCCGGGCTTGTGCACAATGGTGCGGGGGCGTGGCGACTGTGGAGCGAGCAGCCTGCCGAGTGGGAGGATCCCTACCGGCTGTTTCGTCGCCTGGGCCGCTTTTACCAGACGTTCAACGACCAGCAGATAGATGAAATTCTCACCGCCACCAACCTGAAACCTGATCAGCTACGGGCACTGCATGCCTATGCGCGGGCGCCGGATGCTTGTTTCGTCGACACCTGCGAGCGATTTGCCCTCGACCAGCGTATCCGTGTTGCGATCCTTCAACTGAGTCAAGAGCACGAGGTAGAGGATCAACAGGTGCTCGACGCGATCAGGGCGCTGCCAGGTGCTGAGGGGTTGTCTGAGCCGCTGTTGGTCAGTCTGGTCATGCGGCAACGACGATCATTGTTCCAGCAGCTCTACGACGCCAACCTTGCTGGTCATTCCGATGAAGCGGCCTTGTTGCGTCGGGACTTTCCCGGTTTGCATGCGCGAGCGGCGATCGCTGTGCTCGAGGCCGCAGGAACCGCTCAGCGAGAGCGCTTGCTCGAGAGCGGTCGTGTGCCGCTACCGATGGCTGAGGCCGCGCGCACGGCGGTAAGGCAGATCCGCGTGGCGCGGGTGTATGAGGCGCTGTACCTGCACACGCCGCAATCGCTTGATCTGGCCCGTGTGTGCCTGAAGCTGTGCGGCAAATTGCCGGGAGCCCCCGCCGGGCAGCGTTGGCGCTTGTTCGACGTAACCTTGCAGGGCCCGGCGCTGCTGGCAGTGGGCGAGGGTGAAGGTGACCGGTGCCTGGATATGCTGCACCACGCGGGCGACTTCCAGCTGTTTGATGATCAAGGCCGCTCGCTGGCCGGGCCGGGTGAGTTCTTTAGCGTTATGGCCGCAGGCTTTGATGATGCCGAGCGTGATGCCATGGACGTAAGCGAACCCTTTGCGCACAACCTGCGGGTGCTGTTGGCTGCGCAGGCCAAAGTCCAACGCCAGGAGGTCGGGCAGTTTATTGGACCGGCTGAGCGCATAGGGTGGTTTCGCCCACCGCAACGTCTGGAGGATGGGCGCCTGGGGTATCCCTTGTCGGGTCGCAGCCCTGGTCATTTACGCCGACCGGCAGCTTTGCCTCGACGCTTGCGGTTGTTGTATCCCGCGTTTGACGATGCCCAGATCGAGCGTTGGCTGGAGGCGGTAAGACGCTCAGGGCAAGACCCCGATCGGGAGATCGTGCGCTTGGAACGCGAACTGTCCAGGTTGCAGGTTGAGTTGGGGCGATGGTGTGAAAGTCTTCCCGCGACGTCGTCGCAGCGTACGCCGCGACAAAGCTTGAGCCAGGCGCTGATCGGCTGTTGGCAGCATACCCGAGGCACCCACATGTACTCGGCAACCGGCGAGTTTGAGGGCTATCGCTTGATGATCTGGGGGCTGCGCCTGGATAACTTGCCAGCCTTACCCGAGAGTGTCAGCTTTGAGCATGTTCGACAGCTCTCGTTGCGGGATATGGGGTTGCGAGACCTTCCTGCCGACTTTCTCAGGGCTTTCCCTAATGTGACCCATCTGGAATTACCCAACAATCGTGTGACCCAGCTGCCGCCGAACTTGCCGCTATTGCGCTTGTTGCGCGAGCTGGACCTCTGCGACAACAGTATCGTTCTTGATCAGACGCAAGCGCAGACGCTCAGCGACTGCGAAAGCCTGGAAGTCATCAACCTGTCGTCCAACCCCTTGGGCCGCACCTTTTCGCTCGCCCGGATGATCCGCTTGCGCAGACTGCACGTGCAGCGCACCGGCATCTCACAGTTCCCGCCGGACTTACTCAGTCGTCAGGAGTTGAATGTGGCGGACCTGCGCAATAACGCAATCACTGATGTCCCTGAGCAGTTTTACCGGCTCCCGCAGCGGTTGAGCAGTGCCATTCTGCTGGAGTGGAATCCTCTGAATCAGGGCACGGTGCAACGCCTGCGCGAGTATATGCTCGCCAATGGTTGGCACATCGCCCCAGGTTGGTTAGACATACCGGCACCTGCCCCCCATGTGGTGCGTGACCGCTGGTTGAACGCGGTGGGCGCTGATGCGCTTGCGCAGCGATCCTACACCTGGGACCAAATGCAGGGCACCGAGGGTTCGCAAGCGTTTTTTCAATTGCTGGAGCGCTTGCTGGGCACCGTCGACTTTCAGCACCGACCGTTTGTGCTGGCTGATCGGGTGTTCACCTTGCTTGAGGCCATGGGTCAGTACAGCGGGCTGCGTGAAGAACTGTTCGGCGTGATGAATAATCTGGAGTTGACCTGCCAAGACAGTGCGGCCCTGCACCTGAGCACCCTGGAGTTACGCCTGTTGGTCTGGCGTGCCTGTTATGAGGCCGGGCCGGGCCGTGAACAAAGCGCACTGGTCGAACTGGGGCGCCAGATGTGGCGCCTGGACCAGGTGGACCAGGCAGCCTTGGCGGATATTCAGGCGCGCCAGGCAGCAGGACATGATCCGGATCAGATCGAAGTAGGCTTGGCCTATCGCCTGGAGTTACGCCAACTGCTCAACCTGCCAGGCCAGCCCGGTGACATGGGCTTTCGCGCAATCGCCGGCCTGGATGCTCAGCAGACCCAGCGTTTGGGTCAGCAGATTCTGGCCCGGGAGAACAATGAACGCCTGGCCGAATCACTGCTGACGCGGGACTTCTGGCTGGCCCACCTCAAGCGTGCCTATGCCTCGCGCTTCAGCGCGGTCAGTGAACCCTTCCAGATGCGCTCGACTGAGCTAATGGAGGCGGCGGACACTGCGCCGATGCGCGATGACGAATACAAGGCTGCGCAGGAGCAGATCAAAGAGGAATGGGACAGGGCGGTAGCGGCCCTGACTCGAACATTGACCTACCAGACATTGCAGTTGCCCATCGAGAGTCGGGCACCTGGTGAGGAGGGGCCGCGCCCCGGGCCGTCGACGCGTTCATGACGCCCTGGCGCCTTGTTTGAACCACATGCCTGCTGCAATGGCAGGCGTGTGTCAGCCCTGAGTAACGCCCAGTATTTCCCCTACCAACCAGTTCAGCGCCCGGTCTTGCCCACGTTGAGCCAGGTACACCAGTTCCAGCTCGAAGGCCTCCAGGGCGAACGGTAACTCATGCAGTTGCAGCGGTAGCAAGGAGGCGAAGTGCCGTGCCAGTTGCGTCGGCAGCACCACGCACAGGTCCGAAGCCGCCACCAGATGGGCCGCCTGCAAGTAATTGGGCGTGGTGTAGACGATCTGCCGTGCCAGGCCTTGTTCGCCTAGCCATTGATCGACCATGCCGCGGGTCTGGCCACCGTGTACCCAGAGGTGACGCAGGCGCAGAAAACTGTCCAGGTCCAGTGCCCCACTGAGTAGCGGATGGTCGTTGCGCAGGGCGACGTGCAAGGTTTCGCGGCGCCACAAGCGTCGGGTGAAACGCGCAGGAATCTCGTCGAAACGGCCCAAAACCAGATCGAGCTGGCCACGGTCCAGGGCGTCGACCGGCAAGCTTGGCGCCAGTGGGGCAATGTCCAGGCGCAGGTGGGGTGCGCTGTCCTGCAGGCGGGGCAGCAAGGTGGGCATGCACAGTTGTTCGACGAAGTCGGTCATGGCGATGCGAAAGGTTTGGCGGCTGTGGTGCGGGTCAAAACTGTCGCCGACGTTGAGGGTCTGCTCGATCTGCTGCAAGGCCGAGCGGATCGGGCCCTCCAGCGCCAGTGCCTTGGGCGTAGGTTGCATGCGCCGACCGATGCGTACCAGCAACGGGTCGTCGAGCAGTTCACGCAGGCGCGCCAGGGCATTGCTCACCGTCGGTTGACTGAGGGCCAGGCGTTCGGCAGCACGCGACACGTTTTGTTCGCGCAGCAGCACGTCGAGGACGCGCAGTAGATTGAGGTCAAAATTGCTTATATTCATTCTGCAAATATCACGCATATGAAAATGAAATTTCTCAAATAGTAGGCAGCTGCTTAGGGTGTCGGCAATCCTTCTTTTCGCTTGGGGAGTGTCGCTGTGAGCAATGGATTCGATGTGCAGCAGGCTGCGGTGGTAGGCGCAGGGACCATGGGCCGTGGGATTGTCATCAGTCTGGCCAGTGCCGGCATTCCGGTGTTGTGGCTTGATGCCAGCGCACCGATGGTCACGGCGGGCCTGAAAATGGCCGCCGACACCTGGGCCCACCAGGTGGTCAAGGGGCGTATCAGCGAAGCGCAGGCCGAGCAGAACCTGGCGCGGATCCGAGCGGTGGACAGCTACGCGGAACTTGCCGATGTCGACCTGGTGATCGAGGCGGTGTACGAGAACCTTGAGCTCAAGCAGGAGATTTTCCGCACCCTGGACAACGCCCTCAAACCCCGCGCGATTCTGGCCAGCAATACCTCGGCGCTGGATGTCGACGCCATTGCCGCCGTTACCCGTCGCCCGCAGCAGGTGTTAGGCCTGCACTTCTTCAGCCCGGCGCACATCATGAAACTGCTGGAAATCGTGCGGGCCAAACAGACTTCGCCCGCAGTTCTGGAGACTGCCAGGCAACTGGGCGAGCGCCTGGGCAAGGTAGCTGTGGTGGCCGGTAACTGCCGTGGTTTCATTGGCAACCGTATGCTCAAAACCTACGCCGATGAGGCACGCAAGATGCTCCTCGAAGGCGCGCTGGCGCAGCAGGTCGACGTTGCCTTGCAGGCCTTCGGTTTTGCCATGGGCCCGTTTCGCATGTACGACGTGGTCGGTGTCGACCTCGAATGGCGCGCCCGTCAGTTAGCCGGGCAGGGTATGCACAGCCCGCTGGTGCAGGTCGACAACGCCTTGTGCGAACTGGGCCGTTTTGGCCAGAAGGCCGGGCGTGGCTATTACCAGTATGCCGAGGGCAGCCGCGAAGCCGTGCATGACCCAGACGTCGATCGGCTCATCGTGCAAATCGCTGAAGGCCTGGGCTATCAGCGGCGCACCCTCAGCGATGAGGAAATTGTTGAGCGCAGCCTGCTGGCACTGGTCAACGAAGGGGCCAAGATCCTCGAGGAAAACATCGCCGCCAACAGTCATGACGTCGATCGGGTCTATCTCAACGGCTATGGCTTCCCGGCTGCCGTTGGCGGGCCACTGAGCTGGGCCGATGGCCAGGGCCTGGCATCGATTCAGGCGCGTCTGCAGCGTTTGCAGGGCACTCACGGTGCCCATTGGCAACCGGCGCCACTGATTGCCCGTCTGGTGGCCGCAGGCAAGGGTTTCGCCGCTGTGCAGGAGGGCCGGGTATGAACTATCGGGCGCCGCTGCGTGATATGCGTTTTGTCCTGCATGAACTGTTCGACCTGAGCGGGCATTGTCAGCAACTGGACATCGGCCTGGACCGCGAAACCATCGACGGTGTGCTGGAGGAGGCGGCGCGGTTTGCCGCCGAAGTGGTGGCACCGCTCAACCGCAACAGCGATGAACAGGGCTGTCGCTTGCAGGACGGCCATGTGACCACCCCGGACGGTTTCCCTCAGGCCTATAAGCGTTACGTTGAACAGGGCTGGGCGAGCATGACCGGGCCTGTAGCGTTCGGCGGCCAGGGCTTGCCGCAGATGCTCGCGGCCAGTTTCCACGAGATGCTGATGGGCGCCTCGCTGTCGTTTCGCGTTTACTCAGGGCTCACCGAAGGCACGGTGTTGGCACTGGATCGCCATGGCAGTGCCGAGCTCAAGCAGCGCTACCTGGCGCAGTTGGTCAGCGGCGAGTGGACCGGCACCATGTGCCTGACCGAACCTCAGGCCGGCACTGACCTGGCGCTGCTGCGCACTCGCGCTCAGCCGCACGCTGATGGCAGCTATCAGCTGAGCGGCAGCAAAATATTCATCAGCGGTGGCGAGCAGGACCTGAGCGACAACATCATCCACCTGGTGCTCGCACGTTTGCCCGACGCGCCACCGGGGGTCAAGGGCATCAGCTTGTTTCTGGTACCCAAGCGGTTGGTCAATGTCGACGGTTCGCTGGCTGAGCGCAATACGCTCAGTTGCGGTGCGCTGGAGCACAAGATGGGCATCAAGGGGGCCTCTACCTGTGTGATGAATTTCGACGCCGCCAGGGGATGGTTGGTGGGGGAGGCGAACCAAGGGCTGGCGTGCATGTTCACCATGATGAACGATGCGCGCTTTCAGGTTGGGCTGCAGGGCCTGGGCATTGCTGAAGCGGCGTTCCAGGGGGGGCTGGCATATGCCCGCGAGCGCTTGCAGTCGCGCTCACTCAGCGGCCCGCAGGCCCCGGAAAAGCCCGCCGATCCGATCATCGTCCACCCCGATGTGCGACGCATGTTGCTGACCCAGAAAACCCTCAGCGAAGGCTGCCGTATGCTGGCTGCCTATACCGCCCGCCAGCTTGATCTCGAACACCGCTGCAGCGCTGCCAAACGGCGTGCGGCATTATTGATTCCGATCGTCAAAGCCTTCTTTACCGATTGCGGTCAGGAGGTCGCCAGCCTTGGTGTGCAGCTGTACGGCGGGCACGGCTTCATTCGCGAGTGGGGCATGGAGCAGTTGATGCGCGACAGCCGCATCACCCAGCTCTACGAGGGCACCAACGGCATCCAGGCGCTGGATTTGATTCGACGCAAACTGCTCGGTGACGGCGGTCTTGAGCTCAACGCACTGATCGATGAGCTGCTCACCGAAACGGCGCAGGCAACCGCGCAGATGCAAATGGCCGAGCAGGTCGGCCAGCAGTTGCAGCAGTGGCGAGCATTGGCCGAGTCGGTGCTGCAGGCCTGTGCGCATGACCCTGAAGAGATTGGCGCCATGTCGGTGGATTTTCTCGCCTACTCGGCCTACACGGTGTTGGCCGCACTCTGGTTGCAAGCGGCTGAATGCGCCAGCCAAGCCCTGGCGGCGGGCACTGACGAAGCGGCGTTTTATCAGGCCAAACTGCACGCGGCCGACTTTTACCTGCGCCGGGTATTGCCACGGGCTGCTGCCCATCGCCAGGCTTTGCTGGCCGGTGCCGGGTGCCTGATGCGCTTGTCGGAGGCCGACTTCGCGTTCTGATCATTTCTGCGGACATCACAACAACAATGAGGGACGCCGCATGCAGTCATTCAGTTTTGCGAGCACCGCGCAAATTCTCTGCGAAGCAGGTGCCGCTGTGCACCTTGCCCGCCTGTGCCGCGAGCGCGGGGCACGCTCGGTATTGATCGTCACCGATCCGGGCCTCGCTCGCCTGGGCTTGCTCGAACCGTCGCTGCCAGGCTTTGCCGAGCAGGGGCTGGCGGTGCAGGTGTTTGACCAGGTGCTGGCGGATCCGCCACAAGCCTGTGTGCTGGAAGTGGTGCAACTGGCGCGAGCGATGCAGGCCGATGCCATCGTCGGCTTCGGCGGCGGCAGCTCTATGGATGTTGCCAAGCTGGTGGCCTTGCTGGCGCACCCGCACTGCCAGCAAGCGCTGAGCGATCTTTACGGTGTCGACCAGGCCAAGGGCCGGCGCCTGCCGCTGATTCAAGTGCCGACCACCGCCGGCACTGGCTCGGAGGTGACGCCAATCGCCATTGTTACTACCGGCGAGCACACCAAGATGGGCGTGGTCTCAACCCTGTTGTTGCCGGACCTGGCGCTGCTTGATGCCGACCTGACCGTTGGCTTGCCGCCAGCGGTCACCGCTGCCACCGGTATCGATGCCATGGTCCACGCCATCGAAGCCTACACCAGCAAGCTCAAGCGTAACCCGCTGTCCAACCTGTTGGCCCGCGAAGCCTTGCACATGCTCGCCAGCAACCTCGATCAGGCGGTGCACAACGGCAGTAACCGCGAGGCACGTCAGGCCATGTTGCTCGGTGCGTGCCTGGCCGGTCAGGCCTTTGCCAATGCGCCAGTCGCCGCGGTGCATGCGCTGGCCTATCCGTTGGGCGGGCACTTTCATATTCCCCATGGGCTGTCCAATGCACTGGTGCTGCCCCATGTACTGCGTTTCAACGCCGAGGTAGCGGCGCCTTTGTATGCCCAGCTCGCACCGCTGTTGCTCGGTGAGCGCTTGCGACCTGGTGATACACGTAGCCTGAGTGAACAGTTCGTCAGCGAGCTGGCCGAGCTCAGCCCGCGTTGCGGCTTGCCGACGCGCTTGCGCGATGCCGGGGTGCCAGAGAGCAGCCTTGCACAACTGGCCCGTGACGCCATGCTCCAGCAGCGCTTGCTGGTGAACAATCCGCGTGAGGTCAGCGAGGCTGATGCACTGATGATCTATCGGCAGGCGTACTGAAATGGAACAACCGTTACGCGACACCTTCCGCCATTTCCATTCGATCACCACGCGCTGGCACGACAACGACCTCTATGGCCACGTCAACAACGTCGTCTACTACAGCTTTTTCGACAGTGCGGTGAACACCTACCTGATCGAGCAGGGCGGGCTGGATATTCACCAGGGTGAGGTGGTCGCTTTTGTGGTCAATTCCAGCTGTGACTATTTTGCCTCCATTGCCTTCCCCGAGCGCATTGAGGTCGGCCTGTCGGTGAGCAAACTGGGTAACAGCTCAGTGCATTACACACTGGGTATTTTCAAGGCCGGCGAGCAGCAGGCGTGTGCGGCGGGACGCTTTGTCCACGTCTTCGTCGAGCGCGCCAGCAACCGCTCGCAGCCTATCCCTGAACCCCTGCGAGCGGCATTGAGCCGTTTGCTCTGTGACTGACCTGGAGGCCTACTGCGCGCAGCCCCTGGGTATCGGCCCGACACGGCTCATCGTCAACGGCGGTGCTCATGCCATTGGCCACCCCTATGGCATGAGCGGCGCGCGCAGGGGCGGCCATGCCTTGCTCGAAGGTAAACGCCGTGGGGTGAAGTACGTGGTAGTGAGCATGTGCGTCGGTGGCGGCATGGGCGCGGCGGGTTTGTTCAAGGTGCTCTGAGGTTGCTCAGCGCGCGCGGTAGGCACCGGGCGCGCAGTCGAACCAGCGCAAGCTGGCGCGATGGAAGCTTTGCACGTCGCTGTAGCCGAGCTGGTCGGCGATCTGTACCAGCTCCAGTGCGCTGCCGTGCAGTAAGTCTTCGGCGCGGTAGCGGCGGTACTCGTCGAGCAATTGCGAGAAACTCCAGCCCAAGGCCCTCAAACGCCGTGCCGCCGTGCGTTCGAGCAGGTGCTGCCCCTGGTAAAACAGCGGCCAGCGTTCGCTGTCGGCCAGGTGCACGGCCAGGTGGTCGCTGGCCAGCTCCAGCAGGGTCGGTTGGCTGTTGCGTTGGGTCTGTTGCAACAGGCTCACGAGCATCTGCTCCAAGGCCTGATTGCCGGGTGTGAGTGGCTGGGTGAACAACTGCGGATTAAGGTGGATGCCGTGTTCGGCATGCCCCCAACTGACTGGGGTGCGCCAGGCCTGGGGGTGCGCAGTGGTATCGGCTGGCGCTGGATGGGCCAGTTCGATGGCCAGGATCGGATCCTGCTCCAGGCCGCTGGCCAGTAGCTTACGGCGCAGCAGGCTACTGATGCTGGTGAGCATGTAGTCGGTGATCGGTGCCGTGGCCTTAAGGCTGCCGCAATCCTCCAGGCGCAAGGTGACTTGCCGTTCGTTACGCTCGATGCGGGCGCGAAAATGGCCGTTGAAAAACGGAAAGTATTCGACGAAAAACGCGCAGGCGCTGTCCAGCGAAGCGGCCACATCAAACAGGTAGGTCAGGCCGTTAGTGGCGGTGGACACGAAACGCCGGCCGGCGGCCAGGCCAATCAGCGGGTCGCAGGTTTCTGCCAGGGCCAGGGTCCAGAAGCGCCGCGAGAGCATCAGCGGCACGCGCAAAAAAGGCGTGCGCAACTCGAACAGGCTGCGGCGAAACACCGCTTCGATCAGCGCCAGGTCAACACCCCGTGCCTGCAGTTCTTCAATGGCGGGCAGCAGGGTCGGGGCATAGAAGGCGTTTGCAGGTGGGCAGGGCAACGTGCTCATCAAGGCTTCTCCAGCAGCTGCTGATCAACACTCAGGATTGTCTCGATCATCGCCTGCGCCGCCGGAGTCAGGGTAGCCCCAGCGCGACTGACAATGCCATAGCGCAGTTGCAGCTCGGGGTCGCCGGTGTCGATATCGACAAAGCTCAGCAGCGCAATTTCGCCGCACGCAACCCATTCGCTCAGGGCTTCCTCAGTGGCCAGACCCACGGCGTCAGAGCGCATGACCACCCGGCGGATGGCATCAAACTGCGCGCACTCGACGCTGGTGATGAAGTCCTCCACGCCCTGGATACGGGCAAGGATCTTGCGGATCATCGGCGGGATTCGCGTGCCGCTGATCGGGTAGTCGAGCAGGTCGGCGAGCTTGAGCGGCCCACGGCCGAGCAGCGGATGGCCGGCACGACAGAAGAAGCGGCCCCGGCGCGGACGCAGTACTTGCACGTGAAAGCGCGGATCATCTTTGAAGTAGCGCGAGTCGGCGACGAAAAATTCGATCTGCTGTTCCTTGAGCCAGACGCCCAGTTGCTCCCAGTCAGCCAGGTGAAAACGCGCCAGGACTAACGGATGGTCATGGATGAAGCGCGCCAAGGCCTCCGGCACCAGTAGCTGTGCTGGATAGGGCCCGCTGCCAAAGTGCAGCTCGCCACCTTCCAGGCCGTTGTACTGCAGCAGTTCGTTGTGCAGGGTCTGGCTGCTGGCAAGCAACCGCCGGGCGTGTTGCAGCACCAGTTGGCCTTGGCCGGTGAGGCGAAACTCTCGGCTGCCGCGTTCGACCAGGGCGCAATCGAGGTCGCGCTCCAGGGTCTGGATACTGCGGCTGAAGGCAGGCTGGCTGAGGTTCACTGCGTCAGCGGCACGAACGAAGCCGCGGCAATCGGCCAGGGCCACGAAGTGGCGAAGTTGTCGAAGGTCCATTATGCGCTCCCTGCATGTTAGCGATACTTTTTATGCATTTGATCGATAGTGTAGCGACTGGCATAACACGAGTCCTGTCCTTTTCTTGTGACTTGCCATGCTTGCTGAAGTCTTTGTTTCCAGTGCCTTCACCCGTACCTTGGTCGCGCATGCGCAGGGCTGTGGCCTGCCAGTCGAGCGCTTGTTGGCGCACGCCGGTATTGATTCTGCGTGGCTCGATGGGCATCACAGAGTCCCGGCGTTGCGGGTCGAGCAACTACTGGCCGAATGCGAGGCAGCCGGTGCCGGGCGTGAGTTTGGCTGTGAATTGGTGCCGGGCATGGCCACCCATTCGCTGCAGGGCCTGAATATTCTTCTCGACTCGGCGGCTACCGTGCGAGCCAGCCTGGAATGCTTTATCCGCTACCTGCCGTTGGTCACCAACTGTGTACGGGTCAGCCTGGAAGAAGACGCAGGCCAAACACTGTTGCACGTGCGCCGCTATCAACATCAACCGCATTACTACATGCTCGATGCTGCGGTGTTAAGCCTGGTGCGTAACATTGCCCGGCGTGCCGGCAAGCCGCCTGCCAGCGTGTTTACCCAGGTGACTCTGTTGGCGCAGCAGGCCGCGTGGCCCTGGTTGCAGGAGTGGGGCGTGCCGACAGCTGAAGGGCAATGGCTCAGCCTGCAATTGGCCCCAGGGGCATTGGCACTGGCTTTGCCAGGAGCCAATGCCTTCCTGCACCAGAGCATGCTGCGCCAGTGGCAGGGCGCTGTCGGTGATGCAGACCGCCAGGGCAGCCTGCAATTGGCCCGGCACTGGCTGGCCGCCGGTGACCAGCCGATCGAGCGCATCGCCACGCGCCTGGGTTATCGGCAACCGAGCAACTTCATCCGCGCCTTTCGCAAACAATTTGGGGTGACACCCAAGCAATTTCGCTTGAGCGCTTTGCAATCGGCGTAAGGCTTATGCCGTTGCTTGCTGATGATCGTTTTTTGTCGTGCGCCGCTTGCGCGTGGCGACAGGTGCTTGGGCATCTTTATCGAGCTGCGTAATCCAACTGGAGCTCGATAATGACAACAACAAGCTCAACCCCGGCGTGCCTGCGCCTGCGTTTTGACGGCGGTGCTCGATCGCCATGGCTGCTGGCGCTACTGGCGTCTGTTGCCGCGCCTGCCCAGGCCACCACCTTCGACATCAATGAGGACTGGAGCTTCACCACGCGCAGTACCTTGAGCCTGGGCAGCAGTTGGTCGACACAGAGCCCCGACCGGCACCTGATGACCCGCGCCAACGCCTTGCAGGCGCAGGGCGTTACTGCCGATGGCAGCAGCGTCAGTGCCGATGACAACCGCCTCAATTTCAAGAAGGGCGATCCGATCTCGCAAACCTTCAAGGGCCTGACCGACTTCAGCCTCGATGGCCAGGGTCAGGGCGCGTTCCTGCGGTTCAAATACTGGTACGACCATGCCTATGAAACTCGTGATGGGCACTTCAAGGATTTCGACGACAGTGGCTGGGATGACCTGGCCAAATTCCAAGGCTTCGAGGCGCTAGACGCCTACCTGTGGAAGGACCTGGAACTGGCCGGCCATCCGCTCAACGTCAAGCTTGGCAAGCAGGTGTTGTCCTGGGGCGAAGCGCTGCTGATTCAGAACGGCATCAACGTCATCAACCCGCTGGACATCACCGCCTTCAATCGCCCCGGGGTCGAGATCAAGGAAGGCCAGTTGCCGGTGGAGATGGTGTCGTTCAGTTTCGGTATCTCCGACACCCTTAACCTGGAAGGCTTCTACCAGTACAACTGGCGCCCCAGCGTGCTTGATGGCTGCGGCACCTTTTTTGCCAGCAGTGATGTGATTCAGCCGGGTTGCGGTCCGTTGTACCTGAGCCAGGTACTGACTGATCAACAGATGCAAGCCAGCGGGCTGTATGCCCGTTCACGGGGCAACGAATCGCCGTCGGACAGCGGTCAGTTTGGCTTCGCGTTGCGCCAGATGCTGCCGGCGCTCAATGACGCCGAGGCGGCGTTGTATTTCATCAACTACCACTCGCGCCTGCCGTACCTGACACTGGATGCACGTAACACCCGCTTGCCGGGCAGTTTCCCCGGCGGCATACAGGGGCCGTCCTATGCTGCGGCATTCCCCGAAGATATTCGCTTGTATGGCATGAGCCTGACCGGGGTGGAGCCATACAGCGGCATTTCTTTGGCCACTGAGTTGAGCTACCGGCCCAACATGCCGCTGGCCTACAACACACCTGATGCCACCACCGCGGTGGTGTCCGGCGCTGTCGGCGGTTCTTGGGTCGACTTGCCTGAAGGGTTCAATACGCGCAATGGCGACCGCTTCGACGCCTGGCAACGTATGGGCGTGTGGCAATGGACGGGCTCGGCGACCCAGGCTATCGACAACGTCCTTGGCGCCACGCGCCTGAGTCTGTTTGGCGAAGTGGGTGTGGTGCACATCGATAGCCTCGGTGATGAGCGCCTGGGGCGCAACGCAGCCTTTGGCCGCAGTGCGCCGCGCAATGGCACGGCCTGCAACACCGTGGCCTCCGGGGTGACCAACCGTTACTGCACCGATGAGGGCTTTGCCACTGACTGGTCCTGGGGCTACCGCCTGCGCGCCAGCCTCGAGTACAGCGACGTGTTGCCGGGGATCAACCTGATCCCAGCCGTCAATTGGCGCCATGACGTCGAGGGCTATTCCTACGACCCGGCCGGGCCATTCCAGGAAGGTCAGCAGGCGCTTGGCCTGAGCCTGACTGCCAACTACCTCAATGACTACAGCGTGGAGCTGGCCTACAACGCCTTCTTCGGCTCCAACGACTACAGCACCCTGGATGACCGCGACTTCGCCTCGGTCAGTTTCAAGGTTGATTTCTAAGGAGAACAATAAAAATGCGTATTCATCCTCTGTTGCTGGCCCTGACCTGTGTCAGCGCAACGGTTATGGCCAAGAGCAATGACCTTGGTCCGTTGGACACGACCCTCACCCCCATGGGTTCCGAACGCGCCGGCAATGCCGATGGCAGCATCCCGGCCTGGACCGGCGGCCTCGACAAGCGTGCCGGTAGCGTCGATGGCAACGGCGGTTACAGCGACCCGTTTGCCAGCGAAAAGCCGCTGTTCACGATCACTGCGCAGAACTTTGCGCAGTACCAGGGCGCACTGAGCCCGGGTCAGGTGGCGATGTTCAAGCGCTTTCCCGCCACCTACCAGATGCCGGTTTACCCCAGCCATCGAAGTGCGCGCTTGCCGGCGGCGATCCTGGCTGACAGCCGCAACAACGCCAGCAAGACGACCTTGGCCGATGGCGGCAATGGCCTGCATGACTACAGTCGCGGCATCCCGTTTCTGTTGCCGACGCAAGGCATGGAGGTGATGTGGAACCACATGAGCCGTTGGCGCGGCGGTAGCTATGAGCGCTTGAGCAGCATTGCCCTGGTGCGTGAGAACGGCGCGGTCAGCTACATTCGCGCGCAGTCACTGGTCAGTTTTGCCGAGGCGGTCAGCGGTCTTGAGCCAAACGCTAACGTGCTGTTCATGTTCAAGAGCCGGGTGCTGGAACCGGCACGCCTGGCGGGCGAGACCGTACTGGTGCATGAACCGCTCGATCAGGTGGCCGAGCCGCGTTCGGCCTGGCAGTACCTGCCGGCCCAGCGCCGGGTGCGCCGCGCGCCGATGCTGGCCTATGACAACAGTGCCCGTTACAGCAACGGCTTGATCACCGCCGACAACATCGACGGCTTCAATGGTGCGCCAGACCGTTTCGACTGGACGCTGATCGGCAAGCAGGAACTGTACATCCCCTACAACAGTTACCGTCTGGGCAGCCGGGCGCTGAAGCTTGACGAACTGGTCAAGCCCAACCATATCAACCCGGCCTATACCCGCTATGAAAAGCACCGGGTGTGGGTGGTTGAAGCGACGCTAAAGCCGGGGGCGCGGCATCTTTACAGCAAGCGACGTTTCTATGTGGATGAGGACAGTTGGCAGATTGCCCAGGTCGATCAGTACGACAGCCGTGGCGAGTTGTGGCGCAGCTCAGCGTTGCATGCGATCCAGCACTACGATCATGACTTCACGTATAACGTGCTGGAAACATCGTATGACCTGATTTCGGGTCGCTATTACGCCGGTGGTTTGAGTAACGAAGAAAAGACGCCGATGCGTGTAGGCTTCAGCGCCAAGACGGATGATTACACACCGTCCGAGTTGCGCCGCTGGGCCAAGTAACACGAACTCGTCAGGCTCGATCGCCGGCAAGGCCGGCTCCCACAAAGGACCCTGTGGGAGCCGGTGCAGGTTAACTGCGGTTCACGGGGTAACGATATTGAACTGCGGGCTGAAGGTATCGAGTGCGCCGAGCAATTCGGTGAACTTCTTGCCGTTGCCTTCGATCTTGATCAAGCCTTTTTGCATTGCCGTAGGAAAATCCAGCTGCTTGAGGCTGATCTGCTCCAGGGTCGCCTTGCTCATGGTCAGCCCGGCATCAGCCTTGGGATTCAGGCCTTCTCGGTGGGTGAGTACGCCATTGCGCAAGGTCAGGTTGAACGCCTGGTCCGGCTCGCTGAAACGCCAGTTGAGGTTCATGTCATGGCCCAGCGCTTTGTCGACATCCACGCGCACAGCCATGAAGTCGAAGAACATCTGTGGCGTCAACGCCCGCACCATGTCGGCAGACACCGAACTGCCCGGGTTGCTCGGTATACCACCGCGCAGTTCCATGGCACCGGTCAGGTAGATGTTGCGCCAGTTGGCGTTTTCACTTTGGTAACCCAACTGCTCCAGTGCTTCGGCCTGGGCCGCGCGGGCCTTGGCATTGTCGGGTTCAGCGAACAGCAGTTGGTTGCCCAGCTGCGCAGCCCAACGGTATTGACCCTTGTCCAACGCGGCTTGCACTTTACCCAGCACCGCCTCGCCGCCGCCCATGGCCTCGACGGTCATGCGCGCGCTTTCAACCGGCGGCAGCGGGTTGAGGTTGGCCGGGTTGCCATCGTAGAAACCCATGTAGCGCTGGTACACGGCGCGTGAGTTGTGACTGAGCGAACCGTAGTAGCCCTGGGTGTACCACTTGTTCTGCAGCTCGCCCGGCAGCTTTTCCATGTTCTGGGCGATTTCCATCGGCGTCAGGCCCTGGTTGAGCAGGTGCAGGGTGCGGTCGTTGAGGAAAGCGTACATGTCGCGCTGGTCGGCCAGCAGCGTACGCACGGGCTCCGGGCCCCAGGTTGGCCAGTTGTGCTGGCCAAACAATACTTCGGTCTTGTCGCCATAACGATTCAGGCTGGCGTCCAGGTAGTGCGACCAGGCCTTGGCATCGCGCACCTGGGCACCGCGCGGGGTGAGAATGTTGTGCATGGTTTGCGAGGCGTTTTCGGCGATACCCAGGGCCTTGAACCTGGGCAGGTAAAGGTTCATTTCCGATGGCGCCTCAGTGCCAGGGGTGAGCTGGAATTCGACATCGATGCCGGCAATACGACGCGTTTCATAAGGCTGGCTGATCAGGTCGGTCGGTGGGATCAGGGTGATGGTGCCGCTGATGGCCACCGCCTTGCCGATGGCCGCGTCGACTTGCCCTTGCTCACCACGCGGCAGGTACAGGCCGAACTGATACTGGGCACGGCGGCTCATGGCATTGCCGGCGTAGACGTTCTCGCTCATGACGTGTTCCATGAACCCGGACGGTGCTAGCACCTGGACCTTGCCGGCCTTGACGTCGGCCTCGTCGATCACGCCGCGGACACCACCGAAATGGTCGGTATGGGTGTGGCTGTAGATCACCGCTACCACCGGCTTGTGCGGCCGATTCTGGTAGTACAGGTCGAGCGCCGCACGGGCGGTTTCGGCGGCGGTCAGCGGGTCGATGATGATCAGCCCGTCGTCGCCCTCGATGATGGTCATGTTGGCCAGGTCCATGCCGCGTACCTGATACAGGCCAGGCACCACCTCGAACAATCCGGCATGGTTGTTGAGCTGGGCCAGGCGCCACAGGCTCGGGTTGACGGTGGCGGGGCTGTCCTTTTTGTTCAGAAAGTCATAGCTGGCCAGGTTCCACACCGGCTTGCCGGCGGCGTCGAGCACCTGGCCTTTGAACGGCGCGATCAGCCCACGGGTGACGGCGGCGTAGTCGGCATCGTTGCTGAATGGACGTTGCTGGAGCACTGCAGCATTGCTGCTGCGGGTCTGGGCACTGGCCGCTGAGGCGGTGCTCGCCGGTTCGGCATACAGGTTCTGGCTCAGGCAGGCGAGGGCGATCAGGCTTGCCAGACGAGCCCGTGGATGCAGGGTGGGAAGGCGCATGGTGTCTCCGTTTTATTGTCGTTATGGCACACCCGGCCGAGCTTAAGGCTCGGGTTTGCCGCGTCAGCAAGCCGCGGACGACAAAAAACATGCAACCGACCCATTCAGTCGTGATTGACCACTTGGTTGCGACCACTTTTCTTCGCGGCATACAGGCGCCGGTCGGCGGTCGCCACCAGGTCTTCCAGCTCCTCGCAGCCATCAACACGCAATTGCGCCACACCGATCGATACCGTCAGGCGGATTTCCAGCGACGGTGCGCCGGCCAGCAGGGTCCCGGCGTCGGGTACGCACACCGACTTCGCAGTGGCCGCGCGCACCTGTTCAGCCATGTGCAGGGCGTCAGCAAGTGACGTGTCGGGCATCAGCACGCAGAACTCTTCACCGCCATAGCGCACCACCAGGTCCTGGGGCCTGACCAGGGCCCGGCACAGGGTGGCCAGGTGTTTGATAACCTCGTCGCCAGCGCTGTGCCCCCAGTTGTCGTTGATGCTTTTGAAATGGTCAATGTCGAGCATCCACAGGGCCAGTGGCTGATCTTCGCGCAGGCGCTGGAGCAAGCCGCCGAAGTCGGACTGCAGGCGCCGCCGGTTAGCCAGTTGGGTGAGGCCGTCGACCAAGCCCATCTCGCGCAATTGTCGGTTCAGGCGCAGCTGACCTTTGAATAGCCGGTCGACGATGTACAGGGTGAGAAACATCAGCAGCCCCAGCAATGCCCAGACGCCGAGAAACAGGAAGTCGATCTGCGCATTGACCGCCGCGCGCAGGTCGCTGGCGCTGATGTAATTGGTCAGGATCAGGTCGATCCCTTGTAACTCGCGAAACTGCAGGTAGCCCTGCTCGAGATTCAGCGTGCCGTGGTCACGCTGGAACAACATCGGCACTGACAAGCGTTTGCGCGCAGTTGGCAGGGTGTTCAGCCAGTTGCCCTGGAACGGCTTGAAGGACTGGTCACTGGAGGCGACCAGACTGCCGTCTTCGTCTATCAGGGTATGCAGCTCATCGCTTTCGGTAGTCTGGTACAGGTAATTCTGCAGTTTGGTCTGTGGCACGTCGTAAATCACCGCACCACGCATGACGGCATTGAGGTACACCGGGGTGCTGAGCAGCAAGTGCGGCATGCTGCCCAGGTTACTGCCGGGCAGCGGAAAGAAGACGATGTCGAGGTCTTCGATATTGGCACGGTTGAGCTGCATCAACGGCGAACTGGCAAGCTTGCGCAGGATTGGCTCCAGTTGCGCATCACGCACCGCCGGGTAGGCGATGACGATACCGGAAGTGGTCAGGAACAGGATGCGCGACAGGTTGGTTTCACCCTGAAACTGCGCCGGCAACACCTGGCTCATGGCCCGAGACAGGTGCAGATCTTCCACCAGTTGCTGCGGCTCGCGACTCAGGCCTGGGATACTCGCAACCAACGCGTCGCCAAGTGCCCGAACGGGGGCATCGGACTTGGGCACCGGCAGCCCCCAGAGCGGTTGCTGGCTGTTGCGCATGGCGGCGGCGATGGCGTCATTTTGGCGCATCGAGGGCTGGCTATGGCCTTCGATCAGCACCCGCTCGGCAAGATGGCGCAGAAACTGCAGTTGGCTCTTGCCGCTGAAAATCAGCGTCTCGATCGCCAGCGCCTGTAACTGCAGGTTGTGCTCGCGGACCTCCAGTTCGTGCTGTTGCAGTTGATAATACTGGCGCCCGGCGAGCACCAGGGTAATGGCGAATGCAGCGAGAAAACACAACACCACGGTGCGCCGTGGGCGGGCGCAGGCAAAGGGTAGTAACAGGCGCGATGGCGCCGCGGACGGGGGCTGTTGCGGCATCGAGCATACCCACTGCGAAGAAAGCTGTGAGTATAGATCCA
>RCUS01000580.1_pt1 | contig 23378 bp, 23 predicted proteins | sample 2166221 | NCBI WGS metagenome assembly RCUS01 (sample SAMN09932758, study PRJNA488358) | compost metagenome | isolation source: compost soil in cyclohexanecarboxylic | place: Germany: Experimental Botanical Garden | reverse complement strand
TCCGGTTATGCGGTTAACTTCATCAAGCTGACTCGCGAACAACAGATGGACGTTATCAGCCGTACGTTCCATGGTTCGATGTAAGTAAACTATTCATTACAATTCTTAAAATGCAGTGAATGACAAGGTGATACCGCCCTTGATCCAAGGGCGGTAAAATCTTGTATCAAGAACGTTAAAATTTTAAATAATTTAGTTGCAGTCAGTCGAGCGGAAAGGATGACCTCATATGCTGAAAGGCCATATCCATTCTCTGGAAACTTTCGGAACTGTAGACGGGCCTGGAATCCGTTTTGTGTTGTTCATGCAGGGATGCCTGCTGAAATGTCAATATTGCCATAACCCGGATACCTGGGGCTTGAACGAAGGCAAGGAAGTTACGGTTGAAGAAATGCTGAAAGAAATTGAACCGTATGTGCATTATTACCGCACATCCGGCGGCGGCTTGACCGTATCGGGCGGCGAACCGACCCTTCAGGCGAAATTTGTCGAGCAATTGTTCACTGAAGTGAAGAAACGGTGGGGGCTTCATACCACGCTGGATACTAACGGTTATAATGACGGTGAGAAAATTACCGACCTGTTGAATGTAACGGACCTGGTCCTGCTTGATCTCAAACATATTGATGATGAAGCTCATATTAAACTGACCGGTAAATCCAATGAACGTACATTGAAGCTGGCCCGCTGGCTCTCTGATCACGACCGGAAAATGTGGATTCGCCACGTCTATGTACCAGGTATTCACAACAAAGAAGAAGACCTGATCAATCTTGGGCGATTCATCGGTACGTTAAACGGCGTTGAGAAGTTTGAAATCTTGCCATATCACCAAATGGGGATATATAAATGGCAGGAGCTCGGCCGTCCGTACGAGCTTGAAGGCGTTCCTTCACCGGATCAGGATGAAGTGGACCGGGCTTATAAGCTTATCGAAGAAGGACGAAAGCAGACCACACCGGTATAACATATAAGGCAGCACGTACAGATCGGAATTCCGGGAGGGGTTCCGATTTTTGATTTCCCAGGAAATCAAAAGAAGTAAATTTTAACATCAGCATTTTGCTGAATCCGGCATAAGCGACTAATCTTACAAAACTAATGCTTAAAGCTTACATAGATAATTATTTTCTTGCTTATAAATGAAACTTTTTCCCAGACTTTGCGTCTAATAGTATGTTTTGTTTCTGGGGATGCCAAGACTTAAGCTCATGCCGCCTTGGGAGGGCGGCTGTGTTTTTGCTTGGAGTAATTTATCGTGCAATCCATGCACTAATAGAGATCCAATATTGAGAAAATGGGAGCAGAAGGAGTCATACCATGAATCTTAAAACCCTGACCTTAGCAGCCGCATTAACTGTGGCTCAGGTTGCTTCTGCAGTACCGGCGTTTGCCGCATCTGCAGACACAGTCAAAGGAACTGTTGTCAGTACTAAAGCTTCATCAACGGTAGCCGCGGCAACATCCAGCGCTTCACCAGCGTCGGTCTCAACAGCCGCTCCGAGCGCCTCACCGTCGCCGACAGCCGTTACCGCTTCGCCAATTACAGGAGTGGACACCCAGCCTTCCGTTGATCCGCTGGCATCTGCAAGCACGGATGTTCCGAGCGCCACTCCATCTCCGGCATCAACGGATGCATTTCCAACAACCAGTGCCACTCCTACAGCAACGCCGGTTCCGGCCAGCAATGCGGGTACGGGGCAGCTGGTACTAATGATGAACAGCAACAAAATGTATCTGAACGGCCAAGAATATTTGGCAGCACAGCCAATGGCGGTGAAGAACGGCGTCTCCTATGTATCGATCCGCGCCATGGTGGAACGGGTCGGGCTGACTCTGACATACAATGGCAAGACAAAAGAAACCATTATTATGAAAGACGGCAACGAGCTCCGGTTCAAGACCGACAGCAAATGGTATACCGTCAACGGAAAGACAACCTTGATGAAGGGGCCGGCTTATCAATATAAGAATACCTTCATGATTCCATTAACTTCGATTACACAGGCGCTTGGGCTGAAGTACTCCGTGGATAATGTGCAGAAGAGAGTCATCATTAATCTGCAGACGAAACCGAAGGCTTCGTTCACGGTGCAGCCGGCGGAGATTTTTGCCGGAGAGACGACCGTTGATTACGTAACCTACAACAGCGCTTCTAACGGAGCGTCGATTGTTCAGGAGCAATGGGAAGGGCGTCAGGAGATCTTCGACCAGCCGGGCTTCTATACGGTGAAATATTCCGTAATGGATTCCAACGGTCTCTGGAGTGATCCGTATTCGGTGACGGTTACGGTTCTGAAGCCCAATCAGCCGCCTGTGGCACAGTTCACAACCAACAAGGACGAGTACAAAATGGGCGAGCCCATTACGATCACCGATCTGAGCTCGGACCCCGACGGCGACGCATTGACCGAGTCCTGGAACAACCGGGCGCAGGCGTTCTTCAACCCGGGTCCGGTAGCCATCCAGTTGACGGTGACGGATACTCACGGTCTCAGCAGTACGTTTGAGAAAGTCATCAACATTACGAACGAGACGCTGTATTCGCGGGATGACTTCAACAAGCTGTTCATTCCACTTGGTGATCTGTATGCGTTCGACGGTTCGCAAATCCCAAGCTGGAACAAAGTCTCTTACACCACCAGCTCTGAGCCGGTGACGCTGATCCGAAGCAACAGTCCGGAAACCGTATATTCGGACGGCATTATGTATCAGGAGACAGCAATGGGCAGCACCCGGATTATGGTGCATCATAAGAACTCAACTTCAACCAATAAGAAGATGTACGTCATCGCGACCAATGATAACATCTATCCGGCCAATATTACGACACAGTACTCCGGATTTGGCGGACCGAGTGAGTATCCGACAGCTACGGGTAAAAAATCGATCGATACGTACTTCCAGTCCATGCTGACCGGAAGCGCGACTAGCACCGTTACTCTTCAGCCTGGTGAGAGCAAAGCTGTCCTGACCACGATTAATAACGTGACCGTTAAGCCGGGACAGGTTATCTCGCTGATGTCCGATGTATTTAGCGATTATCCGGTGAAGTATTCCGTGATCATGATCGACTCGGATAAAGACCCGCTGCTGACACTGCCGACACTCGGCTATCTGGATCGTGACGGAGTTCATAACCGGGGCACTTATCCGAATGCCAACCGTATCATCAATGTGACCGATGCGGTAGGGGCAACACCGTCCCGTCTTGTTATCGGCGATAACAACAGTGACCCGAATCTGCCGGGAACAGATCCTTTGTCCGGAACCGATGCATCGAATTCGGGTAACTTTGGCGTCGTATACAAAATTACATTGAGCCATGTAGCTCCGAATACGCTGATCACGCTTAATCCGCGAGGAGGCAAGTATCAAGGACCTCTGCTGATCAACGGCAACATTATCGAAGCGCCGAATTCCGGTGCGGTCGACGCTCCGAACCAGACCAGCGTCCTGTACCGTACAGGAAATCTGGAACAGACCGTAGAAATTGTCTTCACCGCAGCTTCAGGAAGCAATCTTCCGGTCAATCTGTTGTTCATGCCGCTTCCGGCACAGAAATCTTATTAAGCATAACGCCATCATTTCACAACCGGCAGGCCCGCTTGGCTACAAGCGGCCTGCCGGTTTATTTTTGGCGTGAAGAGACAAAAATGGTGAGAAGCCGCCGACTGTACGCAAAGGGATGTACTTCATTGACGCCGGCTTTCTTTTGAGTCATTATTAATAGATGGGCTGCACCCATGAAATCGGAGCACTAGGAGATGAGCTAATGCTGTCGACAGACGAAATTCTGCAAGCCATGTCGGAGCAGGGATTGCGAATCACCGATCAGCGCAAGACGCTTGCCAAATTGTTCGGCGAAACATCGGGATATTTGTCCGCTAAGGATGTCTATAAGCATATGGAACGCAAGTACAGCGGGCTCAGCTTTGATACCGTCTACCGGAATTTGCGGGTCATGGAAGAGCTCGGCGTGCTGGAACAGATTGTCTTTGAAGACGGCATCAAATTTAAATCCAGCTGCAGCCAGGACCATCACCATCATCATATGATCTGCCTGCAGTGCCAGAAGACGTACCCCATTTCATTCTGTCCAATGAATATGACGGATACGCCGGAGCAGTTCCGGGTGGTCAAACATAAATTCGAAGTGTTCGGTTACTGCCGCGAATGTGAAGAGGCCGCCTCTGAGCTGAAGACTACTGCGCACTCCGAAGAGGAACATTAATATGGGAATCGGACGCAGAACGGTTCAGGCGCCGATCCGGTTCTACCGGCGCTTCATTTCGCCGCTGAAGCCTCCGACCTGCCGGTTCTATCCGACCTGCTCGGCATATGCCCTGGAGGCGGTGGAGGTGCACGGACCGGTTAAAGGCTCGCTGCTTGCGGCCAAGCGAATCGCCAAGTGTCATCCCTTTCACCCGGGAGGGCTAGATCCGGTTCCGCCGGCCAAGCCGAAAGGTGAGGGCGGCCGCCGTGAAGCAGCTGGGCGGACTTGACACAGCAGTGATGTTTTGGGTATATTTTCAATGATGAATACAAGCTATATGTATTTCCGAAGAACGGATGAGTACATCGGGGACGCCAGTACAGAGAGCCGGGGCAGGTGCAAGCCGGTCTGGAACGCCAGGTGGAAGATGGTCCGGGAGGAACCGCCCGCAAGTCAGAAGGCAGCGTCAGTTCAGACCTTCGATAAGCCGGCGGCGTGATCCAGCGTTAATGGGCGGTTCCCTGGAAGGAACCGGTTGAGCCTGCGCTCCGCGAGGAGCACGGGGAAGCTTGGGTGGTAACGCGTGAGACAACTCTCGCCCCAATAGGGGACGGGAGTTTTTTTATTTTGGCAATGAAGAAAGGATGACGGAAATGAGCCAGGAGAAGACTTTTTATTTAACGACACCGATCTACTACCCGAGTGACAAGCTGCATATTGGACATGCGTATTCAACGGTAGCCGGTGATGCGATGGCGCGGTACAAGCGTCTGCGCGGCTATGAGGTGCGCTATTTGACGGGTACGGACGAGCATGGGCAGAAGATTGAACGCAAGGCAGAAGAGGCTGGCAAGACGCCTCAGCAGTTCGTGGACGATATTGTCGTCGGGATCAAGGATTTGTGGAAGAAGCTCGACATTTCCAATGACGACTTCATCCGGACAACGGAGGAGCGTCATAAGAAGGTTGTTCAGGATATTTTTGACCGGCTGCTTCAGAAGGGCGATATTTATAAAGGGGAGTACGAGGGCTGGTACAGCATTCCGGACGAAACCTTTTACACGGAAACCCAGCTGGTGGACATCGTCCGCGACGAAGACGGCAACATCATCGGCGGCAAAAGCCCGGACAGCGGACATCCCTGCGAACTGGTCAAAGAGGAAAGCTACTTCTTCCGGATGAGCAAATATGCAGACCGTCTGCTGCAGTTCTACGAAGAGAACCCGGAATTCATTTTGCCGGAATCGCGCAAGAACGAAATGATCAACAACTTCATCAAGCCGGGACTGGAGGACCTCGCCGTCTCCCGTACGACATTCGGCTGGGGCGTCAAGGTCAAGGGCGATGAGAAGCATGTTGTATACGTCTGGATCGACGCGCTGACGAACTATATTACCGCACTGGGCTATGGCTCGGATGACGACAGTCTGTATCGCAAATACTGGCCGGCCGATGTCCACATCGTGGGCAAGGAAATCGTCCGTTTCCATACGATCTACTGGCCGATCATTCTGATGGCGCTGGGCGAGCCGCTGCCGAAGAAAGTGTTCGCGCATGGCTGGCTGCTGATGAAGGACGGCAAAATGTCGAAGTCCAAAGGAAATGTCGTGGACCCGGTAACGCTGATCGACCGCTACGGCCTCGATGCGCTTCGTTATTATCTGCTGCGCGAAGTTCCGTTCGGTTCTGACGGCACATTTACGCCGGAGAGCTTCGTTGACCGGGTCAACTACGATCTGGCGAACGACCTCGGCAACCTGCTGAACCGTACTGTCGCCATGATCGACAAGTATTTTGACGGCGAGCTGCCGGCCTATGAAGGCCGGGTGACGGATTTCGACGTTGATCTGGAGAACACAGTGAGCGCAACGTACGCCAAGGTGGAAGAAGCTATGGAAAAAATGGAATTCTCCATCGCCCTGTCCGCCATCGGCTCGCTCGTCAGCCGGACGAATAAATACATCGACGAAACCCAGCCGTGGGTGCTGGCGAAGGAGGAGAGCAAGACCTTCGAGCTTGCATCCGTCATGAGACATCTCGCAGAAAGTCTGCGCTCGGCGTCGATCCTGCTGCAGCCGTTCCTGACGCAGGCTCCCGCGAAGATTTGGGAGCAGCTCGGCGTACCGGCGGGAGAACTGACTGCCTGGGACAGCGGCAAGACGTTCGGCCTGATTCCGGCCGGAACGAAGCTTGTGAAGGGAGATCCGATCTTCCCGCGCCTCGACGTGGAGCAGGAGGTTGCCTACATCGCGGCGGCGATGGGCGGCGGCAAGAAGGCAGAGGATGCGAGCGCAGCGCCCGCATCCGAGAGTGCACAGCCGGCGGCAGAAGAGCCGGAGGAGCATAAAGAGGAAATCGGCATCGACGATTTCGCCAAATGCGAGCTGCGGGTAGCTCAGGTCATCGCCGCCGAACCGGTGAAGAAGGCGGATAAGCTGCTGAAGCTGCAGCTGGATCTTGGATATGAGCAGCGCCAGGTCGTATCGGGCATCGCGAAGTTCTATACGCCTGAGGAGCTGGTAGGGCGCAAGGTGATCTGCATTACGAACCTGAAGCCGGTGAAGCTGCGCGGTGAGCTGTCGCAGGGCATGATTCTGGCGGCATCCAAGGGCGACCAGCTTACGGTCGCGACCGTGCCAGATTCCATGCCGAACGGCGCAATCGTCAAGTAATCTTCGGCAGGAAGTGAGACATGGCCGCAAGCGGCCGGTTGAACATGCAGCCATAGAAGTGCCATAAGCATCTGAAGCGGAGATCCCGGGCGGTTTGACAGCCCGCAGGATCTCCGTTTGTTTGTGAGAAGAGAGAATGGCGCTTGATGTCGCCAAAGAAAGCTTTTTATATATAGAGTGTTGAGAGCTTAGGTATAAACCATCAGTTTCCGTGGAGAATGATTAGTAAAAGCGTTGACTTATCGTAATGATTACTATTATAATTCGGAATGGTAAAGATTACGATTTAGGAGGACCACTGGAGATTATGCAACGAAAATGGATTAAAGGCTGGGTTTTGCCTTTTGCGCTGCTGGCGGTTATGTTGGCCGGATGCGGCCGGGGGAGCAGCGGGACGATCGTGGAAGGCAAGGTTAACGTCGTAACGACATTCTACCCGATATATGAGTTTGCCAAGGAAATCGGAGGAGATGATGTCAATGCGATCAACCTTCTGCCGGTAGGCGTAGAGCCGCATGACTGGACGCCGCGAAGCCAGGATATTGTGAACACATCCAAAGCGCAGCTGTTCCTGTACAACGGCGCGGGACTGGAAGGCTGGGTTCCGAACTTCCTGAAATCGCTGGAGAGCGACAGCCAGGTGCAGGCGGTGGAAGTCAGCAAGGGCGTGGATCTGATCAAGACGAACGAGGAAGAGGAAGGTCATGACCATGGCGCCGGCGTGGCGGAGGATTCAGGCGATACGCTGCACACCGATCCGCATACATGGGTCAGTCCGAAGTCGGCGCTTATTATGGCGAAGAATATCAAGGACAGCCTTGTGAAGGCCGACCCGGCGCATCAAGCGAATTACGAAGAGCGGTATGAGGCGGTGGCGGGCAAGCTGAAGGACCTCGACACCAAGTTTGAGACGGAATTAGCCAAGATGCCGAACAAGGAGATTGTCGTATCCCATCAGGCGTTTGCTTATTTATGCCGGGACTACGGACTGACTCAGCATGCAATCATGGGGCTGTCTCCGGACGCCGAGCCGACAGGCCAGGATCTGGTGAAGCTGGCGGACATGGTGAAGAAGGACAAGATTCGCTATATTTTCTTCGAAGAGCTGGTGTCTGACAAGCTGGCCAAAACGCTCGCATCCGAGGCGGGGGTATCCACCATGGTGCTGAACCCGCTGGAGGGACTTACGGAAGAGCAGGAGAAGAACAACGAGAACTACTACACATTGATGGAGAAAAATTTGCAAAATCTCATTCTCGCTTTAAAATAAGGATGAACGCCAACAGGAAAGGGGGCATTTCTCATGCTTCCGGAATCACTGGACTGCCACAAGCATATGATCGAGATCAAGAACCTTTCATTCTCATACGGAGAGCAGAAGGTTATATCCGATCTGAATTTTACGGTCAGAGAGCGGGATTTTGTCGGGATTATCGGTTCGAACGGAGCTGGTAAATCCACGCTTCTTAAGATGATCGTCGGGCTTCTTACACCGTCGGAAGGTGACATCAAGCTGTTCGGAGAGTCTGTCCGCAAGTTCAAGGACTGGGAACGGATCGGCTACGTGCCGCAGAAGAACGCATTTAACCCGCTGTTTCCCGCCACCGTGCGCGAGGTTGTCTTGTCGGGATTGTATAATAATAAAAATGTGTTCCGGCGCCTCTCGCGCCAGCAGCAGCGTAAATGCGACGACGCGCTTGAGGTGATGCGCATCCAGAACATTCAGGACAAACGGGTCGGTATGCTGTCCGGCGGCCAGCAGCAGCGTGTCTTTCTCGCCCGCGCGCTGATCAATCATCCCGATCTGCTCATCCTGGACGAGCCAACAGTCGGGATCGACGTTGAAACCCAGGCCGCATTCTTCGAGCTGATTACCCATATGCATGCCCATCATCATATGACCTTTCTTATGGTATCGCATGATATCGATATGATCCGCAATTATCTCGGGCATGATCCGATCCAGCGAAACGGGAAGATCAATTTCTACTCCCATCATTCGCATGAGCTGCAGAATTGCGCTGCCGAGGATCTCCAGCATTCGCTGACCTGATAAGCCTGAACCCGGGGGGGTTGAGAGGAGAAACAGAACTTGGATATTTTATTCAGCGGTTTTTTTCAGCGGGCGCTTGCGGGCGGTCTTCTGATCGGTATAACAGCCCCGCTAATGGGCGTTTTTCTTGTGCTCAGACGCCTGTCGATGATCGGCGATACACTGGCGCATGTGACGCTTGCGGGTGTGGCGGTCGGTTTTCTGACCGGCTTTTACCCGCTCGGAGCAGGACTGATCTTCGCGGTCGCGGCGTCGTTCGCGATTGAAAGGCTCCGTAAAGCCTATAAGACGTACGCAGAGCTGTCCATCGCCGTCATTATGTCGGGGGGAGTGGCGCTGGCTTCGCTGTTTTTTACGCTAGGAAAAGGGTATAACGCGGATGTTATCAGCTACTTGTTCGGCAGCATTTATACACTAGACACCACGGATCTGCTTGTGGTTGGGATCGTGACCATTGCCGTCGTATCGGTAATCGCCGTGTTCTTCAAGGAGTTTTTCCTGCTGAGCTTTGAGGAAGATGCCGCAAGCGTAAGCGGGCTGCCCGTTAAGATGCTCAATATGCTGATTACGATCTTGACGGCGCTTGTGATCAGCACAGCCATTAAGATCGTGGGCTCGCTGCTGGTGTCGGCTCTGCTGACGATCCCCGTCGCCATCAGCCTGCTGCTGGCGCGCAGCTTCAAGACCTCCGTTATTCTGTCCGTCGTCATCGCCGAAATAGCGGTGGTCGCCGGCCTCGTGATCGCGGGGATCTGGAATCTTGCCCCGGGAGCCACAATTGTGCTTCTGCTGATTGCGCTGCTGGTGCTGATTCTGGCCGGAAAGAAAGGATTCTCCGTCTGATCGTTATGCAGATGCAGGATGCTTCGAAGCGGAAAGGAGAAGGGAGATGCCGGATGTCAATACGGGACTTGCTTTGGCTGCCGGACTGGCCTCGTTCATTTCCCCCTGCTGCCTTCCGCTGTATCCTTCCTACTTGTCATACATAACAGGCCTATCAGCCGGTCAGCTTAGAGCGGGAGAACAGCGACGGAACGCCCGTCTGCACACGATGAGCCATACATTGGCCTTTATCCTTGGATTTTCCGCCGTATTTTATTCGCTGGGCTTCGGAGCCGGGCTGTTCGGCCGGGTCTTTGCGGAGCATCGTGAACTGATCCGGCAGCTGTCCGCCATTCTGATTGTGGGAATGGGGCTGTTCCTGCTCGGTGTGTTCCAGCCGGCTGTTTTGATGCGTGAGCGGAAGCTTGAGATCGGCCGGAGACCTGCCGGATATATCGGTTCTTTTATTTTCGGGATCGGCTTCTCGGCAGGGTGGTCGCCCTGCATCGGTCCCATTTTGACGGCGATAATCGCTTTGTCGGCAAGCGAGCCAGGGTCGTGGCTCAGGCTGATTACGGCGTACAGCATCGGTTTTGCGCTTCCCTTTTTTGCCTTGGCCTTTTTTCTGGGAGGGGCCAGGAGGCTGCTAAAATACTCAGTGGTATTTATGAAGGCAGGGGGCACGCTAATGGTCTTGATGGGCGTCCTGCTGTTCACCGATCAGATGTTCCGCATTACAGTCTGGCTGCAAAGCATGACGCCGGAGTGGCTCAAATTCTGATCTTGATATTGTTGACGTTTTTGTGAAACAGCCGGTTTGGTCTGTCGAAATTTGATTCTGTCAAAAAACGCCCTCACATGCGCTCTGTGATCATTATGGTCACAGGGCGTCTTGTCGTTTGCCCGGTGCGCGAATCTATTCGGACACTGGCGCTTCTATCCTTTCATAAGGAGAAAAGGCTGCGGTACCGGAGAAAAAACGCCTGGTTCAGAGGGGAAAGATGCAGGCAGGAGGCGGTTTCGACTTGCCAAGCGCGGGCTGAAACATGTATCATGGTCTAGACAGGTTTGGCTTTGAGCGCCATGGTTATTATAGAAAAGAGGTAATTGCATGCCAACACCCAGCATGGAGGATTATCTGGAGCGCATCTACAAGCTGATCGACGAGAAGGGCTATGCGCGGGTTTCGGACATTGCAGAGGGACTGGAAGTGCATCCTTCGTCCGTTACCAAAATGATCCAAAAACTGGACAAAGATGAGTACCTGATTTACGAGAAATACCGGGGGCTTGTGCTTACCACGAAAGGCAAGAAGGTAGGTAAACGGCTTGTTGACCGGCATCAGCTGCTGGAGGAGTTTCTCGCCATGATCGGGGTACAGGAGCAGAACATCTACAGGGATGTGGAAGGAATCGAGCATCATCTTAGCTGGGATTCCATAACCTGTATTGAGTCGCTGGTGGAATATTTCCGCCGGGACGAAGCGAGACTGAAGGCGCTCAGCGACTTTCAGCAGGAGCTTCTCAAAGAATCCTGATCCGGGCTTTGCCCTATTACGTGAATTAAATAACGAAGAGAAACGGACCTATCCTTCCGGGTAGCGTCCGTTTCTTGCTGATAGACGCAACTTTTTCCAGTTTCCTTCGTCCAAATGTGTAGCAAAGAGAGAAGCTGCAACCTTATGGGGAGGAAACATGAAACGTAAAAGTTGGATTATCGGACTACTGCTAATCGTACTCATGATGCCGTTCGTACAGCCGGGAGCCGCCCATTCGGCAGCTGCTTCCATCACACTGGAACTGGACGGTTCAACTCTGGCATCTGAGGTGCCGCCTTATTTGAATGCCAAAAATGTCACGATGGTGCCGCTCGGTGTCATCAGCAAGGGGCTGAAAGCCGGCGTTCAGTGGAACCAGAGCACCAAGACGGTAACGGTCACCAAAGGCGGAGACGAGCTCAAGCTTACGAGCGGTAAGAGCAGCGCGCAGGTGAACGGCACTTCTGTCGCTCTTGACAGCTCGGTCCTGATCCGGCAGGGACGCGTCATGGTCCCGATCCGTTTTGTTGCGGAGCAGCTTGGTCTCCAGGTTGTCTGGAACAAGGCAGAGCAGCTCATATCCTTGTACACGCTTGCCGAGGTTCCCGACGTTACGACGCCGGTGACTCCCAGCGTGCCGACTGTCCCCAATGTTCCATCGCCAACGGTGCCGACTATTCCCGGCACCGGCAAGGCGATGAAGGGGGTCTGGATTTCCACGGTATTCAATCTGGACTGGCCTTCGTCCTCGTCTGCGGGGAAGGCGGACAAGCAGAAGCAGGAATACACAGCGTTGCTTGACAAGCTGCAGGCTATCGGCTTCAACGCTGTTTTTGTACAAGTGCGTCCATCGGGCGACAGCCTGTATCCCTCCGCGCTCGTACCCTGGTCGAAGGTGCTGAGCGGCACGCAGGGCAAGGACCCCGGCTACGACCCGCTCGCTTTCATGATTGAGGAGACGCATAAACGCGGCATGCAGTTTCACGCCTGGTTCAATCCGTTCCGCGCGACTACCGATGGTAACACAGCCCAGCTTGCGTCAAGCCATATCGTCAAGGCGCATCCCGAATGGGTCGTGCAGGCGGATAATAAATACTATATCAATCCCGGAATTCCCGAAGCCCGGCAGAGCATAATCGATACGGTTCTTGAAGTGGTGAAGGGTTACGATATTGACGGCGTTCATCTGGACGATTACTTCTATCCGTCCTCTTCTTTTCCGGACGACAGCACATATAAAGCTTATAACGCCAAGGGCATAGCATCTGTAGCCGATTGGCGGCGAGACAACATCAACGACTTCGTGCAGCAGCTCGGCGCCCAGATTCACGCGGTGAAGCCGGCTGTATCCTATGGCATTAGCCCTTTCGGAGTGTGGCGCAACAGCAGCAAGGACAGCACGGGTTCGGATACCAAAGCGGGCGTAAGCGCCTATGACGACATGTACGCCGATGTGCGGACGTGGATCCAGCAGGGCTGGATCGACTATGTGGCGCCGCAGATTTACTGGAGTCTCTCCTTCAACACAGCCAGATACGACAAGCTGGTCGATTGGTGGGTGAACGAGGTGAAGGGCACCGGCGTCAAGCTGTACATCGGACAGGCGGCGTATAAGGTGGGAGCTGCCGATCAAAGCGCCGAGTGGCAGAGCGGCCAGCAGATCATCAACCAATTGAAGTACAACGAAACCTACAGTGAGGTCCAGGGCAGCATCATGTTCCGCGCCAATGATATAACCGTACGCAATCCTGGCGATTTGACGAGCCTGCTGACTTTTTATTTTAAATCATGAACCGCAAAGTTTAAGACATCAAAAAACCCCTGTGCTCATAGATAAGCAGTAGAATCTATGGGAACGGGGGTTTGTCGTTCATGGAAATCCACGCGGTGTTTGAAGGCGGAGGGGTCAAGGGCGTATCGCTTGCTGGAGCGGTAAAGGCTTCGGAAGAGGCCGGGGTAACCTTCAGCCGGGTGGCTGGCACCTCTTCAGGCTCCATTGTCGCTTCGATGCTCGCTGCGGGTTACGACGGTGCAGGAATGAACCGGATCATTCGCGAAACATCGTTCCGGTCGTTCATGAAGCGTTCCCCGGTCTTCAACACCCGGATTATAGGACCGCCTCTAAGAGTGCTTCTGAAAAAAGGTCTGTATTCCGGGGAAGCGCTCGAATCCTGGATGCGCGGCGTTCTGGAGAGGAAAGGAATCATCCGCTTTCGTGACCTCCCTTCCGGCAAACTGTCCATCATCGCTTCCGACATAACGAACGGCAGACTGGTCGTGCTGCCTGATGATTTGCCGTCATACGGAATAGAGCCGGGTTCATTCGAGGTTGCAAGAGCTGTGCGCATGAGCTGCAGCATTCCCTATTTCTTCGATCCGGTGATGTTAAGATTGAGCGCGAGAGCATCGCAAGGCAAAAGCTTTACGGAACAGTTCGTCTATATGGTCGACGGCGGCCTGCTCAGCAATTTCCCGATGTGGCTGTTCGATGAAGACAAGAAGGAAGGCGGACCGCAAGTTCCGGTGGTCGGCTATCAGATGGTCGGCCGGGCGGAGCCGCATCCGAACCGGATAACCGGACCGTTCAGCATGCTGCAGGCGCTTGTGGAGACGATGCTCTCGGCGCACGACGAACGGTATATCGAGCATGAAAAGGTTGTCCGTACCGTCAAAATTCCTACGCTCGGCATCGGAACCGTCCAATTCGAGCTTACCCCCGAGCAGAGCGACGCCCTGTATCAATCCGGCTATGAAGCCGGGCGCGAATTTTTCCGGAAATGGCGACCCGGCCCTCACGCTTGAGCGCCTCCAACAAGACGAGCGGCGCATTCGGATTGAATGCGCCGCTCGTCTTGGCTGTGATCGGATTAATGATATTTGGGCAGCTGTTCATCATCATTCTTGCCTTTGCTGCCTTCGATGACTCGAAACGGATACGTCTTGCGTTTGGCCGCTGTTGGCGGCTGGCTCTTCCGAATGCCGGCAACTTTGGCCATCGTCTTCTGGGAAGGCTTCACCTTGCGGTGCTGACGCCCTCTGCCTCCCCCAAGCCGCCCCATCTGGTATCTGTACAGCAGAAACAGGAGCAAGATCATAACGACCGGAATAATAAAGCCTTGCAGCGAAGCCAGTCCTTGGCGGAGAAATCCGGACACGAGTCCGATCGCCGCCAGAACAATGGCGCTCCAGAATACAACAGCATCCCGTTTCATAGGCCACTCATCCTTTCGCAGGGTCCAATATGCCTCCGGTTACATTGGTTTGCTCATACCCCTTGGCTTCGATGGCTGCATCCAGTTCGCGCATCCGGTTAAAGGAGGCGATGGAGACTTCGACCTGATCGTCCTTCGGTTCCTTGGTGGTGAGAAGCTGAAGCCACAGTCCGGGATACCCGAGATAGCGCAGCACGGGGATTTCGCGGACAGCGTTCGTTCCCTTCAGCACTTCAAAGGAGACACCGATAACGACCGGGAGCAGAATCAGGCGCTGGACGACGCGCTGCACCAGATTGTCCCAAGGGGCAAGTGAATAAATAATAACACCCAGCACAATCGTCAGCATCATGAAGCTGCTGCCGCAGCGGTAATGCAGCCGGCTGTGCTTCTGCACGTTCTCTACCGTCAGTTCATCGCCCGCTTCAAAAGCGCTGATTACCTTATGCTCCGCGCCGTGATACTGAAACAGCCTTTTAACGACCGGAGTCTGGGAGATGGCCCACAGATAGACAAGCAGCAGTACGAGCTTAATGGCTCCTTCAATCAGGTTGTGCAGAATGTAGTTGTCGAATGCGTTGCCGAACAAAAAGGATTCTACGAATACAGGCACGAGCGTAAAGATGACCTTGCCGATAATGAACGACAAAATCCCCATGACTGCGACCCCCAGCATCATGCCGAGACTCCAGCCTTCCTCTTTCTTCTCCTTCTGCTTCTTGGTCTCTTCCTCAGGCCCGCCTTCGTCCTCGGCATAAGCCTCGGCGGAATAGTTCAAATGTTTCGAACCTTTGGCGCTGGCATCTATAATACTGACAAGGCCGCGAAGGAGCGGAATCTTGCGCAGCTTAAGTACCCAGCTCTTCTCGCTTCTCGGCACCTCCAAAAATGTGATTTCCTGATTCTTCCGCCTAACGGCCGTCACGTTGACATGCTTGCCGCCGAACATCACGCCTTCGATGACGGCTTGACCGCCGTAGCTCGGAGTTTCCTGGGACAACCAATTCACCTTCCCGCAAAAAAAAGTAGTGTATGCTTCTATACGTTATTATTGTAACGAATTTTTGTTTACATTTCTACTTGGAACGCCGCGGCTTGTGCATACTAATCTTAAATGTGCAGCCGGATCTATCCGGAGCCTTCAAAAATGAAAGAGAAACGGGGTCTGGAATGATGGGAAAAGTGGCCGAACAGCATAAGCCGATGACAAATCCGCTGTTTTTTGCAATAGAGACCGGATTCTTCGCCGGTTTGATCTGGGGCGGCGTACGCTGGCTCTTTTATGCCATTCATTTTACAAAAGTGGTTCCGGGATTTCTCGGCGAGCCTTTCTTTAAGCATAAATTTCTGCTTACAACGGCCGGGCAGCTTGCGGGCTATTTGCTGTTCATCGGGTTCTCCGTTCTGTGCGCCATTCTGTATACCTTGCTGCTCCGTAAAGTTAAAGGTCCATGGCTCGGCATGGTATACGGCGTTCTATGGTGGGCGATCCTGTTTCTGACATTATCCTGGCCGCTTCTGCAGCAGCCTCCGTTCCGGCTTCCCTGGAATACGGTCATTACGGAATTCTGCGTCTTTCTGCTCTGGGGACTGTTCATCGGATATACGGCTGCCAATGAATTTACCGACGAACGCAAGCGGGATGCAAGCACCGGAATGGCGTAATCGGCGCCTTCTAATCCGTATTCAGAGCCGCGCACAAAAAACTTCTCAGCCGCAGGCCTGCTATGCTACAATATAATGTGGCTATTTTCGAGAGGAGAATGTGATTATGGGCAACAACCGGGTCTCCAAACTGCGGAACGTAGTGCAGGATCACGGACTGGATGCGATATTGATTACAAGCGGCATTAATCGCCGCTACTTAAGCGGGTTCACCGGTTCCTCCGGATATGTGCTCATAACGGAAGAGAAAGCCTATCTGTTGACCGATTTCCGCTACATGACCCAGGCCTCCGAGCAGTCGAAGGGGCTCAAGGTTGTGCAGCATGCGCCGAGCTTTGTGGATACGGTGAGAGAACTGCTGCCCAAGGGAGGCAATTGCCGGCTCGGTTTCGAGCAGGATGATGTCACCTACGGTTCCTATGCCTCCTACGCGGAGGCGCTGAAGCCGGCAACGCTCGTTCCGGTGTCGCAGGCGGTCGAGAAGCTTCGCATGTTCAAGGATGAGGAAGAGCTTGCCGTTCTGAGACGGGCGGCTGATCTCGCAGATGATACTTTCCGCCATATCCTGAAAGTGATCAAGCCCGGTATGACCGAGCGGGATGTCGATCTGGAAATGGAGTTCTACATGCGCAGCCATGGGGCAACGGCTTCATCGTTCGATACGATCGTAGCTTCCGGGGAGCGCTCGGCTATGCCTCATGGTGTGGCCAGCGAGAAAGTGATTCAGAAGGGCGATATCGTAACCTTCGATTTCGGCGCACTGCTGGACGGCTACTGCTCGGACATCACGCGTACCATCGCCGTTGGCGATCCCGGAGCGAAGCTCAAGGAGATTTACGAGATTGTGCTGGAATCGCAGCTCTATGCGCTTGAGCATATCAAGCCGGGCATGACTGGCCGGGAAGCCGACGCGCTGGCGCGCGATATCATCGCTTCCAAGGGCTACGGCGACGCCTTCGGCCACAGCCTGGGCCATGGCCTAGGTATGGAAGTGCATGAATGGCCGCGCCTGTCCATGCGGAGCGACGATGTGCTAGAACCGGGTATGGTCGTTACGGTTGAGCCGGGTATTTATGTGCCTGGACTCGGCGGCGTCCGAATTGAAGACGATGTGGTCGTGACGGCGACCGGGGTCGAGAAACTGACTCATTCGTCCAAGGATTTCACCGTTCTGTAATTTTGCGGACGGACTCTTGCTTTAGGAGCGGGAGAAAGGGTTTAATGTTCTCATAAGAACATGCTATTCATGTGAATTCAGGAGGGGTTAATTCGTGATTTCTGTTAACGATTTTAAGACAGGCCTGACCGTCGAGGTAGACGGCGATATCTTCACCGTGCTGGACTTCCAGCACGTTAAACCGGGTAAAGGCGCGGCGTTCGTCCGCTCCAAGCTCAAGAACCTGCGCAACGGCAACACCGTTGAACGCACATTCCGCGCCGGCGAAACAATCGGCCGCGCCGTGATCGAGAACCGCGCTGTGCAATACCTGTATGCGAGCGGCTCCGAACATGTATTCATGGACAATCAGACTTATGACCAGTTCAGCCTGGAAGCTGACCAGCTGGAATGGGAGCTGAATTTCCTTAAGGAGAACATGACCGTTAACATCGTCAGCTACCAGGGCGAACTGCTCGGCATCAATCTGCCGACGAGCGTGGAGCTGAAGGTTATTGAAACCGAGCCTGGAGTTAAAGGCAACACGGCTCAGGGCGCTACCAAAGCGGCCAAGCTGGAGACCGGTCTGTCGGTTCAGGTACCGCTCTTCATCAATGAAGACGACGTACTCTTGATCGATACGCGCGAAGGCAAGTATATCTCCCGCGCATAAGCTTCAACCTTCAATAAAGCGAATAAACGATTTACCGGAAACCCGCGCCATGTGCGCGGGTTTTTTTGTCGTTTAAGGATTTATTCGATCACCGATGGATATTACTCTGCACGGCTTCAATCAACGAGGAAATAACTGACGGGAGAAGTTGGAGATATGTAAATATAACGTCATTATACTTTACGCGAGTAGCGATAAATGTGAAGTTTAGACAACATTTTCAGAACATTTCATGAATGCAAAAGGAAAAATGTCAAATATTCTCACATATTTTCATAGATTGTTCTTATATGACGCGTAAATGATCTTGTTGGACCTAAATATATCTAAATATAATAAATACAAGTTTGATAAGACGGTTCGTTCACAGAACGAAAGCTATGAATCACTTAAAAATAATCAAACATAACAAAAAGGGGGTGCGCGGATGAAGGGCTTGAAATTAAGAATAATCCTTGGCTTGCTGATTGTTATCCTGATTATCCCTGCCGCGTACGGCCTTGAGGCGCTGGACCGGAACAGAGGCCTTAAATCCGGGGCCATCATTAAGGTACAGGATGAAAGCTCGGGCTCCCTGGTAGCGCTGATGGGGATCGACGTTCTGAAGTCGCTGATGCTTCAGCAATTCCCCGATGATGACTCTGCTGAAGGGCCGACGCTGCTGTATGTCATTGGAGCCTCCGGACTCAGCGGATACGAGAAGGTGGAGGTCAAGGGATTGAAGGGCGGAGAGAAATTTCTCGGAGACAAGAAGGATCTGAGCGGACCTTACGTACTTGCCCTCAACGAGCGCGGCACAGCGGATCTTGTCGAGTTGGAGAAGCCGGAAGTAATCCTTGTTCGTGACGTGAGCGAGATTAACAAAGTTCAGTAAGGGGGATGGCAATGGAGATTACGCCTCAAGTCGAAGATAACAGCAAACTTTCGGAGAAGCTCGCCAAAGCGCCGGGCAGGTTCTTGTTCAGACTCGGACTGGCTGATGTACTTAGATTCACCATGTTTGGAACGATGGTATCGGTGGTCAATGACGTGACAAGGCTGCCGCTCCAGCTCCCGGGACATACCAGCGTATGGTGGATGGGCCTGCTGATTCTGGGCAAAGGCCTGATTCCGAAGTTCGGCGGAGGGATCATTATGGGGGCTGTGTCGGGAGTACTTGCCGTTCTACTGGGGCTTGGCAAGGAGGGCATATTTATCTTTTTCAAATATTTAGCTCCCGGTCTGCTGCTCGATATTCTGTCTCCGCTGTTCTTCCATCGTCTCGGCAACCCGTTCGTCGGTATGATTTGCGGAGCGCTGACCAGTCTGTCCAAGCTGCTGGTATCGCTGCTGCTCGGTGTGCTGCTTGACCTGCCAATGGGCTTTCTGGCGCTTGGCCTCGGATACTCTTCCCTGACGCATATCGTGTTCGGAGCCATCGGCGGTCTGATTGCTTCCATGCTGATTCACCGGCTGAAGCCAAGGCTGACTGCTTGGGAACAACCTTATGATTGAGCTCGACCATGTATCCAAAGCTTTCCGGCTGCCGAATGGGCAGGAAGCTGCCGTTTTGCAAGATATCACATTCTCCATTGGTGCAGGGGAGTTCGTAGGATTGGCAGGGCGAAACGGATCGGGCAAAAGCACACTGGTCCGCCTGCTTAACGGCTTGCTCCAGCCCACAAGCGGAATGGTGAGGATCGACGGGATTGAGGTCTCGGACGCGGCAAGACTGGTTGAGATCAGGCGCCGGGTCGGCATGGTGTTTCAGCATCCGGATAACCAAATTGTCAGTTCCATTGTGGAAGAGGACGTCGCATTCGGTCCTGAAAATCTGGGCCTGCCAGCCGAAGAGGTCCGGAGAAGAGTGGATTGGGCGTTGTCGGTTACCGGCATGGAGCAGCATCGCGACAAGGATCCGAACCGGTTGTCAGGCGGGCAGAAGCAGCGGGTAGCGATAGCCGGGGCGCTGGCGATGCGTCCAAGCCATCTTGTGCTCGATGAACCGACCTCCATGCTGGACCCCTGGGGCCGGAGAGAGCTGATGGACACGCTGCATGCCATCAATCGACAGCTTGGAATGACCATACTGATGATTTCCCATCATGCTGAAGAGCTGCTGCGGACCGACCGGCTGATCATTATGGATCAAGGGACTGTCGAGCGGGACGGGGAGCCGTTTACTTTGCTGGAGGAGGGATCGCGATTGGGCGAGTGGGGAATTGAAATGCCGGATTTGGTCTATCTTCAGCGGGAGCTGAAGGCAAGAACCGGGATTGGAAATGGAAGCTCCGCATCCACAGTGGAAGAAATGGTGGATTGGCTATGCCGGTCATTGAGCTGAGTCACGTAAGCTTCAGGTATGGCGGAGACCGGAAATCCGGGGAAAAGGCTCTTGACGACATTTCCTTGACTGTAGATAAAGGCGAATTTATTGCAATTGTGGGGGAGAATGGATCGGGAAAATCAACGCTAGTCCAGCATATGAACGGTCTTCTCTGTCCGGATGAGGGAGAGGTGACGGTGCTGGGCGGGAAGACCTCGGACGTTCGCCACCGCTCGGGCTTGTGGCGCCGGGTCGGACTGCTGTTCCAATACCCTGAACGTCAGTTGTTCGAGGAGACCGTGATCCGGGACGTATCCTATGGACTAAGGAATATGGGGGTCGATGAGGCGGAGGCGGCCGAACGCGCGGCAGAAGCGCTGTCCCTCACCGGACTTGATGCAGGAAAGGTGGGCTTTCTCTCTCCTCTTGCACTGAGCGGCGGGCAGCGGCGCCGGGCTGCTTTTGCCGGAATACTGGCTATGCGTCCCGAAATTCTCATCTTGGATGAGCCGACGGCAGGGCTTGATGGACCCGGCAGGTCGGGGCTGCTGTCTTTGGTTAAACGGCTTCAGCAAGAAATGGGCTGTACCATCGTCATGGTATCCCACAGCATCCGGGAAGCCGGACTGCTAGCCGACAGATTATATCTCCTTAGCGGCGGGAAGCTGGCTGCGGTCGGCCAAACCGGCGAGACCCTGACCGGAATCGGCAGCGCGGAATGGGATGAGTGCATTTTGCCGGAATATATGCAGGTGCTCCAAAGACTTGCCAAACGCGGCTATCCGGTAAGTCCACGGGTCGCATCGCGTGAGGAGGCGCTGGAGCAGCTGTTGATGCTGATACGGGAGGGGCGCATATGAGGGGAGCAAGGCTGGGTCGATTCAACAATGACGATACACCGGTTCACCGTTTGGATCCGCGAACGAAAATTTTAGGCTGTCTGGCGCTAACGTTTATTGTTCTGCTGCGACCCGGGGCTGCGGAGGTAGCCGGGGCTGCGGCTTTGCTGGCATTGGGCTTTCGTCTGGCGAAGGTGCCGCTGGGAAAAATTCTTCGCGGCCTTCGCGGCCTGTGGATTATGCTGCTTCTGTCGATCGTGTTGCAGGCTGTGCTGACGGACGGACGCCCGATGTTCTCGGCATTCGGTCTGACGGTGACGGAAGAGGGACTTGTACGGGGGCTGCTGACTTCCTTCCGCCTGGTGATTCTGCTGTTCAGCGCAAGTCTGCTCACGGCGACGACATCGCCGATCAAGCTGGCCTCCGGATTCGAGAAGCTGCTGAACCCGCTGAGCCGTCTCGGAGTGCCTGTCCCCAAATTCGCTATGCTGATCAGCATCGCTCTCCGGTTCATACCGGTAGTGGGCGAGGAAGCGGACCAGATCGTCATGGCCCAGCGTTCCAGAGGGGCTCCTCTAGGGTCCAAGTCCGTGATCGTCCGCATTCGCAGCATGTCAGCTGTTCTGGTCCCGCTTCTAGCTTCATCGCTGCAGCGTGCAGGTGAATTGGCGGTCGCGATGGAGAGCCGCTGCTACTGGGGAGGAGCCCATGAGACACGGCTGCGCGGATTGCGCTATGCAAGAGGTGATCGGGTCGTTCAGTCGGCCATCGCCCTGCTGCTGATTCTGTCGGTGCTGCGGAGCTGGTAGAAGAGATCATCTATACATAAAAAAGGGGGAGTATCCTTGATTCAATACGCTGCCAAGAGGATTACCATCTGTCTTGCGCTGCTGCTCCTGCTGGTATGGCCGGCTGCAGCGCCGGTATTCGCGGATAATGGCGACGGCACCGGGCCGTCGGAAGGAACGCCGGGAGCAAAGCCGTTGAACTTCGTCTCGGCCACCCTCGTGAATGGAGGCACAAGCATCATAGACGCTGCGGATATTCCGCTGCGGCCGAAGATCCGGATCGCTTTTGACAAGAATGTTGTCAACAGCGCGGTGTGGGGAATCAACCGGGAATGCTTTCTGCTTCTGGACAGCGGCAAGAACCCGGTTCCCGCCGAGGTGACCAAGGTGGATGACAGCATTGATTTCTCGCAGCGGCAGATTGTTTTCGTTGAGCCGCTTGAAGACTTGAAGCCGGGTACTGGCTATAGCTTGAAGGTCAAGCCCGAGCTGCTCGCCAAGAACGGAATCTCTACGCTTGGCGGCACTACCTCAGGCAGGGGGATTACGCTGCTGTTCACGACGGTGAAGGCGCAGACTACGCCGGATCAGGATGCGGCGGCCACTCCGGCCGCTGCGGCGAGCGCCAAGCCGGCTGCCAAGCCAAGCGCGGGAACGGCGGTCGCCGCTGCCGTGCCGTCGGCGAAGGCGGCCGCGAAATCCGCAGCGGCTTCGCAAGCTGCGGCTTCTGCGGCGGGCGAAGCGCCGCAGACGACCCCATCGGCCGCGGCGCCAAGCGCGCAGCCGGAGGCTTCACCCACCGCGTCGCCGTCCGCGGTGGAAGCTTCGCCGTCGGCCGTGGCTTCGGCCGGCGGAACGCCCCCGCCGAGCGCAGCTCCGGCGGAGGCCGCACCGGCGCCGGCCGCATCGGCGGAGCCGGCGGGCGGGAGTCCGAATCCGGGCGGAGCGGATTCGGGTGCGGCGATCACCGGCGAGCAAGCCGCCGGTGGGGATGCCGCCGCGGGCGGCAGCGCGGCGGACGATGCGCCGGCGCTGTCGGAGACCGGCGGCGCCGTGGACTGGCATTGGCGGCTGATGATGGCCGCCGCCGCTCTGCTGCTCGCAGGATGGTTCGTCTGGGAGCGGCTGGCTTACCGCAGCAAGCAGGCTCGCCGCAACAACTCCGGTGAACGGAAATAACCTCATTTTGATTGCTGTATGTGCACACGGGTTCAGCCTCCGCCGTCCACTAATTTTTATCCCAATCCATGACGGCGGTATTGATATAGCTTGGAGTCTTGATCCAGGGGGGATCCTATGCCAGTGCCCGCCCGGTAATTTCGGGCCAATGTGAATGCAGAAAAAATACACTTTGGGGAGGAAAAGTATGTTTACTGGAAAAATCAAGAAGTCCGGATTGGTTGTCTTGTCGCTGTTGATTTCACTTGTTGGAGCGGGTTC
>RCUS01000577.1_pt1 | contig 23554 bp, 22 predicted proteins | sample 2166221 | NCBI WGS metagenome assembly RCUS01 (sample SAMN09932758, study PRJNA488358) | compost metagenome | isolation source: compost soil in cyclohexanecarboxylic | place: Germany: Experimental Botanical Garden | reverse complement strand
AATTTGGCAACTTCTATCGTATTCTTAGTCCATTTGAGGGAAACGAAACTTCGTGGATTTTTGTCTCTGAAGATCGTTCAGAAACAATCGTTGGTTATTTCAGAATATTATGCCAACCCGCTGCATCGATTAGAATCCTGAAATTAAAAGGATTAGACCCAGATAGTTTGTATAAGCATCTGGAAACAGGCGAAGTATACGGTGGAGATGAGCTTATGAGCGTAGGGATTACATTACCTGGAATTAAAGGAGATTTTATAAGCTTATTTTGGAGATTAAAGAAAGTTTAGTTTACCAGACATTTTGGCTTCTCTTTCATTTGGGAAGTCAAAAGCAACCAACAATATTCATATTCATCCAACTCCCCATTTACCCCTTTTAATATGAGAAAAAGGCCTTCCAACAGTTTAGTTAACTGATGAAAGGCCTTCTCCTATAGTTTGCATTTTCTTTTGTCATGGGTTGTCGCGTTCCTAGATCGAGGACAACTCCAATGACAAGAAAAAGCGTAATATCATTGAAAGTAATGATACAACAAGGTTTAAAACCCTTATTACATCATTCCGCCCATGCCGCCCATGTCAGGCATAGCTGGTTTTTCTGGTTCTGGCTTGTCAGCGATAACCGCTTCAGTTGTCAGGAACAAGCCTGCTACGGAAGCTGCGTGCTGTAATGCAGAGCGTGTAACCTTAGCAGGGTCAACGATACCTGCTTCGATCATGTTCACCCATTCGCCAGTAGCTGCATTGTAGCCTACGCCGATTTGTTCTTTCTTCAGACGCTCAACGATAACAGATCCTTCTTCGCCAGCGTTAGCTGCGATAGTACGGATCGGCTCTTCCAGAGCGCGAAGCACGATGTTCACGCCTGTTTTCTCGTCGCCAGTCACATTTACTGCAGCTACAGCGTGATATACGTTCACAAGAGCAGTACCCCCACCGGATACGATACCTTCTTCAACCGCAGCGCGGGTTGCGTTCAGGGCGTCTTCGATGCGCAGTTTGCGTTCTTTCAGCTCGGTTTCGGTAGCAGCGCCGACTTTCACAACGGCTACGCCGCCAGCCAGCTTGGCAAGACGCTCTTGCAGCTTCTCTTTGTCGAACTCGGAAGTGGTTTCTTCCAACTGAGCGCGGATTTGGCTGACGCGTGCCTGGATGTCTTCCTTCTCGCCGCTTCCGTCCACGATCGTCGTGTTCTCTTTCGTTACGCGCACTTGACGGGCGTTGCCGAGCTGGTCAACTGTCGTGCTCTTCAGGTCCAGACCCAGCTTCTCGGTGATCACCTGGCCGCCTGTCAGAGCTGCGATATCCTGCAGCATTGCTTCACGGCGGTCGCCGAAGCCAGGAGCCTTAACGGCAACAGCGTTGAACGTTCCGCGCAGCTTGTTCACGATCAGCATAGCCTGAGCTTCGCCTTCGATGTCTTCAGCGATGATCAGCAGCGGACGAGCCTGCTGTACGATCTTCTCAAGCAGCGGCAGGATTTCCTGAGTGCTGCTGATCTTCTTGTCGGTGATCAGGATGTACGGATTATCCAGAACGGCTTCCATCTTGTCCGTGTCGGTAATCATGTACGGGGAGATGTAACCGCGGTCGAACTGCATGCCTTCAACCACTTCAAGCTCGGTCAGGAAGCCGCGGGATTCTTCAACGGTGATAACGCCGTCTTTGCCCACTTTTTCCATAGCTTCAGCGATCAGTTTGCCCACTTCTTCGTCAGCTGCGGAGATAGCGGCAACCTGTGCGATGGCTTGGGAATCTTCAACTGGCTTGGCGATGCTCTGAAGCTCGGCAACAGCCGCTTTAACGGCTTTGTCGATACCTTTGCGCAGTCCGATTGGGCTGGCGCCGGCCGTTACGTTCTTCAGACCTTCGCGGATCAGGGCTTGTGCAAGCACGGTTGCGGTAGTCGTACCGTCGCCGGCAACATCGTTTGTCTTGGTCGCAACTTCTTTAACGAGCTGAGCGCCCATGTTCTCAAACGCGTCTTCCAGTTCGATTTCCTTGGCGATTGTTACACCGTCGTTCGTGATGAGCGGGCTGCCGAATTTCTTCTCCAGCACCACGTTGCGGCCTTTCGGTCCAAGAGTCACTTTAACCGCATTAGCCAAAGCGTCCACACCGCGAAGCATTGCACGGCGGGCGTCTTCACTGAACTTGATATCTTTTGCCATTATCAAAAAACCTCCCTGTGAATTATAAGTATCGGTACGAAATGCTTATGAGCGTCTATCCGGATTAACCCAGAATCGCGTGAATGTCGCTTTCTTTCATAATCAAATATTCCTTGCCTTCGTACTTGATTTCAGTTCCCGCATACTTCGAGAAGATCACGCGGTCGCCTTCCTTCACTTCGAGCGGAACGCGAACGCCGTCTTTCAGAGCGCCGCTGCCTACGGCAATAACTTTGCCTTCCTGCGGCTTCTCCTTGGCAGAGTCCGGAAGCACGATGCCGAAAGAAGTGGTCTCCTCCTGCTCGATCGGCTCCACCAGTACGCGTTCACCTAAAGGTTTGATCATGAAAAATAGCCTCCTTTTAAATTATGTGGTTTGGCTTGAACACAGAGGTCGAGGAATGCCTCCCGTCATGCGGTGCATTCCGGTTCATAGCGGGTGCCCGGCCTGACGGCTGCGGCATATTCCCGTCCCGTTAGCACTCGATACCCTATAGTGCTAACAACAATTTTTATATTACTGAACTTGCCTGCGGATTTCAAGTCCTTTTGCTCTTTTTTCTAGACGAATTTGGAAAAAATCAGCCAGGAAGGGGGTTGTCCCGGCCACACTCTCTTTCATTCTATCCACTGCCCGGCAAAATATGCCTGTGTAATTCCGGCCCCTGCCAGGCGCCCCTCTCAGGCGCGTCCCTCCGCAGTGTACCGCGCTTCCAGCGCCGCATCGGCGGCGAGCTGCTTGCGGTAGACGACAGATGACAGAAACACGCTGAACTCATACAGCACCAGCAGCGGCACAGTCACGAGAAAGTCCGAGATGAAGTCGGGCGGCGTAATCACCACCGCGATAAAGACCAGTGCGAAATAGGCATAGCGCCGCGCCTTCCGCAGCCGCAGCGGATTCAGAACACGCAGCTTGGTCAGGAACATGACGAGCAGCGGCAGCTCGAACAGCAGCGCCAGCGGCAGCACCAGATTGAACATGAAGTTGAAATACTGCGCGATCCCGTAGGTCTCCTCAAGTCCCAGATCACGGGTTACGGCAACCGTGAAGTTCAGCGCCATCGGGAACACGATATAGTAGGCGAAGAGCAGGCCAGCCACGAACAGCAGCAGCGCGTACGGTACATACCGCAGGGCTGCGCTTCGCTCGGCAGGACGAAGGCCGGGACTTACGAACGCCCAGATTTGATACGCGATAAAAGGGATCGATACCGTCAGCGCAACGGCTACAGCAATCTTCATATACATGCCGATTCCGTCCCAGAAGGCAAAAGCATGCAGAACGAAGCCCTGCGCCGTCTCGGCATGGACAAGATATTCATAGACAGGCTTCGCACAGAACAGCCCGAGAACCAGAGCGGCGGCAAATACGATCAGCACGTAGATGATTCGGCGGCGAAGCTCGGTCAGATGCTCGACAATCGTCATTTCCACAGGCTCCAAAGCCAGCCCTCCCTGCACAATCTCTGCAAATATTCTGTCAAAAAAAAGCGCCCTTACCAAGTCCTGAGACTTATATGGGCGCCTTCTCATTCGTGATGCATGGTTCGTACAGCCAGGCAAGCTTGCCTAAAGCGTTGTACGGAACCTTTATTCCGGCTGACGCTTCTCCAGGGAGACAGGCGTATTCTGCGGCGCCGCTGGAGCAGCGGGCTCGCTCTTGGCGGCCGGTTCGGAGTCAGCTATGATATCGCGGGTTCCTTCCTTGAACTCCCGAAAAGTTCTGCCTACAGCCCGTCCGAGCTCAGGCAGCTTGTTCGGTCCAAAGAGCAACAGCGCCACGATAACGAGCAAAATAATCCCGGGCGCTCCAATAGTGCTAAACATCTGGATTCCTCCTTGTTCATCCGTCCTACCATATGCAACTCCATCATACCATAACCTAAATCACATATCCATTGATTAAGCATGACGAATAGCCGAACGTTGGACGAGGGAATCGCCTCTTACTGCTTGAACTGCCCGGTCACCATCAGCAGTGCCTCCGGCAGTTGGTCCATAATGGCGGCCAGATGCTCATGCACGCCCTTCGGCGTTCCCGGCAGGTTGACGATCAGCGTCCGGCCGCGGATGCCGCTAATGCCACGGAACAGCATCGTTCCCCGGTTCTTCTGCATAACCGTGCTGCGCATTGCTTCGGGGAGTCCCGGAACCTCACGCTCAATCACCCGCCGCGTAGCCTCAGGCGTCACATCCCGGATCGCCAGCTCGGTGCCGCCGGTTGTCAGCACAAGATCCGCCTGAAAATAGTCGGTCAGCTCAATGAGCGCCGCAATGATTTCATCCTCTTCATCCGGAACGATGCGGTACTCGATGATTTCTCCTCCAAGCTCCTCCTCCACCAGTTCGCGGATGACCTGGGCGCTCGTATCCTCCCTTTCGCCTCTGGCCCCTTTATCGCTGGCCGTCAGGATTGCCGTCTTCCACGCCATAGGCTGGTTCTCCTTCCTCTCTACGCTTCATATGTACCGAACGGGACCCGTGCATGGCCGTCAGTCTTCTCCAAGCCGGTAGTCACCGTTCTTGCCGCCGCTCTTCGAGACAAGCAGCGTCGGCCCTATAACCATGTCTTTCTGCAGAGCCTTGCACATATCGTAGACCGTCAGAGCTGTGGCGGACACAGCGGTCAGCGCCTCCATCTCCACGCCTGTCCGGCCTGTTGTCTTGACTGTGGCTTCTATATATAGTTCATCTTTGTTGTTATCGGTAAAAGCGATGTCGATGCCTGTCAGAGGCAGCGGGTGGCACATCGGAATCCAGTCGGAGGTCTTCTTCGCGGCCATGATGCCGGCGACCTGGGCGACCGCAAGTACATCGCCTTTGCCGATTGTTCCCGCTTTAATCGCCGTCAGCGTATCCGGCGCCATCTTCACCTGGCTTCGGGCGGCTGCGATGCGGCTTGTAATCTCCTTGCCGCTGACATCGACCATCCGGGCTCGTCCCTGCTCGTTAAAATGCGTCATTTCCATTAGCCGCTGTCCCTCTCCCTCAATCGGCAGTCCACAATTCCGTCCTCGGTGATCAGAAAATCCATGAACGCATCATGGGCTTCCATCGGCACCTCGGGAATAAGCTGCGCAGCGTAAGCCAGTCCGATCCAGACCGTGCTTGCTTCGCCGGTTCCGCCGTCGTTTCCTGCCATACAGCGCGCAAGGAGCCGATCGTAGTATCCACGGCCGTAGCCCAGCCTGCCGCCCCGCAAATCGAAGGCAAGTCCCGGTACAAAAATAACGGCCGGTCTGACATCCTCATCCAGTTCAGGCGAATCTGCCGCCGGTTCAGAAATGCCGTAAGTCCCTTGGATCAGCTCATGCCAGGAACTTACGACATGCAGCGACAGCATGCCGGTATCCGAATGGACCCTTGGCAGAATGACGCCCCGGCCACTCTGCCAGCAGTTCTCGATCAAAGGACGCACATCCAGCTCCGAGCGAATCGGCGCGTAAGCCATTACCGTCTCCGCCCCGGCCGCCTCCACGAAGCTCCAGGCATGGCGGCAGGCGAGGGCTGAGCGTTCCTGTCTATCCAAGTTGCTCAAGCTTCCCCTTACGGCGCCCATGGCGGCGCGCAGCTCACGTTTGGAAGCGGCGAGCCGCATATTCCAGTCCGTCACTCTTCCGCCTCCCTAAGCGATTGTTGTCATGGGTTGTAATGCTCTAGATTATCTTCTAGTGTACCACTCTTGTTGAACATTCGCCAAGGGACGCCGGGAACCCTTTGACCTCGCGCAAAAAAGTCTTTTCATGTACACTAGATTTAGGAACAATGGTGCATTTATAAGGCGGAGAATGCTTCTCCGCGAGTCCCAGAGGGTGGAGGTTTGCGTTAATCATGCTTCTTCAAGCGACAGGAATCACCAAGCTGTACGGCATTCAGCCCGTACTGGAGGGCATCAATCTCCAGGTGAACGAAAAAGAACGGGTCGGGCTTGTCGGCGTCAACGGCGCGGGTAAATCGACCCTGCTGAAAATTATGGCCGGAGAGCTGTCCTATGACGGCGGCCAAATCTATAAATCGAAAGAAACGACCGTCGGCTATCTGGCCCAGAACAGCGGCCTCCAGTCGGACCGGACGATCCAGGAAGAGATGCTTGCCGTCTTCGAGCCGCTGCTCCAGGCGGAAGCCGAGCTTCGGGAGATGGAGAATCGAATCGCCGATCCACAGGCGGCGGCTGATGAGAAAGGCTACGCCGAGCTGCTGGAGCGCTACGCCCTGCGCTCGGACTGGTTCAAGGATCACGGCGGCTATGAGATGAACACACGGATTCGCAGCGTTCTGCATGGTATGGGCTTCGGCGAGTTCCCGCCGGATACGCCGATCAATACGCTAAGCGGCGGGCAGAAGACCCGGCTGGCGCTGGCCCGCATTCTCCTGCAGGCACCCGATCTGCTCATGCTGGACGAACCGACCAACCATCTCGACATCGAGACGCTGACCTGGCTTGAGGATTACCTCCGGGGATATGCCGGCGGCATACTGGTCGTCTCCCATGACCGGTATTTCCTGGACCGGCTCGTTACGACGATCGTCGAAATCGAGCGGCATCAGTCCCGCCGCTATACGGGCAATTACAGCCGCTACGTGGATTTGAAGGAGGCTGAATACGAGAGCAGGCTGAAGCAGTACGAGAAGCAGCAGGACGAAATCGCCCGTCTGGAAGACTTCGTTCAGAAGAATATCGTACGGGCCTCCACTACCAAGCGGGCGCAGAGCCGCCGCAAAATGCTGGATAAGATGGAGCGGATCGAACGGCCGCTCGGCGAGCTGAAGAAGGCCAGCTTCTCCTTCGAGCCCAGCTTCCATTCCGGCCGCGAGGTGCTGCAGGTCCGGGATGTTGCCGTGCGCTTCGGCGACAGTCCGCCGCTGTTCAGGAACGCCTCCTTCGAGCTCCGGCGCGGTGAGACGGCTGCGCTGATCGGACCGAACGGAATCGGGAAGTCAACGCTTCTGCAGTGTCTGACCGGCAGCCGGGAGCCGTCCGCCGGAACCGTGAACTGGGGCGCGAAGGTCAAGCTGGGTTATTACGACCAGGAGCAGACCCGCCTGAATCCGCATAACACGGTGCTTGAGGAGCTGTGGAGCGAATATCCGATGCTCGATGAGGCCCGTATCCGGACTATACTCGGCAATTTCCTGTTCAGCGGCGAGGATGTGCAGAAGAAGATCTCCGCGCTCAGCGGCGGCGAGAAAGCGCGGGTTGCGCTCTCCAAGCTCATGCTGCTCGGAGCGAACATGCTGATCCTCGACGAACCGACCAACCATCTCGATCTGATCAGCCGCGAGGTGCTGGAATCGGCGCTGATCGATTTCGAGGGCACGCTGCTGTTCATTTCCCATGACCGCTATTTCCTCAATAAAATGGCGGAACGCGTGCTGGAGCTTCATCCGGAAGGAATCGACCAGTATCTCGGGAACTACGACGACTATATCGCCAAAAAAAGCGAGCTGGAGGACCTCGCCAGCGAAGGAGAGAATAGCCCGCCTTCCCCTTCGACCGCCGGAGCGGCCAAGGACAGCCAGCCGGCCGATAAGGGCAGCGTCTCTTCATACGAGGCCGACAAGCAGGCCAAACGCGAAGAGCGCAACCGCCAGCGGCGCATAGCCGAGCTGGAGAATGCGATCTCGCAGCTCGAAGCGGAAATCGCGGAAATCGAGCATGAAATGACGAAGCCTGAGGTATATCAGGATTATATGACGCTTCAGACCCATGAGGCAGAGCTTAACGTCAAAAAACAGACGCTTTCCGATTATTTCAGCGAATGGGAAATTCTTGCCGAAGAATAATTTTTACAAGCCAGATATTCTTTATCCACAAGATTGTCCCCAGATTTCGTGTATAACTGGTACTAAAAAAAGGACCCTCGGGTCCTTTTTTAGGCTTCAAATCGCAGTTTATTGGTGTCAAGTACTTTTTATCCACCGGTTTATCCACATTATCCACATTTTCTACAGTTTTGCTGTTGATTATTTATGCCCTTAACCAGTGTTCAAAAAAAGAGGCGAATCTCCTGGTTTTACAAGGTTTTTACACAAAACTGCCGGAATATGTGGATAACCTTGTCCACAGGTTGACAAAGAAAGCGTGCTGCTTATTGAACAGGCGTCAGCAGTGCGGCGTTGCAGGCCGCAATGAAGGCAATCCCCGCTGCCATAACGATATCCTGATGGATAGCGGTTCCTCTGTGACGGACTCCGTTCCACTCCACATCGACAGCAGCCTCGCCGTAGGCGTCTTCTCCCTTTCCGAGCGAATGCAGCTCCAGCCCCGCGAAAGTGACCTGCTCGTCAATTGCCTGGGAAATGGCCGCAATGACCGCTTCGAGCGGTCCCTCTCCGGTGCTTGTGTGGCTGCTCTCAGCGCCTGTCGCCAGATTGCGCACTGTCACCGCCGCCACCCGGCGAGGCGCGCTTCCGGCCAGAACCTGCACATCCCCGAGCTCGTATCTGCCGGTAACCCGTCCCGTCGACTGGCTGATCATTTGCAGCAGCTGCTCGTCGCTCACGGTCTTCTGACGGTCGGCCGTCTCCTTGAACGCCTCATACAGAGTCTCCAGCTCGCCAGCGTCAAGCGAAATGCCGTACTTCGCGGTCCGGTCCTTCAGCGCATGCCGTCCGGAATGCTTGCCGAGAATGATCATGCTGCGTGGAATGCCGAGCTTCTCGGGGTCCATAATTTCATAGGTGCTCCGGTCTTTCAGCAGGCCGTCCTGGTGAATGCCGGATTCGTGCTGGAACGCGTTCCGTCCGACAACCGGTTTGTTATAGGGGATCGGAAAATGCATCATCTCGCTCACAAGACGCGAGGTCTCGTACAGCTTGCCGAGAACAAGATTCGTCTTCGCGCCCAGCGCTTCGCCCCGGGTCTCCAGGGACATAGCGAGCTCTTCCATCGCACAGTTCCCCGTCCGCTCGCCGACGCCGTTGACAGTCACCTCGATCTGCGAGGCTCCTCCCTCGATCGCAGCCAGGCTGTTCGCCACCGCCAGCCCCAGATCATTGTGACAGTGGGCGCTGTAGATAACCTTGTCGCCGCCTCTTGCGCCCTGCCGGACCCGGCGGAACATCTCGCCATATTCATGCGGCAGCGCATAGCCGACCGTGTCAGGCAGATTGATGATCGTAGCGCCCTCTTCAATGACCGCCTCGATCATTTCGATCAGATCGTCGATGCCGGTGCGGGCCGCATCCATGGCGGTGAATTCTACAGTGTCGCAAAATTGGCGGGCGTAAGCCGTCATTTCCCTCGCCGTCGCGACGACCTCGGCGCGGCTCTTGCGCAGCTGGTGGCGCAGATGGATATCCGAGGAGGAGATGAACAGGTGAATACGCCGTCTCTCCGCATCCATGGTCGCCTTCACCGCGGCATCGATATCGCCTCTGACCGCTCTCGCGAAGCCGCAGATTTCAGCGTTCCGGATTTGGCGGGAGATCGCCTGAACCGCGGCGAAATCCCCGGGGCTGGATACCGGAAATCCCGGCTCCAGCACATCCACGCCGAGATCCGCCAGCTTGCCGGCGAGCACGATTTTTTGCTCCGGGGTCAGGCTCGCTCCCGGCGCCTGCTCGCCGTCTCTGAGCGTCGTATCGAAAATTTGGATCGTTCTGCGCTGTGCTTCAACTGGGCTTCTCATCATTCATTCCTCCGATTTTGAATAATTGTTGTACATCTGAATTTCTGCGAGATACAAGGATAAACACCTGACGGCGTCCTTAGACGCAGCAACAACTTATAAAGTCTTATAATTCAAAAAACCCGCCGTCTCTTGGGTTAAAGAGACGGCGGGTTTCCCCTCCGCGGTACCACTCTTCTTGACGCCTGCTCCGCGAGTACGCGAAGCCGGGCGTCCAGCTTATCTTTCCCGCTGCAGTTAAACCGCCGCTACGCGCTGCGCTGCGCGGCTGAATCTGCATGGGAAAGGTCCGGTAACGGGGACGGGCCGTAGGCCGGCGTACTGCGCGCATCTCGCGCGCCTCCCGCAGTCCCGGGTGCGGCCGCACTTGCCGGGAATGGGGAGACGCGGCTGTAAGCTGCGCGGGTTCCGCCGACACGCTTCCGGGCGAGATTCAAGGGGGACGGCCGCCGCGTTGCACCATTTCCGCGGCTCTCTGACAGACCTTCTTCCCTCTACTGCTCCCGTTCATCGCGTTTGTTCGTTATATATCGGTTGTCACGACTTCAACAAAAAAGACTCCAACAAAAAAAGCCCGCCGTCTCATCAAGAGACGACAGGCTGTGCCTTCGCGGTACCACTCTTGTTGATCGCACATCTTCCGGTCGCCGGTCAGGCGGCCCGGGAGGGCAGATCCAACTTTGCCACCGCATGCATCGAAGCTGCAAATGCAGCGCTTCTCATGCGGCCGTCCGTTCACGGGGACGATCCGTATCGGCGTATTCTCCTCCGGCCGTGCACTGCCGGGTGAAGCTCATTCCTTCCGCATATTCCATGCGCACAAGGGCTGATCTTCTGTCTTCCGCCGCTCCGCTCCCGGACGAGTTCAGGTTTCCTTCGGCTGCGTCGCACCAACCCGCAGCTCTCTTGATCCCGGAATAATCCCTACTGCTTCCGTTCATCGCGTTTATCCATATGGTTGCTCATGATTATACGCGCTGATCCTCCCGGCTGTCAACAGTTCCCTGGGGCTTGCCCGAACCTGAACCGACGGACCACTCCTCCAGCGACAGTCCAGGGTCGGCCACCAGATCAAGCGGCGTACCGCCGTCATGGGTCCATTTCGGGTAGGCCGCCGCCCCGATCATGGCGGCATTGTCGGTGCAGTAGACGGACGGCGGGATGATCAGCTCGATCCCTTCCTTCCGGCAGCGTTCCGCCAGAGCCTCCCGCAGCCCGCGATTGGCGGCGACGCCGCCGCAGAGCAGCAGCTGCCGGGCGCTTGTCACGGAGACGGCGCGGACCGCTTTTTCCACGAGGACTTCAACAACCGACTCCTGAAAGCCCCGGGCAATCGCCGCCACATCCGGCTCCAGCCCCTTCATCCGGCTCTGGTTCACCAGGTTCAGCACCGCCGATTTCAGGCCGCTCAGGCTGAAGTCGAAGGAATCCGGCTCCAGCCATACGCGCGGCAGCGCCTCCGCCTTCTCCGCCTCATGAGCCAGCCTGTCCACATGCGGCCCTCCCGGATAGGGAAAGCCGAGCGCCCGGGCCACCTTGTCATAGGCTTCCCCGACAGCGTCATCCCGCGTGCGTCCGATGATGCGGAAGCGTCCCTCCGATTCCAGGCTGACCAGCTCCGTATGACCGCCGGAGGCGACAAGCGCCATGCATGGATATTTCAGTTCGCCCACCAGACGGCCGGCGTAAATATGTCCCGCAATATGATGCGTGCCAATCAGCGGCTTGTTCCAGGCCAGCGCCAGGCTCTTCGCCGCCACAACGCCGACCAGAAGCGCGCCGACAAGACCCGGCCCCTGTGTAACGGCAACGGCGTCCAGTTTCTCCGGCGTAATTCCCGCCTTCTCCAGCGCTTCCTCCACAATAAGGGTAATGACCTCCACATGCTTGCGCGACGCAACCTCCGGCACAACTCCGCCGAAAGCGCGATGTGTTTCGATCTGGCTCGAGATGATATTCGACAGCACTTCGCTGCCGTTCTTGACGACCGCCGCCGATGTCTCGTCGCAGCTGGTCTCGATAGCCAATATATAGACAGGCTTGTCTCCGCCCGCTTGATCCTTCATTCCAGTCCCACTCTTCCTTCCTTTATCCCGTAGTCCCGGTAGGACGGAAGCTCCGCCCACATAATGAGCGCATCCTCGCGGTTGTCGGAATAGTAGCCCTTGCGTACGCCTGCGGGGCTGAAGCCTTTTTTGCGATACAGATTCTGGGCGATCTCGTTGGACACCCGGACCTCCAGCGTGATTGACTTCATACCGAGATAGGAAGCGGTCTTCATCAGCTCGTCCAGCAGGCGATCGCCCCATTTCCGCCCCCGATAAGCGGCCAGAAGCGCAATATTGGTAACATGCGCCTCATCCACAATGGCCCACATGCCCGCATAGCCGATAATTGCCCCCTCATACTCCATGACCATATACTTGGCAAAATGATTATGCGTGAGCTCGTTCCGGAACGCTTCTTCCGTCCAGGGCATCGTAAAGGCTTCCCGTTCGATCACCAGAATCGACGGGATATCCTCCAGCTTCATCAGCCTGAATATCGGGTCTTCCTCCCGCTCTTTCGCCGCTTCCGCTTCCGTCATTTCGATTTCACGCCTCCTTTGCCGCTTCGGAGCAGGTTGGCTTCCGCTTCCGCCAGCTGCGTATAGTTCGGGATGAGCCCGTGAATATCATCAGCCTCTCCCCTGGCGATCCGTTCTTCGCCCAGGAAGCCGATCCATCGGCCTTCCAGCTCATACGGAACTGCCTTCCATTCGGCGCGCCCCTCAAGCGGCGCGAGCGTCTCGGCGCGGGCGTGAACCGCCGTCTCGCCGACGAAGAGCACCCGGCCCGGCTTCGCCCCCCGGGCCGCCGCCTGCTCCGCGGCCTCGGCCAGGAAGACCGTGAAATCCGCCATCAGGCGGATGCGGTCTTCCTCGAGCCGTCGCGGAGCCGCTCCGGGCACGGCCTCGAACAGGGCCGTGTACACCTGCCCGCGCCGCGCATCCAGCAGCGGCACGATCCAGTCGGGCCCCCCGGCTGGGGGCCCGTCCGTGCCGGCCGCGCTTCTGCCGGCTTCTTCCCGCTTGGCAGCGCTCCATCCGCCCCAGGCTAGCGCCTGGAGGGTGGATACGCCAACGGCGGGAAGCTTCCAGGCCCAAGCCAGCGACTTGGCGGCCGTCACGGCGATCCGGGTTCCCGTGTACGAACCCGGACCAAGACCGACGGCGATGCCGTCCAGGGCGCCCGCGCCTCCCGAAGCCTCAATCGCCCGGCCTATGATCGGGAGCAGATGCACCGAATGGTTGCGCTCGCCCGACGCGTTGATTTCATGCACCGCACTGCCGCCTTCGGTTACGGCCACGCCCAGCGTTGCCGTCGCTGTATCCAACGCCAAAAGCCGCTTGCGCGGCCCTTTATTATCATTGTCCATGCTGATTAACCCCACTTCTGTATCAGACCCCGGCAGATGTCCGCATAAGGCTCTCCGGTTCCGGCCACTGTAATTACGCGTTCTTCCGGTCCGGCCGTCTCCAGAAAAATATGCAGATGCCGCTCCGGCATCAGCTCCGCGATCAAGCTGCTCCACTCGACAAGGCAGACGCCTTGTCCGTAGAAATATTCATCCAATCCCAGCTCGTCCGCCTCCGGAAGAGACAGACGGTAGACATCCATATGATACAGCGGAAGACGTCCCGCATACTCTTTGATGATCGTAAATGTCGGGCTGCTCACAATGCCCGGTACGCCCAAATGACGGGCGAAGCTCTGCGAGAACGCGGTCTTGCCCGCGCCCAGATCGCCGTCCAGACCGATCACCCAGCCCTCCCCGGCGGAATTCGCCAGCGATTCCGCCAAAGCCTCCGTATCCCGGAGGCTGCGGGAACGGTACGTGAACACCGCTTCCGGATTATTCTCCACCCGCAACAACCTTCCTTTTATAGAGGGTAGGCGACAAATCCGCAGACTGCGCCCAAAATTTTGAATACTTTTTATTATATCGGTCCGGTCACTTTCCCGCAACAGAGAGGCAGCGCAGCACAATCCGGCCCGTCACTGGACGGACGGCAGCTCCTCCCGCTCGCCGCGCGGCGCAGACTTGGCTCCGGCCGGCTCCTTGTGGGCGAACAGGCTGTGCAGCACCATTCCACAAATAATGACAGCGATTCCCGCCCAGGAGATTAGACTCGGCGCCGGCGAGGAGAGAATCAGCATTTCCCCAATCAGAGCGAACAGCACCTCCAGGGACTGCGTCGCCTCGACGGCCGCAAGGCCCGTCATGCTGTGCCGCACCAAATCCGTCGCCCGGAAGAACAGCACCGTTGCGACAATGCCCGAGGAGAGTGCAACTAGTAGGGATTGGATCATCTGGCTGCCCGAAGGCAGGCCGGAGTCACGCCAGCCAATCAGGGCGACAATCAGCCAGAAGGGCATGCTGGCCAGCGTCATGCCGAGTATCCGCTGGAAGACATCAAGCCGGCCGCCGCATAGCTCCATCGTCTTTCGGTTGCCCAGCGGGTATGCGAACGACGCGATCAGCACGGGCACGATGCCGAGCAGCACCTGGGAAGCCGACAGCTTCTGCGCATGCTCCAGCTGCAGCAGCGCGACGCCTGCGAGAATGATCAGGGACAGCAGAAGCCCGCGCATCGGGATTCGTCCCCGCACATTCTCCGGTCCATTCGCGCCCTGGACGCTGGTGAGAAACAGCGGGGCAAGCAGAGAGCCGGAGATAATCGTGATCTGCCATGTTCCAGCGGTCAGCCAGCCGGGCGCGTAAGCAGCCGCGAATGTAATCGGGGCGTAGAACAAGCCGAAGCCGACCGTCCCCCACAGCAGCCAGGCGAGCGGCCGGTCCGCCATCTCCCGGAGCAGCGGCCTCAGCCTTCCCCGTCCGGCCACGAGCGCCAGCAGAAAGGGCAGCGTAAAGATATAGCGGAGAGACGAGCTCCATGCCCAGCTTCCTCCGGACAGCTCCATCCGGCGGTTGAGCACAAACGTAACGGCAAAAAACAGCGCCGAACATATGCCAAGCAGTATGGGTTTCACACCTATCACTCATTTCATTTCTTTTTCTCTATTGTGGAGTTATTCACGATTATACCAGCATTTCCGGTGAAGATGAGAGACAATACAGCACAGCAAATAGCCCTGGGAGATAATCCCGGGGCTTCATTCAGCTAAGTTTCGGAATCTCGTTGCAGTTCACCGTTAAGGGAGCAGGGCTTCATGCGTGTGTACCTTGGCCTAAACGCTACTGCTTCCTAATAAAAGTGAAGCTGCCATCAGGAATTCCTTGTTGGTTTAGGTGCCGAAAGACCAGATAGGACTTGATTGTCCCGAGATAGCTCTGGCTGTTCAGACCCTTATTCCCAACCTGCCGGAAACCTGATCCGTCCGGACGTATGGCAAATAGACCTCCCGAATCTGAATCTTCAGCATCCACCGTGAAATAAACCCACCCGTCAATAATATCCAAAGGGTCAGATGACCATCCTTTTAATTTGCGGACCGTTTCCTTGCCATTCTTGAATAGGTGGAGATAGGAGGTGCGGTTAGCATCGTCTCTTTCTGAATATACAAATTGATCCGACTCCACATCCCATATATACCCATCCATGAATACCAAGTAGGTTGAAAGTCTCTCGCCTTTATCTTCTTGCTCCTCTTCAACATAATAGGTGTCTTCATCGGTGCTTATGTACGTCTCATCATTATCAACATCGGACAACGGCTTGCGCTTAAGTACAAAGTCTTGGGCATAGCGATCCCATCCGAAATAATATTTGTAGGACTTATCCCGCGCTTCCATAACGGATTCATTTACCCTCACAGCGTCTTTGCCTTCCATCGACATCCGGTATACTCCAGGCTCTATTGTCAGGCTGCTTGTAACATAATAAATGCTGTTATTGCGAAAGTAGAAATAATCGATATTACCGGTATAGGTCAGTCGGGTCCATGTTTTGGCAGGCATATTTAGCCGATAAATATCTCCTGATGAGTATGACGGATGTTGGTCAGATAGCTTCAGGGCATAGATACTGTCATAGTTCTCATACAGCACATTATCGTAATTCCCTTTAATAACCGGATAGGTCTTGATTGTTGCAGGATCTGCTACCGTTTTGTACAATCCCTCGTTCGGCTTCGCCCAGTAAATCGTCAACGTCTCGGCAGGCCTCATGTATGTAACAGGCTTAAGCCGAATCTTCAATTCAGGGGTTAAATCGGGCAGGGATAAAGGGAAACTAAAACCGGTCAGCATTAACACAGCAACAATGGAGGCGAGTCCCAGTGCTCTTATTCTTAAATGTTTATTCATTTCGTATCCTTCCGAAGTTTCTTGATTTATTTTTCCTTTAAGTTAGTTATCGGTTAGGAATACGGTATTTTCAATAGTTTATCAGTAAAGGCAAATTGTAGGATGTTCATTCCGCGCAAAAAAACCTCTTCCGCCGCTTGTCCCGCCGAAGAGGTTTTTAGGATATCTCTTTTTTTACAAAGTTAACCCATTCTCAGCTAATGCTTCTCTTCCACCAATCTGTCAACTCCAACTGTCTGCACATCCGTCGGCCGCGAGCCGATCTGAACTGTCGCCATGCCGTTTGCGGCATCCACATGCTCAATCCACACGGGCTTGCCGTCCAGACGGACGGCGATCATATCCTTGGACTCATAAATATCCTGCGCACGCTGAACATCCATCGCATTTCCTCCTCATTTTTGATTGAAAATCCGGTCCGCTTTTTATTCCATATCGGGTTCATAATCATCCGGCGGCGCTCCAAGCGTACGATCCGGGTCCAGCATGTCCGTGCCTGGCAGCACATCGTCATCACGCTCTGCCGCCGTCAGCTCCTCCCACTGAACAACCTCTCCCGGTATGCCCGGAAATCCCCACTCATCCCGCTTGATATCATACGATTCCATGAGGCTCTGCCCTCCGTTCTTCCTGCCCCTATTTCGAAGGTGACGGGCGCTGCGGCATTAGCTTATCCAGAGTTCCCCGGTTCTATGCCAGCAAGCGCCATCTCATAAATTCTTCAAGGTGTAAAAAGCTCTGGTCCGCCCATACTAAGCCAAACTGACATAACAGAGGTGGTGATTCCATGCATACTGTCTGGAAAGGCGCAATCAGCTTCGGACTCGTGCATGTTCCGGTCAAAATGTTCTCGGCAACGGAGGACAAGGACGTGTCGCTTCGCTACATTCACAAGGAGTGCGGCAGCCCCCTGTCCTATGTGCGGAAATGCCCGGTCTGCGACAGGGAGGTGGCCTGGGAGGAAATCGGCAAGGGCTATGAGTATGAGAAGGGAAAGTTCGTAATTTTCGACAAGGACGAGCTCGATGCCCTGACGGAAGAGAGCACCAAGACGATCGCAATTCTCGATTTCGTGGACTTGAAGGAGATCGATCCGATTTATTTTCAAAAAACATACTATCTCTCGCCCGATCAGGCCGGCGCTGGAGCTTACGGCTTGCTGATGGAGGCGATGCGCCAGACGGGCAAGATCGGGGTCGCCAAAATTTCGATCCGTTCCAAGAGCAGCCTCGCTGCGATCCGGGTGCTGGACAACTGCCTCTCCATCGAGACGATGTTCTATCCGGATGAGATACGCCCGGTAGCCCAGGTTCCCGGCCTGCCGGAAGCGGCGGCGGTCAGCGACAAGGAGCTGGAGATGGCGAAGCTGCTCATTTCCCAGCTGTCTACGCCGTTTGAGCCCGGCAAATATACCGACGATTACCGCCAGCGCATGCTGGACCTGATCGCGGGCAAGGTGGCTGGCGAGGAAATCCGCGTAGCTCCGGCCCGGGCCGAGGCGAATGTCATCGACCTTATGGCCGCGCTGCAGGCGAGTATCGAGGCCGTACAGCATATTCCGTCCGATCCCGGAACTCTGGCCGGGACGGAAGCCAAGCCGCGCAGAACGGGATCGGGGCGGAAGAAAGCCGCCAAACCTGCCAGCAAGGCGGCTGGAGCGTCTGCCGGCGCAGGCCCGGCGGCAGTCGGCTCCGGTAGAGCAGCGGCAGGGACTTCCGCGGCTGGCGGAAGCCCGGCTGCGGGTGCGGGAACTGCTGCGGCTGGGGGAGGTCTGGCTGCGGGTGCGGCGACTGCCGGGGTTGGCGGAAGCCTGGCTGCGGGTGCGGCGACTGCCGGGGCTGGCGGAGGCCTGGCTGCGGGTGCGGCGACTGCCGGGGCTGGCGGAGGCCTGGCTGCGGGAGCAGGAACTGCAACGCCTGGCGGAAGCCCGGCCGCCGAAGCGGGAACTGCTGCGGGAGGAGCGGCTGGAGCGGCGGCTGCCGGCGCGGGAGCTGCCCCGGTAATTGCACCGAAGCCGAAGCGGCGCTCGCCCAAATCGAAGCAGACAGTCTCTTAAGATGGTGCGCTGCAGATGAAACTTCAGCCTATTGTACCGTTCGAGCCCGTGCTCTCCGATCAGCTCCCTGAGGGCGAGCAGTGGATCGCCCAGATCAAATGGGACGGCGTCCGGATGCTGTCCTATTTCGACGGAACCACCACCGAGCTGATTAACCGCAAAGGCAACTACCGTACCGCCCAGTATCCCGAGCTTGCCGATGCCGCCGCCTACTGCCGGGTGAAATCCTGCATTCTGGACGGCGAGGTGATTGCGCTCAAGGAAGGCAAGCCTTCCTTTCATGAGGTGATGCGGCGGGACAGCCTGCGGAGCGGATCGTCCATCCGGCAGATGGTTCCCCATCTGCCGGTGCTCTATATGGTGTTCGATCTGCTGTACTGCAATGGAGAATGGATCATGGACAAGCCTCTCTTTGAGCGCCAGCGGCTTCTGCAGGACATTCTGCTGCCTCATCCAAATGTGCAGCTCGTCCCCAGCTACCATGATGCCGATCAGCTGTTTCGTTCCGCACAGGCCAATGAGCTGGAGGGCATTGTGTGCAAGGAGGTGCGCGGAACCTATATGCCCGGCGGCAAAGACCGGCGCTGGATCAAGCGCAAAATCATCCAGGATGTGAACGCCGTCGCAGGCGGCTTCACGTTCCGCGACGGAACGGTCAATGCGATCCTGCTCGGGCTGTACGACAGCGGGAATGGATTCCGCTATATCGGTCATGCGGGCACAGGCAGATTGACCGTCAAGGATTGGCGGGAGCTGACGGAATTGGCTCCGAGTCTGGCTGCGCCTTCCATGCCGTTCGCTTCTCTCCCCCAGCGGGCCAAGGGAGCGTTCTGGATCAGGCCGGAGCTTGTGTTCAAGATTCATTTTCTCGAATGGAACGCCTCCGGAACGCTGCGGCAGCCGAGCATTCAGGCCAGAGTCGATATCGCGCCTGCCGAGTGCGTGCTGCCGGAGGCTTTTGTCAATAATTAAGGGTTGGAGGAATCGTCGATGCCTACGGTGAAGGGTTCCATCACGATCGAGGGGGAGGTCGTCCCCATTACGAATCCCGACAAACCGCTGTGGCCGCAGCAGGGAATCACCAAGATGATCTATCTGGAGAAGCTGGCGGCTCTGGCCCCTTACTTGCTGCGCTATCTGAAGGGCCGGCTGCTGACCGTCATCCGTTACCCGCATGGGGTTGAGGGCATGTCTTTTTACCAAAAAAACGCGCCTGACCCCCTTCCTCCCTATATCCATACCACCATGCACGAGGGGATCAACTATATCACACTTGACGGACTCCCCGGCCTGCTGTGGCTCGGCAATTCCGCCGCCCTCGAATTTCATCCCTCACTGCATGCCGCAGGCAGCACGCTGCCCTGCGAATGGATGATCGATCTCGATCCTTCGCTTGATGAAGAGCCCCGGATCATGGAAGCGGCTGCCCTTGTCGGCGATGTTCTGAAGTCTCTGGGGATTGAGTCGGTCCCGAAGACCTCGGGTGCGACGGGCGTGCAGATCATCGTTCCCATCAAGGCTGGCGTCACGTTCGACGAGCTGCGGAAGCTGGGACTGCTCGTCGGACGCTATGTGACGGAGCAGCATCCCTCCCTGTTCACTCTGGAGCGGCTGAAGAAGCATCGCGGGGATAAAATCTACTTCGACTATCTCCAGCATTACGGAGGCAAAACACTTGCCGCCCCCTATACGCCCCGCGCGCGTCCGCTGGCGACCGTATCGACTCCGCTGACCTGGGAAGAAGTGCGCAGCGGGGCTTCGCCGGAGCAGTTCCATCTGCTCAATATCGCGGACCGGCTCAGCCAGACCGGCGACCTGATCGCCCTGCTGCCTCCGCAGCCGGTGGAGCGGGTAATCAAGGCGCTGCCTTGAGCAGCCGGTGGAGTCGGTGATCGGGGCGCACGCTGCCTTGAGTTCGGCGTATTTCCGAAACGGCACGGCATACTCCAAAGCCCACGCCAGCACCCAAACAAAAACCTCCGTCTGCCGCGAAAAGCGCGGCCCGGAGGTTTGGTTGTTGAACTATTTTTCCAATATGAAAAAAATGAATAATAGCTTCTCCATCTTCTCCATCGTATGGTGATGGCATTAGTGAATGGCCTTCTTCTTGAACCGTCCGCCCTTCACATCGTGAATGTTGCCGACGGCGATAAAGGCGTCCGAATCCCAATCCTCGACAATCGCCTTCATCTTGGCTTCCTCCAGACGGGTGATGACCACGAAGATAACCTTCTTGTTCTCGCCGGAGAAGCCGCCTTCTCCTTCCAGATATGTCACGCCGCGTCCCAGACGCTCTGTCAGCGCTTCACCGATATCGCGGTACTTCTCGCTGATAATCCAGACCGATTTCGATTGGTCCAGACCTTCGAGCGTCACGTCGATTACTTTAAAGGCGATATAATACGCAATCAGCGAGAACATGGCGTTGTTCCAGCCGAATACAAAGCCTGCGCTGGACAGGATGAACAGATTGAAGAACATGACCACTTCTCCGACCGAGAACGGCATTCTTTTGGAGGCCAGAATTGCGACAATCTCCGTACCGTCGAGAGAACCGCCGTATCGTACGACCAATCCCACTCCGACACCCAGAATAACACCACCGAAGACAGCGGCCAGCAGCGGCTCGACCGTAATCGGCTGAACCGGATGCAGCAGTTGAGTGCCGATCGACATGATGACGACCGCGAACAGCGTAGACAGCGCAAAGGTTTTACCGATCTGCTTGTAGCCGATAACAAGAAAAGGAAGATTGAGAAGGGTCAGCAAAATACCGAGGGGGATATGAAAGATATGCGACAGCATAATGGAAATGCCCGTAATGCCGCCGTCGACCATCTGGTTAGGAACGAGAAAAATCTCAAGCGCTACGGCCATCATACTGGCCCCTATGATCATCATGATCGTGCGCTGAGCCAGTCTCGCCATCTTGACTGTCCCCGATTTCCGGGGCTTGTTGGGTTCTTCTTGGACTAGTACATGTGAACTCGTACCCATAAAACTCCCCCTGCCATAATCAAAATTTTATCCTTATTTCTAATAGTATATCATATTGTCATATTCTTTGATGACCCTGAAATGTAAATTTACCTTCCAAACGGTTCCCTGGAGCCTTCCCGCCTACAATAATGGAGAGAAAATACGGCAAATTTCCTCCCTCAAGTGTTCCATTTTGCCTCTGGAATAGTACCACTCTGTATCGATCGGATCGCTGTTCGCAAGATCCCTTTGGAAGATGTCCGCCAGCTCTTCGATCCGTTCCGGATTCATCAGCACGGTGGAAACCTCGAAATTGGAATAGAAGCTTCGTAAATCGAGATTGCCGGAGCCGACCGAGGCGAGCATGCCATCCGCAACCCACATCTTGGCATGAAGGAAGCCGCGGCGGTACCGATAGAACCGGACTCCGTCCTCCAGCAGATCACCGAGATAAGAGAGAGAGGCGCTGTATACAAGCTCGCTGTCAGGTTTGGCCGGAATGATGATCCGCACATCGACACCGCGCAGCACGGCGTTCTTCAAGGCGCGGCGAATGGCCGGGTCCGGAATAAAATACGGCGTTTCGATCCAGATCCGCCGCTGCGCGGCATTAATGGCCGCGAACAGCATCGCCTGCAAAGAGTCGCGGTCGCCGTCCGGTCCGCTGGCGATGATCTGCACCCCTTCTTCTCCTATGCAGCAGTGCGCGGGGAAATGACGCGGGTGGCTCAGGCGCTCGCCTGAAGCGAGCCGCCAGTCTTTCAGAAAGATACGCTGCAGGAAAAAGACCGCATCTCCCTCCACCTGAAGCTGCGTATCCCGCCAACTCCCCATTTTCGGGTCCTTGCCCAAATAATCATCGCCGATATTGATGCCGCCGGTAAAGCCGATCCGTCCGTCGACGATAAGGATTTTGCGGTGATTGCGGTAGTTGAATCTGCCGGTCCGCAGCGCCAGCAGCGGGGGGAGGAAGGCATGCGTCTCTACCCCGCTGCCGTGCAGCGAGGCTATGAAGCGGCGGCTCAGCGCATGGCTGCCCAGACCGTCATACAGCAGACGGACCTTCACCCCTTGTCTGGCCTTCCGGCACAGACAATCGCGAAACACTCCGCCGATCTCATCGTCCCGGAAAATATAGACTTCCAAGTGAATATGCTCAGATGCCGACTCCATTGCTCTCAGCATGGACTCGTAGGTTTGTTCTCCATCGATCAGAACTTCAGTATGATTGCGCGCCGTGGCGGGATAGCCGGATAATTCGTTCAGCAGATTCAGGAGATCGTTCCGTCCATACATCTCCGGATTGCCAGTCTCCTCCGGATCAGTAATCGGCCGGCATTTCTCCGAGGCATGGCATTCCCAGCGTACCCCTTTGTTATCCGTAGCCGCAGCCCGGATGCGGCGCCCGCTCGCATAGTCCCTCCCCAATGCATAATAGAGAAACAGAACAAGAGGCGGACAAAAAAAGAGTAAAGACAGCCATGCCACCGCCTTCTGCGGATGACGATATTCGAGCAGCAGGATAACCATGCCTTGTATGATAAAAACAGCTAATAGAACGGCCAGTATGATCATATCTGAGCTTTCTCCTCCCTTCACCTCCGCCGCTGGTGGCTCCAAAGCCGGATAACTACAGCTTTTGCCCAAACCGTCCCGATTTATTCAAAGCCGAGCCTGTCATGTTCCTGCCTGCGGGCGAATACATAGAATAATAGAACGTGCCATCAAGCAGCGTTCCTCTGCCGGACCGGCGGTACGGACGCGGGAAGGAGTCACTATGAAAAGTCACTCGGACAAGATTACCTTGTTGGTCGTCGGGGATGCGGAGCGTCCTGTCAGGCAGCTTCAGCTCGCCAAGCCTTTGGCCATCGCCCTTCCGGCTGCGGCTGTGCTGTCCGTCTCGAGTCTGGTCACCTCCATGTATGTCCATTCCTCCCGTTCCATGCAGGAGCTGGAAGCGGAGGCCGCCGCTTTGTCGGCACGGAATATACGGCTTGAAGCCCAGGCAGCCGACAGGGAGACTACCCTGAGGCAGGTTCAGACCGAAGCTGCGAAGCTGTCTCAGGAAGCGGATACGGTCAGGGAACGTCTGAAAAGTGTCGACGCGCTGGAGCAGAAGCTTCAGGACATGATCAAGAAGCAGGGAGCAAGTACGGGAAAGGAATCGTCCGCTGCGAAGAGCTCCAAGAGCTCGGCTTCCGCGTCAGCGAAGAGCTCCGAGAGCCTGGCAGCGGCCGCGAAGAATGAGACAGTCGTAAGGAAGAGCGTGGAGTCCACGAAGGCTTCTGCCTATATCGCACCGTTTGCGGCGTTCAGCCGAAGCTCAGGCACTTCGGGCTCCTCCGTTCGAGAAAATCCGGAAGATAATCCGATGGAGACCTCCAGCGCTTTGGCCGCCGCTCA
>RCUS01000576.1_pt1 | contig 23556 bp, 21 predicted proteins | sample 2166221 | NCBI WGS metagenome assembly RCUS01 (sample SAMN09932758, study PRJNA488358) | compost metagenome | isolation source: compost soil in cyclohexanecarboxylic | place: Germany: Experimental Botanical Garden | reverse complement strand
GGATGGCCTGGGGCATGCCATCCATATCGGCGGTGAGACCGCGCAGGATCGGCAGAAAACGCTCACGGGTTGGCGGGCGATCGTCCCAATGGGATTTCAACGCGCCGGCCTGCATCTGCTCGAAGCCCACCGCCAATACGCAATCGGCCGAGCCGGACTCGATGGCCTTGCGTGCCAGGAACAACGCGGTGGAACCGGTGGCGCAGTTGTTGTTGACGTTGACCACCGGGATCCCGCTCATGCCCACTTCGTACAGCACGGTCTGCCCGCAAGTGGAGTCGCCGTAGACATAACCGGCGTACGCCTCCTGCACCAGGTTGTAATCCATGCCGGCATCAGCCAGGGCGCGGCGTACCGCTTCGCAACCCATCTGCACATAGCTCGGGCTGTCGCTGGGCTTGCGGAACGGGATCATGCCGACGCCGGCCACCAGTACTTTTTCGCTCATGGTGTCACCTGAAAATGAGGGGGAAGGATCACAACTGGCGCGCGATCAGCTCGCGCAGCACTTCACTGGTGCCGCCAAAAATCCGCGTCACACGCATGTCGACGAAGGCGCGGGCAATCGGGTACTCGAGCATGTAGCCGTAGCCGCCGTGGAGCTGGACCATGTCGTCGATGCACTGCCAAAGCGTCTCGGTGGCGTACAACTTGGCGATGGCTGATTCCTGCACGGTCAGACGGCGGCGCATATGTTCGGCGATGTAGTGGTCGATGGTCAGGCGCACGGCGGTGGCCTTGGCCTTGATGTCGGCGAGCTTGAATTTGGTGTTCTGGAAATCCCACACGGTCTGGTTGAAGGCCTTGCGGTCCTTCACGTACTCGACGGTCTGCTCCAGCAGGCGCTCGAGCTTGGCGGCGCTGTACAGGGCGATCACCAGGCGCTCTTGCGGCAACTCTTCCATCAGGTGCATGAAGCCCTTGTTCTCTTCACCGAGCAGGTTGCCCACCGGCACACGCACGTCGTCGAAAAACAACTCGGCGGTGTCGGCCGCGTGCTGGCCGACCTTTTCCAGCTTGCGCCCGCGACGGAAACCTTCGCGGTTGCACTCGACCATGATCAGGCTGCAACCCTTCGCGCCCGCGCTCGGATCGGTCTTGCACACCACCACGACCATGTCGCAGGTCAGGCCGTTGCTGATGAAGGTCTTGCTGCCGTTGATCACCCACTCGTCACCGTCGCGCACGGCGGTGGTGCGAATGGCCTTGAGGTCGGAGCCGGTGCCCGGTTCGGTCATGGCCACCGCCAGCACGGTTTCGCCGGAGCAGATTTTCGGCAGCCATTTCTGCTTCTGCTCTTCGGTGCCCAGGCGCACGATGTAGGGCGCGACGATGTCGGAATGCACACCCAGGCTCCAGCCCGAGACACCGGCGCGGTACAGCTCTTCGATCAGCACCGCCGAATGGCCGAAGTCGCCGCCACCACCGCCGTACTCGGTGGGCACGGTGAGGCACAGCAGGTTATGACGGCCCGCCTTGAGCCAGGTTTCCCGGTCGACCTGCCCGGCCTCGTCCCACTGCGCCTGCTTGGGCAGGCATTCACGCTCGAAGAAACGCCGCGCGGTTTCACGCAGCATTTCGTGGTCTTCACGGTAGACGGTACGGTTGATGTGCATCGGAATCTCCAGTGGATTGCCAGGCAGACGAGCGCCTGGTTCGTGAGTCCACTGTATTGGCGGGGGGTGGTGATGCAGCCACCCGGATCGGGTAGCGCTCCTGGTCGGAGCTAAAAGTAAAACCCCTCCCTGTAGGAGCTGCCGCAGGCTGCGATCTTTTGACTTTGCTTTTCAGAAACAAGATCAAAAGATCGCAGCCTGCGGCAGCTCCTACAGGGGGATGTGGTGTGGCTACTTGCGCAGTTCGCGCTTGAGGACTTTGCCCGCTGCCGACAGCGGCAGCTCGTCGCGGAACTCCACAGTTTTCGGGCATTTGTAGGCGGCGATGAATTCGCGGCAGTACATACGCAATTGTTCGGCATCGACTTGCGAACCGGGCTTGCGCACCACCACCGCGTGCACCGCCTCGCCCCATTGCTCATGGGGGATGCCGATCACCGCGCACATCGCCACCGCCGGGTGTCGGGCGAGAACGTTTTCGACCTCGGCGGAGTAAACATTTTCACCGCCACTGACGATCATGTCCTTGAGCCGGTCGACGATGTACAAGTAACCCTGCTCATCCATCCATGCGCCATCGCCCGTGTACAGCCAGCCGTTGCGCAGCGCCTTGGCGGTTTCCTCGGGTTTGTTCCAGTAGCCCTGCATGATGTTCGGCCCGCGCACGATGATCTCGCCGACCGTGCCACGTGGGACTTCGTTGCCTTGCGGGTCGACGATCTTCACATTGACGCCCAGGCCGCCGCGCCCCACCGAACGCGACAATCCGCTGATTCGCGCCTCCGGCGTGTGGTTGCACGGCAGATTGCTCGACACCACCGGGCACGCTTCGGTCAGTCCATAGGAATGCGACAGCTCGATGTCCGGAAACCGGGCGAGCACCTGCTCGACCATGTCGCCGGCGCTGGGTGACGCGCCATAGGTCAGGCGTTTCAGGCTGCCAAGGTCATAACGTTCGAAGTCTGGATGAGCCAGCAACGCCAGGATCATCGTCGGCACCAGCAGCGTTTCTGTCACCCGTTCGCGTTCGATGATTTTCAGCGTTTGCAGCGCATCGAAACCCGACACCAGCACATGACTTTCACCGGCGAGAAACTGAATCAGCGCACGGGCCATGCCGGCCACATGAAACAGTGGCGCGACGTGCAGCAGCAAGCCACCACGGATCGGCGGCATGTCCACCATGCGCGGCATGCACGCCGACCACAGGTTCAAATGCGACTGCATCACCCCCTTTGGAAAACCGGTGGTGCCGCCGGTGTACATGATGCAGGCGAGGTCTTCGCCACCGCGCCCGGCGTCCTCGATTGGTGCAGTCTGGGCAATCAGTTGCTCGAAACCGAGCATGCCCACCGGCACTTCGCCCTCGCCGGCGTAGATGAAGAGCGGCGCACGGCGAGCGGCCTTGCGGATGTCGTCAGCCAGTGCAGCAAAGTGCTTGTCAACGATCAGGATGCCGGTGCTGCAATCGTCCAGCGAGTAGACAATCTCCGCCACGCTCCAGCGCACATTCACCGGGTTGAGCACGCCACCGCCCCACCACACGCCCATGATGTATTCCAGATAGCGGTCGGAGTTCAGCGCGAGCATGCCGACCCGATCACCGGCCGCCATGCCGAGTTTCTGCAAGGCGCCCGCCAGGCGAGCGACCCGCTCGCCAAATTCACGGTAGCTGTGGCGACGCTCACCGAAGATCGTCGCGACATGGTCCGGGTTCTGTTGCAGCGTGCGTTGCAGGCATTGAGTCATGTACATGCTGTCAGCTCACACCCCGATCCTTGCCGGCCCAGAACGGTTCACGCAGGTCGCGCTTGAGTACTTTGCCGGCGCCCGACAATGGCAGGCTCGTGCGGAACTCCACCGATTTCGGGGTCTTGTAGCCGGCGATCTGGCGGCGGCAGTGTTCGATGATCTGCGCGTCTACCACTTGATTGTCCGGCTTGAGCACCACCACTGCGTGCACCGCTTCGCCCCATTGCGCACAGGGAATGCCGATCACCGCACAGGCCGCGACGGCCGGGTGGCTGGCGATGGCGCTTTCCACTTCGCCGGAATACACGTTCTCGCCACCGCTGACGATCATGTCCTTGAAGCGGTCGACGATGTAGATGTAACCCTCCTCGTCCATGTAGGCGCCGTCGCCGGTGTGCATCCAGCCGCCACGCAGGGCCTTGGCGGTTTCCTCGGGGTTGTTCCAGTAGCCGAGCATGATGTTCGGGCCGCGCACCACCACTTCGCCCACGGTGCCGCACGGGACCGGGTTGTCGTGTTCGTCGACGATGCGCACGGTCACCCCCAGCCCCGGCCGCCCGGCCGAACGCAACCGGCCACTGGCGATGCCGGCGGCGTTATGGTTTTCCGGGCCGTTGGCGGTGATCGGTGGTGCGGCCTCGGTCATGCCGTAGCCTTGGGTGAACTCGACATTCGGCAAGGCTTTCAGGGCCATTTCCAGCAAAGGTACCGCAATCGGCGAGGCGCCATAGGTCAGGCAGCGCAGGCAACTCAAATCATGTTTGGCGAATTCCGGGTGCATGATCAGCACTTGCAACATGGTCGGCACAATCAGGATGTCGGTGATGCGTTCACGCTCGATAGTGCGCATCACGTCCAGCGCATCGAAGGCCGGGACGAAGATGCTCGGCAGCCCGAGCAGCGAAATCAGGATCACCCGCGACAGCGCCGCCAGATGAAACATCGGCGCGATGTGCAGGGTCAGGGCATCGGTCGGCACCGGCACATCGGCAGCCCGGGCCACGGCCGCCGACCACAGGTTCATGTGCGACTGCATGACGCCTTTCGGCCGACCGGTGGTGCCGCCGGTGTACATGATGCTGGCCAGGTCGTCGCCGCCGCGAAACGCATCGTCGACCGGCGCTGCGTCCCGAATCAGTTGCTCGTAGGAGAGCATGCCTTCAGGCAACGGACCGTCGCCGATATGGATGAGCAACGGACGCACCCTGGCGGTGCTGGCGATGCCTTCGGCCATGGGCAGGAACGTGTCGTCGATCAGCAGGATGCGGGTGTCGCAGTCGTCCAGCGAATAAACGATTTCCGGCACGCTCCAGCGGATGTTCACCGGGTTGACCACGCCGCCGCCCCACCAGGTCGCGAGGAAATATTCGAGGAAGCGGTCGGAGTTCAGGCCCAGCAGGCCGACCCGGTCGCCAGTCTGCATGCCCAGTTGCTGCAACGCACCGGCGAGGCGCGCCACCCGGTCGGCCAATTCGGCATAGGTACGACGGCGGTCGCGAAACACGGTCGCCAGTGCATGGGGGCGCTGTTGCAGCACATGGTGCAGGCCTTGGGTCAGATACATGGGGCTCTCCTGTAAATTATTGTTGTCAGGCAGGGACGAAATGGGCGCAGCGGGTCAGGTGCCGGTGTAGGTCGGTGAGCGTTGTTCGGCCAGGGCCATGCGCCCTTCGGCGTGATCCTCGCTGTCGCGCAGCAACCCCCAATGAAGATGCGACTGGATGGCGAAATCCCGTGGCGTCAGGTGGGCGGTTTGCAGCGCCAGGCGCTTGATCGACTGCACCGCCAGCGGGCCGTTGGCGGCGATGCGCTCGGCCAGGTCCAGGGCCGTCGAGAGCAATCGGTCCTGGGGCAGCAGGTCGATGATCAGCCCGATGCGCAAGGCTTCCCCGGCGCTGACCGGCTCTCCCGTCAGGGCGATTTTCATGGCGTGGGCGGCGGGAATCGCGCGCAGCAGCAATTGCACGCCGCCCGCGGCCGGAATGGTCGCGTCGCGCACCTCCGGCAAGCCGAAGGTGGCCGTGTCGGCGGCGATCCGCAGGTCACATTGCAGCGCCAGTTCCAGACCGCCGCCCAGACAGGCGCCATTGACGGCGGCGATGATCGGCTTCCAGATGTCCAGGTCGCTGAGGTCGAACAGGCGTGTGTAGCCACCCTCCTCGGCTTCGGTCTCGCGGCTTTTCAACGTCCCGGCGACAAAACCGGACGCCGGCCGCAATGATTCCTTGTGGCTCGCGCCGCAACAAAAGGCACGCTCTCCGGCACCAGTCAGCACGATGACCCGCACCTGCTCGTCATCCTGGCAGGCGCCAAGGGTCTTGCGCAGGTGCATCAGGTCGCTGGCGCTCAGCGCATTGTTCGACTGTTGCGCATCGAGCGTGATCAGCGCCACGTGATCGATGATCTTGAACTGAATGGCCATGGGCTAACTCCTGCGCTCCACCGCTGCTGCGCTGTTCTGATGGAGCGCCAGGCGGCACTCCTGTTGTTATGCCGTCCAGTAGATCAATCCGTGAATCGTCGACGACCACCCGCATCGGGTGGCGGATGCCGAAGTCAGGGTCATGACATTCAGGCTGTGGGTTACACTCGATTGGATTCAGCGCATTCTCAAAACAAAAATGATTCGGACAACCCCATGGACAAACACCGCAAGTCCAATGCATCGGACACGCTCGCGAGCCAGGTCTTGAATCCGTCACAGTCGCCGATCGTCAGCACCAAACTGGTTCCGCCGCGCAGCGCCGGGCGCCTGATTTCCCGCGAGCGCCTGCAAGAGCAAATGCTCAAGGCCCGGCGCCAGCGCTGCATCGTGCTCAAGGGCCCGGCCGGTTGCGGCAAGACCTCGACGCTGATTGCCTGGCGCCAGGCGCTGTTGCCGTTGGGGTTCGATGTGGCGTGGTTGACGCTGTCGGCTGATGACAACGAATTGACCCGTTTCATCGATTATCTGCTCGCCAGTCTCGGCCAGATCGACCCCGCGCTGGTGCGCGAAGCCACCCAGCTGGAAGGTCGCGGCATCGACAGCGAAGCGGTGGAACGCACGGTCATCACCCTGGTGCGCAGCATTGCCAGTCGCGGCCGCGAACTGGTGCTGGTGCTCGATGACCTGCATCACCTGACCGACGTGGGCATTCATCAGGCCCTGCAATGGCTGATCGACTACGCGCCGGTCAACCTGCATCTGGCGTTGGTCTCGCGCAGCGCCGTGCCGCTGTCGCTCGCGCGGTTGCGCAGCCAGGAGCTGGTGCTGGAATTGAACCTGCGTGACTTGCGCTTTACCCCGGCGGAATCCGAGCAATTCCTCAAGGCGCAACTGGGCGAGATCGACGCCCGCGACGCCAAGCAGATGCACGAGCTGACCGACGGTTGGGCGGCGGGCCTGCAACTGCTCGCGGTCAGCCGCAAAAAGAACCGGCCACCGGCGACCACGGGCACCCCTTCAGTACAGATTCAGGTGCGGGACAATCAGGCGTTCGCCAAGTTTTTTGAAGTCGAGGTGTTGTCCCACCTGTCTCCGACCGATCTCGACCTGATGTTGCTCATGGCCGTGTGCAACCGCTTTTGTGCTTCGCTGTGCGCCGCCCTCAGTGGTCACCCGGAGGCGGTTTCCGAAGCCAATGCGCTGCTGGCGCGCCTGGAGCGGGACAACCTGTTCCTGATCCCGGTGGACAGCACCGAACGCGAAACCTGGTATCGCCTGCACCCGTTGCTGCGCGAAACCCTGCTCAAGTATTTCGATTCACGCAGCCAGGCCGAACAACACGCCGTGCACGTCCGTGCCTGGAACTGGTTCCGTGACCATCGCTACCTGGACGAAGCGGTGCACCATGCGGTGATGGGCGGCGATCCCTCGGCCGCTGCCGATCTGGTGGAGCAGAACGCCGAGGCGCTGTATGCCCATGGCGACCTGCGCATGTTGATCGAGCTGGTTCGGCTGCTGCCGGTCGAGCAGGTACAGGCGCGGGTCAAGCTGCGGATCCTCAAGGCCCGGATGCAACTCTACGCCCGGGATTTCGACGCCTGCACCAACAGCCTCGAACAACTGTTCCGCGATGTTCCCGAGAGCGAGGTGCACGACCGTTTCATGATCTCGCTGCTGCGCGCTTCCCTGGCGCTGCAACGGGATGACACCGACGCAGCCATGTCGGTCCTGCCGCAATTGCTCAACCCGCCACCGGGCAGCAATAGCGTGGCCATCGGTTCTTGCGCGAACATCCTGTCGTGGCTGTACATGCATCGCGGCGAATATGAAAAGGCCCGCCAGGTGCAACTCGACCGCCCAGCCTTGCTGATCAATGGCGAGCCGTTGCTGGGCACCACGGCGGGCAGCCTTCAGGGGCGTTGCATGATTGGCCTGAGCCTGGCGCTGGAAGGCCAGATGACCCAGGCGGAAAGGGTTTATCGCGATGTGCTGCATGAGGCCGGCCAGTGCGGCAAGGCTGGTGCCGACGCGACTTACCTCTCCGCTGCGCTGCTGGGCGAAGTGCTGTACGAAACCAACGACGTCGACGCGGCGTTCAAATTGCTCTCGGGATGGATCGATATCCTGGAGCGGATTTCGATCCCCGACTCGGTCCTGCGCGTGCTGCAAGTGCTGTGGAACGTGCAATGGCTGGCGGGCAACCAGCAGGAAGCGCTGGCGTTCGTCGAACGGCTGGACGAGTACGCAATCAAGCTCGGCCTGGAACGGCTGCAAGCGTATTGCCTGACCTGGCAGGTGCGCTGGTTGTTGATCCTCGGTGAATCGGCGGCGGCCCACGCCAAACTGACGCGTCTGGAGGCCATCGACGCCCGCCACCCGGATGCCGGGCACACGGCGCTCAAGGAAATCCACATCCTCACCGAGAACGCCCGCGTGCGCTGGCAACTGGCTCAAGGCGACCTGAACGGTGCGGCGACGCGCATCGAGCGACTGATCGAGACCTGCGAACGCCATCGCCGCCAGCTCGGCACGGTGCGTCTGTTGGTCCTGGGTGCGGTGATCGAGTCCGAGCGAGGCAATCATGAACTGGCGCGGGACAAAATCATGGAAGCCTTGCGCCGCGGGCAGCGCTTCGGTCTGGTGCGCAGCCTGCTCGATGCCCATCAGGATGGGCTGAAGCTGATTGGCGACATCACCAGCCGTGAAACTCTTGACCCGGTGCTGGCGTTCTATGTCGAGCGGCTACAAGCGGCCAACGTGACAGCGCCTGCCGTCTCGAAGGACAAACCGGCCACACCGACAACCAGCAAACCGCTGGCGGCCGGCATCGAGCCCTTGAGCGAGCGGGAAATCGAAGTCGTGCGCCTGCTGGCCCAAGCCTTGCCCAACAAGAAAATCGCCCGGGCCTTGGGGCTGTCCCCGGAAACCGTGAAATGGCACCTGAGCCACATCTACAGCAAGCTCGGCGTCAGCAGCCGCGATGAAGCGGTGGCGCGGGTTCGGGATCTTGAATCACAAAGCGATACCGACACCCCACCGAAATAAAGTGAACATCCTGTAGGAGCTGCCGCAGGCTGCGATCTTTTGATCTGGCTTGTGAAAATCAAAAGATCGCAGCCTCGTTCCACTCGACAGCTCCTACAGGGGGAATGCAATCAACAGGGATTGTATTTCCGTCCCTGGATCATTGAATTTCCAACCCGCCACCCACCTCGGGTGGCGTTCGTCCGATGCCCCCCACCTATCGTAAGCCTCATTCACAGGCGCTCGGCCCACTGCCGGCCTGCCATCGATGAGGAGTCTTGCGTGCACATCGCCCGAACCGTTTTCCGCGACGACCATGAAATGTTCCGTACTACCGTGCGACGTTTCTTCGAGCGTGAATGCCTGCCTCGTCAGGCCGAGTGGGACAAGGCCGGTCAGGTCGACCGCGAAACCTGGCTCAAGGCCGGTCGCGAAGGTTTGCTCGGCATCACCTTGCCCACCGAATACGGTGGCGGTGGTGGTGATTTCGGCCACTGCGCGGTGTTCAACGAAGAGTTCGCCCGGGCCGGTGTGAGCGGCGCCTATTTCGGCATGCATTCCGACGTTATCGCCCCGTATATCAACCGCTGCGGCAACGACGAACAGAAACAGAAATGGCTGCCGGGCATCTGCTCCGGCGAAATCATCCTCGCCATCGCCATGACCGAACCCGGCACCGGCAGCGACCTGAAAGCTGTGCGCACCAGCGCCGTACGCGAAGGCGATGAATACGTCATCAATGGCAGCAAGACCTTCATCAGCAACGGCCTGACCGCCGACCTGGTGATCGTCGTGTGCAAGACCGACCCAACCGCCGGCGCCAAGGGCATCAGCCTGATCGCCGTGGAAACCAACCGCGCCGGTTTCAAGCGCGGGCGCAAACTCGAAAAGGTCGGCCAGCACGCCCAGGACACCGCCGAATTGTTCTTCGACAACGTCCGCGTGCCGGTGGGCAATCGCCTGGGTGAAGAAGGCCTGGGCTTCACCTACCTGATGGGCGAACTGCCGCAAGAACGCTTCTCCATCGCCGTGTCCGCCGCCGCCAAACTGGAAAGCCTGCTCAAGCAGACCATCGAGTACGTGAAGGACCGCAAGGCCTTCAACCAGACCGTGTGGGACTTCCAGAACACCAAGTTCAAGCTCGCCGACATCAAGGCCCAGGCCACCGCCATGCGCGTCATGGTCGATTACTACCTGGGCGAGCACATGCGTCGGCGCCTGACCCTCGAAGAAGCCGCGATCGCCAAGCTCTACACCACCGAAACCCTGTGGAAATGCATCGACGACATGGTCCAGCTCCACGGTGGCTACGGCTACATGATGGAGTACCCGATCGCCCGCGCGTTCGTCGACATGCGCGTCAACCGCATCTACGGCGGCACCAGTGAAGTCATGCGCGAAATGATCGCGCGCAAGCTCTGAACCTCTCAAACAACAAGGAAAACAACGATGAGCAATAAAGTGTTCGTTGCTGGCGTCGGCATGATCCAGTTCAAGAAACCGGGGACCAACGAGCCCTACGACATCATGGGTGAACAGGCGATTCGCCTGGCCCTGGCCGATTGCGGCCTGGACTTTCGTGACATCCAGCAGGCCTACGCCGGTTATGTCTATGGCGACTCCACCTGCGGCCAGAAAGCGCTGTACCGCGTGGGCATGACCGGCATCCCGCTGATCAACGTCAACAACAATTGCGCCACCGGTTCAAGCGCGCTGTTCCTAGCCCGTCAGGCTGTGGCCAGCGGCGCGGTGGACTGCGCCTTGGCGTTCGGCTTCGAGCAGATGAACCCGGGGGCGCTGAAATCCGCCTGGACCGACCGCGCGCCGGCCACCGAACGCGCGCTGAAGTTGACCAACGAACTGGTGGGCATGCCCGACCTGCCGACCGCGATCCGTCAGTTCGCCGGTGCCGGTTTCGCCCACATGCAGAAGTACGGCACGCAACTGGACACCTTCGCCAAGATCCGCGCCAAGGCCAGCCGTCACGCGGCCAACAACCCGCTGGCGGTGTTCCGCAACGTGGTCAGCACCGAAGAAGTCATGGCTGCGCCGATGCTCTGGGAAGGCGTGCTGACCCGCTTGATGGCCTGCCCGCCGACCTGCGGCGCCGCCGCGAGCATCGTGGTCTCCGAAGCGTTCGCGAAGAAGCACGGCCTGCGCACCGACGTGTTGATGGCCGGCCAGGCCCTGACCACCGACCTGCCGAGCACCTATGACGCCAAGGACATGATCCGCGTGGTCGGTTTCGACATGACGCGCATGGCCGCCGACATCGCCTACAACCAGGCCGGCATCGGGCCAAAAGACATCGACGTGATCGAGTTGCACGACTGCTTCGCGCAGAACGAGCTGCTGACGTACGAAGGCCTGGGCCTGTGCGCCGAAGGTGGCGCCGAGCAACTGGTCAACGATGGCGACAACACCTACGGCGGCGAGTGGGTGACCAACCCGTCTGGCGGCCTGCTCTCCAAGGGTCACCCGCTGGGTGCCACCGGTCTTGCGCAGTGCTACGAGCTGACCCACCAGTTGCGCGGCACCGCCGACAAACGCCAGGTGCAGGACGCGCGCATCGCGGTGCAACACAACCTCGGCCTGGGCGGTGCCTGTGTCGTCACCGTGTACCAGAAGCACTGAAGCCGCGGGCATTGAAGAGGAGTCACTCAGATGATCGACAAGAAACACATCGGCAGACAACTGCCCACGTTCCTCGCCACCGCTGAAGCCGGGCAACTGCGTTTCTTCGCCAAGGCCACCGGGGAAACCAACCCGATCTACTTCGACGAGCAGGCTGCTCGCGACGCGGGCCATCCAAACCTGCCGTTGCCGCCGACGTTTCTGTTCTCGCTGGAATTCCAGATCCCGTCCAACGCCTGGCGCGACGAACTGGGCATCGTTACCGCGCGCATCCTGCACGGTGAAGAGTCGTTCCGTTATCACCGCATGGCCTACGCCGGCGACACCCTGCGCTTCGATGTGCGCATCGCCGACATCTACGACAAGAAAGGTGGCGCGCTGGAATTCGTGGTGCGCGAAACCCGAGTCACCAATCAGCACGGTGAGCACGTCGCGGACCTGCGCAGCGTGCTCGTGCAGCGCAACAGCTGAAGCGGAGAACAACCATGAACGCCATAAGCCTGGAAACAATCAACGTCGGCGACACCCTGCCACCGCTGGCCCTGCCGCCGATCAACCGCACCACCCTGGCGCTGTTTGCCGGTGCGTCGGGTGACTACAACGCCATCCACATCGACACCGATTACGCACGCAAGGCCGGCATGCCCGACGTGTTCGCCCACGGCATGTTGTCGATGGCCTACCTCGGTCGCCTGCTGACCCAATGGGTCGATCAGCGCCAGTTGCGCGAGTTCGGCGTGCGCTTTCTCGGCATCACCCACCTGGGCCACCAGATCACCTGCACCGGCGCTGTCGTCGAGCGTTTTGAAGTCGACGGCGAGCAACGCATCAAGGTCGAAGTGCGCACCACCAATCAATACGGCGACACCAAGATTATTGGTGACGCTGTGATCGCTCTGTAAACAAACCCAAGAATTGAGGAGCAACACCCCATGGCAAAACTCGACGGCAAAATCGCACTGGTCACCGGTTCCGGTCGTGGCATCGGCCAGCAAATCGCCCTGAAACTGGCAAGCGAAGGCGCGCGCATCGTGATCAACGACCTCGACGCCGATCCGGCCCACGAGACCGCTGAGATGATCCGCAAAATGGGTGGCGAAGCCGCTGTCTGCCACGGCAACGTCAGCGCTCCGGATTTCGCCGAGCGCTACATCAAGACCGCAATGGACAACTTCAACGGCATCGACATCATCGTCAACAACGCCGGCTACACCTGGGACGACGTGATCCAGAAGATGAGCGACGAGCAGTGGTACGCGATTCTCGACTGCCACATGACCGCGCCATTCCGCATCCTGCGTGCCGCTTACCCGATCATCAAGGCACAAGCACAGGCAGACGCCGCCGCCGAACGTGAAGTGTTCCGCAAAGTGGTGAACATCTCGTCGGTGTCGGCGCTCAACGGCAACGCCGGGCAGATGAACTATTCCTCGGCCAAGGCCGGTGTGCTCGGCATGACCCGTGCGCTGGCGCGTGAATGGGGCCGCTTCAAGGTCAACGTCAACGCCGTGGCCTTCGGTTTCATCGAAACCCGCATGACCAAGGCCGACGCCCATGCCGGCGCCACGGTGAACATCGAAGGCCGCGACATCCGCGTCGGCATCAGCCCGGAAGCGGCCAAGTCGTTCGCCCAGCGCAACCCGTTGGGTCGGCCCGGCACTACCAAGGAAGCGGCCGACGCCGTGTACCTGTTCTGCTCGCCGGAATCGAACTACATCACGGCGCAGACCATCGCCGTCGCCGGCAATCTGCAATAACCAAAAACCTGTGGGAGCAGCCGGCCGACGCTCGGATGCTCGCGATGGACGTCAACGATGACGCGGGCTGCCTGATTGAACGTGGTGTCCTGACGTTTTTCGCGAGCAAGCTCGCTCCTACAGGATCGCAGGATCACCCCATGAACATGACTGAAAGCACCCTGCGCCGTGCCGTACCGATGGAGGCACGTTGATGAGCGACCTCATGCAACCGTTTTCCATGGCCGGCAAAACCGTGCTCGTGGCCGATGCCACTACCCGCTTGGGCGCACATTTCGCCCGGTTGATCAGCCTCGCCGGAGCCCGTGTGGCCATTGGCGCACAGCACGCTTCGCAACTGGAACAACTGGCGGCGGACCTGCGCTGGGAAGGCGGCGAAGTGTTGACCGTCAGCCTCGACAGCGCCCGTCGTCCCAGTATCGAGGCGGCGCTGGCGGCTGTCGAAGAGCGCTTCGGCAGCGTCGATGTGCTGATCAACAACAGCGCCGAGCGTGAACACATCGCACTGAACAACCACATCGTCCATTGCACCAGCCTGCACATGATCAAGGCCGAACGTGGCGGCAGCATCGTCAACATCGACCCACCGCCGCGCCCGATTTCCGAGCCCAACCCGTGCCTGCGGGCCAACAGCAGCCTGATCCGCATGAGCCGCGCCATGGCCCAATCGCTGACGCCGCACCGGATTCGCGTCAATGTGATTGCTGCCGGTCGAGGCCAGGATGCTGTCCTGCAAGAACTCAACGGTCCTTTGTTGCTGTTGGCGAGCGGCGCGGGCGCCAGCGTGACCGGGGCCGTACTGCATATCGACAACCGCAACTCCTGACGCCGCGCGATTCACTGTAGGAGCTGCCGCAGGCTGCGATCTTTTGATCTTGAAAAAGCCAAAGTCAAAAGATCGCAGCCTGCGGCAGCTCCTACAGGTCATGGCCACCTGATGTGGGTGGCGCAAACCTTTTGACGACGCTCGAACATGGCCGCTGGGTCGCCCTGCGCGACGCCCGTCAACAAGGAGCCAGTCAGATGACTCGCATAACAAAGTGGCTGCCGAAACTCGCCTTCATGGCGACAACGGTCATGGCTATGGCGGCGAACGCCGCTGACAAACCCAACATTCTGGTGATCTTCGGCGACGATATCGGCCAGACCAACATCAGCGCCTATTCCATGGGCGTGGTCGGCTACAAGACGCCGAACATCGACCGCATCGCCAAGGAAGGCATGATCTTCACCGACTACTACGCGGAGAACAGTTGCACCGCCGGGCGGTCGTCGTTCATCACAGGCCAGTCGCCGCTGCGCACCGGCCTGACCAAGGTCGGCGTACCGGGTGCGCCCATCGGCATTCAGAAGCGTGACATCACCATCGCCCAGGCACTCAAGTCCCAGGGTTACGCGACCGGCCAGTTCGGCAAGAACCACTTGGGCGACAAGGATGAATTCCTGCCGACCAACCACGGTTTCGACGAGTTCTTCGGCAACCTCTATCACCTCAACGCCGAAGAAGAACCCGAGCGCCCGTACTGGCCCAAGGATGACCCGGACTTCGTCAAATCCCGCACACCCCGTGGCGTGATCCACAGCTACGCCGACGGCAAGATCGAAGACACCGGCGCGCTGACCAGCAAGCGCATGGAAACCATCGACGACGAAACCACGGCCGCTGCGCAAACCTTCATCGAGAAACAGGCCAAGGCCGACAAGCCGTTTTTCGTCTGGATGAACACCACGCGCATGCACGTCTTCACCCACGTACGCGAGTCGATGAAGGGCCAGAGCGGCATGCCCGGCAACGACTATGCGGACGGCATGCTTGAGCACGACGGCGATGTCGGCAAACTGCTGAAGACCCTCGACGACCTGAAAATCGCCGACAACACCATCGTTGTCTACACCACCGACAACGGCCCGAACCAGTTCTCCTGGCCGGATGCGGCAACCACGCCGTTCCGCAACGAGAAGAACTCCAACTGGGAAGGCGCCTACCGCGTACCGGCCATCGTGCGTTGGCCGGGCAAGATCAAGGCCGGTGAAGTCTCCAACGAGATGTTCTCGGGCATGGACTGGTTCCCGACGCTGCTCGCCGCCGCGGGCGAAACCGATGTGAAAAACAAGCTGCTCAAGGGCTGGGCTCCAACGTCAGGCGCCAGCAGTTTCAAAGTGCACCTGGACGGCTACAACCAGTTGCCGTACCTGACCGGTCAGCAGCCCAAGGGTGAGCGCAAGGAGTTCTACTACTTCAACGACGACGGCGTGCTGGTTTCCATGCGTTACGACAATTGGAAAGTGGTCTTCGCCGAACAGCGTGAACCCGGTGGTTTCGCCGTGTGGAGCAGCCCGTTCGTGCCCTTGCGCGTGCCGAAACTGTTCAACCTGCGGATGGACCCGTATGAACGGGCCGACATGGTTTCTGACCAGTATTACGACTGGACCGTGAAGAACTCCTACCTGCTGGCAGCCGGGGTGGCCAAGGCTGCGCGCTTCCTGCAAACCTTCGTCGAATACCCGCCCAGCCAGAAACCGGCGAGTTTCAGCATCGATCAGATCCGTGCGGCGGTGGACGCGAAAATCCAGGAGAAAATCAACAACCCGTCGAAGCCGTGACTAGACGCTTGAAAAAAAACGGCTAAGGTCGTGGCTGACGTTCCTCAAATTTGTGGAGTTTGCACCGTGACCGAAGATACAAAAACCAAAGGACCGGCTTCGTACTTCCCTTCCATCGAAAAGAAGTACGGGCAACCTATCAACCACTGGCTCGATCTGCTCAAAACAGCCAGCGACAAGAAGCACATGGAAATGGTGGCCTGGCTCAAGACCGAACACGGTATGGGTCATGGCCATGCCAACGCTTTGGTTGCCTACCATTTGGCCGCCAGCAAAAGCGCTTGACCCTCCAGCGTCACTGACGATGGCGTCGGCCAAAACCGGCGCCATCGTTCATCCCTCCGTTTTTCCCGCCAACTCAGCAGCCGTTTCAATCAGCAACTGTCGCAACCACTGGTGGGCCGGATCGTTGCGATAACGAACGTGCCAGGCGATTTCCACCGGGAAGGTGCCCAGGTCCACAGGCGATTCCACCACCTTGAATCGCGGGTCCTGGGCAATCTGGTTGCAGATCAGTCGAGGCAACGTCGCGCAGTAATCCGTGACGGCGATGATCTCCGGCACCGCCAGGAAATGCGTGACTGAAATGGCCAGCTCGCGGCGCAAACCCTGACGTTCCAGCACCTGGAACAGTCCGACTTTCATTCGCCCCGGCGGCAGCACGTTGACATGCCGCAACTGCTCGTATTGCTCGCGCGACATCGTGTCTTCGATATCGGGATGGTCGGCACGCACGACGCACGCCAGGCCATCGTCCATCAAATGCTGAATGATCAAATTGTCCGGCGGATCGATGATGCGTCCGAGCGCCATGTCGGTCGTGCCCGAAATCACCCCGGTTTCAGTAAGGTCATTGCCGAATGGCGTGAGCGACACTTTGACCCCGGGTGCCTGCAATCGCAGCTGGGCGATGATGCTCGGCATCAGCACGATCTCGACGAAGCTGTTCGGCGCAATGTTGAACTGCCGGTTTGAAGTTGCCGGATCAAATTGCTGCCGCCCGATGATCACTTCATCCAGCCGGGCCAAAGTCTCGGCGATGACCGGCGCGATTTCTTCGGCGAACTGCGTGGGTTTGATGCCGTAGCGCTCACGGATGAACAGCGGATCCTTGAGCGTGTCGCGCAGCCGGTTCAGCCCGTTCGACAACGCAGGCTGGGTGATGCCCAGGCGCGCGGCGGCCCGGGTAACGCTGCGCTCCTCCATGAGCGCCATGAAAACCGGCAAGAGATTGAGGTCGTATCGCATGACTCATAATGCTCTGTGAATATCTAGAATCAGATAAGTAAATTTCTCGAATATCTGGGCGTGGAGCAAAGTTAGCCCATCCAAAGGGATCCGCCAAATCCAACGGAATGCTCGCTCAAGGCATCCAGTTCATTCGAGGACTTTTACATGACAAATCCATCGAGCAAGCTCGCTCGCTCCCTGGCGCTGTTTGCGCTGGCACTCGGCAGTTTCTGCATCGGCACGTCCGAATTTGCCAGTATGGGCATCATTCAGCTGGTCTCTGCCAGCCTGGGCATTGATGTACCGCAGGCCTCGAACGCGGTGACCGCTTACGCACTGGGAGTCGTCATCGGCGCGCCAGCGGTGACGCTTGCAGCGGCCCGGCTCAATCGGCGGACATTGCTGCTGGCACTGATGGCGCTGTTTGTCGTCGGCAATGTGCTTTCAGCGGTCGCCACCGATTTGAACCTGCTGATGGCCGCCCGCTTCCTGAGTGGCCTGCCCCAAGGTGCCTATTTCGGTGCGGGCGCCATGGTCGCGTCCTACATCCTGGGGCCGGGTCAGGAAGGCCGCGCCTTCGCCATCGTCATGACCGGCCTGACCGTCGCAACGATCATCGGTTCGCCGCTGGCAACGTTCCTGGGGCAACACCTAGGATGGCGTGAAACCTATCTCGCGGTGGCTGTTCTTTCCGGGCTGGCACTGCTTGCGATCCGCCAGTGGTTGCCACGTACCGAGGCATTGAACGGCGCTCCGATCACCCAGGAACTGTCGGCGCTGCGCAGCGGGCAAGTCTGGGGCGTCATGGCGGTTGCGACCACCGGAATTGCCAGCCTGTTTGCGATCTACACCTTCGTCGGCCCCATCGTGACCGACGCGGCAAAACTGGCACCGGCCATGATCCCGGTCGCCCTCGCCCTCTTCGGCATCGGCATGACCGTGGGCAACTCGGTGGGCGGCAGCCTGGCCGACCGTTACCCGATGCGCGGCATCGTGCTCGGTTTTGGCATAGCACTCGGCGTGCTGCTGATCATCGCTACCGGCGGGCAAGAGCCCTGGATTCTTTTCCCCGCGCTGTTTGTCCTCGGTGCCGGTTTGATGGCCGCCATCCCGACCATGCAAGTGCGCCTGACCCGCTTTGCGCCGCAAGCACCGTCCCTCGTGGGCGCCATGACTTTGGCCGCGTGCAACCTGGGTAACGCCATCGGCGCCTGGGGCGGTGGCTACACGATTGATGCCGGCTACGGCCTGCTCTCGGTGGCCTGGGCCGGTTTTGCCCTGACCCTGGCCGGTTTGGCGATCTTTGCCCTGACCCTGATCAACACCCGTCAATCCACCCGCGCGGTCAATCTGCTGCAGCGCCCAGCGTCCCGAGGCTCGTTTTCAATTCACTGAGGAATTCACCATGTCGTACCGAATGCTGCTGGTTGAAGGCTGTGCTGTTTCACCGGCCTAACGGTTGAGCATTTAATTACTCGATAGCAGCCTTTGTGACCGTTCTCTTTCCGCCAGAAGACGATATTTGAGCTATACCCGCTAATCTCCCTTTGCACTTCTTCAACAGGAGTTTGGCAATGAAGCTCAAAAACTCACTTACCGTTCTATTGGTCACCGCTAGTCTGTTCGGCTGCGCCACATCATCAAACAAAAGTGTGTCGGTGAAGCTGGATGCCACCCGGCAGAACAGCGGTCATATCGGCAATGTGGCGTTGTCCGACTGGGGCAAACAAACCGGGCTCAGCTTCTTCGTCAGCGGCGTTCCCAACGGCGTCGTACTGCCCTTGCGCCTCTACTCTTTCATCTACAAAGGCAGCTGCGCTCAACCCGGCCCCGTGGCGTATGAGATGAATGACAAGGTCAACACCGAGCGCCAACCGGTAGGCGGCTGGACCTTTTCAAGAAGCGTACCGGTGCCCTTGTCTGAGCTGCTTGCCAGTGATCACGCCATCGTCGTGCGAACGGCAGCCACCGATGGCAACGTTGATATTTTCTGTGGCGATATCAAGCAAAAGACTCAGTGAAACAACTTTAGGCATGGCCCGATATAAACGACGAGTGACACGCAAATACATCGCGCAACGAAATCTGCGTACTAGTCTTTCACGGGCGCTGTGAATGGTAATGGGGATAAGCCCCGTGCTTATTCAGGCTAAAAGTTTGGGGGTTACTCACAAAGATCCTTGTATTGCCTTCGATGGTTGAGCGGCCCGCAACAAGGATCGGAACTTGAGAAAGGAAACCCGAATGAACAAATTCTCGCACCGCTCCAGGTTTTATCTTGCATGTTCACTACTCATGGCAATCAACACAGGTCACGCTGCACAGACAGAAAAAACCAACATCCTGTTTATCGTATCCGACGATACCGGCTACGGTGACCTCGGGCCCTATGGCGGCGGTGTCGGTCGCGGCATGCCGACGCCCAGCATCGACCAGCTGGCGCAGGAAGGCACTACCTTCTTTTCGTTTTATGCCCAACCCAGTTGCACCCCCGGCCGGGCAGCCATGCAGACCGGGCGCATCCCCAACCGCAGCGGCATGACCACGGTGGCCTTCCAGGGTCAGGGCGGTGGTTTGCCTGCGGCTGAATGGACACTGGCCTCGGTGTTGAAAACCGGTGGCTATGAGACCTATTTCACCGGCAAATGGCATTTGGGCGAAGCCGACTACGCCCTGCCAAATGCCCAGGGTTACGACGTGATGAAATACGTCGGCCTGTATCACCTCAATGCCTACACCTACGCCGACCCTACCTGGTTCCCGGACATGGATGAAGAAACCCGCGCCATGTTTGCCAAAGTGACCAAGGGCGCGCTTTCCGCCAAGGCCGGTGAAAAGCCGGTGGAGGAATTCAAGATCAATGGACAGTACGTCGACACGCCTGTGGTGGACGGAAAACCCGGTGTCGTCGGTATTCCGTTCTTTGACAACTACGTGGAAAAAGCCGCGCTGGAATTTCTCGACACGGCGGCGAAGTCCGACAAACCTTTCTTCATCAACGTCAACTTCATGAAAGTGCACCAACCAAACTTGCCGGCACCGGAGTTCGTGCACAAGTCGATCTCCAAGACCAAGTACGCCGACTCGGTGGTGGAACTCGACACGCATATCGGGCGCATCATGGACAAGTTAAGGGCGCTGGGGCTGGATAAGAACACCCTGGTGGTTTACACCACCGATAACGGCGCCTGGCAGGATGTTTATCCGGATGCCGGCTACACGCCATTCCGTGGCACCAAAGGCACGGTGCGCGAAGGCGGCAACCGGGTGCCGGCAATCATGGTCTGGCCAGGAAAAATCAAGGCCGATGCAAAAAACCACGACATTCTCGGTGGCCTGGACTTGATGGCGACCTTTGCATCCGTGGCTGGAGTGAAGTTGCCGGAAAAAGACCGCGAAGGCCAGCCGATCATGTTTGACAGCTACGACATGACCCCTGTGCTGTTGGGTACCGGCCCTGACCCACGCAAAGAATGGTTTTACTTCACCGAAAACGAACTGTCGCCCGGTGCCGCCCGTGTCGGTCACTACAAGGCAGTGTTCAACCTGCGTGGTGACAACGGAGCCCCGACGGGTGGCCTGGCGGTCGATTCCAACCTGGGCTGGAAAGGCGCGAGCAAGTATGTGGCGATCGTTCCACAAGTCTTTGACCTGCTGCAGGATCCGCAGGAACGCTATGACGTCTTCATGAACAACTACACCGAGCACACCTGGACAATGGTGCCCATCAGCATCGCGATCACCAACCTGATGAAAACCTATGTCAAATACCCTCCACGCAAAATGCAAAGCATGGGTTACGACGGTCCGGTCGAACTTTCCAAGTACCAGAAATTCCAGTCGATACGCGAAGACCTGCAGAAGGAAGGCGTGAACCTGGCAATACCTAACTAGCCGTCTGGCGGCAGCCTCATTCGGGGCTGCCGCTGTTCAGGTCAGGTCCGTGGTGGCGGGATCAATGATTTTCAGCCAGGGCCAGCGTGCCTGATAACTCTTGGCCTTCTGTTCGAACAACTCAGGTTTGGGATTTTTCGGATTGATCCGAAGCAGCCCTTGCTCGGTGTCAGTCAAGCCGTTGGGGGCATAGACTTCGCCGGTTTCAATATCCAGGCCGATGCACGTACCCGCAATCAGGTAGCGATCGATCCCGTCCCTGGACGACTGAAGTTGAGGGTAAGCCCCGCCGAACCGTTGGTGATACCAAAGGTGCACGCGAGCCTGATTCTTGATTTCGACGTTAACGTCCAGGTGCTGGAACAGGCGTTGTGCAGACTGGATCACTTCGTTCTCGGCCTCCCAGGACAGGTCCTCATCGAAGTAAAACACGTCGTAATCCTTAACGCCCCACGCGGGCGGCAACTGCGCCTGCTGATTCCACACAGCCTGAAACAGACACCCGGCGGTCAGCATGCACTGGCTCAACCCGAGCGCCGGCAGGCGTGCGCTGATTTCTGCGTTGACTGGATTGGTCATGGCGATCCTGACCAGGCTTTCGACGGTCAATGTCATCTTCGATACCTCGCTCCCTGTGGTCGCCCATCGTAAACATCCGCGCCATCAGCGGCTACGCTGAGACAAAAAACTGCGCATCAGCCGGGAGGAAAACTCATGAAGATTGTGGTGACCAGCGTGATGGTCGACGATCAGGACAAGGCACTGGCCTTCTACCGCGACATACTCGGCTTTGAGATCAAGCATGACATCCCGATGGGCCAGTTTCGCTGGCTGACCCTCACCTCGCCCGGCGATCCCGATGGCGTCGAGTTGCTGCTGGAGCCTGACGCCCACCCCGCGGCCAAACCCTTCAAGTCGGCGGTGAAGCAGGACGGGATTCCCTACACCTCATTCGGTGTCGACGATGTGCAGGCGGAGTACACACGGCTTTGCGCCGAAGGCGTGCGCTTCACCCAGCCGCCGACGGCGATGGGGCCGGTGACCACGGCAGTGTTCGATGACACGTGCGGCAATCTGATTCAAATCGCTCAAAAGCATTGAGCGCAGACAGGCTCAGGCGGCCAGCAGTTGGGCAAAGGCAATGTGGTAACCATTGCAGTCACGAATGCCAAATTCCCTGGACCCGTAGGCCATGTCCTGCAGCGGCCATGCGATGTCCACTCGATCTTTGACCTGCTCGTAATACTGATCCACTTGCGCAATTGCACAATAGATCGTGCCCGAACAGGCGACGGGACTGCGCCACAGATCCTGCTGGGTGAAGACGATCCGGCAATCTTCCAGCTGCACGGTAAGCGTCGATTCCAACGAATCGATGACCGTGAAACCCAGCGTGTCGCGGTAATACCGTCGAGTGCTGTCCAGATCGTTGCAACGCAGAAGAAGAGCTAGGGGCATGCTGACCTCGGGAGTGATGCGCGATGGCGAGAACTACCCCGCAATCATAGACCACCTCACACCGGCGAAATCGTCGCCAGCACGCCAATCAGAATCGTCACCACCAAAAAACCACCGAGGAAAATCGCCATCTTGCCCATAAGGCCCCCTACGTCATGAATGTGCGGTGCAACCGCTGCTGTTGCGGCGGAGCGTGTTGTTATTGTGGGCTGCAAGCTGTGTGCATTACAGAGGCAGAAAGCGACGAAAAATACGGATCAGATGCGCACGACAAACAAACCTTGTCCCCTGTAGGAGCTGTCGAGTGAAACGAGGCTGCGATCTTTTAAAGCACAGATCAAAAGATCGCAGCCTCGTTTCACTCGACAGCTCCTACAGGAAGGTCAACAAAAAGCCCGCTGACCGATACCAGTCAGCGGGCTTTCTTTTCTGCGGATCAGCTAATCCAAGCGCCTCACCTCAACGGTGAAGCAACCGGATCACAACGCCATATCACTCGCAGCATTCTCTTTCGGTGCCTTAGGCGCTTCAGCCGGCGCAGTCACCGGAGCAGCTACCTGCCCGATCACCGGTGGCGGAGTCAGTTCCAGCACCTTGGCGGTGTAGGCCCACTCCTGCGCAACCTTTTCAGGATTGCCGTTCAGCTGAGTGCCGTAGCTCGGCACGATCTGGTGCAGCTTCTCTTGCCACGCCGGGGTCGCGACCTTGTCCTTGAAGACTTTCTGCAGCACGGTCAGCATGATCGGTGCGGCAGTCGATGCGCCTGGGGAAGCGCCCAGCAGGCCGGCGATGGTGCCGTCTTGCGAAGCGACGATTTCGGTGCCCAGTTTCAGCACGCCACCAGCGGCTTCATCACGCTTGATGATTTGCACGCGTTGGCCGGCTTGCCACAGGCGCCAGTCTTCGGCTTTGGCGTTCGGGAAGTATTCCTTCAGGGCGTTGAGGCGGTCTTCGTCAGACAGCATCAGTTGACCGGCAAGGTACTCGACCAGCGGGTATTCCTTGATGCCGACCTTGGTCATCGGCCACACGTTGTGCGTGGTCGTGGTGGTCAGCAGGTCCAGGTACGAACCTTCCTTGAGGAACTTGGTGCTGAAGGTCGCAAATGGGCCAAACAGGATCACGCGCTTGCCGTCCAGCACGCGGGTGTCCAGGTGCGGAA
>RCUS01000573.1_pt1 | contig 23627 bp, 18 predicted proteins | sample 2166221 | NCBI WGS metagenome assembly RCUS01 (sample SAMN09932758, study PRJNA488358) | compost metagenome | isolation source: compost soil in cyclohexanecarboxylic | place: Germany: Experimental Botanical Garden | reverse complement strand
TTTTTCATGCCCATCATGGCCTTCATCACGCGCTGGGCCTTGACGGGGTCGGGGTCGCCCAGCAGCTTGAGCAGGATGCTGGGCACGATTTGCCAGGACACGCCGAACTGGTCCTTGAGCCAGCTGCACTGCTGCGCTTCCGGCGGCCCGCCTTCGGACAGCTGGTTCCAGTAATGGTCGACCTCGTCCTGGGTGTCGCAATTGACCTGGAACGAGATGGCCTCGGAAAACTGGAACAGCGGCCCGCCGTTCAAGCCCGTGAACGTCTGGCCGTCCAGTTCAAACGCCACCGTCAGCACGCTGCCCGGCTCCTGGCCGTGGATTTCCTGGCCTTCCTCGCCGTAGCGCAGGATCTGGCCGATCTTCGAATTGGGGAAAATCCCCGTATAAAACAGGGCCGCCGCCTCGGCGTGGCCGTTGAACCATAAACACGGGGTAATCTTTTGTATGCTGTGCATGATGTCTCCCTTGGCCGGTGTGGATAGGACGCCTTAATATAGTCACTTTTGCGGCGCAACGGCGCGCGAATTACGCCCATTACCGTCCCGCAATGGCCTCCCGTCCCAGCACGCCGGCGCTGGCCAGCAGCCGCAGGCGGGCCGCGCGCCATTCTGCCTGGCAACGGATGCGCTCCTGCTGCGCTTCCAGCAGCGCCGACTGGGTAGTGAGCATTTCCAGGATGTCCGCCGCGCCCAGGCCGAACTTGCGCTGCACGCTGGCCTGGGCATCGCGCGCAGCGTCCAGCCAGGCCTGCGCGGCAGCCATGTTGTCCAGCGCCATGTCCGCTTCCGCATGCGTTTTCACCAGTTCCATCAGGGTCTGCCGCTGCACTTCTGCCACCTCGGCTTCCCTTTGCCCCGCCTGCGCCTGCGCGCCGCGCACCTTGTAACCGCGCGCAAAACCGTCGAACAGGGGGATGTTCAGCGAGACGCCAACCAGGGTTTCGCGCGTGGAAGCGGCGGACAAGCCCTGGTTCGGGCGGCCGTTCTGGTAGAAGTTCGCCGTCAGGTCGATGCTGGGACGCCCCTCCGAACGGACCATGTCGACCCGCTCCCGCGCCGCCGCCAGCTGCGCCCGGGCCGCCACGATGGCGGGATGGCGTGCCTGCGCCTGGCCCAGCCAGGCCTGCAGATCGGCACGCTGCCCCGCCGCCGGCACGTGCGCGTCGTCGGCCACGGTCACGCTGGCGCCAGCCGGCAGGCCCAGTGCATATATCAGTACCGCGCGCGCCCTGGCGTAGTCGCCATCGGCGCGGCTGGCGCCCAGCGCCGCCTTGGCCAGCGCGCTTTCCGCCTGCAGGGTGTCGCTGCGGGAACCGAGTCCCCGCTCGGCACGGCGGCGCGTCGCCGCCACTGTTTCCTGCGCCAGCGCCTGGTATTCGCGCCGCATGCGCGCGCTCGCTTGCGCCGTCTGCGCGTCGACATACGCGCTGACGGTCGTCGCCAGGGTCTGTTGCAGCACGGCGTCGTGGCTGGCCAGCGCCGCATCGAGCAAGGCTTGCGCAGAGCGCTGACCCGCCGCGCGGCCGCCAAAGTCGAACAGGCGCCAGGAAAAGTTCAGTGACGCCGTATTGCTGTTCAAGCTGCTGGCAGCCGTGTCGGCGCCCGGATAGGCGGTGCGGTCATGCACGCGGCTCAGGCCCCCGTTCAGCGTCGGCAGGTAGGCGGCCCTGGCCTCGCCCAGGCCGGCCGCCTGCAGCCGGATGCCGGCCCAGGCGCCATGCACCTGCGGGTTATGGCACAGGGCCAGGTCGACGGCCAGCGCCAAGGTCAAGGGCACGGCCCCGTCCCAGAATGGCGGGCATGGCGCGGCGGCGCTGTCTCCCGGCAGCATGCGGCCGCCCTCGGGCAGCTGCGGCCGCGCGCGCAGGGGATCGTCGAGGAAGCGCGACAGATCGCCGGCCAGCGCGGGCGGCGCTGCCAGCAAGCCGATGGCGACGGCGACGGCGACGGCAATGGTGAAGGCGAAGGGGCGCGCACTAGCGTTCATGCAGCGCCTCCTTCTGGTGCCGCACCAGCGGCGACAGCACATATTCGATCACCCGACGCGTGCCCGTGCGGATCTCCGCGCGCACCGCCATGCCGGCCGACAGCGGCACCGGCTTGCCATCGATGACGATGGCCGGCTGGCGCAGCGTGATCCTGACGGCATACACGGGGCCCTTTCGGTCATCTTCGACGGCGTCGCGCGAGACGCTGCTGACGACGGCCGGCACCGTGCCATATTTCGTATAGTCGAAGGCGTCGACCTTGACGGCGACCGCCTGGCCTTCCTGCACGAAGCCGGCGTCGCGGTTTTCCAGCACGGCGTCGATTTCCAGCCTGCCCTGGCGCGGCACGATCTGCATCAGCGCCTGCGCGGCCGGCACCACGCCGCCCACCGTATGCAATTTGAGCTGCTGCACCGTGCCGTCGACGGGCGCCGTCAGGCGCAGCAGGCTGCCACGGGCACCGGCGCGGCGCGCATCCTGGGCGCTGGCGGCCGCCACGCGCGTGCCTTCGGCCAGCGCATCGTAGGCATCCTTGCGCGTCTGCGCCAGCAGGGCCGCGCGTTCGCTGCGGGCCGACGCCAGCTGGCCGGCCAGGTCGATGCGCGCCTGCTCCTTTTCCAGCCACGCATGTTCGGCCACGTCGCGCGTCGCCGCCAGCGCCTGGTAGTCGCGCGCGCGCTGCGCCGCCAGCGGCAGCGCCTGGGCGTAGCGGGCGATTTCTCCGTCGAGGTGCGCCAGCCGGGCGCGCAAGCTCGCGTACTGGCCATCCAGGTGGCCCTGCGCTTCGGCGCGCTGGGCGGCGCTGGCGTCGCCGGGCGCCAGCAGTACCGGCCGCTTCAAGCTGTCGATGGCGGCGATCAGCGCGCGCGAACGGGCCATTTGCAGCGCGGCCGCCACGGCATCGCCGGCAGCCTTGTCGCGCTCCGCATCGGGGCCGCGGCTGTCAAGCTCCACCAGCAGCTGGCCCGCCTTCACGGCCTGCCCTTCGCGCACATGCAGGGCGCGCACGGCCGCCACGTCGACGGAAGCGATGGTCTTGGTGTTGCCGGACGGGATGATCTTGCCCGCCGCATTGACAATGATGTCGACTTGGCCAAAGACCGCCCACAGCACCGCGCTGGCCACCAGCAGCATCAGCACGCCGGCCGTCAGGCGCAGCGACGGCGACACGGGCCGCTCCTGCAGCGCCAGCGCGGCGGGCAGAAAGGCCGCTTCGTCTTCGCCGAGCACGGGGCCGCCCAGCGCGGCGCGGTGGCGCCAGCTGTCCCGCAGCACCTGGCCATAGCGTTGCATCAGCTCGCCGTACGCGGCCAGGCGGTGGCCGGCGCTCATGCGGCGCTCCCTGTCGTGCCCTGCTGCAGGCCGTACAGATGCGCGTAAATGCCATCCGCTTGCGCCAGCAGCGCCGCATGGCTGCCCAGCTGGGCTACCTGACCCGTGTCCATGACGACGATGCGGTGCGCTTCGCGCACGGCCGACAGGCGGTGGGCGATGATCAGCACCGTGCGCCCGGCGCAGATGCCGCGCATATTGTCCTGGATAATCTTTTCCGATTCGTAGTCGAGCGCGCTTGTGGCCTCGTCGAAGATCAGGATGCGCGGATCGCCGATGAGCGCGCGGGCGATGGCGATCCGCTGGCGCTGGCCGCCCGACAAGCCCGTGCCATGCTCGCCCACCATGGTGTCGTAGCCTTCCGGCAGTTCGCAAATGAAGTCGTGGGCACCCGCCAGTTTCGCCACGGCGATGACGGCCTCGATGGGCAGCGCGGGGTCGCTCAAGGCGATGTTGTCGCGCACGGAACGGTTGAACAGGATGTTTTCCTGCAGCACCACGCCGATCTGGCGCCGCAGCGAGGCCGTGTCGATGACGGCGATATCCTGGCCGTCGATCAGCACCTTGCCCCGCTCGGGCACGTACAGGCGCTGCGCCAGCCGGGTCAGCGTGCTCTTGCCGGAACCGGAACGCCCGACGATGCCGATCACTTCGCCGGGCGCGATGGCGATCGACACCTCGCGCAGCACTTCGGCCGCATCGGGCCGGTAGCGGAAACCCACTTGCTGGAAGGCGATGGCGCCGGCGATGCGCGGCAGGCGCGCCTTCTGGCTGCCCGCTTCCGCTCTGGCGTCGAGGATATCGCCAAGCCGGCTCATGGAAATGCCCACTTGCTGGAAATCGTTCCACAGCTGCGCCAGGCGCAAGATGGGCGAAGCCACCTGCCCGGCCAGCATATTGAACGCCACGAGTTCGCCCACCGTCATTCTCTCGTCGATGACGAGGGTGGCGCCGCACCACATGATGGCCGCCGTCACCAGCTTGCTGACCAGCGTCACGCCGCCGCTGGCCAGCATGCCGATGTTGTTCGCCGACAGGCCCGCCGACACATAGCCGGCCAGCTGCTTTTCCCACTGCTGCTGCCAGCGTGGTTCCACGGCCATGGCCTTGACGGTGTCGACGCCGCTGATGGTTTCGACCAGGAAAGACTGGTTTTCCGCGCCGCGGTTGAATTTCTCGCTCAGGCGGCCCCGCAGCAAGGGCGTGAGCAGCATCGACAGGGCGGCGTAGACGGGAATGGAGACGAGCACGACAACGCTGAGCGCCGCGCTGTACCACAGCATGGCGGCGATGAAGACGAAGGAGAACAGCACATCGAGCACCAGAGTCAAGGCGTTGCCGGTCAGAAAGGAGCGGATGTTTTCCAGTTCATGGATGCGCGCCACGGAATCGCCCACGCGGCGCGCCTGGAAATAGGCGATCGGCAAGGCCAGCAGGTGGCGGAACAGGCGCGCCCCCAGTTCCACGTCGATCTTGCTGCTGGTACGCGCGAAAACATAGGTGCGGATCAGGCCCAGCACGGCTTCGAAAACGATGGCGCAGACCAGGCCGATGGCCACGACATTCAGCGTCTGCATGGCGTGGTTGACCAGCACCTTGTCCATGACCACCTGGAAAAACAAAGGCGTGGCCAGGCCGATCAGCTGCAGCACGAATGAAATCAGCAGCACTTCGCCCAGCAGCCTGCGGTATTTGACGATGGCGGGAATGAACCAGCTGAAGTCGAATCGGGCCGTCTCGCCCGCGAAGCTGGCCTTGCTGGTGAAAAAGATCAATTCGCCCGTCCAGATGGCGAGGAAATCGTCGCGGTCGAGGATTTGCGGCGGCTGGCCCGGATGCTGGACCAGCACCTTGCTTACGCCGCCTTCGCCCGTCTCGACCTTGCCGAGTATAAAGAAACGCCCGTCGGTATCCATGGCGATGGCCGGCAGCGGCGCGTGCGCCAGCCGTTCGGGTGCCTGGCGCACCAGCTTGGCCGTCAAGCCCAGCTGTTTCGCGGCCAGCAGCACGGTTTGCCGCGTGAACACGGCCTGGCCGAAAGCGTGCCTGAGCTGGGCGCCATCGGCGGCGATGCCATGCAGGCTGGCCATCAGCAGCAGTGACAGCAAGCCCGTGTCGGGTAACGGTGTTTCAATCGGTGGCGGATCGTTGCGGTGTGGGAGGACTGTCATCGGGCGATATCAAGGAGTGAATGGCGCAGCCAGGCCAGGACCAGCGATTCCGGCCCGGCTGCGTGAGGGTGACGCTGCTAACTCAGGCGATCAATGCGCGGCCGCCAGCTGGATCTGCATCGGCAAGCCGCCCTTTTCGGACCAGTGCGCCGAAGCGGCCACCGGCACGGCAAAGCCGGCCAGCGCCTGCACCAGCTGCGCCGGATCGGCTTGCCAAGCGGCGCCGGCGGCCTGGCTGGCGGCACTGAATTGCTGCGCGGAACGCCAGTTCTGCGCCAGTGACGGCGCCAGGATGGCGGCCGTCGCTGGCGGCAGGGTCAGCTGACCCAGCGGCGGCGGGCTCAGGCTCGCCATCGCCCCCGCCAGGTTTTGCACGTCTCTGCCCAGCAAGACGCGGCCGTCGGCCGTGCGGAATTCCTCGATGCGCTGCGCCGTGTTCTCGTACCAGCCATTGATGGTGATCTTGTCCGTGGTACCGATGGTGCTCACTTCGAGGGCCGTGCCCACCTGGCGGAACCACAGCTGCTCGGCGCTGATGCCTGCCAAAAAGGAGACCACGTCGCGGCCGGTCGTCTCTATGCCCTCGTTGACAATGTCGGCGCCGTCGCCGCGGGCAAAGACATAGGTATCGTTGCCGAGTGCGCCAGAGAGGATGTCATCTCCTTTGCCGCCTTGCAGAATATCGTTGCCGAGGCCGCCGACGAGGATGTTCTTGATCTCATTGCCCATCAACACGTCATCAAACTTGCTGCCGACGGCGGCAGTGAAATTGGCCACCACGTCCACGCCCGGACGCGCCACCAGGGCGGCGCCGGCAGGCGCGAAGGCAACCGTCGCGCCTGCGCTTGCATTGCTGTAATTGACCGTATTGCCCACGCCGCCACCGTCGAGCACATTGCCGCCGGGCGTATCGACAAAAAACAGGTTGTTGGTATAGGCGCTGCCCGTCACCGTCAGGCCGGCGGCGCTCAGGCGCACGTATTCGACATTGTCGGCCACCGTGTAGTTGACGTTCGTGTAGACGGTATCGGTGCCGCCATTGCCCCGTTCGACAATGAAGTCGCCGCTGTGGTTGACGAAATACGTATCGTCGCCGGCCAGCCCTTCGAGCAGGTCGGCGCCGGCCGAACCGCTGAGGATATCGGCGTTCGCCGTGCCGACAAAGGTTTGCCCCGTCGGCTGCGTGGGACCGTTGAAATGCCAGGCCTGGGCCAGCACAGGCGCCAGGACGGCGGCCGTGCCTGCGGGCAAGGTCAACTGGCCGAGCGGCGGCGGCGTCAGGTTCGCCATCGCCTGCACCAGCTGCTGCACATCGGCGCCGCGCAGGACGTGGCCGGCGGCCGTGCGGAATTCCTCGATATTCGGCGCGGCGGCGTTCCAGGCGCGGATGGTGATCTTGTCCGTCGTGCCGATGGTGCTCACTTCCAGGTCCGCGCCCACCTGGCGGAACCACAGCTGGTCGAGATTGACGCCGGCCAGGAAGGCGATGGCGTCGTAGCCGGCATCGGCAGCGGTTTCCGTGATGATGTCGGCGCCATCACCGCGGGCGAAGACAAAGGTGTCGTCGCCGAGGCCGCCCGCGAGCACGTCGGCGCCCTGGCCGCCTTGCAAGGTGTCGTTGCCAAGACCACCTGCCAGGGTGTTGGCCAGTTCATTGCCGGTCAGCATGTCATCATAGGCGCTGCCTTCCAGGCCGCTGAAATTGACCAGCACGTCGCTGCCCGGACGGGCCGCGGGGGCAGCGCTGCTGGAAACGATGCTGGCCGTCGCGCCAGCCTTCGACCCGGCGTAGGTGGCCGTGCTGTTCGTGCCGCCGCCGCGCAGCACGTTGCCGCCGGCCATATCGACGTGAAATACATTGTCATTGCCGTTGCCCGTCACCGTCAGGCCGGCGGCGCCTACATGCACCTCCTCGACGTTGGCGGCCAGCGTGTAATCAACCGTGGCATACACGGTATCGCGGCCGCCGCCAGCCTGCTCAACCACTATGTCGCCGCTGTGGTTGACGTAATACGTGTCGTCGCCAGCCAGCCCAGCCATCACGTCGGCGCCTGCCGTGCCCTTGATGATGTCCGGATTCGCCGTGCCCGTGAACACGCCATTGACGGGCTGGTTCGGGCCTTCCGTGCGCCAGTTCTGCGCCAGCGCAGGCGCCAGGGCGGCGGCTGTCGCCGCTGGCAAGGTCAGCTGGCCGGCCGGCGGCAGCGTCAGGCCCGCCATCGCCTGCACCAGGTTTTGCACGTCCGCGCCCAGCAGCACGCGGCCGTCGGCCATGCGGAATTCCTGGATGCGGGGCGCGATGCCGGCGCCATACCAGCCGCTGATGGTGATTTTGTCCGTCGTGCCGATGGTGCTCACTTCCAGCGCCGTGCCCACCTGGCGGAACCACAGCTGGTCGGCGCCGACGCCGGCCAGGAAAGCGACGACATTGTGCGCGCCGCCTTCGGGCACTTCGAGGATGCTGTCGGCGCCGTCGCCGCGGGCGAAAATATAGGTATCGTCGCCTACCGTGCCGGCAAGCATGTCATCGCCCTTGCCGCCGCGCAGGATATCGTTGCCCATGCCGCCGACGAGCGCGTTTTTGAGTTCGTTGCCGGTCAGCACATCGTCAAGCTTGCTGCCTATCAGGTTGCTGAAATTGAACAGCACGTCGGTCCCGGGCGCCGCTGGCAAGGGGCCATTCGCACCCGACAGGGTGGCGGTCACGCCCACGCTGGCATTGATATAGCTGACCGAATTGACGGCGCCGCCACCGTTGAGCACATTGCCGCCTGGCGCCTGCACATGAAAGGCGTTGTTGGTCGTGGCGCTGCCCGTCACCGTCAGGCCGCTGCCGATGATGTGCACGTTCTCCACGTTGGCGGCCACCGTGTAGTTGACGCTGGTGTACACGGTATCCGTGCCGCCGTTGGCCAGTTCGACGATCACGTCGCCGCTGTTGTTGACGTAATACGTGTCGTCGCCGGCCAGGCCTTCGAGCACGTCGGCGCCGCTGGTGCCGCTGAGCACATCGGCATTGGCGGTGCCGGTGAAGCGCTGCGGGGCCGCCAGCGCGGAACTGTTCAGGTACGCCTCGATGGCGGAAATGGCGTCGCCGGAGGCTGCTGGATCTGAAGCGGGAGTTGCGGTTGCTTGTGTCATGTCGCGGTGTCCTGTCCTTGAACGTAACAAATCAGATGAATGGGCCGGCGCAAGCCGGCATCAGAGCAAAAGTGGCGGCCGCATCGGCAAGCCTGTGCAGCGCGCCAACGACGGCCCTTTCCTTTCGGTGCATGCACGGCCTTGCTATCGCAGCGGCCTGCACGTACCCCCTATTGACGCTTCAACTTGGGAAACACTGTTATTTGTCATGAAAATGTCATAAGGCGCGGGTGCGCGACGACAACGGCCAGGCGGCGGCGCCTCCGGCCACACCGGAGACGCGCAATAAAGGAAGAAGTACGGGAAAAAAGCGCGCTGGCTAGGCGCCAGGCGCCACGGCGCGCAGGGTGCGCAGGCGGTCCATGCCGACGCTGAAGGCCGCCAGCGCGGTGTCCAGCGCCTCGCCGGGCCGGCTGGCAAGAAATGCGTTCCAGGCTGGCGCATGGCGCGCCGCTGCAGCGCTGCCATGCTGGCCATCCAGATAGGCGATGGCGGCCATGGCTTGCGTCTGCTCGAAATGCAGCTGCGGCTGGCGCAAATAATGCGCGAGATAGCGGTGCAGATAATCGCGGCTGTCCGGCGTGTCGAACACGGCCAGCGCCAGGCAGTACGCACTGCCCGCGTAGCACACTTCGCTGGCCAGCAGCAGGCCGCCCAGCTGGTCCGTGAAGGCGGAACGCTGCGTCAATGCCGCCAGGTAGGCGCCGGCCATGCGGCTGCGCCAGTCGAATTGTCCCAGCAGCCGCGCAATCAGGGCATCGTCCGCCTGGGCCAGCCGCTGCGCGCAGGCCAACGCCTCTGGCCTGTGCAAACCCATGTAGAGCGGCCGCACCCAGTCGTCGCGCAGCGCCGCCGTCAGCGGTTCTTGCGGCGGCAGCGGCGGCACGGCAAACGGATGCGCGTGGCCCACGGTGGCGCCGGCCACATGGCGCTGCAGCGCTGTCAGGTGTGCATCGTCCGTCATGGCCGGGTCCCATAGGTTTGATCCTGCAACTGCTGTACCAGGAAATCGATGAACACGCGCAGGCGCGGCGGCAGATGGCGGCTGGCCGGCCACAGCAGCCAGAACGCCGTCACCGGCTGCGTATGCGCGTCCAGCAGCGAGACCAGCTGCCCCGCCGCCAGTTCGCGCTGCACCGTAAAGGCGGGCAAGTACGCGATGCCCTGCCCCTGCAGCGCCAGGTAGACGCGCATTTCCACGCTGTTGCACACCATGCCCGGCGCCAGCGGGGCAGCCGGCTCCAGCGTGTCGTCCAGCGGCCACGCTTCCAGCCGCCCCGTGGCGGGAAAGCGGTAGCGCAGGCGCTGGTGCCGCGCCAGGTCGGCCGGATGGGCGGGATGGCCGTGCCGCGCCAGGTAGGCGGGCGAGGCCACCAGCAGGCGGCGGAAAGTGCACAGTTTGCGCCGCGTCAGGCCGGAATCGTCCAGCTCGCCCGTGCGCACGACGGCGTCAAAGCCGTCGCTGACCACATTCACCAGCGCATCGGAAAAATCGAGATCCAGTTCGATGTCGGGATAGGCCAGCATGAAGCCCGCAATCACGGGCTCGAACAAGCCGCTGTAGCGTGGCAGACTGATACGCAGACGGCCGCTGGGCGCGCCGCTGGCCGCGCTCAGCTCCTGCTCGGCCGCTTCCACCTCGGCCAGGATGCGCTTGCAGCGCTGCAGGAATTTCTCGCCCTCGTCCGTCAGCGCCAGGTGCCGCGTGCTGCGCTGAAACAGGCGCGCGCCCAGCCGCGTCTCCATGCGCGCCACGCTTTTTCCCACGGCAGATGACGACAAGCCCAGCAGCCGTCCCGTGGCGGAAAAACTGCCGCTGTCGGCCACCTGCACAAACATGGCGATGCCGCCCAAGCCTTCCATTGCGCTCCCATTCAAGACATTTATATCCGATATGTTCGGCAGTTTAGCCTCTTTTTCCGGAATGCGGGGCGCGCCATACTCGCCGTCCCTCCTTTCAGGATCTCACATGATTTATCCTTCCCGTTTGACACTTGCCCTGCAAGTGCTGGCCGCTTGCCTGAGCGGCCTGCTGATTCCCCTGTGCTTTACGGGCCCGGCCGTCGTGCTGCCCGCCCTGGCCGCGCAACTGGGCGGCAGCGCCAGCGCCCTGAACTGGGTCATCAACGCGTATATCCTCAGCTATGGCAGCGCCATGATGGTGGCCGGCAGCCTGACGGACGTGCTGGGCCGGCGCCGGGTCTGGCTGGCGGGGCTGGCGCTGTTCTGCGCGGCAACCCTGGCCATCGCCTGGGCGCCCTCGGTGGCGCTGATCGCCGTGCTGCGCTTCGTGCAAGGCTTGGGCGGTGCGGCCGCGTTCGCCGCCGCCATGTCTTCGCTGGCGCCGCTGTTCCACGGCACGGCGCGCAGCCGCGTGATGAGCGTGCTGGGCACGACGTTTGGCCTGGGACTGGCCTTCGGCCCGCTGGCGGCCGGCGCCATGCTGGAACTGGCCCGCTGGCCTGCCGTCTTTTACGCCACGGCCGCGCTGGGCGCCATCGGCACGCTGCTGGTGGCTGTCAGCGTGCCGGCCGATCCGCCGCGTGGCCATGGCCGCCTGGACTGGCCAGGCGCCCTCAGCTTCAGCGCGGCGCTGGCCTTATTTACGGTCGGCATGCTGCTGGCGCCCGAACACGGCTGGCGCAGCGCGGCCGTACTGCTGCCGCTGGTCCTGGCGGCATTGCTGTTATCGGTCTTTATCCTGATCGAACGCAGGACGGCGCACCCCATGCTGGACTTGCGCCTGTTCGGCCAGCGCCGTTTCGTCGGCGTGCAAGTGCTGGCCGCCGCGCCCGCCTTCCTGTTTATCGTGCTCATCGTCATGCTGCCGGGACGCTTCATCGGCACCGATGGCTTGTCGCCGCTGGCGGCCGGACGCCTGATGATCGCGCTGGCAGCACCGCTGCTGCTGGTGCCCGTGCTGGCGGCGCTGCTGCTGCGCTGGTTCACGGCGGCGACCCTGTGCGCGGCGGGCCTGCTGCTGGCCGCCGCCGGGCTGGCCTGGCTGTCGCAGGTGCTTGGCAACGGCGCCGCCCTGGCCGGGCCGCTGCTGCTGATCGGCGCCGGCATCGGCCTGCCGTGGGGCTTGATGGATGGCATGGCCCTGAACGTGGTCGATACCGAGCGGGCCGGCATGGCAACAGGCATCTTCAATACCGTGCGCATCAGCGCCGACGGCGTGGCCCTGGCCCTGGCCGGTGCCGTGCTGGCCGGCCTGATCGGCGCGGGCCTGGCGCAGCAGCTGCCCGCCGGCCTGCCCGTGCTGGCCGCCGCCAGCCGCGCCGCGCTGGGCGATATCGGCCAGGCGGCCATGCTGCTGCCGGGCCAGGAAGCGCTGCTGCGCGCCAGTTATGACACGGCCTTCCGCCAGTTGCTGGACGCCCTGGCGGGACTGGCCGTGGCGCTGGCGGGCCTGGTGCTGTATCTGTTGAGGCAAGAACCGCCTCAAGCGTCGAGGCCGTAAAACACGGCCACCAGGATGGCGATGTTGTTGCAGGCGCGGGCGAACGCCGTCGTCGTGTAGGCGGCGGCCACGCCCGGCTCGCGGTAGCGCAAGTAGACAAAGCTGAACATGGCGCCGGATCCCAGCGCGACGATGGCGTGCAGCAGGCCGCCGCTGATGAAATGCACGATGCCCCACAAAATGGCGCCGAGGAAAATGCTCAGCTGACGGCCAGCGCCCAGGCGCTTGAGGATTTCCAGCGGCAGCAGCTGGCCCAGGAAAGTTTCCAGGATGGGGGAATAGATGACCACCCAGAAGACCAGCAGGGGCAGCGACATTTCACGCTTGAACTTGGCCAGGCCCGTGTGCGCGCCCCAGTATTCGGGCGGCAGCAGCCATTTGGTGAGAAACAGGATGGCAAAGCACAGCACGCATGTGAGCAAGCCCCAGCCGAGGCCGGCCAAGGCCTGGTGCAGCACGGGCGGCGCCGGTTTGTCATCGTCCGGGCTGGAAACATCGTTGCTGCTATGCACTTGCATGAGATGTCCTGGCGGTGATCCAGCTCTCATTGTAGCGCGTAAAAGGACAGGCGGCACGCCGCGTTTCGCCGTGCCCGCCCGCGTGCCAGGCAGTCAGGCAGCCAGCCGCAAGGGGCCGCTGGCTGGCCGCGCCAGCTTGAAGATGCCCACTTCCTGCTCCAGCTGCGCCGCCTGCTGCTGCAGTTCGTGCGCGGCGGCGGCCGCCTGCTCGACCAGGGCCGCGTTTTGCTGCGTCACCCGGTCCATGTCGACGATGGCGCGGTTGACTTGCTCGATGCCGGCGCCCTGCTCCTGCGTGGCGTGACTGATCTCGGCCATGATGCCCGTGACCCTGCCGATGCCGGCCACCACTTCGTGCATGGTCGCGCCCGCCTGCTCGACCAGCACGGTGCCCGTGCCGACCTTGCTGACGGAATCGTCGATCAGCAGCTTGATTTCACGCGCGGCCGCGCTCGAACGCTGCGCCAGATTGCGCACTTCGGACGCCACCACGGCAAAGCCGCGTCCCTGCTCGCCCGCGCGCGCCGCTTCCACGGCCGCGTTCAAGGCCAGGATATTCGTCTGGAAGGCAATACTGTCGATCACGCCGATGATGTCGACGATCTTGTTCGACGAGGCATTGATCAGGCCCATGGTGTGTACCACTTCGGCCACGGCCTTGCCGCCCTGCTCCGACACCTTCGACGCTTCGCGCGCCAGGCGGTTCGCCTGCTGCGCGTTGTCCGCATTCTGGCGCACGGTGGAAATCAGTTCTTCCATCGATGAGGCCACCTCTTCCAGCGAACCGGCTTGCTGCTCCGTGCGCTGCGACAAGTCGCGGTTGCCCGAGGCAATCTCGGTCGAGGCCGTGGCGATGCTTTCCGTTCCGTGACGCACCTTGCCGACGATGGCGGCCAGGTTGTCGCGCATGGTCTTGATGGCGAACAGCAGGCTGCTGTCGTCGCCCTGGCGCGTGTGCACGTCAATGGCCAGCTCGCCCTGGGCGATGCGTCCGGCAATCGAAGCCGCGTAGGCCGGTTCGCCGCCCAGCTGGCGCAGCAGTCCGCGCGTGATGACGGCGGCGACAAAAATGCAGACCAGCACGCTCAGCGCGGCCAGCGCGCCGATCCAGCGCAGCGACTGGCCATAAATGGCGCGCGCGGCCACGCTGGCCTGTTCCGATTCGCGCTGCACGGTTTTCAGCACGGCATCGATGTCGGCGACGATCTGGCGCCGCAAGGGGCTGCACTCGTCGACGAGGAAGGTGCCATATTGTTCCATCTGTCCGGCCGCGCGGAACTGGCGCGGACGCTGCAGTTCCTCCGCCATGGCTTTCAAGCCCGTGCTGACCTTGTCGAACTGCGCGTCGCCGGCAAACTTCGGCGCCAGGATGGCCAGCGCTTCCAGGTACAGCGCCTTCTGGCTGTCGAGGATGGCCAGCTCTTTCTCGGCGGCGGCCTGGTCGTGGAAGATGTACGCATTGCGGGCGGCCAGGCCCGTCTGGTCGAGCGCTTCGCGCGCCACGTACAGCGGTTCGAGTTTTTCCAGCTGGACTTTTTCCTGCGCCTCCATGGCGCCGGCGATGGCGCCCATGCGCAGCAGCGCGAACGCGGCCAGCACCAGCATCAGGATGACCAGGACGGCAAAGCCCGCGCTCAGGCGCGCGCCTATCGTCAGACGATTAAATGTCTTCATTGTTTTGTTATTGCCCTATTTGTAAAGTTGAATGTTTTGCCCGCTCCATGGGAAGCGGGCAATCTGCCAGCCATCGTCTTGCCTGTCGTGCCAGGGCGGGCGGGACAGGCTTCCAACTGGCGTTTTTTGGGCAGTCAGCTTTTATTTCGGGCAATCCAGACGCGCGCGGAAACCCGGCGCGGCACGTGAGCACACTGAATTATAAGCGAACGGCGTTATTTATCATTCCACACGCCCACTTTTCATGCCTTGATGCAAATCAAGACGGCGCTCAAGGCAGTAATCACGCGCGGCCGGGCGCATCGATGACGGCCATCGTGATGCGCGAAATACAGCACAGCTTGCCCTGCTCGTCGACGATGCGGATTTCCCATACCTGGCTCGTGCGGCCCCGGTGGATGGGCGTGGCGCGCCCTGTCACCAGGCCGCCGCGCACGCCGCGCAGGTGGTTGGCGTTGATTTCCTGGCCCACGCTCACTTGCAGGCGGCTGTCGAGGCAGGCGTTGGCCGCCATGCTGCCCAGGGTTTCAGCCAGCAGCACGGAGGCGCCGCCATGCAACAGCTTAAAGGGCTGCATGGTGCGGTGATCGACAGGCATGGTCGCCTCGATCCAGTCCGCGCCAAAGGCCGTGAAAGCGATGCCCAGATGGCGCATCGCCGTGCCTTCGCTGGCGGCATTGAGCGTGGCCAGGTCGAGCGGTGCGTGCCAGATATCCATGTTTCCCCCATGTCAGTGATGAAATAGGGATATTGTAGGGCAGCGCTGCCCTGCGCGCCGCTTCATGCTTCCTTCACCCAGATGCAGGATGGCGATGGCAGTAACTGGTTATAATTGCCCCATTCTTAAAAAACGAGGTTGTGTATGAAGTGGGCCTTGCTGGGCATTTTTGTGTTTTCTGTTTTACATATTCATTTCCGGGGCAAGGTGCGCCTGCCGTTTCGCCGCCAGATCTTCGATCACTCCTCGTTCATGGCGCCGCTGAACCTGTTCATGCACACCTTTTCCAAGGTGCCGGCCACGCCATACCTGTCCGTCGAGCAATTCCCGGAACTGGCGCCGCTGCAGCAGAACTGGCAGATCATCCGCGATGAAGCGCTGCGCATGCAGGAAATGAAAAAGATCAAGGCGGCGGAAAAGAACAATGACGTGGGGTTCAATTCCTTCTTCAAGTATGGCTGGAAGCGTTTCTACCTGAAATGGTACGACGCCAATCACCCGTCGGCGCAACAGATGTGCCCGCAAACCTATGCACTGCTGCAATCGATTCCGTCGATCAAGGCGGCCATGTTCGCGGAACTGCCGCAGGGCGGCAAGCTCAACCCGCACCGCGACCCGTTCGCCGGTTCCCTGCGCTACCACCTGGGCTTGCAGACGCCAAATGACGACCGCTGCTTCATCGATGTCGATGGCGAGCGCCACAGCTGGCGCGACGGCCAGGCCGTGATGTTCGATGAAACGTATATCCACTGGGCCCGCAACGATGCCGACAGCGACCGCATCATCCTGTTCTGCGACATCGAGCGCCCGATGCGCTACCGCTGGGCACAAGGCTTGAACCGCTGGCTGGGCCGCACCCTGATGACGGCCGCCGCGTCGCCCAACGAACTGGGCGATCAGGTGGGCGGCGTGAGCAAGCTGTTCCAGATTTCCTGGACCATGGGCCAGTACCGCCGCCGCTTCAAGGCGTGGAACAAGACCGCGTATCAAGTCACCCGCGTGGCGCTGGTGGTGGGCATCATCGCGCTGATCTATTTTATCTAGACGCCGGCCTTGCCACGTAAAAAAACCGCCTTCGGGCGGTTTTTGCGTTTCTGCATGCCGAAAAACTACATAGCCTGCTATATTGATTCAAATTATGATAGCATGCTATATTCTTTTCACCGGGGAGTTTCCGTGATCGACTTCCAGAAGGAACAGTCCGCCGGCCACATGACCAGCCGGGCGGCGCGCCTGTTTGCCAGGATTATCGAGCGCAAGCTCAAGCTGATCGGCATGGCGCCTGGCCAGCTGCCCGTGTTTTACGAACTGGCGAACGGCGCGCAGCTGACGCAGAAAGCCCTGACCGTGGCCGCTGCCGTCGAACAGCCGACCATGGCGGCCACCCTGGCGCGCATGGAACGTGACGGCCTGGTCAGCCGTCAACCCGATCCTGCCGATGGACGCAGCAGCCTGTTCGGCCTTACCCCGGCCGCATTACAGCAGTCGCCCCTGATCAGGGAAGCGATTCATGCCAGCAACCGCGAAGCCCTCGCCGGTTTCAGCGCCGAGGAAGAACACGCCTTGCTGGACATGCTCAGCCGCATCATCGCCAATCTCGACAGCAAGACCAGCACGCCAAACTCGGGCTGAATGCAGCGCGCGCCAGGCTGTGGGCGCTTGCGCTGGATGCTGCCTGAGCGGCATCGCAAACTTTCACTCTCCCACCGCACTTTGCCTGCCTGCGCTCACCCCTCGCCAAACGGGGAAACCGAGTCTTGGTTTTTAGTATTCCCGGGCCGCGCCTGGCTGTCCGGCCAACAATAAAAAGGAATCATCGTGAACCCTTCAAGTTCATCCTCACCTGAAGCAGCATCGCCGCTACGCTACCTGCCAGCCGCGCTGCTCATTTTATCCGGCCTCTTCCTCGCCATCGGCGGTGCCTGCCTCATCTACCTGGGCGGCAGCTGGTTTTACCTGCCGATGGGCATCGCCACCCTGGTTTCCGGCGTGCTCGTCTGGCGCGGCAAGCCGGCCGGCGCCGTCCTGTTCGGCGCTGCCTTCATCGTTGCCCTGGTCTGGGCGCCCATCGACGCCGGCTGGAACTTCTGGCCCCTGGTGTCGCGTTTGTTCGTCTTCGGCGTGCTGGCCCTGCTCGTCGCCCTCGCCTACCCGGGCTTGCGCCGCGCCGCTGGCGCGCCCGCCGGCAAGGGCGCCTTCGCGCTGGCGGGCCTGATCGCCGTCTGCCTGGCGATCACGGGCGTCAATTTCTTCCTGCCCAAATCCGTCATTGAAGCGGACGTGGTGGCAGGCGTCACGCCCGTCGCGCCGGGCGCGCAGCAGAAAAACTGGCTGCACTGGGGCAATACCACGGCCGGCAACCGCTTCGCCGCCCTGGATCAGATCAACAAGGGCAACGTCAGCCAGCTGACACTGGCCTGGACGGCGCACACGGGCGACGTCCCGCAAAGCAACGGATCCGGGGTCGAAGACCAGAACACGCCGCTGCAAGTGGGCGACACCCTGTACGTTTGCACGGCCTACGGCAAGGTGGTGGCACTGGACGCCGACACGGGCGCCGCGCGGTGGAAATACTACCCGCAGGGTTCCGCGCCGAACTGGCAGCGCTGCCGCGGCCTGGGCTACCATGAAGCGCCCGCCGCGCAATCGTTGCCAGCCACCGCTTCCGGCGATGCCGCACCGGCCGCCTGCCGCAAACGCATCTTGCTGCCGACCATCGATGCACGCCTGATCGCGCTCGACGCGGCCACCGGCCAGCCTTGCGCCGATTTCGGCGACCGCGGCGTTGTCGACCTGAAAACGGGCATGGGCGAAGTCAAGCCCGGCTACTACCAGCAGACGTCAACGCCACTGATCGCAGGCGACCTGGTCGTCGTCGGCGGCCGCGTGGCCGACAATTTCTCCACCGGCGAACCGCCGGGCGTGGTGCGCGCGTTTGACGTGCGCAGCGGCGAACTGGTGTGGGCCTGGGATCCGGGCAACCCGGCCATCACGAAGCTGCCGCCAGAAGGCCAGACCTACACGCGCGGCACGCCGAACGTGTGGTCGGCCATGTCGTATGACGCCCAGCTGGAAACCATCTACCTGCCGACCGGCAACGCGACACCGGACTTCTTCGGCGGCACGCGCACGGCCCTGGACGACAAGTACAGCTCGTCCATCGTCGCCGTCAACGCGAAAACCGGCAAGGTGCGCTGGACTTTCCAGACCACCCACCACGACCTGTGGGATTTTGATTTGCCGGCCCAGCCGCTGCTGTACGACATTCCTGACGGCAAAGGCGGCAGCCTGCCCGCGCTGGCGCAAGTGACGAAACAAGGCGAGATCTTCCTCCTCAACCGCGTCACGGGCCAGCCCATCGCGCAAGTGGAAGAGCGCCCCGTGCCGCAAGGCAATGTGCCAGGCGAGCGCTATTCGCCCACGCAACCGTTTTCCGTCGGCATGCCGTCGATCGGCAACGCCACCTTGCACGAGTCCGACATGTGGGGCGGCACCATCTTTGACCAGTTGCTGTGCCGCATCGAATTCAAGGGCATGCGCCACGAAGGCGTCTACACGCCGCCTGGCCTCGACCGTTCGCTGCAATTTCCCGGTTCGCTGGGCGGCATGAACTGGGGCAGCGTTTCCGTCGACCCGACCACCAACTACATGTTCGTCAACGACATGCGTCTGGGCCTGGCCAACTACATGATCCCGCGCGCCGCCATTCCAAAAGGCGCCAGCGGCATTGAGATGGGCGTCGTGCCGCAGGAAGGCACGCCATTTGGCGCCATGCGCGAACGCTTCCTGTCGAAGGCGGGCATCCCGTGCCAGAAACCGCCGTTCGGCACCATGTCGGCCATCGACCTGAAAACGCGCAAACTGGTGTGGCAAGTGCCGGTCGGCACGGTGCAGGATACGGGCCCGATGGGCATCCGCATGAAAATGCCGATCCCGATCGGCATGCCGACCCTGGGCGCGTCCATGTCGACGCAGTCCGGCCTGCTGTTCTTTGCCGGCACGCAGGATTTCTATCTGCGCGCCTTTGACAGCGCCACCGGCAAGGAAATCTGGAAACAGCGCCTGCCCGTGGGCAGCCAGTCCGGCCCGATGACGTATGTCTCGCCGAAAACCGGCAAGCAATACATCGTCGTCAGCGCCGGCGGTGCGCGCCAGTCGCCGGACCGTGGCGACTACGTGCTGGCCTACGCCTTGCCTGACAAGCAATAAGCCGTCGTCAGTGCCTGCACAAAACCGCCTACGGGCGGTTTTTTCATGTCAGGCAGCGTGGCGCGCCTGCCGCCAAGATACGCGCGTTCGCACAGCGAAAGCCAGCATCGCCCGAGGGTGGCGGCCACATCGACGCCAGCAAATCAGCGATAATAGCGGCTTCAGTCACTCTCTGCTTTCTCTTATGCGCGACATCATTGCCGGATTTCTACGTTTCCAGAAGGAAGTCTTTCCCGAGCGCCGCGAGTTGTTCAAGTCGCTGGCCACGGGACAGACGCCCAAGGCCCTGTTCATTTCCTGCTCCGACAGCCGCATGGTGCCGGAACTGGTGACGCAGCGCGAACCTGGCGAACTCTTCGTGATCCGCAACGCGGGCAACATCGTGCCCTCGTTTGGTCCGGAACCGGGCGGCGTCAGCGCGTCGGTCGAATTTGCCGTTGCCGCCTTGAATGTGACGGACATCGTCATTTGCGGCCATTCCGACTGCGGCGCGATGAAAGCCATCGCCACCTGCACCTGCCTCGATCACATGCCGGCGGTCAAGAACTGGCTGCGCCACGCGGATGCGGCGCGCATGATCAATGAATCCGTCGAGCACCCGACAGAGCAGGACCGTATCGATGGCATGGTGCGCGCCAATGTGGTCGCGCAACTCAACAATATCCGCACGCATCCGTCGGTGGCCCTGGGCATCATGCAAAAACGCCTGACCCTGCACGGCTGGGTGTATGACATCGAGAATGGTTCGCTCGACGCGCTCGACGAGTCGACCGGCAAGTTCGTCCCGCTGGCCGAGCACCCGGCCTCGCAGGTATAAGCGCGGACAGCTCGCGTCAAGGCGCAACTTTGCGCTTGACCTTATCAAGGCAGGAAGGTTCAAGGTAGCGGTATTCAAGCGACATCAAGGAGAACCCCGCATGCCAAAAATCACCGTCCTGCCCCATCCCGAGCTGGCCCCCGACGGCGCTGTCTTTGACGCGCCGCAGAACATGAGTATTTGCGACGCATTGCTGCTCAACAAAATAGAGATGGAACACGCCTGCGGCCAGGTCGGCGCCTGCTCCACCTGCCATGTGGTCGTGGTGCAAGGTTTCGATTCGCTCAACGAACTGGGCGACAACGAGGAAGACATGCTCGACCAGGCCTGGGGCTTGCAGCCCCACTCGCGCCTGTCCTGCCAGGCACGCCTGGCCCAGGAAGACCTGACGGTGGAACTGCCCAGGTACACGCTGAACCACGCCAAGGAATAGCCCTCGCGGTTATCCTTCTGGCCCACTGGCTTATCACTTGATCATGCGCCGCTCGTGCGGCCGGGACATCGGGCCGCCCCGCTTGATGCCGGACGCCGCGTAGAACCCGTGCTGCTTGCCTGCGGCGCAGCAACGACGCTTGCACCATTGCAGGGCTCAGCGAAGCAGGAGGTCAAACAGCTCCAGGCCTTGTTTATCCTGATTTTTCAGCAGGTCTGCAAGCGAACCCGGCGTTGGCCCGCCATTGCCGGCGGCATGGTTGAAATAATTAAAATCGAGCTTGATCTTGCCTTCCAGGTCGCTCGCGTAATTGGCAGGATATTGCGATTGCTCCAGAAGGGGCAATTCATTGAAATGCGCGAGCACGGATTTGAAGAAGTTGGTCTGCTTGCCCGTGGTTGCATACTCATGCATGGCTTGCGCCAGTACCTGGGTACGCCACGCCTCTTCTTCCTGATACGCCTGCATGAAGGCGGCGCGCCGCTCGTTGATGGTAAATGTCCCGCTGTCATCGTGCGAGATGGCAGCCAATTGCTCGCGCGACAAGCCGGCAAATGGATTGGGGCCTTTCCTGTCGACATAGGCGGTCGCGGCGGCGGCAGACCTTGCCGATGCCGCGTCATTCGGTTGCGGCAGCTGCTTGGCGGCCGCCGCCTTGTGTTCCGCATCCAGCGGATACAGGATGTTGTCGGTATTGCCATTCACCCACGCCCCCAGCGCCGCATGATCGTAGCCCTGGATGGTGGCGCTGGTGGCCGCCGCAGCCTTCGCCAGGCGCCCGGCCAGGGTCGAAATCACGACATCGTCCGCCACGGCGCCGGCACCGCCTGGCGCCTGGACAGCCTGGGTTTTCTCGGATGATGGCTTGCTGCCTTCCGTGGCGGACAACGCCCCGCGTTGAATTGCCGCTGTATTGATATGCATCACCGCTCGCCCCGAGATAAGTAAATGTTACTATTTAAGTAAATGTTACTATAGCACAATAGATATCCGTGCCGGGCCAAGCGGCTGCACAGGGGCGCGCGGTTCGGCGCCGGCCTTACTTCACGGGTTCGAACGTCACCGTCAAGCCGCTGCTGGTGGTCTGGATGCGCGTCGGCACGAACTGCACGCCCGCGTAGCGCAATTCTTCGGGTTTGAAGGTGTAGATCGGCGTTTCATGCATGAGCTGGTCAGCCACCAGGCTGGCCACCTTGGCGAACTGGCGCTGCTGCGATTCGTCCAGGGCGGCGATATTCACCTTGTCCACGCTCGCTTCGCTCAGGTAGACGGCATTGCGCTGGGCATCGAGCACCAGGCGGCCGGACATGGCCAGGCTGCCGCGCCACGTCTGGCGGATGAACGGCGGCATCACGCTGGCGTCGACGCTGAGGGCGACTCTTTCACGTTCTGGCTGCAGCGACAGTTGCGGCTGCGTCAGCTTGACGTCCAGCACGGACAGCACGCGCTTGTCGATGGGAAAACGGCGCTCCAGGCCCTGCTGCATCTTGGCGAGCGACACGTTCACGTCGCGCGGGCCGATCAGGGTGGAACACGAGGCCAGGACCGCGCAGGCGATGGCGGCGATGGCGGTGGTTTTCAGCAAGGGGCGAAAAGCGGTCAGGGTCATGGTGTATCCCGGTGGAAGAATGGCGCCATCTTACACACGCGCCCGCTTTCACGCAAAAACCGGCGCCCACCTTGCAGCGGGCGCCGGTTTGTGTACCTGTTAGCGCACGAACAGGGCGATCAGGATGACGATGGGCAATGGAATACCCAGCAAGAGCAAGAGGATGGAACGCATGGCAGACTCCTAGTATTGGTTGGGGGTTAGATGCTGACGTGGCGCAACACGCGCTCGTGGTCGCGCTGGCGGCCGCCAAAGGTGGCTGCCAGGCTGGCAACGAAGGCGCCCAGCAGCAACGCGACGAACATCCACAGGGCCGTGTGGGCACCGGCCTTGCGCGCCGTTTCGGCCGCTTGCTGCGCGGCAGCCTTGGCATCGGCTGCGGCCTTGGAGGCGCGGCCGTAGACGGCATCGACGCGGGCTTCCGCTTCCGCCTGGCTCAAGCCCGTGCGGCTGGCAACGATCTGGCCCAGGTAGGCGCGGTCATCGGCGGCCAGGCTGCCGGTGGACAGGCCCGTGGCGAAGATCCTGCCGATTTCCACGCGCTGCTCGGCGAGGCTGGCACCGCTGTTTGGCGCAGGTGCGGCCAGGGTGCCAGTGGCGGCAGGCGGCAGCGTTGCCGGCGTGGCGCGCAGCAGCATGTCGGAGAAATAGTCGAGCGGATTGGCGCCGCCTCCTTCGCCCGCCTTGGCGCCGGCCGCATTGCCAGCCGCACCACCGGCAGCCGCGGCGCCGGCTCCGACGGCCGGGGCCACTGCCGCCGCCACGCCGCTGCCCGCGTCGATGGCACCGCTGAGCACGGCGCGCGTGCCGCCGGCCAGGATGGCGACGGTAACGAGGGTCGCCACGGCCCAGGCCAGCAAGCCGTGCGCCGTGTCGCGGAAGTGCACCTCATCCGTATGGATGGAGCTCCATTTCACGCGCAGGCGCCCCGCCATGTAGCCGCCAATGCCGGACGCGGCCAGCTGCATGAAGGCCAGCCAGGCGATGGTCGACACGCCGATCGCGGTCGCGTTGAACGACCATGGCGAGACGGATGACAGGCCCAGGCCCACGCCGAGGATCAGCAGAATGAAGGACAAGGCGGCGGCCGCCGCAGCCCCTGCCAGCACGGCGCCCCAGGAGACGCCCGGGTTGTTCAAGTCCGAGACGGACAGTTGTGTAGCTTGCATGGAATTCTCCCTGTTGTGTAATGTGATGGTATTCAGGCGTGATGGCATTCAGGCCGGCTGGCCCGTCAGCTGCTCCTTGCGCGCGGCCATTTCCTGGCCCAGCGCATCGAGGTCGACGGCCGTATGCCGCACCTTGGGAAACATGTCGCCCTCTTCTTCCTTGACGTGGTGCTCGATCTGCTCGGACAGCACCTTGACCTTGGCGTCATACAGGTCATCGGCCGGGTCCATGGCCATGATTTGCGCGATGAGCTCCTTGGCGCTGGCGTGCTCGACGATGGCTTCATCCATCAGGTCGCCATCGTGGATGGGACGGCGCACGGCCGGATAGAAGATTTCTTCTTCCAGCTGCGTGTGCACGGTGAGTTCCTGGCAGATCTGGT
>RCUS01000572.1_pt1 | contig 23662 bp, 9 predicted proteins | sample 2166221 | NCBI WGS metagenome assembly RCUS01 (sample SAMN09932758, study PRJNA488358) | compost metagenome | isolation source: compost soil in cyclohexanecarboxylic | place: Germany: Experimental Botanical Garden | reverse complement strand
CGTCAACTGGCGCCCCGTGGAAGCGGGCCAGCGGCAGATCGATTCGGACGGCAAGGCGGACCGCCTGGTGGTAGCCGTCGAAGGCGAACTGGCGGGCTGGGATTACAAGACGGGCCTGAGCCACGCGATCAGCAAATCGGCGGAAAAATTCACGGGCGGCTATGTGCAGGATGCGTCGTTCGCCGCAGGCGTGCTCAATGGCATCCTGAACCCCTTCGGCATGCAGGATGCGGCAGGCAAGGCCTACCTGGACAGCACGGCCCTGCGCGGCGAAGTGCAAAGCGCCAAGGTCACCACCACGGGCTTCGACATCAAGGGCAGCCGCGAGCTGATGCAACTGGCCGGCGGCCCGCTGGCGGTGGCGATCGGTGGCGAATTGCGGCGTGAAAAGGCGCAATTCAACGTGAACCGCGAGATCGCCAGCCAGGCCACCAGTTCCGGCCTGTCGGGCTCGCTGTCGAAGGACGGTGCGCGCACGATCCAGGCCGTCTTCGGCGAAGTCAACTTGCCGGTGGTGAAGGACCTGGAAGTGCAGTTGGCGGCCCGCTTCGACCACTACAGCGATGTGGGCAGCACCACCAATCCGAAGCTGGCCCTGCGCTACCAGGCCAGCAGCGCGGTGGTGCTGCGCGGCTCGGCCAGCACGGGTTTCCGCGCGCCGACCTTGTTCGAGAAGAACGCGCCGCCATCGAAGAACGATACCAACGATTCGTATGACGACCCGATCCTGTGCCCTGGCGGCGTGCCCCAGCCCGGCGCCAATCCGCTGCGCGACTGCGACTTGCAGCAATTCAAGCTGCAAGGCGGCAACGAGAAGCTGAAGCCGGAAAAATCCAAAACGTTCGCCTTTGGCGTCGTGCTCGAACCGGTCAAGGAACTCACGGTCGCCATCGATTACTGGAACATCCACCTGAAGGACAAGATTTCCTCGCTGCCAGAACAATCGATCTACGGCAACTACGAGAAATACAAGGACTTGTTCCTGCGCAATCCCGATGGTTCGCCGTACGCGATTCTCGACCTGAACGACAATCTCGGCGAAGTGAAAACGGACGGTATCGACCTGAGCCTCAACGCACGCCTGGGCCGTAGCACGTATGGCGATTTCAGCGTATCGGTCGATGGCACGTGGACCCACAAGTATGACTACCAGAACGAACGCGGCGGCGAATTCATCGCCAACGTGGGCCGCTATGCGGATAACAACCCCGTGTTCCGCTGGAAGCATACGGCATCGCTGAACTGGCGCATGGGCAACTGGGGCGCGACCCTGTCGCAATCGTTCAAGTCCGGCTACACGGACCAGAACCAGGTCGATCCCCAATTCAAGCACGACGTACCGTCGTACAGCTTGCTGAGCGTGTCGGGCAGCTATGTGTGGAAAGGTTTGCTGCTGACGGCCGGCGTGAAAAACCTGCTGGACAAGGAGCCGCCATTCTCGAACCAGGGCACGCTGTTCCAGAAAGGCTATGACCCACGCTATACGGATCCGATCGGGCGCGCCTACTACCTGCGTGGCAGCTATACGTTCTAAAGGAAACGCAGGAAAAGGCTGAAGGAAAAGGCTGAAGAAAAAGACGGAAGATACGCACTGGCATGCAGTGCTGGCAATAACAAGAAACGGCGCCATCAGCGATGATGTGCGCCGTTTTATTTTTACCTACCTGAGCAAGCCTGACAAGGGCGGACGATACTTTATTAATGAAGTAATGCAAAAAAAATAGTAATTTGTTGCATTTCGTCCAAAAAGTCTGCGCGAAATTGACAATCTGAATTGTGAATGTTTTGATGAGGGCCCGGAAAATTTACCGAATTTTCAGTGGCGGAATTAAAAAGAAGCAAATAAATTGTTAGCAAGCAACAACTTATATCAAGATAATTGCTACCTTTATCACAAAAACAAGGAATTACAAATGATGATTGAAAGTGTAATATCGCGGTCGCTGCGCCTGATGTTTGCTGGTACCCTGGCCTTGGGCATGCACGCCGCATATGCTCAGGAAACAACAGAAGGCGCGATGCAGCGCGTGGAAGTCACGGGTTCGAGCATCAAGCGCCTGGCGTCGGAGACCGCCTTGCCGATCACCTCGATCAAGGCTGACGATTTCGCCAAGCAAGGCTTGACGACGGCACAGGAAGTCCTGTCCACCATTTCCATGAATCAAAGTTCGCAAAGCAGCTCGCAATCCGTCGGCTCCGGTACCGGCGGCCAGTCCGTTGCCGACCTGCGCGGCATCGGCGGCGACAAGACCCTGGTCCTGCTGAATGGCCGGCGCATCGCCAGCCACCCGTTCAACGGCTCGTCCGTCGACCTGAACATCATTCCGATCTCGGCCCTGGAGCGCGTCGAAGTGCTGCGTGACGGCGCTTCCGCCATCTACGGTACCGACGCCATCGGCGGCGTGATCAACTTCATCACCAAGCGTTCGGTCAAGGGCGGCTCCGTGACCGTGGAACATTACGAGCCACAAAAATCGGGCGGCGGCGACGAGTCGCGCCTGAACCTGTCGGCCGGCTATGGCGACCTGAACAAGGATGGCTTCAACGTCTTCGGCGTCGTCGACGTGCACCGCCAATCGGCGCTGAGCGCGGCCGACCGCTCCTTCTCGAAGAGCGGCTACATCCCGAGCAAGGGCGTGGATAACCTGAGCGGCACCACCTTCCCAGCCAACTTCTACGATACGGGCAATGGCGTGATCGGCAACCCGGCCTTCGCCGGCGGCTGCGTGGGCGAAAACCTGTACAAGAACACCTCGGGCAAAAGCACGTGCGCCATGGATGTCACACCGTTCATCCAGGCCATTCCAAAGACCAAGCAGGAATCCTTCCTGGGCAAAGCCAGCTTCAAGCTGAACCAGGACCACCTGGCTACCATCGAATACCTGCACTCGCGCAGCACCAACGAAGCGCGCATCTCGCCGCCGCCCATGTCGAACATCGGCATCCTCATGTCGTCGAGCTCGCCTTACTATCCAGGCGGCAGCGGCGGTGTACCAGCCGTGCCTGGCCTGTCGGGCGAACCGCTGGACATCAGCTGGCGTCCAGTGGCGTCGGGCCAGCGCAGCGGCTTCGACACCAGCACCTCGGACCGCCTGGTACTGGCCTCCGAAGGCGTGCTGGGCGCATGGGACTATAACGTTGGCCTCAGCTACTCCGTCAGCAAGGCCACCAGCGCCTTCACGGGCGGCTACCTGAACGACCAGCGCATCATCGACGGCATTGGCAATGGCATCCTGAATCCGTTCGGCGAGCAGAGCGCCGCCGGCCAGGCTTACCTGAATGACTCCGTCCTGAAAGGCGAGTACCTGAGCGCCAAGATGACCAGCACGGCAGTCGACGCCAAGGTCAGCCGCGAGCTGTTCACCCTGCCCGCTGGCGCCGTCGGTTTCGCCGTCGGCACGGAATTCCGCAACGACAAGGCGGAATACAACGTGAACCGCGACCTGGCTGGCCAGGCATCGAGCTCCGGCTACGCCGAAGCGCAAAACCAGTCGGGCAGCCGCAACATCGCCGCCATCTTCTCCGAGCTGAGCATTCCTGTCGTGAAAGATCTGGAACTGTCGCTGGCCGCCCGTTATGACCACTACAACGACGTCGGCGGCAGCTTCAACCCGAAAGTCGGCGTGCGCTGGCAGCCAACGAGCCAGGTGCTGCTGCGCAGTTCCTACAACACCGGTTTCCGCGCGCCTACCCTGTATGACCTGCATGGCCCGCAAACCAAGACCTTCACCGCCAACAAGTATGACGATCCGCGCCTGTGCCCAGGCGGCGTCGCCATTCCTGGCGCCAATAGCAACGTGGCCTGCGGCGCGCAGCAATACATCCGCTCGGGTGGCAATCCGGACGTCGGTCCGGAGAAATCGAAGACCTTCAGCGCCGGTATCGTGATCGAACCTGTCAAATCGGTCACCGTATCGCTCGATTACTTCAAGATCAAGCTGCGCGATAAGATCGGCACCGTGGCCGAACAGACCCTGTTCGACAACTACGATAAATATCAGAGCAACTTCATCTACACGGCTGACGGCAAGCTCGACTACGTGCTGGCCACCCTGGGCAACCTGGGCGAAATGCACACCTCGGGCATCGACCTGGGCCTGAACTGGAAATTGCCACGCAGCCAGTACGGCAACTTCACGTTCAACTTCGACGGTACCTGGGTGCAGAAGTATGAATACCAGAACGAGCGCGGTGGCGAATTCGTGCAGAACGTCGGCGTGTATGGCGACAATGCACCGGTATTCCGCTGGAGACACAATGCCTCCCTGCAATGGAATATGGACAAGTGGAATGCCACTCTGTCGAACAAGTACATGAGCGGCTACCGCGACCAGAACTACGTCGATCCGCAATTCGAGCAAAGCGTCAAGGCGTACTCGGTATGGTCGCTGTCGGGCGCCTACTCTGGCTTCAAGAACACGGAAGTTACCGTCGGCGTGAAAAACCTGCTGAACGAAGATCCACCGTTCAGTAACCAGATCGGTACCTTCCAGTCCGGCTACGATCCGCGTTTTGCCGATCCGCTGGGCCGTACCTTCTACGTGCGCGCCACGTACAAGTTCTAAGTACACCTGACAGTAACTGTGGCGCGTCGCGGTTTGCGGCTCGCCACGCTTCTGTCAGGCGGCATGAGCGCAATAAAAAAGCCCGGAAAGCTTAGCTTTCCGGGCTTTTTTTCATGCTGCGCGCCACCTTATTCCTGGTCGCCCCGCAGGCGGCGCTGCTTCACGGCTTGCGCCAGGTTTTCCAGCACGGCCACGCTGGCGCTCCAGTCGATGCAGCCGTCCGTGACGGACTGGCCGTAGATCAATTCCTTGCCCGGCACCAGATCCTGGCGGCCCGCTACCAGGTGCGATTCCACCATCACGCCAACGATGCGGCCGTCGCCGCCCGCCACCTGGCTGGCGATATCGGCACATACGGGAATCTGGTTTTCCGGCTTTTTCGAGCTGTTCGCATGCGAGGCGTCGATCATCAGGCGCGCCGCCAGGCCTTGCGCGGCGATGGCCTTGCAGGCCTCGTCCACGCTGGCAGCGTCATAGTTCGGCGTCTTGCCGCCGCGCAGGATGATGTGGCAATCCTCGTTGCCGTTGGTCGAGACGATGGCCGAGTGGCCGCCTTTCGTGACAGAGAGAAAATGGTGCGGCTGCGAGGCGGCCTTGATGGCCTCCACGGCGATCTTCACATTGCCGTCCGTGCCATTCTTGAAGCCGACCGGGCACGACAGTCCCGATGCCAGCTCGCGGTGCACCTGCGATTCCGTAGTGCGCGCGCCGATGGCGCCCCAGCTGATCAGGTCGGCGATGTACTGCGGGCTGATCACGTCGAGGAACTCGGTACCGGCAGGCAGGCCCAGTTCATTGATGTCGCGCAGCAGTTCGCGCGCCATGCGCAGGCCGTCGTTGATGCGGAAACTGTTGTCCATGTACGGATCATTGATCAGCCCCTTCCAGCCCACCGTGGTGCGCGGCTTCTCGAAGTACACGCGCATGACGATTTCCAGTTCACCGGCGAAACGCGCGCGTTCCTTGACCAGCAGGCGCGCATACTCCATGGCCGCCTTGGTGTCGTGGATGGAGCAAGGCCCGATCACCACCATCAAACGGTCATCCTGGCCATGCAGGATACGGTGCAGGGCGATGCGCGCGTTGGCGGCGGTCTGTTCGGCTTGCTCCGAGCAGGCAAATTCGCGGATCAGGTGGGACGGCGGAGTCAATTCCTTCATTTCGCGAATACGCAAATCATCGGTGCGGGGCATCATTTTCTCCAAAATTTAAGGAAGGGTAAAACATCTGGGTAAAAAAAAACCGCCATCGGTGGCGGTTTTTTAGAATTTGCTGGGATCTCGTTTTGCTGCTACGTGAACCGACCGCTACTCCACCGCCTTTGGGTTGGAATTGCTAAAGTAAAAGTAAGCGGTAAAAAAGTGGCGTGCGAACATGCGAGTCTTCCGTAAGTGTTGAACGACTATAAACCTAAATTGCAAGGCTTGGCAAGCATATTTGTTGGTAAATGCGCATGGGGCTGCCCTTTCACACGGCAAAGCACGCAAAAAAGCATAAAAAGTTGCGCGCCGCGGGCAGGCCCTGCCCCCTACTTCCACCGCTGTGCCCGTCGTGGCGCCCGCGCCACGCCAACGTCCTTGCGGCGGAGGCAAGCGGCGCACTACTGATCAAGATCTAAGCCCGGACGGCTGGACGGACAAGACTCAAAGGCGCACCGATGACCTTTGACGCCTGACCTTACCGGAGAACAGCATGATACCTGCCCCAACCGTCCACCCCGCCCCCTTTTCACCGCCACGCCTGGGCCTGGCCCTCGCCAGCGCCCTGCTGGCCTTGCCCGTCCTGGCGCAGGATGCGGCCCCCATTGCCCGTGTCGAAATCACCGGCTCGAACATCCGCCGCGCCCAGGCTGAAACCGCCTCGGCAGTGCAAACCCTGAACGCGGCCGACATTGAAAAGTCAGGCAAATCCAGCGTGGCCGAACTGCTGCAAACCCTGGCCGTCGACAACCAGGGTTCCGTGCCCACCACGTTCGGCGGTGGCTTTGCCGCTGGCGCCTCCGGCATTTCGCTGCGCGGCCTGGGCACGGCCTCGACCCTGGTGCTGCTGAATGGCCGCAGGGTGGCGCCGTACGGCCTGGCCGACGACGGACAGAAGGTATTTGCCGACCTGAACATCATTCCCCTGGAAGCCGTGGAGCGCGTGGAAATCCTCAAGGATGGCGCCTCGGCCATCTATGGCTCGGACGCCATCGCCGGCGTGGTCAACGTGATCCTGCGGCGCGACTACCAGGGCACGGCCATCAAAGGCAATTATGGCAAGACCAATGACTGGGACGGGCGCGATGCGCGCGCCGCCATCACGCACGGCTTCGGCGACCTCGACCGCGACCGCTACAACGTGCTGCTGAACCTTGAGTACGGCGAAAAATCCGCCATCTGGAACCGCGACCGGGCCGGACGCGGCGCCGTCGGCCGCAGCGACTTGCGCGACCTGGGCTTCAGTGCGCAGGAAACCCTCAGCGGCGCGGGCGCCATCACCACCAACAACGCGGCCGGCAGCGCCGTCAACGGCAATGTGCGCAATCCCGACACGCTTGACTACTACAACCGGGGCAACCCTGCCGGCGTGGGGTTTACGCGCACCTTCCCCGGCGGCGCCTGCGGCAACTTCACCAGCCATCCACAGGGCGATCCGGGTGGCGGCTGCCTGACCGATGCCGCGCAACAATACAGCCAGATCCAGCCCCGGCAAAAAAACATCAATTTCTTCGGTCGCGGCACGTGGCAAGCCACGCCAGCCCTGCAAGCCTATGCGGAACTGAACGTCTACCACAGCGAGTCGCGCTCGAGCACCACGCCATCGACCGTCAGCGGCTCGGTCGGCTACCCGGGCGGCCCCGTCAGCAATGCGGGCGTCTCGCTGGGCGCGGCCCACCCGGACAATCCCTACTTCGGCACGGCGGCCCGCCTGCGCTACCTGGCGGCAGACGTGGGGCCGCGCACATCGGAAGTCGAGTCCACCTTCACGCGATTCGTCGCCGGCATCAAGGGCGCCGTGGCGGGCTGGGAGATCGACAGCGCCCTGCTGTATTCGCAAAACAAGGTGTCGAACGACAGGGACGGCTACCTGCAGCGCGACGTGGCCTTCGCCCTGCTCAACCCGACCGCCGCCAACGTGGCGGCCGCCAGCCTGAACCCTGCCTATGCGGCTTTGCCGGCCGGCAGCCTGTGGCGCATCGCGGAAAATGCGGGGCTCAATTCGCCAGCCTTGTACGCGGCCCTGTCGCCGCGTATTTCCAATGACGCCAAGACCCGCATTGCACAGATCGATTTCAAGGCCAGCCGCGAAATGGGCAAACTGGATGGCGGCGCCCTGGGCGTGGCCGTCGGTGCCGAATTCCGCCACGAAAAGACGGAACTGCAGCCTACCGCCGGCACGGAACGGGGCAATATCATCGGCCTTGGCTATTCCGCCTACCGGGGCAGCCGCAATGCTTCGGCCATCTATGCCGAGGTGCTGGCGCCCGTGCTGAGCACCTTGGAACTGTCGGGCGCCTTGCGCGCCGACCATTTCAGCGATGTGGGCAATTCCTACACGCCAAAAGTGGGCGTGAAATGGACGCCCGTGCGGGAACTGGCCTTGCGCAGCACCTTCGCCAAGGGTTTTCGCGCCCCCAGCGCGGCGGAAAACGGCGTCGGTGGCCTGGCCGCCTTCGCCACCGCCAGCGATCCGCTGCGCTGCGCGCTGGGCGTGGAAGCGGCGTGCGATCCGGCTTCGATCGCCGTCATCACCTCGCCCAACCCCAACCTGTCGCCCGAACGCTCGCGCAGCTATTCCGTGGGCGCCGTGTGGGATCCACTACCGCGCACCAGCATTTCCGTCGACCTGTGGCAGATCCGCCGCAAGAATGAAATCAACCAGGAGCAGACGGATACCGCCATTGCCGAAGGCCATGTGGCGCGCGATCCGTCGACAGCCACCGGCATAGCCGGCGATCCGGGTGCCATCACGGCCGTGCTGGCCAATTACGTGAACTCGGCGCAGACGACGGTGCGCGGCATCGATATCGATGCACGCCAGCGTTTCAACCTGGGCGGCGGCTACGGCAATCTCATCTTCGATATCAAGTGGACGCACCTGTACAAATGGCTGCGCACGGAACAGGATGGCACACGGCGCGACTTTGCCGGCACGCATGGCAACTGCGACACATCCAACTGCATGGGCACGCCCAGTGACAGGCTCAACCTGGGGGCCACCTGGGAACGCCAGAACTGGCGGCTCTCGGCCAACGTCAACTACCGCGCCCACCTCGACAACGTGCTGTTCAAGAACGACCCGGACGGCTGCGCCACGCATTTCGCCGATGGCACGGATGCGCCGCGCGGTTGCCGCATCGCCTCCTTCACCACGGTGGACCTGACGGCCCGCTGGCTGGCCACACCCAAGCTGGAGGTGTTTGCGACGGTGCAAAACCTGTTCGACAAGATCGCCCCGCTCGACCCGCTGACGTATGGCGCCACAGGCTACAACCCGCTCGACTACGCGGGCGCGGCAGGACGGTTTTTCAGTGCGGGAGTAAAGTATAAATTCTGAAAAATCCGCTAGCGGTGCTGACGCGGCCGGTAATGCTGGCGTGATGGCGGTGTCTATGCGATCAGCATCCCAGAATGTAGGTCGGGTTAGCGTGGCGCAGCCACGCGTAACCCGACACCATTGTTGACTCGTCGTTGGTGAATGTGGCTCGGTGATGTCGGCTTACGCCCTGCGGGCTAAGCCGACCTACGCAGGCAGCATCCGATAAAAGGTAGGTCGGGTTAGCGGGGCGCAGCCACGCGTAACCCGACACCATTGTTGACTCGGCCGTTGCTGCCGCCTACGCCCGACCGGCAAAAATCACGCCGTGCCGCCGACCGTGATGCCGTCCAGGCGCAAGGTCGGCTGCCCCACGCCCACGGGCACGCTTTGCCCCTCCTTGCCGCACACGCCCACGCCCGAGTCCAGGCGCATGTCGTTGCCGATCATGGAGACGCGGTTGAGCACGTCCGGGCCATTGCCGATCAGGGTGGCACCCTTCACCGGGTAGCTGAGCTTGCCGTTTTCAATCATGTACGCTTCGCTGGCCGAGAAAACGAACTTGCCGTTCGTGATATCGACCTGGCCGCCGCCGAAATTGACGGCGTACAGGCCGTTTTTCACGGAAGCGAGGATCTCGCCCGGGTCCTTGTCGCCGCCGAGCATATACGTGTTGGTCATGCGCGGCATCGGCAGGTGGGCGAACGACTCGCGGCGCGCATTGCCCGTCACCGGCATCTTCATCAGGCGCGCATTCATGGTGTCCTGGATATAGCCTTTCAGGATGCCATCTTCTATCAGCGTCGTGCACTGCGTGGGATTGCCTTCGTCATCGATATTCAATGAGCCGCGGCGGCCCGCCAGGGTGCCGTCGTCGACCACGGTGACGCCCTTGGCCGCCACGCGCTCGCCGATGCGTCCGGAAAATGCGGACGAGCCCTTGCGGTTGAAATCGCCTTCCAGGCCATGGCCGATCGCTTCGTGCAGCAGGATGCCGGGCCAGCCCGGACCCAGCACGATGGTCATGGGACCGGCTGGCGCGGGGCGCGCTTCCAGGTTCACCAGCGCCGAATTGACGGCGTCGGTCGCGTATTGCTCCAGCACGGCATCGCTGAAATAGTCATAGCTGTAGCGTCCGCCACCACCGGCTGAACCCGTCTCGCGGCGGCCATTCTGTTCCGCAATCACCGTCACGGAGACGCGCACCAGCGGACGGATATCGGCCGCCAGCACGCCATCGCTGCGCAGCACCAGCACCACGTCATATTCGCCGGCCAGGCCCGCCATCACTTGCACGACTCTCGGGTCTTTCGCACGCGCCATTTTTTCCACGCGCTCAAGCAGCTGCACCTTGGCCGTGGCGTCCAGCGATGCGAGCGGATCGTTGGGCAGGTACAGGGAGCGCCCGCCCTGCGGCTGCATGTGGCCGGCGATCTTGATCTTGCCCGCGCCGGCGCGCGCGATGGTGCGCGTGGCGGCCGCCGCTTCCAGCAGGGCCCGCTCGGAAATCTCGTCGGAATAAGAAAAGGCCGTCCTGTCGCCGGACACGGCGCGCACGCCGACGCCCTGGTCGATGGAAAAACTGCCCGTCTTGACGATGCCCTCTTCCAGGCTCCAGCCTTCGCTCTTGGTCGACTGGAAATACAGGTCGGCATAATCGACCTTGTGGGTAAACATCGTGCCCAGGGCTTTCAGCAGCTTGTCCTCGTCCAGGCCGAACGGCGTCAGCAGGATCTCGCGTGCCACGGCCAGGCTCGACAGATTGGGTTCAAATGGGTTCATGACTTTACACTCGCTAATGATATTCAAGGCAATCTCAGTACCTGACCGTAGCGCCGCCGTGCTTGGCACGGGACCGCCGAGGCGGTGAGCGTCGCAGGCCTCACAGCGCGACGCGCAGCAGCTGATGTCAGGCAGTGCTCACATGGTGCGGTGGGCCAGGGCGGGCAAGGATTCGCGCACGCCAGCCAGAAACAGGGGATCGATCTCGCCGCTGACCACGCCCTCGCCTTCCGGCAGCACGGCCTTGACTTCGCCCCAGGGGTCGATCAGCATGCTGTGGCCCCAGGTACGGCGGCCGTTCGGATGCAAGCCGCCCTGCGCCGAGGCCAGCACATAGCACTGGTTTTCAATGGCACGCGCGCGCAGCAGCACTTCCCAGTGGGCGCGGCCCGTCGTATGGGTAAACGCGGCCGGCACGACCATCAGAGCGCAATCGCCCATGGCGCGGTACAGCTCGGGGAAACGCAGGTCATAGCAGACGGACAAGCCAACCCGGCCGAACGGCGTCTCGATCGAACGCACCTGCGCGCCGGGCACGATGGTGCGCGATTCATTATAGGATTCGGTGCCGCGCGTAAAGCCGAACAGGTGGATCTTGTCGTAGCGGCCGGCCGGTTCGCCTTGCGGGTCATACACCAGGGTCGTGTTCAGCACTTTTCCTTCCTGGCCGGAAATCAAAGGCAAGGTGCCGCCGATCAGCCAGATGCCATGCTGGCGCGCCATCTGCGCCATGCCATCCTGGATTGGGCCGCTGCCGGGCTGCTCCGCGTGCGCCAGCTTGTCCGTTTCCTGCTGGCCCATGATGGCCCAGTATTCGGGCAGCACCACCAGCAGCGCGCCACCGGCCGCCGCCTGCGCCACCAGGCGCCGCGCCGTGGCCAGGTTGTCGTCCACGGACGGCGAGGACACCATTTGTATCGCTGCGACTGTATGCATCATTTCCACCTATTGTCATTCAAACGCCGGTCTATTTCGCCACCGCCTCCGCCGCCGCCGCGGCAGGAACGGCCAGAGGTTCCAATTTACCACCATCAAGCTTGGTCACCACGGGCGATTTCCACGGGCCGGCGATCTGCATGTGGTAAGTGAGCGCCTTCATCACGGGTGCGCGCAGGAACAGTTGCGCCAGGAAACTGCCCAGGCCGATGACGGGGTTGACGGCCAGCGCATACACGAGAGGCCCGGTACCCAGATTGAATTCCGGAATCACCACCACGTGCAGATTCGTCGTTTCATTGGCGATGTCGGCCGTGCCATCCATCAGCACGGTGGCTGCCACGCCATGCATCTTGAGGTTATCGGTGGTCACCACGCCACGCTTGATGCTGGCGTTGGCCGTGATGCCGTCGAAGGCCAGGCCTTCGGAAAACACATCGTGGAAATCGAGTTTCAGCAAACGGGGCAAGGCTTGCAGGCTGAGCACACCCAGCAGCTTGGCCGCACCCGGGTCCTGCTTGAGGAACTGGCCCGACTCCACACTCATTTCGATCTGGCCCGACAAGGTGGGAATGTCCAGCGAATACGGCAAGCCATTCCAGGCGATGTCGCCGCTCAGGCGGCCCTTGCCGCGACGCACGGTATCGGCAAAGCCGAAGCGGTCCAGCAGCTTGCCCGCATCGACGATGTCGAGGCCGAAACGCAGGCTGGTCGTGCTTTGCCCATCCTTGATGACCCATTTTCCATTGCCGCTGAGGGCGCCATCGGGATTCGACAATTGCAGCTTGCCCACGCGCCACTCGCGCCCGCCGGCCGCCATGGTGTTATAGGCCTGCAACTCCAGCCGGCCGATCTTCTTGTTGAACAGCTCGAATTGCTCGGCGACGATATCGAGCGAAGGGATGGACTGCGCGCCGCTCTTGCCTTCGAGCAGATTTTTCACATCGTTGGCGGCCGATTCCGGGATGATCAGGGACGACAGGCGCGCCGTCATCTTGCCCAGGCCGGACGGCGTTTCCAGCCACGTCACATAACCGGACACCTGCTTCGCATCGATATTGGCCTGCCATACATCTTTCTGGTGCGTGGCGCCCACCACCACGTTTTCCAGCTTGCGCTCGCCCAGCATCAGTTCGCTGGCACGCGCCGCCATCATGTCGGGCACCACATACTGGGCGATATCGGGCGCGTCGCCATCGACGCCGGTGTCGCTGGTGGCCGCGCCACTGCCGGCGATTTCGCTGCCGGCGGCGATCCAGCTATCCACGTCCAGGGTCTTCATGTTGACGTTGAGCATCATGCCACTGTCCGGTTCCGGCGCCGGCACGTTCACGCCGATGCCGCCGCGCACCAGACGCCAGGCGTCCTTGCCCTGCTTCTGGCGCTGGTAGCGCGCCGCGATGCCGGAACCGAGGGCGATGCGGATATCGTCCGTGCGCAAGCCGGCCCCGTTTGCCGCATTGCCCGTCAGGGTGAATTTCACGGGCAGGCTGTCGCCGGCCGCTTTTTTCAGGGGCGCGGGGAAATCCAGGCCCAGGCCCGTCAACGGCGACTCCACATTGACGATGACCTGGTGGTCGCGCGCCGTGATCAGGCCGTTATAGCGGGCGCCGCCGTTCAAATGTTTGGCCAGGCGCTGCAGCACGGGCGCCGGATAGGTCTTGCGCAAGCCATCGATGGTCATGTTGCCGGCAATCTTGACCTGGATGGAATTGTCCGGCTGCGTACCGCCCGAAATGGCCAGCGGCCCGCCCAGCAGGCTGCCGTTCAAGCCGTTCAGGTTGACGCCCTTCTCGTTGAACTCGATCTTGCCCTGCGTGCCCAGCACGGGCGGCATGTCATGGAACAGCACCACGTCGTTGCCGGCCAGCTGCAGGCTGCCCTGGACAGTCGATTCCATCAGGCGTTCGATCGGCAGGTGCAGCTTCAATGCCAGCTTGGCGTTGCCGGTGGCTGTGGTTTCATCCGTGAAATGCTCGATCCAGCCCAGCACGGGGCTGGCTGTCACGTACTTGAGAAATTCCTGCATCGGGCCGGCCGCGTTGCCATCGATATCGAGCAAGGTATCGAACACGGTCAGGTCGGGGATCACGGCTTTCACGTTCGTCAGGGCTACGCCGCCCGTAGTGGCCGTGTCGCCCCGGATTTCCATGCGCGCGCGCTCGAAAATGAAACTGCCCTTGATCTTTTCCGCCTGCGGCCACAGCGGCGCCTTGCCCGCCAGCGTACCGCTTTCGGCAAATTCGCCGGGCGCGTAGTTCAGAATGCCATTGTCAAGCTTGCCGGCCACGCGGAATTCGCCGCGGTTGCGCTGCGCCGGCGACGCCGCATTGAAAGGGAAATGCTCGAGTTCGCCGCGCAGGCGCAGGTTGACGTCGTGCGCCACGCCGCCTTCGAGCGCGCCCGTCAGCCAGTGGCGCAGGTGCTCGGGCGTTTGCACGGGCAAATAGCGGCCGATGGTGTTGATCTCGAAATTGTCGATCGTACCGGTCACATCCACCTGGCCCAGATTCTTGCCATCGAGCGGCATGCGGTGCGTACCGTGCAGGGCCACGCGCAAGCCTTGCTGATCGAAGTCCAGCTTGTCCAGCTCGACTTGCAGCATATTGTCAGCCTCGAACTTCCAGCGCGCCTGCATGGCGAATTGGGCGAATGGCAAGGCCGGTTCGCTCAGATAGGAAGGGAACTGCAGCACCAGGTCTTGCGCGTCGATGGCGATGGTGCCGCCCTGGTCGCTGGCGTCGATACTGCCCGTCAAGTGGTCAAAGCCGGGGATGGCCGGTGCGGCAGCCTGCGCGGGCGTGCTCGCCGTCTTCGCCACGGCCAGGCGCGCCGGCTGCGCATTCAGCCCCAGCCCGACGAGCTTACCGCGCAAACGGTAGCTGGCGGGCGTGGCCATGTCGCCGTCCCATTGGGCGACAAAATCCTGCAAGCGGCCGCGTGGCGCCAGGGCATCCAGGCGCTGGCGCTGTTGCGTGCCCAGCGGCAACTTGTCCGCCAGCGCGGCCAGGGTCTGCAGATCGAGGGACTGGGCCGTGATTTCCGTGCGCGCCGGCTTGCGTCTGGTGGCGGCGATGTAACGCTCGGACAGGGTCGTGGGTGGCAGGCTGAGACCATCGCGCGTTTCCAGAGCGAAATTGGTCAGCTGCACCTGGTGCCCGTTCGCGCCAAAGGTCGGCTTGCCATCCGGCACTTGCACCGACAAGTCTTCCTTCGCCGAGATGCGTCCGCTCACCGTCAGCAAATCCATCGGAGCGATGTGCGGGCCCAGTTGCGCCTGCACATCCGTCAGGCCCACATCGGCCGTGAAACCGGCCAGGCGCGCGTGATCCAGGCTCAGCCAGGCACGCAGGGCGCCCTTGCCCTGGCTCAGTTCAAACGGGTAATCAAGATAGCGGCGCCAGGCGGCCAGGTCGGCGTTTTTCAGATCGGCGTACAGCTCGCCCTTCCACATCGACACATCCGAGATGCGCGTGCTGAAAGGCGGATGCGTGAAGTGAGCGCGCACATCGATGGGGGCGGCCAGGCTGGCCGGCGGGGTCGCCTGCAAGCCCAGGCGGTGGCTGCGCCAGCGGTTGCGCAGCAGCACATTCACCTGGGACAAGGCCAGCTCCGGCGTGCCGCGCTGCTCGTCCGTCCAGCGCACCTTGCCGTCGCGGATGACGATATCGTGCTGCGACAGCAGCCAGTCGGCGCCTTTGCCATCGCTGCCCTGCTTGCTGTCGACCAGCACGCCAGCCACATACAGGCGGCCATCCTTGCTGCGCCGCACGTCCAGGTCGGGCCGCGTGATTTCCAGGGTATCGAAACGCACGCTGCCGAGCACGCTCCACCACGACACGGTGGCCGACACGCTCGGCAGGCTCAGCGCCTGGCGCCCCGTCTGGTCGCGCAGGGTCACGTCGCCGAGGAACAGCGACGGCCGCACGCCATGCCAGGAAGCATAAATACGCGCAATACTGACGGGGTTGCCCAGCGCGCGGCTGGCCGCCCGCTCGATATCGCCTTTGTAGTAATCGATATTCGGCAGGATGGCGTAGCGCAGGAACAGGAACAGGACGGCGAAGGCGAAATACGCCAGCAGCACGCCTTTGATGGCGAAACCGAGCACATGATGGGTGGCCAGGTTGGCCATGCGATAGGCGGCACGCAGCCGCTGCCAGCGCAGGGCCAATGGCACATGTTCTGTCACGCTTGCTTCTGGCGGTTTTTGCATCAATAAGCTAATAAACTGGCCTGGCGTCAAATAATGGCAAAAATCGTCTGCATTCGTGGCGCGCGCGCGCATCCTTGCGCTTGCGTCCGGGCAAAGCCTCCCTTACCATCGTCCAGGAGAGTGCGCACTACCTGCCGGCATTATCACCGGCGGCACAATTTTACCGCATCCCCTGCCGTTCGCAGCCAAGTAAACCAAGAACCATGCACGAAGCATCCACGCAGCCCCTAACGATACCGCAACCATGAGCCAAACGCCTTTGATCTCCGCCTCCCGTTTCTACCAGCGTTGGCTCAATGCCGCCCCCGAACGCGCCGAACAGGTGGCGCAACTGGTGCACACCCCGCTGGACCAGCTGGACTTTAGCGCCGCGCTGGCCCAGCAGGCGAACGCGGCCACGCCGCCGCTGCCGGCCGAGCGGGCCATGCGCCGCCTGCGCAATTTACTGGTGTGCGGCCTGATCGCGCGCGATCTTGGCGGCCAGGCCGACTTGAACGAAGTCGTCACGGCCATGACGGGCTTTGCCGATTTCGCCATCCGCACGCATGTGGACGCCATCATGGCTGAGATGGTGGCCCAACACGGCATGCCAGTCGGCGAGGAATCGGGGCAGGAGCAGGCATTGATGGTGTTGGCGATGGGCAAGCAAGGCGGCGGTGAGCTGAATGTCTCGTCGGATATCGACCTGATCTTTGTTTACCCGGAAGATGGCGACACGCAAGCGGCCTTGCCCGGCCAGCGCAGCCTGTCCAACCACGAGTTTTTCATTCGCATGGGCAAGAAACTGATCGCCGCCCTGGCCGAGATCACGCAAGACGGTTTTACTTTCCGTGTAGACATGGCGTTGCGCCCGAACGGCAACTCCGGTCCGCTGGCTGCCAGCCTGAGCATGGTGGAACAGTATCTGATCGTGCAAGGACGCGAATGGGAACGCTACGCCTGGGTCAAGGCGCGCGCCGTGACGGGCAAGGCCGAGGATATCGCATCGCTCGACGCCATCGTGCGCCCCTTCGTCTTCCGCCGCTATCTTGATTTCGGCGTCATCGATGCCATCCGCACCATGCATGGCCAGATCCGCGCCGAGGTCAACCGCCAGGAGCGGCTGCACCCCGACCGCAGCAACAACGTCAAGCTGGGACGCGGCGGCATCCGCGAAATCGAATTCCTGGCGCAAGTGTTCCAGCTGATACGCGGCGGGCGCGATGCCGAGCTGCGCGAGCGCTCCACGCGCGCCACCCTGCGCACGGTGGCGGAAAAAGGCTTGCTGGAACCGGTCATCGTGGAACAGTTGCTTGGCTCGTATACGTTCCTGCGCAACCTGGAACACCGGCTGCAATACCTGGACGATGCGCAAACCCACACCCTGCCGGCGAATGACGCCGACCGCCTGAGCGTGGCGCAGATGATGGGTTTGCCTGACACCCCCACCCTGCTGGCGCAGCTGGAAGCGCACCGCGTGTTTGTCGCAGGACAATTTGACGAAATGTTCAGCGACAAGAGCAGCGGCACGCCGCCAGCCGACACGGGCATCGACCCGCAGACGTCCAACGAGTGCGCCGCCTCGGACCAGCAGGAAGCCATCGAAGCGCGTTTCGCCGCCCTGGGTTTCCATGAGCCAGCCGCCTGTGCGCGCCGCCTGCTGGCCACCTGGCAGGCGCCGCGTTTGCAATCCTTGCCCGAAGCGAGCCGCACGCGCCTCGTCGCCCTCGTCAATTCCGCCCTGCCCCTGATCACCGATTGCTCCGTTTCCAACGGCAACGCCAGCCAGCTGGCCACCCTGGGCCGCCTGCTCGATTTTTTGGAAGCCATCGCGCGCCGCTCCGCCTATCTGTCGCTGCTGACGGAATATCCGCACACCCTGGAGCGCGTGGTGCGCATGGTGTGCGCCAGCGGCTGGGCCGCCACTTTCCTCACGCAGCACCCGATCCTGCTCGACGAGCTGTTAGACGAGCGCATCCGCAACACGGTGCCGGACCCGGCCGCGCTGGCGCTGGACCTGCAACGCCAGCTTGACGACGCGCCAGGCGACACGGAGCGGCAGATGGATATCCTGCGCGAAATGCACCATGCGCAGCTGTTCCAGTGCCTGGCGCAAGACCTGGCGGGCGACCTGAGCGTGGAGAAGCTGGCCGACTACCTGTCGCAGCTGGCCGACATCATCGTCGCCGCCACCGTGCAAGCCGTCTGGCAAACCATCCCCAGCCGCCACCGCGAGGTGCCGAAGTTCGCCGTCATCGCGTACGGCAAGCTGGGCGGCAAGGAACTGGGCTATGTCTCCGACCTCGACGTCATCTTCCTGTTTGACGACGACGACCAGGAAGCACCGGGCCTGTACGCCAAGCTGGCGCAGCGTTTCATTACCTGGATGACCTCGCACACCTCGGCCGGCATTTTGTTCGATATCGACATCGCCCTGCGTCCCGATGGCGCTTCCGGCATGCTGGTCTCCAGCGTGCAGGCATTCGAACGCTACCAGAGCAGCGCTGCCTGGGTGTGGGAACACCAGGCGCTCACGCGCGCGCGCTTTTGCGCCGGGGATTCCACCATCGGCAAGCATTTTGAACGCATCCGCGACACCATCCTGCGCAAGGAGCGCCCGGAAAACGGCCCGCTCAAGGGCGAAGTGGTGGCCATGCGCAAGAAAATGCTGGACGCGCACCCGCCACGCCCCGGCAACTTTGACTTGAAACAGGATCCGGGCGGCATGATCGACATCGAGTTCATGGTGCAATACCTGGTGCTGCAGCACGCGGCCCAGTATCCGCAGCTGACGGCGAATGCGGGCAATATCGCCCTGCTGCGCCTGTGCGGCGAACTGGGGCTGATCGACGCGCAGATGGCCGCCCTCGTCGCCGACGCCTACCGCGCGCTGCGCAAGCTCCAGCACCAGATGCGGCTGCAGGGCCAGGACCTGGCCCGCGTGGAGCCGGAACGGGTGCGCGTGCATGCGGAAAATGTACGGCGCCTGTGGCAAGCGATCTTCCATGAGGCGGGCTGATCCTGCTTGCCAGGCAGACTTTGTCTGACTGTTGTCGCAAACTTACCACAAAAAAACCGGATGAACTGACGGCTGGCACCCGACCCGGCACGCAATCCTTGCGTGTCGGTGGCGGGTCTCGGCACAACACGGCGCCGCCGCCATGCCACGTCTCAAACCAGCCGGCATCCTGTTTTTTCGCCGTTTCGCTTATCGGCCCCGTATCACCAATAACAGTGGTAGAAAAAACATCCCATTCCCCCTGGATGTTTTTTCCAAAAAAACGTCCAGGCGCGGCATTATTGTATTCATACGCGGCAGCAGTCAAAAAATCGCCGTTTCGCCTATGCCCAATACGGCCCCGATCCATGCAGACCGGAATCGGCATTCAATAATCCGTCCACCATTTCCCATTTAGTTCCCACGTATCGGCATGCAGGGCAAGAGTTCCCTCGTTGAAGCTCCCGCCTCTATGAGAGGACATTGCAAAATAGAATTTTAATTTTCAAAAATGCAATTTAATAATATAAGAAAAATAATCAAGTCCAAGCTGATTCATTCACTCCAGTTAATCGCGTTATTTGAATACATTGCAAAATTCAAGCGATGCATAAAAGACAATGTAGCAAATAACATCAAGCAGTTCCATGCCGAAAATGATACGCGGATTTCACAATCTACACGCCATATTGTCTAGACAGGCAGCCAGCGCCGCCGCGTAATCCACGCCCCGGGAATTTTATTCCAGAAAAATATTGGCACCGATTTCATTGCCAGGCCCAGCAGCGTGAAGTTTCAGCTTGCACATCGCCAAAATTGTGCAGTCGCACAAAAAGATAATAAAAGTGCAAGTTGTTGTTATTTTTAAAGATTGCGAGTATTAAATTGACTTGAAAGTAGCGCTTATGTACAGTCGATTGTCGTAAAGTTTTTTAAAACATAACTATTAACTTACAACACAAGGGAATCGACAATGTTGAATGAAACAGTTCTAGCGCGTTCAGTACGCATCATATGCGCAGGCAGTATCGCGCTGACCATGCACTCCGCATTTGCTCAGACCGAAGAGGAAAATGTTACCAAGGTACAAGTCACGGGTTCGCGTCTGACTTCGCCGAATGCCGTTTCGCCTTCCCCGCTGCAAATCCTGACGTCGGCCGATATCGCCGCATCCGGTGCCACCAACTTGCAGGAACTGTTGCTGAAAAATCCAACGTTGGGTACCCCGACCATCAGCCGCACCAATTCCAACTTCCAGACCGCCAGCGTCGGCGTCGCTACGGTTGACCTGCGCAACCTGGGCACGTCGCGTACCCTGGTGCTGGTCAACGGCCGCCGCTTCGTCTCCGGCATTCCCGGCGAATCCGCGGTCGATATGAACACCATTCCGACCGACTTCATCGAACGCGTGGAACTGCTGACCGGTGGCGCATCGGCCGCCTACGGCTCGGACGCTGTGGCAGGTGTGGTCAACATCATCTTGAAACGCAACTTCAATGGCGTGCTGGTCGATGCATCGCTGGGCCAGAGCGACTACCACGACGACTCGAAGAAAAAACTGGCCATTACCTTCGGCACCAGCAGCGCCGACGGCGCCAGCAATATCATGGGTCACTTCGGCTACTCCAAGCAAGGCGCCGTGTACTCGCGCAACCGCAATGGCACCGGTGTCGACAACCAGTCGAAGGCAGCCATCACGGGCGATGCGGCCGACATCTTCACGCCTATCGCGCCGTTCTACTCGAGTATCTCGCCACAAGGCCGTTTCTTCCATGACAGCGGCGAATTCACGTACGACAAGGCTGGCAACGTCATTCCATGGAGCACCAACGGCTCGGCAGCCCTGGCGGCGACGGGCTTCAACCGCAATGCCTTCCGCACCATCGCCGTACCGACAGAACGCTTCCTGTTTGCCACCAACGGCACCCACGCCTTCGATGAAAACCACAGCGCCTTCTTCGAAGGCACGTATTCGTCGACCAAGGTCACTTCGCGCATCGAACCGTTCGGCCTGCAAGCAGGCGATATTTTCCCGGATACGGGCCAGGTTCCTGCCGGAACCCTGGTCAACGGTGTCGTGGTGCGCAATCCACTGGTGCCGCAATACCTGTATGACCGTATTACCGACAACGATGGCGACGGCATTCCCGATTACTCGTTCTCGCGCCGCCTGTCCGAAGTCGGTACGCGCGGCAGCACGGCGGAACGCGATACTTTCCGTCTGGCGACCGGTTTGAAGGGCACGATCAAGGATTGGAACTATGAAGCCTTCGTGTCTTACGGCAAAACCAAGGAAGCACAGAATTCGTCCGGCCAGGTGAATGTGCAAAACTTCCGCAATGCCTTGCTGGGTACGCCTGACGGCAATGGCGGCGTGCAGTGCTCGGATGCCATCGCACGTCTGCAAGGTTGCGTGCCAATCAATATCTTTGGCTACAACACCATCTCGCCCGAAGCATTGAAATATGTCACGGCACCTGGTTCGCTGATCACGTCGACCACGCAAAAAATTGCCGGCGGTAACATTAGCGGCGAATTGTTCGAACTGCCAGCAGGCAAGGTCGGCCTGTCGGGCGGCGTCGAATGGCGCCAGGAAGAATCGAGCAGCACGCCCGATCCGCTGACGCAAGCCGGCTTGAACGCAGGCAATGCTACGCCGCCGACGTACGGCAAGTTCAGTGTCAAGGAAGCCTACCTGGAAACCCTGGTACCGATCTTGAAAAACAAGTTCCTGGCGAAACAGCTCGACTTCCGCGCCGCCTACCGCGTTGGCGACTACTCCACTGTCGGCCACACCAACAGCTGGAACACGGGCGTGGAATGGGCGCCGACGGCGGACGTGAAGTTCCGCGCCACGCGTTCGATCTCGACCCGTGCGCCGAACATCAACGAACTGTACTCGCCACCGAGCCAGGACTTCCCGAGCGGCCTGACCGATCCATGCCTGGGCGTCACGGCCAGTACGCCTGGCGCAACCGCAGCTGCCTGCCGCGCCAATCCTTACGTCCTGGCGAATATCCAGGCCAATGGCACGTTCAAGCAGTCGCAAGCCGACTTGCAGGGTATCAGCGGCTACAACCGCGGCAATCCTGACCTGAAGGCCGAGCAAGGCCGCTCGACGACCGTCGGCGTGGTCCTGACGCCGCGTTCGATCCCGGCACTGAGCAAGTTCACCTTCACGGCCGACTACTTCGACATCAAGATCTCGGATGCCATCGTCAGCACGCCACGCCAGTATGCGCTGGGCCAATGCTACGGCGGCGGCAACCCGGCATTCTGCAGCTTCATCACGCGCCGTGCCGCCACCAGTGGCGACAACAACGTCGGCGCCCTGACGTATATTGACTCGGCCGTATCGAACAGCGGCGGCCTGGCCACCGAAGGTGTCGACTTGACCGCTTCGTGGGCGGATATGGTTGGCCCAGGCCGCCTGAGCGCCAAGATTCAATATACGCATGTCAAAGAGGGTTACGTCATTCCATTGAAAGATGCGGACAAGACCAAGGAAGAGCGTGATCTGTTTGCAGGCGAAATCGGCGCAGCCAAGAACAAGGCCAACCTGAACCTGGCCTACAAATGGGGCAGCTTCGGCATCAGCAGCACCACGACCTTCATCGGGGCGTCGGCGCTGGATGACCAGTACCTGGCACAGTTCGACCTGCCAGCCAATGCCATCAAGGTTGGCTCGCGCACCTACCAGGACTTCCAGCTCACCTTCGACGTGAAGAAGCAAGTGCAACTGTATCTGGGCATCGACAATGCCTTCGACACGGCCGCACCGATGATCCTGAGCGGCGTGACCGGCAACAGCACCGGCACCAACACCAACGCGGGTACGTATGACCCGATTGGCCGCCGCTACTATGTCGGCGTGCGCGTGACGATGTAATCCTGCGCGGGATGGGGGCGCCAGCGCTCCTCATCCTCGCAACAACGGCGCGCTACGGCGCGCCGTTTTCTTTTCCGCAGAAGAAAATACAGGGAATGAATATGAAGAAATTATTACTGTTGCTGGCGGTATGTGGTCCTGCCATGGCCGACGATGCGGCGACATTGCATTGCCGCACCTTGAAAGATGGCCCGGCACGGCTGGCGTGCTATGACGCCATGCCAGTCGGTGCTGCGCCGGCCGCGGTGGCGGCTGCGGCGCCCATGACGGTGGAACAGCAAAAACAGGCGTTCGGCATGGAAGGCAAGCAAAAACGTGCCGTCGATGCCATGGCGGCACCGCAGCTGGCCAGCCTGAGCAGCCATATTCCCGGCAAGTTCGAAGGCTGGCAGCCGGGGCAGACCATTACCCTGGCCAACGGGCAGCGCTGGAAAGTGGTCGACGGCAGCGATGGCGTGGTGGTCGGCAAGGACTTGAAAGCCACGCTGGTGCGCGGCATGCTGGGCGCCATCTTCCTCGATATCGACGGAGCTTCGCGCTCGCCCAAGGTGGTGCGCATCCAATAGGGCTGGCCAGCGGCAGCCTTGGGGAAAGTACCTGGCAAAATGGCCCGTGGCGGCGCCGCAGCGTATGATAGTGGCAAGTACCGCCACGCCAAAGGAAACCCGCATCCATGCCCTTGCACTACCTGTCGCGCCTGAGCGGCGCCAGGCGCGACCAGCGCGCCAACCTGCAGCTGGGCTGCGTGCTGGCGCTGGTGGCCGGCGCCGTGAATGCGG
>RCUS01000570.1_pt1 | contig 23759 bp, 15 predicted proteins | sample 2166221 | NCBI WGS metagenome assembly RCUS01 (sample SAMN09932758, study PRJNA488358) | compost metagenome | isolation source: compost soil in cyclohexanecarboxylic | place: Germany: Experimental Botanical Garden | reverse complement strand
CGGCCGCACCGGCTGCGGCCTTGCGGCATCAGTCAAGATCGAGGAAGCCCTATCCTATAGAGGAGGACTGTACAATGGATAATGTGAAACCAGGTGAATGGCTGGAGTTTATCATTGAGGCCGGCAGGGTCAAGGCGGAGCTGACAATCATGAAGAGGGGCACGGATATGACAAGTCCGATGATCCGGTTGGAGGGAAGCCTATGAAGCCAGGCCGCATTTCCATTGTCGGAGCGGGCCCGGGCGATCCTGAGCTGATCACGGTCAAGGCGATGCGGCGCATTCAGGATGCCGACATCGTACTCTACGACCGCCTGGTTTCCGATGAGCTGCTGGAGTACGCCAAGCCTGAGGCACGCCTCATCTACTGCGGCAAGTCGCCGGGCAGCCACAGCATGACGCAGCGGGAGATCGAGCAGACGATGATCCATCATGCCTGTCTGGGAAGGAATGTGGTCCGGCTGAAAGGCGGAGATCCGTTCGTGTTCGGACGGGGCGGAGAAGAAGTGCTGGCAGCTGCGGAAGCGGGTATTCCGTGGGAGGTGGTTCCGGGCATTACCTCGGCGGTCGGAGCGGCGGCGGCCGCCGGAATTCCGCTGACCCACCGGGGTATTGCAGCATCCTTCGCCGTCGTTACGGGAAGCCGGAGCAGCGATGCCGAAGAACCCGTGGACTGGAAGCGGCTGGCTGAAGGAGTGGACACCATCTCCATTTACATGGGCGTGGGCCAGCTGCCACGCATTCAGGCCGAGCTGCTTCGGCACGGGAAGAATCCGTCCACACCGGCGGCCTTGATCGAGAACGGAACGACCGCTCGCCAGCGGACGGTTACGGGCACGCTGGAGAACATCGGGCAGCTCGCCGCCAGCCTGAAGATTGGCAACCCGGCGATGATCATCATCGGCGAAGTGGTGGCCGTTAGGGAACGGCTGGCCAGTCTGAAGGCAGCCGCCAAGTCCATGATCGGCTAGCGCCAGCACAGGCAAAGAGGCGTGAATAGCAGCTTCTGCTCTTCACGCCGGTACAAACAATAACGTTAATTATTATGGAAATACGGCATACACGGCGGCGCCTCCGGCAATCAGCAGGAGGCGCCGCTATTTTTCAGGATTGGAGCAGTGATCAGCAGGCCTGGCTACAGACTCACCCGAACCGAACCGAGAAAATGCATGGCCGCCGCGAAGGCCGCGCCTGTCATCGTCGCGCGGCTGCCCAGCGTGGAGAACGAGATTTCAAGCTTGCGCTTGTGGTAGGGCAGCGTGCGGCCCGCCACGGTACGGCGCAGCGGCTCGGCGAGCCAATCCGACGCTTCCGAGAGAGGTCCGCCAATGACGATGACCTCCGGATTGAAGCTGTTGACGAGATTGGTTACCCCGATGCCGAGGTATTCGCCAAGCTTGGCGAAGTGATCGATCGCTTCCTGCTGGCCGAGCACGGCATGCGCCACAAGCTCCGGAGTAGTCCGCGCCGGGAGAGGGAGACCGGGGTTATCGTAGGTCTTCTCCGAGGCGTACAGCTCCCAGCAGCCGCGGCTTCCGCAGCTGCAGGGCAGTCCGGCGAACTCGATCGTCATATGGCCCGTCTCTCCGGCATAGCCTCTGGCTCCCTTGTAGAGCTGCCCGTCGATAATGATGCCTGAGCCGATACCGGAGCCTGCGCTGACGTAGAGCAGGTGGCGGGTATCCCGGGCGGCGCCGAAATTGAGCTCGCCCTGCGCCCCGGCATTGGCTTCGTTGTCGATCACAACGGGAACGGAGAACTCGGACTGAAGCTCGCTGTACAGATCGACCCCTTCCCAGCCCAGGTTGGGAGCGAACAGGACGACACCGTTCTCGTCCACCATTCCGGGGACGCCGACGCCGATACCGACCAGGCCGTAGGGGGTAGGGGGAGCCTGCTCCGAGAGCTCCGCGATCATCTTCTTCATCTGGGCCAGAACGGCAGCGGGCTTGTGCTGCTCAAGCGGGGAATCGCTTTCATAAAGCACCCGGCCGCCCAGGTCGCAGAGCATGGCCGTCAGCTGCTTCACCCGCAGTTCCATGCCGATGACAACGCCGGCCATGGAGCCGAAATGCAGCATCACCGGCTTGCGGCCGCCGCTCGATTCTCCGGGACCGACCTCCAGCACAAGCTGCTCCTGGCACAGCTCGGCTACGAGATTCGAGACGGTCGCCTTATTCAGGCCGGTCATTTCCGACACTCTGGCGCGAGAGAGCGGCGCTTCTTTGCGAATGGTATGGAGGATGAGGGATTTATTGATTTTCTTGACCAACGCCTGATCGCCGGTGACTCTCACAGTCTGCACTTCCTTTTTCATAAATAAAAATGTATAAGCTGCATCACGAATCGTGATCTTATAAATATCCGGTAAACGCCCGGTATCCGCAGTAACTGGCAGGCGTTTATCTTGTGACTTCGTATGGATATGCCTTCTAGTCTAGTGCCAACGTATCGGAATTGCAATCCAAAAAATGATTTTAAAAAAACTTTGTTTAAGCAATATACAAAGTCAAAAGGATGTGCTAAACTGCTCTTGTAAACGTTTGCCGTCGGCTCGATGGTTAGAGCACTATCATTCATTTTTCCAAATATGAGGAGGAAGCTGTAATGGCTTATTTTGAGAACGTAAGCAAGATTTCTTATGAAGGAAGCCGCTCCAAGAATCCGTTCGCGTACAAATTCTACAATGCCGAAGAGGTTGTCGCCGGCAAGACGATGGAGGAGCATCTCCGCTTCGCCATGGCCTACTGGCACACGCTGTGCGCAGGCGGCTCCGACCCGTTCGGCGCAGAAACTGCGGTGCGCGGCTGGAACGGCTACAGCGCAATGGACAAGGCGAAGGCCCGTGTTGAGGCCGCTTTTGAATTCCTGGACAAGACGGGCATCCCGTTCTACTGCTTCCATGATATTGACATCGCTCCTGAAGGCGATTCGCTGCGCGAATTCTACGCCAACATCGATACGATCGTTGATCTGCTGGAACAGGGCATGAAGTCCTCCGGCAAAAAGCTGCTGTGGAACACGGCGAACATGTTCACCAACCCGCGCTTCCTGCACGGCGCAGGCTCGACCTGCAACGCCGATGTATACGCCCATGCCGCCGCACAGATCAAGAAGGGTCTGGAAGTCGGCAAGCGCCTCGGCGCCGAGAACTATGTGTTCTGGGGCGGCCGCGAAGGCTACGAAACGCTGCTGAATACCGATATGGGACTGGAGCAGGATAACATCGCCCGCCTGTTCCACCTGGCGAACGATTATGCGAAGGAAATCGGCTTCGACGGCCAGTTCCTGATCGAGCCGAAGCCGAAGGAGCCGACCAAGCACCAATACGACTTCGACGCCGCCACTACGCTTGCGTTCCTGCAGAAATACGGTCTGGAGAAGACCTTCAAGCTGAACCTGGAAGCCAACCACGCAACGCTGGCCGGACATACGTTCCAGCATGAGCTGCGCGTTGCCCGCATCAACGGCGTGCTGGGCTCCCTCGACGCCAACCAGGGCGACATGCTGCTCGGATGGGATACCGATGAATTCCCGGTAAATGTGTACGATTCCACCCTGACGCTGTACGAAGTGCTGAAGAATGACGGCCTCGGCAAGGGCGGCATCAACTTCGACTCCAAGGTGCGCCGCGCTTCCTTCGAGCCGGAGGATCTGTTCCTTGCGCACATCGCGGGCATGGACACTTATGCCAAGGGTCTGAAGGTTGCTGCCAAGCTCATCGAAGACCGCGTATTCGAAGACGTTATCGAGAAGCGCTACAGCAGCTTCAAGGAAGGCATCGGCGCCGACGTCGTTGCAGGCAAAGCTACGCTGGCTTCCCTCGCCGAATATGCGCTGTCCAACGAAAATCCGCGTCCGAACGAATCGGGACGCCATGAACTGCTGCATTCGATCCTGAACCAATACATTCTGGCCGAATAGGCGAAGAGCTGCGGGCTGACGATATGGCGGGCAACCGCGCTTCGTCAGCCCGTTTTGCTGCTTCCAGAAGCAGAATACAGGAGGGTATTTATGAACTATGTGATTGGTATCGATCTGGGCACCAGCGCCGTGAAGTCGGCTCTGGTAGACCGTGAAGGCCAGGTGGCAGGCGAGCATTCGGAGAGCTATCCGCTGATGAGACCGAAGCCGGGTTACAGCGAGCAGAATCCGGAAGACTGGGTCGAAGGCACAATCCGCTCGCTGGAACGGCTGATAGTGAAGACGGGCATCCAGCCTTCCCAGGTTGACGGCATCAGCTTCTCGGGACAGATGCACGGTCTCGTGCTTGTGGACGGGGACGGCAAGCCGCTTCGCCCGGCCATTCTGTGGAATGACACCCGGACGACGGCGCAGTGCCGGAAGATCGAGAGCGCCCTTGGGGAGCGGCTGCTTGACATCGCCCGCAACAAGGCGCTGGAAGGCTTCACGCTGCCGAAGCTGCTGTGGGTGCAGGAGAATGAGCCGGAGCTTCTGGAGCAGGCGAAGCTGTTCCTGCTGCCGAAGGATTATGTGCGCTTCCGGCTGACGGGCGAATATGCGACCGAATATTCGGACGCGGCGGGTACTCTGCTGCTGGATGCGGCGGCCAAGGACTGGAGCGCCGAGATCGCGCAGGCGTTCAACCTGCCGCTGTCGCTCTGCCCGCCGCTTACGGAATCGTTCGGCCAGACCGGCGGGCTTCTGCCGGAAATCGCAGAGCGGGCGGGCCTCGCCCCGGGAACTAAGGTGTTCGCCGGCGGCGCGGACAATGCCTGCGGCGCACTGGGCGCTGGCATTCTGGGCGAAGGCAGAACGATGTGCAGCATCGGCACGTCCGGCGTCGTGCTGTCCTATGAGAGCGACAAGACGCTGAATCTGAAGGGAAGCGCCCATTTCTTCAATCACGCAGAGAAGGACGGCTACTATATTATGGGCGTAACGCTCGCGGCCGGCTACAGCCTGACCTGGTTCAAGGAGACATTTGCCGGAGACAAGAGCTTCAACGATCTTCTGGCGGGAATCGGCGATATTCCGGCCGGCAGCGGCGGCCTGCTCTTCACGCCGTATATTGTGGGCGAACGGACGCCGCATGCGGATTCCGATATACGGGGCAGCTTCATCGGCATGGACTCGGGACATAGCCTCACCCATTTTGCAAGAGCCGTGCTGGAGGGAATTACGTTCTCGCTCCGCGAATCCGTAGACATCGTCCGTGGAGCCGGCAAGGAGATCAAGGAAATTGTGTCCATCGGCGGGGGAGCGAAAAATCCCGACTGGCTGCAGATGCAGGCGGATATTTTCAATGCTACAATAATTAGACTGGAAAGCGAGCAGGGACCGGCGCTTGGAGCGGCCATGCTGGCTGCCTACGGCGCAGGGTGGTTCGGTTCTCTGGAGGAATGTGCGGCTGCCTTTATCCGTCCGGCGGGAGCGTACCAGCCGAATCCGGAGCAGGTCAAGCGCTATGAAGGGATTTACAGTCTGTACCAGGACGTATACGGCCAGACCCGTGAACTGAACCGGCGTCTCGCTGAATACCGCAACTAATAGCGTCCGGCAGAGCCTGCCGGACCAGCGACGAAGGAGTAAATTATGATAAAAGTGCTGATTGTGGATGATGAGCCTAAGCTGAGAGAAGGGCTGCGAACCTTGATACCCTGGGAGGAGCTTGGGTATACGGTTGTGGCCACAGCAGGCAACGGGGCCGAGGCGCTTAAAAAATATCATGTCTTTGCTCCGGAGTTGATCATCGCCGATATCCGTATGCCGGTTATGGACGGCTTGCGGCTGCTCGGCGAGCTGAGGCAAGCAGGAGAGCGCTGTCATGTACTCATCTTAAGCGGACATGCGGATTTCGAATATGCCAAGCAGGCGATCTCCCACCGGGCGGACGGCTATCTGCTGAAGCCCGTGGATGAGGATGAGCTGATGACCTATCTGAACAATCTGCGGGAAGTGATCCTGCGGGAGTCCCAGCTCGGCCAGATGAACGCAGCCGAGCAGGCTGCGAGCCGCGAGACGCTTCTGCACCAGCTTCTTCATCCCGGGGGAGAGAAGGCCGCCGCGGAAGAGGCGGCGAGAATGCTGGGGCTGGCAGGAAAGGTGACCGAGGTTGTGCTGATCGAGCTGAAGCGGAGCGGCAAGGATGGAGATGAGCGGGAGGAGCAGGTCAAGCGCGCGCTGGAGCGCCGCTGGTCCGAGCCGGACAGCGGGCTGTTCTTCAGCTATCCGCCGTACCTGGGTCTGCTGCTTGCCGAGCCGCTTCGGGATGAAGAGGCTCGCGGCGATCTTTGGCGCGAGCTTGATGGCCTGATTGCCAAGGAAGGCCTGGAGTTCTCGGCAGCGGCGGGAGGCGCAGCGGATGGGCCTGTCACGGTTGCCGCATCCTTCTCGGCTGCGCGCGAGTCTCTGGGCGCCCGCTTCTTCGGTGTCAAGGATACATTGCTAAGCGGAAGACCGGAGGAATGGCCGCTGCCTGAAGCGAATTCCGGGGATTCGCAGGTACAGAGCGCGGAGAACGGTCTGCTCCTGGCGGTGGAGACGGGAAGCACGGAGAGCATGTCCGAGCTGGTGGGGCTGATTCTTGCGGGGCTTGTGTCCGAGCATCGGGAGGAGCGCTATGTTAAAGACCATCTGATGCGCATCATCAGCGGCGTTTCGGCGCGCCTTGAAACGGCCTATCCGGAGATCAAGCCTTTCATAGCCGAGAGCGCACATTCGCTCAGCCGGGTATACACCGCGGATTATTTGAGTGAGCTTCAAAGCCGCGCGGCGGATTATCTGCAGCGCATTTCGGATGGCCTCAGCGCCGGCCGGGGCGATGAGATCAAGCGGATCACCGATTTGATCCAGCGCCGCTACAACGAGAATCTCAAGCTTGGCACGCTGGCCGATATGTTCAATTACAACAGCGCTTACTTAGGCAAAATGTTCAAGAATCATACGGGTGAACACTTCAACACCTATCTGGACAAAGTGCGCATAGAGAAGGCGAAGCAGTTCCTGGCGCAGGGGATGAAGGTATACGAGGTGGCCGAAAGAGTAGGATACATGAATCCCGACTATTTCAACGCCAAGTTCCGGAAATACGTAGGTGTATCCCCGACCGCTTACCGGAAGGAACGCTGACCCGCTAATACCGCAAGGCTTCGGCGGATGACCGGCTAGGTCCCGGTGGACCGCCCGGAAGAGTGAATGACCGTGCCCGGGTTCCGAACCGCCCGGAAGAGCGGATGACCGATCCGGGTCCCGGACCGCCCGGAAGAGCGGATGACCGATCCGGGTCCCGGACCGCCCGGAAGAGCGGCCGACCGGCTGGGTCCCGGCGGACCGACTCGAAGAGCGTATCACGTGCCGCTCACGGTAAAAGCCGGCCTCCGCAGCTTCCACTCCGCCTCTCTATCGCATGAACAGGCTGTCTTTGGCATTCCCGCCGAAGGGAGTCTGTTTTTCTATATTTACGGTGCCCATAGATTTCCGGTGCGCGCTCTCTTTGCCGGTATCTCTTTCTCCGATATTTGTGTTATTATAGGGACCTTGAATTGCCAGGAAAGGGTGAGTACGATCAAATCTCTGATTCGCGCCATCAATGACATGAAGCTGAAGAACAAGCTGATCCTGTTCTATTGTCTGTTCGTCATGCTGCCCGTGCTGGTCGTCGGCATTAGCCTGACAAGCTATTACCGGAGCGAGGCGCTAGGCAGGGCGATCGATCAGGCTACTAACAATGTCGCCAAGATCAAGAGCCAGCTGTCTTCGCTGCTTCGCGTGCCGACGGATATTTCCAATCTGCTGGTCTTTGACCAGCAATTAAACGAGCTTGTCAATACGCGTTATGCCAATATTCTGGAGCTGACGAAGGCTTATAACAATTACAAGGTGTTCGATAAGTATATTTTGCAGTACCGCGAGATTTCGAATATCCGCTTCTTTATCGACAATCCCACGCTGGTGAATAATATGTCGATTTCGCCGGTGGACGCCGATATCAAATCGAGCATCTGGTTCAACTCCGTCATGAAGAATAAGGGGATCTATTGGCTGTATATCCCCGATAAGGATGTATACAGCAACAGCCCGGCGGGCTCGATCAACAAGTTGAGCCTGGTCCGTCACGTAGCCTATCCGGAATTCCGCCGGACAGGCATCCTGATGGTGCAGATGAAGCCGGAAGGGTTGGAGCAGATGCTGTACCAGGAGCCATTCGAGACGCTGGTTGTGGATGAACAGGGCTACATTGCCGCGGCCAAAAGTCAGGAGCAGATCGGCCAAACGCTGGACTCGCTCGATATCGGCGCAGATCTGGGCACATCGGGGGAGAAAGTCATCAAAACGACGGTAAAGGGCGTCGATTCCTATGTCATAGTGAACGAGCTGACTCCGCTGTACAGCATCAGCAAGCTTAAAATTGTATCCGTATTTGCGACCGAGGATATTGTCAAAGACGCCAACAGGGTCAGCACGCTCGGACTTATCATTATTCTTGGCGTACTCGTGGTAGCGCTTGCGATGGTCAACGCGATTTCCTTCCTGATGACCAACCGTCTGCTTCGCCTGAGCCGCCAGCTGAACCAGGTGGCGCTCGGCAATTTCAACGTGATTTCGAATATCGATGGCAATGATGAAATCGGCCAGCTGTCCCGCCAGTTCAATTATATGGTCGGCAGCATCAATCAGCTGATCGAGCGGGTTATTGAGAGCAATGAGCGGAACAGCAAGCTGGAGCTCGCCCAGAAGGAGATCAAATTCAAGATGATGGCGAGCCAGATCAATCCGCACTTCCTGTTCAATGCGCTGGAATCCATCCGCATGAACGCCCATATCAAAGGCGAGAAGGAAATCGCCAACACCGTAAGGCTTCTTGGCAAGCTGATGCGCAAGAATCTGGAGGTCGGGCGCGACATGGCGCCGATCAAGGATGAGGTGGAGATGATCCGTTCTTACCTGGAAATTCAGAAATTCCGCTACGAAGACCGGCTGGATTACGACTTGTCCGTTGATCCTGAATGCATGGATATTGTGATGCCTCCGCTCATCATACAGCCGCTGGTGGAGAACTCGGTGGTTCACGGCCTGGAGAACAAGGAAGGCGCGGTTCGGGTTGATGTTCATATCGTCCTAAAGGACGAGAATATCGAGGTTATGGTGCGGGATGACGGAGCGGGCATGTCGGAGGATAGACTTGCCGAGATCAGGGAGGTCATCTCGAAGGCTGAGGATGAGCCAAGAAGCCGGATCGGTCTGCGGAACGTTCATCAGCGGCTGGTACTGTACTATGGTGAGAACCGCGGGCTTCATATTGAGAGCCGGGAGGGTGAGGGGACGTGCATCACCTTTTCCATTACGGAAACAGGGGATCACACGAACTGAACGAATCTGCAATCCATAAGGGGAATGTCAAATTCTTATGGGGTTTTACGTTAAATCTGTCGGGTACTGAAAGCGCATCCGCTAAGCTATGATATAAACATCATAACGAAGGGGGGATGTAGAAAGTGGAAGCGCTAACCGAGTCGAATGTACCGGCCAATGAAAGCGTAAACTCCTCTACCCCGCGCAAGAAGAAGTCGAATGGATTGTGGAAGAGCTTTGCTGAACAGAAGTACTTGTATCTGATGTCAATTCCATTCGTTATATGGGTGTTTATCTTCAGTTACTTGCCATTATGGGGCTGGACGATGGCCTTTCAAAACTACAAGCCATCAAAATCTTTTGGAGAACAAAAATGGGTGGGGTTCGACAACTTCACAAGGCTGTTCCATGATGAGAGGTTCTATCTGGTACTTCGCAACACCTTGGTAATGAGCGGTCTGGGACTGGTCTTTGGTTTCATAGTTCCAATTGTATTCGCTGTCATGTTGAATGAATTACGGGGGAACACCTTCAAGAGAACGGTTCAGACGGTTTCCTATCTTCCCCACTTTGTATCCTGGGTCGTCGTAGCGGGTATTGTATCCAAAATGTTCTCGATCGATGGCGGGATTGTCAATCAGCTGCTGATGTGGACGCATATAATCGACACACCGATTCAGTTTATGGCTCAGGGCAAGTATTTCTGGGGAATTGTAACCGCATCCGATCTGTGGAAAGAAACCGGGTGGAACGCCATCATCTATCTGGCGGCAATTACCGGTATCGATAAAGAGCTCTACGAGGCATCTCGTGTTGACGGGGCCGGAAGATTCAAACAGATGTTCCATATCACGCTGCCGGGCATCCGTTCCACCGTCATGGTGCTGCTGATCATGTCCATCGGCCATCTGATCGGAATCGGTTTCGAGAAGCAGTTCCAGTTGAGCAACAACCTGGTTACCGACTATTCGGAAGTCCTTGACATATACGCGCTTAAATACGGTATACAAATCGGACACTTCTCCTATGGTACCGCCATCAGTATGTTCACCTCGGTTGTCAGTATCATTCTGCTCCTGAGCGCTAACGGCCTGATGAAGAAATTTACCAAAGAAAGCATTATGTAGGAAGGGGGACTCAAGAGATGAACACGAAAGCTTTTAATATGACAAAAGGGGAGCGGCTGTTCGATGTGCTGCTGTACGTCTTCCTTGCACTCGTGATGATTGTCACCCTGTACCCCTTTCTGAACGTGCTGGCCATTTCTTTGAATGAGTCGGTCGACACGGTAAGGGGCGGCATTTACATCTGGCCGCGGGCATGGACGCTTGAGAACTACGAACGCATCTTCAGCTATACCGGCCTTATTCAAGGCTTCAAAATCTCGGTGCTCCGCACCGTGCTCGGGACGATCGTCGGATTGATCAGCTCCTCCATGCTGGCGTTCACGCTCAGCCGGCAGGAGTTCAAAGCCAGAAAAGCAGTCTCGGTCTTCCTGGCTATGACGATGTATGTCTCCGGCGGCATGGTTCCGGTGTACATTCTGATGAGACAGCTGAACCTGATCGGCAGCTTCTGGGTCTACATTCTCCCCGGCGCCGTATCCGCCTTCAACGTATTCGTCATTCGTTCCTTCATGGACGGTCTGCCCTATGCCCTTCAGGAATCGGCCAAGCTTGACGGCGCTAACGATTTCAAGATCTACTACAAAATCATCATGCCGCTCTGCAAGCCGGTTCTGGCGACAATCGCGCTGTTCCTGGCAGTGGGCCAGTGGAATGAATGGTTCTCGACCTACCTGTACAACGGCAGCAAGGCGAATCTGACAACCCTGCAGTACGAGCTGATGAAGGTGCTGGCGACAACGAACCAGGGCGGGGCCATGACGAACGCCAACGATATGGCGAAGCAAATGGCGAATATCTCGCCGGAATCGATCAAAATGGCGATTACGATTGTCGTTACCGTACCGATTCTCCTGGTCTATCCGTTCCTGCAAAAGTACTTTGTAGGCGGTATGACGCTGGGAGCGGTCAAGGCTTAAAACAAGCGAACGGGAACTATGGCGGGGCATATCCGGCGAAGCCGGGCCCCGTTCCCGAATTTGCTTCCGAAGCAACATACACTGGTTCAAATTTGCGTATTGAAATTTTTTAGGACATTGTTTGCAAGCGTTATCTGAAAGCGTTATCCAAATGCATCATTCAAAGCAAGGCATAGCCAGGCTTGTCCTGATGATATGCATAGATGGTTGTACTACACATTATCAAGGGGGATAGCATTATGAAGAGTAAGGGCATCCGTTCCGCATTTTTGCTGTTACTGGCAAGTTCCATGATGATCGCCGGCTGTGGCGGAGGCAATAACAATAAAAACGAAAGCAAGGCATCTGATAGCCCTGCCGCATCGGCGGGAGCATCCGCTGGGGCTTCGGCAGCACCGGCAATGGATACGACACCGATTACCTTTTCTTTCTTTGGCGCTGACGCCAGCCCGAACTGGAATAATATGCAGGACGAAGTGGGCAAGGAGATCACCAAGAAGACGGGTGTTACGATCAATGCTGAGTACGATGTAGGCAGCGGCGGCGGACAAAGCCGTATCCAGCTTATGGCGGCCAGCGGCGAAGTTCCGGATATTCTGTTCGGTAAATCCGAGATCAAATACCTCGTTGACGCGGGCGAACTGCTTGATCTGACCGACCTGATCGACAAATACGCTCCGCATATCAAGAAAATATTTGGCGACAACATGAACCGTTTGAAGTACAGCAACGACGACCAGGCGATTTACTCCATACCGACCAACATTGGAGTAGACGGCATATCGTTTGATGCCACAGGCGGCTTTGAAATTCAGCATCGCGTTCTGGAAGAACTGGGTTATCCAGAGGTCAAGACGGTAGAAGATTATGAGAAAGTGCTGAAGGAATACGTTGCGAAGCATCCGACGACGGATGGACAGCCGACCATTCCGCTGACACTGAACGCGGACGACTGGAAGATCATGATCACAGTTACCAACCCTGCCTTCATTACGACCGGCGCTCCTGACGACGGCGAGTACTACGTCGATCCGACGACGTACAACGCCCAGCTTCACTACAAACGCCCGGAAGAGAAAGAATACTTCCGCTGGCTGAACAAAATGTTCAACGAAGGCCTTCTCGACAAAGACACCTTCGTTCAGAAGGATGACCAATACAAGGCTAAAATCGCAAGCGGACGCGTTCTTGGACTTATCTCCCAGGAATGGGAGTACCAAGAAGCTGAAAATGCGCTGAAATCTGCCGGCAAGAACGAATACACCTATGCGCACTTCCCGGTAACATTGTCCTCCGAATACAAGGATCATGAACTGCAGAGTGCAGGTGTAGACGGCGCCGGAATCAGCATCAGCAAGAACTGCAAGGACCCGGTTCGCGCCATCCAGTTCCTCGACTGGCTTGCATCCGACGAAGGTCAGGTTCTGACTAACTGGGGTATTGAAGGCAAGCAGTACACCGTTGACGCAGACGGCAAGCGTACGATTCCTGCCGACGTGCTGAACAAGAAAGTCAACGACAACTCCAGCTTCGCCAAGGAGACTGGTATCGGCCTGTACACCGCTTTCGCTCCGCACTATGGCGATGGCGTGAAGGATTCGACGGGCAACTACTATACAACCAATTTCCCTGAACAGATTGTGGCCAGCTATTCCGATGCCGAGAAGAAATCTCTGGCTGCTTACAAGGCAACAACCTGGAAGGATCTGTTCCCGAGCGAGAAAGACTTCCCGGCTAAAGAGTGGGGCGCTCTGTACAACATGGCAGTTCCGACTGACGGCGACTATCAAGTGATTTACCAAAAAACGCAGGATATTATCCGCAAACGCATTCCGGAAGCCATCCTGTCCAAGCAGGCTGACTTCGATAAAGTGTACGACAGCTTCATCGCCGAGCTGAACAAAGCGGGCGCCGAAGATATGGAAGCTCAATATACCGAAATGGTTAAGAAAAGAGTGGAACTGTTTACCGGCAAAACGCTGTAATCGGCTGACCGCACTTGATAGAATAATAGCATAAATGCAACAGACCCCGACATTACGTCAGGGTCTTTGCGCATTCTTGCGGATCTGTCCGCCAGCAAAGGAGAGCAGACGGAACAATGGACGAAGCGAAGAAGGACTCCATCTGGAAGTTGATTTATGAGCGCCCTGCAGAGGTCTGGGAAGAGGCGCTTCCGCTCGGCAATGGAAGCTTCGGGGCGATGGTATTTGGCGGAGCGGCGAAGGAACATCTGCAGCTCAATGAGGATACGCTGTGGTCGGGCTTTCCCCGGGATACGAACAATTATGAAGCGATCCGCTATTTGAAGCGGGCGCGCGAGCTTGTCTTCGCAGGCAAATACGCCGAAGCGCAGGAGCTTGTCAACGCACGCATGCTGGGAGTCAACTGCCAGGCTTATATGCCTCTCGGTGATTTGTATATCGAAATGGACAATGCTGCGGAAGGCGCCGCTTATCGGCGCGAGCTGGATCTGGACAGCGGCATTGCCCGCATAACTGCGGAAGCCGGCGGCCTTCCCTGCACCCGGGAAATGTTCGTGAGCGCTCCGGATGGTGTATTCGTTGTTCGTGTACAGGGACAAAAGGGGAGCTTGAGCGCCCGGGTCACCCTGGACAGCGCTCTGCGCCATGCCGTTCTCCCGGCCTCAGACGGAAGCCTAATAATGAAGGGACGCTGCCCGTCCAATATTGCCGACAACTACTTTGGCGATCATCCCGTTTCGGTGCTGTACGAAGATGGACTCGGCATGACCTTCGAGCTGTACGTGAAGGCGCTGGCCGAAGGCGGAAGCATTTCAATTGAAGAAGGCGCCATCCGGATCGCCGGGGCCGATAGCTTCACGCTGCTGATTGCGGCGAATACGAATTACGGGCAGTTGAAGAACAAGGCCGCCCATCTCACGGCGGGTTCTGAAGCTTCCGGCGCATCGGCCGGGAACGACCGCAGCGCGATTGACCGGATTCTCGCGGCGGAAGCTCTTGCCTATGAGGAGCTTCGCAGCCGGCATGCCGCCGATCACCGGAAGCTGTTCCGGCGGGTCGATCTGGACCTCGGCGGCCTGGAGGCGGCCGGGTTGCCGACTGACCAGCGGCTCGCCGCTTACCGGGAAGGCGCCGAAGATCCGGCGCTTGAGGCGCTCCTCTTCCAGTACGGCCGCTACCTTCTGATGGGCAGCTCCCGTCCGGGCACCCAGGCTGCCAATCTTCAGGGCATCTGGAACGATAAGGTTCAGCCGCCGTGGAACAGCGACTATACGACCAATATCAATACGCAGATGAACTATTGGCATGCGGAGGTATGCAATCTCGCCGAATGCCATGAGCCGCTGATGGATCTTATTGAAGAAACAAGCCGCACGGGCGCGAGGACCGCTGCCATCCATTACGGTGCACGCGGCTGGACGGCTCACCATAATATTGACCTGTGGCGGATGTCCAATCCGACAGGCGGAGACGCCAGCTGGGCCTTCTGGCAGCTGGGCGGCGTCTGGCTGTGCCGGCATCTGTGGGAGCATTACGCCTTCAATCCATCGAAAGACTTTCTGAGAGAGACGGCTTACCCGCTCATGAAGGGGGCGGCTCTGTTCTGCCTGGATTGGCTGGTGGAATCGCCGGACGGTTATCTCGTAACCAACCCCTCGACTTCACCGGAGAACCGTTTCCTGACCGAAGACGGCCAGCCCTGCTGCATCTCTGCAGGCTCGACAATGGATATGTCGCTGATCCGCGAGCTTCTGGCGAGCTGCACCGAAGCGGCGGATATTCTGGGAGTCGATGAGAAATTCCGTGAGCAGCTGCATGCGGTGTCTGCCCGGCTTGCTCCTTTCCGTATCGGCCGTGACGGGCGCCTTCAGGAATGGTCCGAGGAATTTGCCGAGGCGGAGCCCGGGCACCGCCATGTCTCCCATCTGTATGGCTTGTATCCGGGCAATCTGATCAATGTCAGAGACACGCCCGAGCTTGTGGAAGCAAGCCGCAAATCGCTGGAGCACCGGATTGCCAGCGGCGGCGGCCATACCGGCTGGAGCTGCGCCTGGCTCATTAATCTGCACGCCCGGCTGGCTGACGGCGAAGGCGCGTACCGCTTCGTCCGGACGCTGCTGACCCGCTCGGTGTATCCGAACCTGTTCGACGCACATCCGCCTTTCCAGATCGACGGCAATTTCGGAGCTTCCGCGGGCATTGCCGAGATGCTGCTGCAGAGCCATTTGGGCGAAATCCATCTGCTGCCGGCACTCCCGGACGCCTGGAAGAACGGCAGCGTCAAGGGCCTGAAAGCCCGGGGCGGATATACGGTGGATATCGAGTGGCGGAGCGGCGAGCTGATATCCGCGCGAATCGCCGCTTCGCAGGATGGCATGCTCCGGCTGCGCTATGACGGCGGACAGGAGATTCTGGCATCCGGCGGCACACAGCCGTTGACTGAGGGACATTTAATAGAAGCGAAGGCGGGCGAAGTTATTCTCGTTACAGTTCAACGGAAGGGATAAGCTCATTTTGGCGTAAGGCGTCGTTCATCTGTTCACCGCACAATGGCATGGACTTCTATTTGCTTATACACACTCATAGTCTAAAGGATGCCTTAAGCGTATATCCCGGGCACAGATAGGCCTATACAACCGGAAAGCCTTGAAAAGATATTCTTTTTCTGAAAATTTGGCGCTCAAGTCGTATTGGAAACGGACCAAGAGACATGTAATATATGGTACAAGGCTGGGAAGACCTATATTACATATGCGATTGCGATGCTGCAAAATTGAACCAGGAAGGCTGAAAACGGATGGGAAAGATGACGAAGGCCATATTGCTCGGTATGCTGACCGCCGCTGCCATTCCCCAGGCCGTATATTGGGGGATGGATTACGCCTATGCCGCAAATAATAGCGCGGCCTTGCGCTCCGTCAGCGATATGACCCAGCGGCTCACGGCAGCGATCGGCAGCCGCAAGGAGAACATCTCTTTTACTTATCAGGGCAAAACCGCCGGCTTAAAATCGCAAATCCAATCCGCTCTGGACAAGGCGATCACCGGGGATCCTTATGTGAATTACATTGTGGACAGCTACAGCTTCTCATTCCGGGGAGGCGCCAATTCGGCTGCCGTAAGCGTTACGGTCACGTACCGGGAAACGCTCCAGCAGACCGCTTATGTGGACGATAGGGTCAAGGCGATTAACAAGCAGATCATCAAGACTGGAATGACAGAAGACGAGAAAGTGAAGGCCATTCATGATTGGGTGGTTCTTCATCTGAAATACGACACGACTTATACCCGTTACACGGCTTATGAAGGACTGAAGAGGGGAAGCACTGTCTGCCAGGGCTATGCGCTCTTGACCTATAAACTGCTGAAAAGCGCCGGCATTCCGAATAAAATAGTGGAAGGAACGGCCTGGCAGAACGGCTCTGGCGTATCGCATGCCTGGAATCTCGTTCAATTGGGCGGCCGCTGGTATCATCTGGACACCACCTGGGATGATCCTGTTCCCGACCGGAGCGGGAAGGTCAGCACGAACTACTACCTGCTTACCGACAGCGAGATGCGGCGCGACCATACCTGGACGAAGGCTTACCCCGCCGCAGCGGTGAAATACGCGGATGTACTGAGCGGCCTTGCCTCATCGGGGGGCAGCAAGCAGGCCGTCTACCGGAAGCTGCAGCAGGAACTGCATTATGACGTGTACGAGGACGGCGTGGCAGTGCGCACACCGGCGGAGCTGGCGACGCTGGCCCTGAAGGCCAGGAGCAGCGGGGAGAGCTCTATGCTCTTTCGGTATAGCGGCAGCGAGACCCGCCTTATCAGCGATCTGCAGACGCTGTACGAAGAGGGCTTCGACGATCTGAGGTACAAGACTTCTTCTCAGGATGGAACCTGGAATTTGAAAGTCGAATTGTACTGGCAGTAAGCTGCCAGGGCGCAGGAGATATTGGTGATTCTAATTATTTGGTGAAAAACAAACGCCTTGCTTGGGCCGTGGGCCTGGGCAAGGCGTGTTTATGTTGTGTTGTTTAAGCTGTGCTGATTGGCGGAGAATGGCGGTTATGATCGGTTCAGAGAAAGGCCGAGCTTTTGCGGAAACCGGACTTCTATTAGACAGCTTCCTTAATCCGCCTGGCTGCTGAGATCGCATTCGTTCAGCGGGATCATCCGGCTCTTCCGGAACATGCGGTAGCCGGCCCAGACAAGCAGAAAGAGCGGAAGGCTGGCGTAGGAGACAAGCACGCCGTACCAATCGATGCTCTCCCCGGTGAATGCGCCGATATTTTGTCCGAGCACCGCGATCATGCAGAGCGCAAAAGCGAAGAGCGGGCCGAGCGGGAACCACTTGGCGCGGTATGGAAGCTCGTCCAGACTATGCCCCTGCGCCTTGAAAGCCCGGCGGAAACGGAAGTGGCAGACAGCGATGCCGAGCCAGTTGATGAACCCGCACATGCCGGAGGCGTTCAGCAGCCAGTTGTACACGGCGCCGTCTCCGAAGAAGGAGGCCAGGAAGGCCAGCATGCCGACGGCAGTCGTAACGAGCAGGGCGTAGATCGGAACGCCGCGCCGGTTCAGCTTGCCGAGAATCTTTGGAGCCATGCCGTCCTTGGCCATGGCGAACAGCACGCGGGTCGAGGCGTACATGCCGGAGTTGCCCGCAGACAGCACGGAGCTGAGGATGACGGCATTCATGACGGAAGCGGCGACGGCAAGCCCCGCCTTGTTAAAGACGATAGTGAACGGGCTGATACCAATATCGTCGATGCCGCCCCGGAGCAGGTCCGGATTCGTATACGGGATGATCATGCCGATGACGAAGATGGCCAGAATGTAGAAGATCAGAATCCGCCAGAATACCTGCCGGATGGCAAGCGGCACATTTCGTCGCGGATTCTCGCTCTCGCCTGCGGCGACGCCAATCAGCTCAGTGCCCTGGAAGGAGAAGCCGGCGGCCATGAAGACGCCCACAAAGGCGAAGAAGCCGCCGTGGAAGGAGCTGCCGCCGAGCATGAAGTTATCGAAGCCGGTCGGCTTGCCGCCGAGAATGCCGAAGATCATAAGTAAGCCCGCGGCAAGAAAGACGATAACGGTGATGATCTTGATAATGGCGAACCAGTACTCCGATTCGCCGTATCCGCGGGATGACAGGGCGTTAAGCCCGAACATCAGTATAAGGAAGAGCAGGCTCCACAGCATGGAGGAACTCTCCGGGAACCAGTATTTGATGATGACCGTGGCGGCTGACAGCTCGGCTGCGATCGTAACGGCCCAGTTGTACCAGAAATTCCAGCCGATCGCGAAGCCGAACGCGGGGCTGACGAAACGGGTGCCGTAAGTGCTGAACGAGCCTGATACCGGCAAATAGGTAGCCAGCTCGCCCAGGCTGGTCATCAGGAAGTAGACCATGAGTCCGACAGCGGCATAGGCCAGCAGCGCACCTCCCGGACCGGAGGAAGCGACCGCGCCTCCGCTGGCGAGAAAGAGCCCCGTTCCGATGGAGCCGCCAAGGGCGATCATCGTCATATGGCGGGCCTTGAAAGCTTTACGCAGGCCGGGTTCCAGGGGCGGAGCCGCTGGACGCGGACCGCCGGGAATTGGTTTGGCTTGATGCTGCATAAGAGGGTAACACTCCTTCATTAAGATAGATTCGGTCATCTCTCCGTGGAAATACCGGCCGAATACGGCAGATGTCCCCATGGCGAGGATTGATGTCTGTTCATGAACGTGAAAGTCATGACCGGGATCAGCAGGCCAGGAGTGCGGGTAACAAGGGGATTTATTGATCTCATTAGCGAGATTTCCAGTCCCCCTTGTGGCTGAGAACGCAAGAAGACCGCAGATGGGCAATCTGCGGTCTTCTTGCGTAACGGATTCCGCATCATACTCTCCAGTGAAGATAGCGCAACACGCCGCGAAGCAAGCTTCGCAGGCGTGACAGTTCCGTCCCTTTCGGGTACGGCCCCAGCCCATGCCGGACAAGAGCGGCGGCATGGACTTCGGCGGCTATGCCTTTCCGCGGCGGTTCGTGGACGGCTCTTTGACGTCTCCCCGCGCGTACTCTTCATATCCGCGACCTCTACCTCATCTTTGGAAGTGATGAGGCTATCTGTTCTTCATTCGTTTATAAACACAACTACGTTAGTATATATAAAGTCAGAACGACAATCAATAACAAATTACGGCATATCCGTGTTAGATTGCACGGGGTGGCCGCTTTAGCTCCGGCGGCGTTCCGCCATCTGCTGCCAGACGGTGCCGGCCGCCTCTTCGCCGGATTCGATCCGCTCCAGCGCCATCCGCGCCTGAAGGCCGACCTCGAATTCGGGGTCGTTCACCGCCGCTTCCAGCCGACCTCGAATTCGGGGTCGTTCACCGCCGCTTCCAGAGCGTCACGGGCTTCGGCCGTGCCGACCTCATACAGGAAGCGCGCGGCCCGCCAGCGGACAATCTTGCTGGCGTCCTTCAGCGCCTCGGTCATGACCGGCGTCGCGGCGGAATCGCCGATGTCGGAGAGAGTGTCTCCGGCTGTCCGGCGGACCGCCGGCGCGCTGTCCTCCATCGCTTCATAGAGCAGCTGCATCGCTTCAGGTGTCCGGAGGTCGCCGAGATAGACGACGGCGAGACGGCGGATCTGAAGCTTCGGGTCCTTCAGCGCCCGGGATATCTCGGGCAGCAGCTGGGGCGAGGGCGTCAGATCGTCGAGGGCGGCGTAGCGGACGCGCCAGTCGTCGCTGGCGAGGTCCTGCAGCAGCTCCTCCTGCGACCGCTTGCTGCGCTCCTCGACGAATTCGCCCTCGGAGCGGCCGTGCGCAATCGCCTGCCGCACCAGCGAGTCCAGCCGCTCCTGCGGATAAGCGGCTTCCAGCTCCTGCTCGACCTCGCGGGCGATGTCCGTGGGCTCGCCATAGCGGACGCCGTAATCGGTGAGCTTGCGCTCTTTGATCATGACGGCGCTCGCCACATCGGTCACCGCCTCGGTGAACCGCTGCGACAGCGCGATGCGCTCCTCGTGTGCGCCGGCCTTCACGCGGATCTGCATCGGGATGGCGCGGAACATCTGCACGAATACCTGCGCCTCCCCGTAATGGGCGCCGGCGTTCTCGTCCGTCAGGCTCCAGTCCTGCCCGCCTGCTTCTCCGCCGCCGAAGCGGGACTGGACTTCGCGGAGAATGGCGGCCCAGTCCGCGGAGGGCTTCCGCTCCAGCGCGGCAAAATCCGCAGTGTGAAAGACGCCCGCCACTCCAGGGATCGTCAGCATTTCCCGCGCCCATGAGGGAGCGGATCTCAGCGTTTCGGGGGTATAGGTTCTGCGCAGGCCCGATCCCAGCGTCTCATCGAGATGAAGCTTCATCGTATTCGGGCTTGGCGTAGGTTCAATAAATGTAATCTTCATGCCGGTATGGCCTCCTTGTCGCGTGCGGCGGCTCCCGGCGAAGTCTCCGGTGCCGCCCGCGCCGTATCTTGGGTCTCCTGCGGCCGTGTCCGGCCGGGGAAGGCTGTATCCGCATTTTACCTTAAATTTAATCGAAATTACAAAACAGGGAGAGCACGAGGGCCAATAAGATGGCATGAGGCAGCGAAGTTCGAGCTTCACTCCAGGAGGAACCGTTCCGCCGGATCTGCTAGAATGAAATCATTCGAACTCAAGGACTGGCCTAAGGAGCGAAGGAGCATGCCGAAAATCCGTTACCGAAACTTGGATAATATCAAGGTGGATAAGACGTTCAAGGAAATACGCAAGTGGCGCGAGGAACGAAGAGGGAAGAAGAAGGATCTATCGTTCGCCGTTCCCGGTGTAACGCCGCGCGTGGCTTATTTGACGGACAACCGTCTGGAGACGACGATCACCTGGATCGGACATTCCACGTTTTTTATCCAATATGCAGGGCTGAATATCATTACGGACCCCGTCTGGGCAGAGCGCCTTGGCTTTGACCGGAGGCTGGCGCCGCCCGGGATGAAGATTGAGGAGGTGCCGCCGGTGGATCTCATCCTAATCTCCCATTCCCACTATGATCATATGCATCTGGCTTCCATCCGCAGGCTGTACCGGGCGGAGACGAAGCTGATCGTGCCTGCCGGATTGAAGGGCAAGATGGTCCGCAAAGGCTTCCGGAACTGCATGGAAATGCAGTGGTGGGAGAGCGTGGGCATCGGCCGGTTGAAGCTCTCGTTCGTGCCGGCGCAGCATTGGACGCGGCGCACGCCGTTCGACACGGACACCTCGCACTGGGGCGGTTATATTCTGGAGCCGGGGAATCCCGGAGATCATACGGAGCGGGGAGGCGAACGGGAGCTGCTTCCGCCCCATTTGTATTTTGCGGGGGACAGCGGATATTTTCCGGGCTTCAAGGAGATTGGACGGCGGTTCCAAATCGATGTCGCCCTGATGCCGATCGGCGCGTATGAGCCGGAATGGTTCATGAGCTTACAGCATGTGAACCCGGAGGAAGCGGTGCAGGCATTTCTCGATGTAGGAGCGGAGATGATGATCCCGATGCATTACGGCTCGTTCCGTCTTGCGGACGATACGGCGCGGGAGGCGCTGGACCGGATGGAGGCGGCACGGGCCTTGCAGGGGATCGCGGAGGAGCGGATCAAAGTGCTGGGGAACGGCGAGACGCTAGTCATTCCCCCAGCGGACGTGAAGCATGAGAAGGGGGACGCGGACTTGTCCGTCTGGTAACGCCGCAGAAGGAGATCAGCCGGCGTTATCAGCAAATGTTTCCTGCAATCTCCTCCATTCCGTCTTAATGCGGACTAAATCAGCCCTTTTGCGGCACTCGCACCCGGTTTTGTGCTATAATATGCCGGAAACCTAAGTGTAAAGGATGGTATGAATACATGATCAGTACAAGCGGCGTGACTCTCCGTTACGGAAAACGCGCACTTTTTGAAGATGTAAATATAAAGTTCACTCCCGGGAACTGCTACGGTCTGATCGGAGCCAACGGCGCCGGCAAATCGACGTTCCTGAAAATTCTGTCCGGCGAAATCGAGGCTAACACCGGCGACGTGCATATTACGCCTGGCGAGCGCATGGCCGTTCTGAAGCAGAACCATTTCGAGTACGACGAATACCCGGTACTTGAGACAGTAATTATGGGCCATACTCGCCTGTATGACATCATGAAGGAGAAGGATGCGCTGTACGCCAAGTCCGATTTCTCCGAGGAAGACGGCCTGCGCGCCGGTGAGCTGGAAGGCGAATTCGCCGAGCTGAACGGCTGGGACGCCGAGCCGGATGCCGCAGCGCTGCTGATCGGTCTTGGCATTCCGCGCGAACTGCATGACAAGAAGATGGCGGAGCTCAGCGGCAACGAGAAGGTTCGTGTCCTGCTGGCCCAGGCATTGTTCGGCCGCCCGAACAACCTGCTGCTTGACGAACCTACCAACCACTTGGACCTCGAATCGATCCAGTGGCTGGAGAACTTCCTGATGGACTACGAAGGCACCGTTATCGTCGTATCCCATGACCGTCACTTCCTGAACAAGGTGTGCACGCATATTGCGGACATCGATTTTGGCAAAATCCAGATGTACGTCGGCAACTACGATTTCTGGTACGAATCCAGCCAGCTCGCGCTTCAGCTGCAGCGGGAATCGAACAAGAAGAAGGAAGAGAAGATCAAAGAGCTGCAGGCGTTCATTCAGCGCTTCTCCGCGAACGCTTCGAAATCGAAGCAGGCGACTTCCCGCAAGAAGCAGCTGGATAAGATTACGCTTGATGACATCCGTCCGTCGAACCGCAAATACCCGTTCCTGAACTTCAAACCGGAGCGTGAAGCGGGCAAGCAGCTGCTTACCGTCACCGGCCTGACGAAATCGATCGAAGGCGAGAAGGTGCTGGACGAAGTGGGCTTTGTCGTGAACAAGGGTGACAAGATCGCACTCGTCGGACCGAACGGGCTGCCCAAATCGACGCTGTTCGATGTCATCATGGGCGAGTCTGAAGCCGATTCCGGCGAATACAGCTGGGGCGTAACGACCAGCCAGGCTTATTTCCCGAAAGACAACTCGAAGTTCTTCGACGGTGTGGATCTGAATCTGGTGGAATGGCTTCGCCAGTACTCGAAGGATCAGGATGAGACCTTCCTGCGCGGCTTCCTGGGCCGCATGCTGTTCTCCGGCGAAGAAGCGCTGAAGAAAGCAAGCGTGTTGTCCGGGGGCGAGAAGGTGCGCTGCATGCTGGCCAAAATGATGCTGAACGGCGCGAACGTGCTCATATTCGACGAGCCTACGAACCACTTGGACCTCGAGTCCATTACCGCGCTGAACAACGGACTGATCGATTTCGACGGCACGATCCTGTTCACGTCGCATGACCATCAGTTCATCCAGACGATTGCGAACCGGATTATCGAAATTACGCCGAACGGCATTATCGACCGCTCCATGAGCTATGACGAATATCTGGAG
>RCUS01000568.1_pt1 | contig 23774 bp, 20 predicted proteins | sample 2166221 | NCBI WGS metagenome assembly RCUS01 (sample SAMN09932758, study PRJNA488358) | compost metagenome | isolation source: compost soil in cyclohexanecarboxylic | place: Germany: Experimental Botanical Garden | reverse complement strand
GCCAGGTTCATGATGAGGTAGAAAGGCTGGTCGAACGGCGCATTTGGATTGTTCGGCGCGGCTGCGGAATACCACTGCTCGCGGCTCGCTTTGAAGAAGAATTTGCCGTCCACATACCATTTGATGCTGTCATCTTCCCACACCACGGAATACACATGGTAATCGCTCGCGATCGTTTGATCTTGCGGGAATTGATATTCGCCGCCGAGGTAGCTGTTCAACGGCCATTGACCGCCAAAGTGGATGGTGCCGCTGACCGCACCGGGCAGCCGCCCTCTGGCTTCCATAATGTCGATTTCACCGGAAGCGGCCCAGGTCCCGTACACGGAATCCTCCGGCAGCATCCAGAGCGCCGGCCAGATGCCGTCGCCGGTGGGCAGCTTGGCGCGAATGTCTACCCGTCCGTATTTCAGGGACATAACGTTCTTGGTGTTGATTTTGCCGGAGGAATATTGAGCATACCGGTTCGGGTCCTGCGGGAACGAACGGTGATCGTTCAACGCCCGGATGTTCAGCTGTCCATCGGTCACGAATACGTTCTCCGTGCTGTTCGTGTAATGCTGCAGCTCCGCATTGCCCCAGCCCCAGGTGTTGGGATCTTCACTGAGGTAATAACCCGTTTCATAATTCCATTTGCTTGTATCGAGCGCGGTGCCGCTGAATTCATCCTGCCAGATGAGATTCATGCCGGCGATGGCCGGATCGGATGGCGTTCCGACGGCGATGTCGTTCTGATCGGATTCATCGGGACGCGGTGCATTGGGGTTGCCGATGAAGTTGTAGTATACATAGTTGCTGCCGACATCTCCGCCGGACTGCCCGTTTAACGGGTAGCCGATACGGATTTCCATGTTCTCCTGGATTGGCTTGAACCACAGGCCGTAGATGTAGTCGGCCCAGTATCCCCACTGGTTGGCGGCGGACATATTATTGTAGCCGTTGCCGGCATAGAGAAATCCGCTCTGGCTGGAGCTGCTGAGATCGACCCATTGCCCGTCTTTTTTGATCTGATACACGAAGTTGCCCAGTTCGCTGCCGATCGGCGCGCCTCCGTCGATTTTGGGCAACGGCAAGCCGATGGCGCCGCTGTTGTCCGCCGTGTAGGTGGTGCCGTCGTAGGCGGAGATGACGAACGAATTGCGGACAGGCTCATTGAAATTGATCGTGTAAATGAGGCTGGCGGAAGTGGTCTTCGACTCCAGCTTGACGTTGATCGATTTGGTTACCTTAAACCAGTAGCCGCCGCCCCCTTCGGTAAATTGACCGAAATTGCTGTCATAAATCCAGCCGCTGGCCGCATTGTTGTCGACGTCGATCCACTCGCTGCTGCCTGCCGGCTTGACGTACAGCTTCAAATCGTCGGCTACCGCATCATAGATAAGGCCCGAATCATTGTTGAATACCGGATACGTAAAACCGGCTCCGCCGGTGAAGCTCGCCGTAAGCTCCGGACCCTGTGTCGGCGTCATCGACGTGATGGCGGTCTTGTTAACATTCTGAAACACCAGCGTATAATCGAGCGTAACTCCGCTATTGGCTTTGGAGTACAGCTGAATTTCTGTGGTGGCCGTGAGCGTGAACCAGTAGCCATTCATGCCGCCGTCGCTCCAGTGCCCCCAGTTCTGGTTATAGACATACCCGCCTGCGCTGTCGATATCTACCCAATTGCCACCAACCTTCACATTAACACCCAAATCGCCGGAAACGTCGCTCCAACTGGCGGCGCCTCCGTTGAAGACCGGCATAACAAAACCGTAACTGGCTTGTCCCACTCCGGATTTGGTGATGACAGGCCCGTCCGCTGCCGAGAAATAAGCCATTGAGGTTATGGTCGTGCCTGCCGCTTGAACCTTGGAAGCCGGTAACAAGCCGATGCCGGACAGCATCACCAGCGCGAGGAACAAACCCCATACTTTGCGTGTGAACCCAATCTCAGCTTTGTGTACTTCTTTCATACTTGCCCTCCTTTAAAATGGTTTGACAGTCAAGATATCGCTTACATTTTGTTTCACCTTAAGTCTAACTAATGGAATTATTGGGATAAAAGACCAAGGTTTTTATGTTGATGCCAATTATTTTGGCTTTAGTGCCATGCGGCATAAAAAAATGAACCTTTTTTCACCTTAAGAGCCAATATCCCATTGTAAGACCTGATTGGAGGCCGGCCCTATGAAGGATTTAGATTTAGCCCCGGTGCTTATCCGGATGAGCCAGGGAGATGAGCAAGCATTCCAAATCGTATACGAATCGACCCGCGACCACGCGTACCGGTTGATTAGTTATCTCGCGCCGAATAAACAAGACGCTGCAGATATTATGAGCGAAGTATACGTAGAGCTGTTCCGAAGTCTGCATTCGTACGATCCGCAGAAAAATTTCGCTTCATGGTTTAACGGTTTGATTGTGAGACAGGTACGGAATTGGAAGCGGAAGGAGTGGCGGCTGTTTCGCATTGCGGAGAAGCTGCGATTGGGCACCTTTAAGTCGAGTGATCATACAGAAGAGCGGGGAATACAGGAACTGGGCGACCGGCTGGACCTGATCCCGATCCTGCAGACGCTTCCTCTTAAATTAAGGGAAGTCATCGTCCTTCGCTATTATCAGGATTGTACGCTCGAGGAGATCGCCGACTTGTTGAAGATTCCGCTAGGTACGGTAAAATCCAGACATCATCAAGCGCTCAAGCATTTGCGCCGACGATTCGAGCAGCTCGGTTTGCGAAAGGAGGGGGAAGGCTTTGTCTATTGAACAGCGATTGGCAGAAGAGCTCAAACGAGATTCCGGGAACAGGATATGTCCTCCCGAACTGGATGCCCGAATTGCGGCCGAATACAGGCAGCTGGTGGTGAACCAAGGGAGAGAACGGTTCATGTGGAAAAAAGGAAAAGCAGTGAAAATCATTTTGATCGCCGTCATCGTATTGGCCGTTTGCGGCTTTGGATTGGCTAATCAACTCCTCTTCGAGGATCATAAAGACGGGGTAGCCGTAAGCTATCAAAGCGATCAGCAGCTTCATTTTGAACCGGCCGATGTGGAGAAGATCCGCAGTTCGTTAGCGGAAGTTAAGGCTCAATTGGCGCCTGGAGACACGGCGGTTGTCTACCTCAAAGATTATGAGCTTAAGATCGGGGGATCTCCCGTAGTTTTCGGGATTAATATGCCGATTTCCTTACAGCCGGATGCTTGGAGAGCCACGCTGAAGCAGCATAGCATCGGGGAGACGTTGCCCGAAACCCTCTTGGGGACGTTTAAGCTATTGGAAGGCATGGAATCATCACCATACCAATTCAATTTCGGGGGAGATGCTTACCGGCTGCTGGACGATATGAAGACCGAAAGCCAGAAGACAGGGAGCCCCGTATTATGGCGTAAAACCGAGCTGTCCGGGAATCAGCCGATTGTTCCCTATACATCCGTATATCGGAATGCGTCCAACGACACGATTTATTTAACCTGGCAAATTGCAGACAGCAATGCTGACGTTAGATTAGTCCAAGCCGCACCGCCAGGCACGAAATACGAGGACATTACGATCAATGGCGTTAATGCGCATTACTTGATGAACGATCAGGCGCTGTTCGGTCAGAGCACCATTCAACAGGATGTGATGTGGCTCAAAGAAAGTGGAGCGCAAACGATCATCTATCATGTACAGTCCGATTCCACGACCCTGACCAAAGCTCAACTAATCCAGGTGGCCCAAAGCTTGCTGCAATAGGAAAAGGATACGTATTATTAGGTCAACCAGAGGGAACTCTGGCTGACCTTTTTTACATATACAGCTTCTATCATGTACAGCTTCTATCATAGAAAGGAATGGTTCGAGCGAGCTAATCCGCAGCCTGTCAATCTGCCTTATCAGCAGCATCCAATTGCACAGCCTTCCAACAGGAATGGATGATATCATGCACGCTGTCGCTGGTTAGTTCGAAGTTGCCTTGCAGATGGGCTTTCAGCACGTATACGATTGTTCCGTAATGCATCTGCACCATCATTTTCGGATTCAGGGAGACAAATAGCTTTTGATTAATGGCTTCTTCGTACAGCTCGTCCATGGGCCCGCACCAGCCTTCTGTATAGACGGCCCGCTGCACCTTGTTGTATTTCTCAAACATTCAGATCCCCCATATCCATTCCTAAATCGAACGTTAACGAATCTGAGTAGTCAATGTCTTTGTTCACAAAATGTTCACTTATGAAGAGTTTTTCGATATCGCTATAATAACAAAGTCTTTAAAAAAGAAGGGGGAGACAGGAATGACAAACCATCCGCATGCGGAAACAAGACTGCCTAGAAATCGAAATGAGGGCATTCTGTTTATGCTGATCATTTCAATCATTTCGGTAAACACGATTGCGCCTGTTATAACGGGTTTGGAGCTTGGATTCAGTAAAGAGGTGTACCTCAATACCTTGAAAATAATACCGGTAATGTGGGTCATCATCGTCCTATCTGTCAACTTGATTGCAGGACCGATCGTTGCCAAGCTGACACCAAAAATCGAGGGACAGAATGACGGATTTAACGCCAGAGTGTTATTGCATATTGTCCTAAACGTAACGGTGTTATCGATCATGATGTCCATTATAGGAACGTGGGTCGGAACGAGACAAATCAGCTTGAAGCCGTTTGAGAATTTCCTCCATATTTGGCCTAGAAACTTTGGTGTGGCCTTTTGGATTGAATTGTTGATTGCGCAGCCTATTGCCAGATATGTTATGAAAAAGATGCACGCCAGACAGGCAGCTCAAACTGCAAGTGTAAACTCGTAGCAGGGCATGTATCGGGAGGGAGCTTGGTTCAGCGGGCGGAAGAGACAACCAATTCCTTTAAAATAAAAAGGAGCCGTGCCTGAGCACGACTCCCGGTGCAATCGCCCTTCTACAAGATATACGCCAGCTTGCTGTTGCGGAAATACAAATACGTATTCCCATACACCGCCAGCCCCAGCGAATCATCGGTCTCGTCGGGCTCGCCCCAGGCGAGGTACACTTCCTCAAACGTCATCCCCACAACGACCTTTTCCTCTTGAATCGCCTTCCACATCTTGTCGCTGATCTTGAATACGGTCTTCGGGTTCTTGAAATAAAAATATTGGTTGATTTCATCCTGCACATCGTCGGCAGCTTCCGTTGTCATATCAAATTCCTGCCCGTTGGCCCGGCGTACCCGGATCAGCAAGGTGCTGTCTTCGGGATCGGGAACGATGTTAAGAATGGTGACCTTCTCCATGTTCTTGAACGGGCTGTCCTGAATTACCGAATTGTTCATCCAGGCCGGATATCCGTTGTAGACGGTCTTCAAGTACTGAAGATACTCAGCGGTGTAGAGAGATTCTGCGCCGTCTGCCGGATCAAGCAGCGTCCAGACGGTGCCGTCTTCCTTCTGCATGGTGAATTCGATTGTCGAACCGCCGTCATAGCTTACACCCGTAACCCAGTTGGAGCCGGGATGGCCGAAGGCGTATACCTTCCTGCCGACAACTCCACCGATGGTTCCGGGCAGCTTGCTGATGCTGTAGAGCATCTCGCTGCTCTTGGCTTTGCCTTCATCCGTCGTCCAGACGAACAGGCAGTTCGCGCTTGACGCATACTTGCCGTCCAGATTCCCGATCTTCAGCAGCGTCTTGAAGGACACATAATTGGAGCTTTGGTACAGCAACGAATTCGCCCCGTCGAGCTTGGCGGTTCCCTTGCCGCCTGTCAGCACAATGCCGGAAGACGCATCGACCGAGATGCCCGGAATCTGTGCCGCGAGCTTGACCGGAACATAAGTTGAGCCTTTGGCTACCACCGATTTGGCAGGCGAAATGAGCAGCTTGCCGTCCACAAAGGTTGCGAGCTCTGTGTAGACGGGTGCTTGGGCGGCCGAGGCCTTCTCCGCGCCGATTGGTGTGACCGCTCCAATCAGGAGCAGCAGTGCGGCGAGCAGCAGCACCATGTGTTTCTTCATGTTTGGTTCCCCCAGTGTATGTATTGCTGCCCTGCACTCCGGCACGACAGCAGTCTATATATTTCGACACCGTTTGCGGATAATCCTTCCAAATTGGCGAAAATCCAGCTGTAACATTCTTTTCAAGGTTTCAATTTTGTTCCTATCGCACCAAACGGGTCCAATGAGACAAAAAAGTGCGTTCTGTTCAATATCCCGCCTCTGCTTTTATAATGGGCAAAAGGAAAGCGAGGTGCAGCATGATTCCGTATCGACTGACTTCGGGAAACTGGAGTATCGTATGGGGAACTCCCCTTGATCTTAAAGCACTAATAGGAAATCCTTCATCTCATCCTAATAACGAATCCTTACATCCGGTCGAAGAACTGCCGGACCTGTGGGAATGGGATATCCCTGAAGGTGTATACAGGGCAAAGGATATCGTGCGCGAGGCCGGGATCATTCTCGCCGCAATCGGCGTCCAACTCGGCGACGCAGCCAACGCAGATGTGCTGTTGGACAATCTTCAGTCAAGCCTGTCGACTGCCGGAAGGGAGGCAGTCCTGCCGCTGGAACAGCTGAAGGCGGAACACGAGGACGATTACCGTTCCGAATTATCCGACCAAGCCAAACGCATCGGAGAAACTATCGCGAATTGGGCGCGGGAAGAAGAGAGGCAAGCATCGGCGCTTAAGCATTACGGAGAACACATCCTCAGCCGCCTTATCATAAGGAGCAGATGCGACCAGCATTTATGGACTCCGGATGTTGTCCGTTTGCTGACCGGGCCTTCCGGTAATCCGGCTGTGATGCAATTATTCAATGAGTATCTTCATCAGCTCATCCTTCTCAGGGATGCGCTCCTTCCGTTCGAGAATTGGGAAGAGTTGCCCTTTGAGCAGAGGGGAAGCGATCGGGAGAGGGGGCTGCGATGGCTGGAAGAAGCTCGCAACGAATTTCTGACTGTGCTGTTGACTCGAAGAATTCCGCATAAGGCGATCGTTCGCTATGCTGAGCGGTTGCTGAGTCCGGAGCTTTCCGCCGCCGCCGGGTATGGGTTCCAATATCGTCTCGGCACAATCCTTCCCGCTTCCATCGGGAGGCCGATTGCCGCCGCTTCGAAGGCCCTTCTCCGCTGGCATCCCGTCTGGACGTACAAGGCGGGCATGACCGAATTTCCCGAGCCTATGACATTCGACTATGCGCTGGATGATTATTATGCCGCGCAGCGAAGCACGCTGGAATCCGCTCCTTCGGAGCGGTACGATCCGTCAAGTTCTCCTCCGGCTCTTGCAGCCATTGTCGAAGCCGGACTCGTCCCCGTCGCAACCGATTCCAGTCATGTGCAATTGCAGCTGATATTGACGACTCCCGAGCGAGAATACGCCGTGGATCTCGGGCAGGCGCTGAGAGGCCACCGCTACCTATACCGACCGCGGCGGGAGAATACCGATGCGGAGCAGCCGGACACTTCGGGCCGGGACCTTAATGATCTGACTGTCCATGAAGCCGCTTCGATCCTGGCTTTGCCGGGACTCGTAACGGCCAGGACAGGCGTTCATTACGTTGCCGTGTATGGAAATCCGCTAGTGCAATGGGCCCTCTTGGGCAAGTTATATCCGGAAAATGTCGTCAGCAGCGAAGGCGCGGCGGGATCGGCGCTCGGATCAGCCCAGGAATCGGGCAAAGGGTTCGGTGCGAAGTTTCTGCTATGACGGGGGCGGTGCGGGGGAACGATTGACACCGGCCCCTCTCAGGCTTGCTGATCGCGAGGAACGGCATTCTCAAGCGGAAAACTGTCAACGTAATCCGCACCGAATTTGCACAACTGGGCCAGTATCGGAAACAGCCGTTGACCCAACGCGGAGAGCATGTATTCGACCTTGGGCGGCGCAACAGCGTACACTTTTCGGATAATAAGCCCGTCTTTCTCAAGCTCTCGCAATTGTAGGGTCAGCATTTTTTGGGTGGTATCGGGCATCAGCTTCTGCAATTCATTGAAACGGCAGGTTTGATGGGACAAATAGCTCAGGATCAAAATCTTCCATTTGCCGCTGATGAGCCCGAGCGTAATTTCAGATGTGCACGCGTACTCCTGGTCTCTGAATTTGATCATGGCGTTCCCTCATTTCATTAAACCGACTATTTAACTGGTGTTACATTGAATTATAGCAAAGCAAGATTAAGCTCGACAAGAGACTTTGTTTTAAATCCGACTTTTTAAGCCTGAAAATATCATTTTTATCATGAAGGAGACTACACCAACGATGAAAAATTCAATTCGATCCGTCCCGCTGCTGCTCATTTTGTCCATCCTATTGCTCCTGTCAGCTTGCGCCCAGCGCAATGACGGTTCCGGCACCAATCCGTCGACGCCGAATCCGGCGGAGACGGATCGGACAGAGAGCGGAGCGAACAGCGGCGCTGCCGTCTATCCGATCACTACCGACAAAACGTTGAGCTACTGGCTGCAGTCGCCAACTACGCTGAAACCAAGCATCCAGGAGGTCCCCTTTTATCAGGCATGGCAGAAACGGACCGGTGTAAAGATTCAATTCTCCGAGGTATCGAGCTCGCAGGCGAAGGAATCGTTCAGCACACTGCTCTCTTCCGGCAACCTGCCTGACATTATCGAATATAACTGGCTGAATGCGCCGGGAGGTCCGGAGAAAGCACTGAACGACGGTTACATTTTGAGACTGAATGACTTGATAGACCAGTATGCTCCCAACCTGAAGAAGTATTTAAAGGATCACCCGGAACTCGACAAAATGGTAAAAACGGACAACGGCGATTATTACGCGTTTCCTTTTCTAAAGGAAGGAGGAATGACCCAGCAGTGGGCAGGGCCCGTGCTGCGCAAGGATTGGCTGGCGGAGTTGAAGCTGGACGTGCCCACAACAATCGATGAATGGCATACCGTGCTGACAGCCTTCAAGGAGAAAAAAGGATCGGCCGCACCGCTTTCCCTTGGCAGCCAGAATAATCCGCTGCAGGGCTTTCTCGACGGAGCATTCATCGGAGCCTTCGGCGTCATCCGCGATTTCTATGTCGACGACGCCGGCCAAGTGCAGTATGGTCCGCTTCAACCGGGATACAAGCAGTTCCTGACGACGATCAGCCAGTGGTACAAGGAAGGGCTGCTGGACCGAAACTTCACCCAGACGGACCGCAAGGCGCTTGATGCCAATATGACATCCTCGGGTTCCGGAACCACGGTATCTTCCGGGGCGAGCATCGACCGGTGGGAGAAAGCCCTTGCCGCACAGGACCCGAATGCCAAGTTCGTGTTCGCGCCCTATCCGGTTCTGAAGAATGGCGATACGCCGAAGTTCGGGCAGCTGGCATGGCCTTACGGGGCGGAAGCCAGTGCGGCAATTTCCGCCAAGAGCAACAACCCTGAACTCGCTGTACAGGTGCTTGATTATGCGTATGGGGAAGAGGGCTACCGCTTTTTCAACTATGGTTCGGAAGGCGAAGCCTATACATTGGAGAACGGCAAGCCGAAGCTGACGAATCTGATCACAAGCAACCCGGACAATCTGTCCTACGTAGAGGCGCTCGGTCTCTATACCCATACGGTCAACCCGGGTCCCTATGTAGAATCCCGGGAGTTGATCGACAACCTGGCCGTGACGAATGAGGATCATAACTATGATATCTGGAAGACCGACAACCTGAAGCACGTCCTCCCGCCAGTGACGATCGCCGCGGAGGATGCGAGCGAGTATGCGCGCATAATGAGCGATGTGAATACGCTGGTAGACGAGACCACGCTGAAGATTATTCTCGGAGTGAAACCGATCAGATCTTATGAAGATTTCGTGAAAGAGCTCGAGTCGCTTCAAATCAAACGGGCCATCGAAATCCAGCAAGCCGCGTATGACCGCTTCCAGCAAAGGTAGAGGGTCATCCATGGAACTAAGACTTGCATCAGACACCAATCAGAAGAAAGTTAAAGGGCGGATACGGCGGATCGGCATCGTCCCGGATTTCCAACGCAATAAGCTGCTGTACCTGATGGCGCTTCCCATTGTGGGTTACTACATCGTATTCTTCTATTGGCCGATGCTTGGAGCGGTCATTGCCTTTCAGAATTTCTCGCCGATGAAAGGCATATGGGGCAGTGAATGGGTCGGCCTGGACCATTTTTACGACTTCGTAAGTGGTCATTATTTCTGGCGGTTGCTGCGCAATACGCTGCTGCTGAGTACTTACTCTCTTTTGTTCGAGTTTACGGCACCGATCGTACTGGCCTTGCTCATCAATGAGGTGCGCAGCCGCCTTTTCAGGAATATTGTCCAGACTGTCTCGTACATGCCCTATTTTGTTTCATTGATCGTCGTCTGCGGCATTGTGAAGGATCTCACCAGAAGCGACGGGCTCGTAAATTTGGTGTACACGTTTATTAGCGGAACGGACGGACAGGATATGCTTCAGCAGCCGGGCCTCTTCCGGGGCGTCTATGTACTGTCGGAAATTTGGCAGCGGGCAGGGTGGGAATCGATTATATATATGGCGGCGCTGACCGCAATTGATCCGAAGCAATACGAGGCCGCCCGCATCGACGGCGCAAGCCGGCTGCGTCAGATGTGGAGCATCACGCTGCCCGGTCTTGCACCGACAATTATCATCATGCTCATTCTGCGGCTCGGGTACATGTTCGAGGTCGGCTACGAGAAAATCATCCTGCTATACAACCCCGTCACCTACGAGACAGCGGATGTAATCTCCACCTTCGTATATCGAAAAGGGCTGATCGACTTCGACTGGAGCTTCAGTTCCGCAGTCGGCCTCTTTAGTTCCGTGATTAATTTGGCCGTACTCCTGCTTGCAAATGCCTTGAGCCGCAGACTGACTCGAAATAGCTTATGGTAAGGTGAAACCTATGCGCTTATCCGATCGTTTGTTGAACGTCGTCGTCTATACGCTGCTGGCTGTACTTATCGCGGTCACGATATATCCAATTCTCTATGTGCTCTTCGCTTCACTCAGCGACGGGGACCGGCTGCTTGCCCACCGAGGGCTTCTCTGGAGGCCTCTAGGATTCGTCACATTTGCGTATGAGCGTGCTTTATCCAACCCGGCCGTCTGGACGGGTTACCGGAATACGATCCAGCTGGTTGCTGGTGGAGTTGTCCTTAATTTGACGATGACCATTTTGGGGGCTTACGTCCTGTCAAGGCGCAACGTGCTGTGGAATAAGGTGCTGATGATTTTCGTGGTCGTGACGATGTTCTTCAACGGAGGCATGATTCCGTTCTATCTGGTCGTCAAGCAGCTTGGCCTAATGAACACGTCCTGGGCGCTGCTTCTTCCGTTCGCAGTGAAGACGTTCTATCTCATCATTATGAGAACGGCCTTTCTATCGCTGCCTCCCAGCCTGGAGGAAGCCGCCCAGATTGACGGTGCAGGCCACTTTACGATGTTGACGAGGATTGTCGTGCCGCTCTCCATGCCTGTGATTGCCGTCATCCTGCTATATACGGCTGTCGACAAATGGAACATGTGGTTTTTCCCTTCGATGTTCATCCAGGATCGTACACTGTACCCGCTCCAGCTTGTGCTCCGCGAAATTCTCATTAACAATCAGACGGATACGATTTCCTCCGGCACCGGCGTGGGAGAAGCGCAGAAAATTGGCGAAACGATCAAATATGCAACGATTATCATCGCCACCATACCTGTGCTGTTCATCTATCCGTTCCTTCAACGCTATTTTGTCAAAGGTGCTCTTGTCGGTTCTATCAAAGGTTAAGGAATCCATACCACGCTCCTGCCCTAAAGGGCAGGGGTTATTTGTGGGGGGGATGGCTGGCAGATGTATGTCCAATAATTGTTAAGTTAATACTGGAACCTACTAAGCCTCACGAATAGGTGGTTTCCAAATGGATGATTTTATGAAAGTAAGTTTTTGGGAAATGACTTTAAGGTCAATCACTTCCTTTTTTGTACTATTGTTATTTGCACGGCTTCTTGGTAAAAAACAACTAAGTCAGCTTACTTTTTTTAATTATGTTACAGGGATTACGATCGGCTCTATCGCAGCGGATATTTCTGCCGAAAGTGAAACCCCTTTTTTTAATGGATTCATTAGTTTAGTCTGGTGGTTCATTTTAACAATTCTTATTGGTTACATAGGTTTGAAATCAAGCAAAGCCCGAATTCTGTTTGATGGACAACCTACTATTGTTGTGAAAGAAGGTAAAATACTTAAGAAAGCACTCCTAAGGGCTCGCCTTAATATTGATGATCTGACTATGATGCTGCGGGAAAAAAATGTCTTTAGTTTTCAAGAAATCCATTATGCAATTTTGGAACCAAACGGACAAATAAGTGTTCTAAAAAAAGAATATCAGCAAGCCGTTACCAAAGCAGACATGAATATACGAACCCCAGCATTTACTTATCTTCCATCAGAAATAATTTCGGACGGTAAAATCGTACAAAAGAATCTAAGGGAACTGAATTTAACCGAGTCATGGGTACACGATGAATTGAAGAAACAGGGAATCCAATCAGAGCGAGAAGTTTTTTATGCGGAAATTCAAAAGGATGGCTCTCTTTTTATTAACAAGTAAAAGTCACTGCTTATAGGATCACCGCCGTATTCCTTCCCGAATTAGGGGGGGATTTTTCTTTGTTTCCGGTCTTCAGCAGCGTCTTGAAAGCCGCATATTGGAGCTTTGGTACAGCATCTTTAGGATAGGGGATTCTCGATTCTCGACTATTTGGTAATGAAATATGCTTTTTTATGCATCATTTTAAGCGAAATTCCTTTGAATGACTTCAATATGCTTAATAAATGTTGTACAATGAATTACGCTCATAATCAAAATGAAATTAGTACCGCAAGAGGTGAAAACTTGATATGTACCAGGAAGAGCGCATTGACGCGATAATGAAGCATCTAAGCCAATATGAACGCATAGGTGTACAGGAAGTTTGCCAACAATTCAATATATCAAGAGATACCGCCAGGCGAGATTTATTAAAGATGGAAGAACAGGGGCTTCTTATTCGAACTCATGGAGGAGCGATATTACCGAAAAAGACTAAAGAAGTTTATGACTACAACGAACGTCTAATTCGTGAAGGCGACGAAAAACGTGAAATAGGTGCTTTTGCTGCCTCTCTTGTTAGAAGTGGAGAATTTATCATGATGGATGCTTCGACAACCGTTCAATTCGCTGCTGAAAACATAGCTGCACAAAATTTGGTTGCCGTCACAAATTCAATTGATATTGCAAATGTTCTTTCCAAGAAGCCTTCTATTCGAATTCATTTATTAGGAGGAGAACTCAACCCCCAACATCGTTTTGTCTATGGACAATCTACGATTGACAAGTTGGCTGACTACCAGGTAGACAAGTTGTTTCTTGGAGCTTGCGGAATTTCGTCCAGAGGCGTGTCATATCCTCACGAGGAAGATGGTCGTGTAAAACGGGAAATGATAAAACGGGCTAATCAAGTGATTGTATTGGCAGATCATACCAAATTTCATGTGCAAATGTTTTATCGGATAGCTGAACTCGAAGCCATTGATTTGCTGATAACAGATCAGCGTCCGGATCAGGCAATGATAGACATCCTTCATGAACATAAAGTCGAACTATTAATTGTATCGGAGGAAGAGAGATGATAAAACTCATCGTTAGTGATCTTGATGGTACTCTGCTGGATCGCAATCGACAGATAAGTGAAACTGACAGAATTGCAGTAAAGACTGCACAACAGAGTGGCTACGAAATCTGTTTCGCATCCGGAAGAATGTTTACAGAGCTTCAAATGGTCATGAATACTTGTGAGGGGCGCTTTCATGCAGTTTCTCAAAATGGCTCCACTGTTCATACAAAAGACTTCGTCTCTTTAAGTTCATCCTTTTTCAATTCTGAGTTGGCTGTACAGTTGTTGAAATTGTCTCGCACCTTTCAGACTGAACATTTCATCTACTCCGTTGATGACTGTTTCTATCTGGAGGAGCGAACCGAGCGAATCTTACCGCTCGAGTCGCGCATTATGAGTTCCGGTACAGAAAGAAAGGACTTGGAAGACGCACTCCAGCTGAACGAAATAATAGCCTGCCGATTTTCTTATTTTGGTGAATTAGAACAGCTCCGTCTCATGCAAACGGAACTCACACGGTTGTTCCAAAATGAAATTGCTATTTATATCTCCGATCGAGATTGTTTGGAGGTCATGCCTGCCCGTGTTTCAAAAGCAGCAGGATTAGCGGTATTAGTTAAACATTTAGGACTCCAGCCATATGAAGTTGCTTGCATCGGGGATTCTTTCAACGATCTCCCTATGTTTTCATTTACTCCGCACAGTTTTGCAATGATAACTGCCCCTGATGAAGTGAAAAAAGAAGCTCGTCATGTTGTATCCTCAGTTGCTGAAGCTATCCAAAAAATACATATATTAAACAATGTTTTGGGGTGAGTCAGCGGCTAATCCTTCCAATTGACAGAGGTTATAGCCGCTCAGGTGCCGGAAGCCCCAACACTTCCAGCGAATCTCCAAGCGTCTCCTTGAATTTGGCCGTTAGCCATAGCCGGAAAGCGACCGCCTCCTCCGGCCCCGTGAGAATGGGACAGGAAGCATAGAACTGATGAAACAGCGAGGACAGAGTATGGCTGTATTGGCAGATGGTATTCGGCGTCAATTCCTTGCTTGCCGTATGCAGGGTGTCCGGCCATGCGCCAAGCTGTCTCAGCAGCGCCAGTTCCGCCGGATCCAACTTCGCCGGGAAAGAAGGAGGCGGGAGAGGGACGGCTCTGCCGTTCACGCACTCGCCATGCCCAGTCCGGCTGCCGGTTTGGCTATTACTGCCCTCGATCTGGCTTGAGCCTTCGGTGGAATCCGCGCTCCGGCTGGCAACGTCTGGCGCGAGCAACCCGAGGCTCTCCGCTTTGCGGATCACTCTAGCTGCCCGCGCGTGGGCGTACATCAGATACACGCCCGTATTGCCGGTGTGCTCCATCGCCTGGCGCAAATCAAAAATGACCTCGGTTCCCAGATTGAACCGGAGCAGATAATAACGGATGGCGGCTGTAGCAATCATCCGCGCCGGCAGACCGTCGCGGCCGTTTCGGGTATCCTCGAGATGCCGCTCCATCCGGGAGATCAGATCGCTGACCTTGATGCCGATCCCCTGGCGGCCCGACATGGCGTACGAAGCTCTGCCGTCCGACGTATCGATGCCAAGCTCCGCCGCAGAAGCGGGGCTCAGCGAGACGACGCCGTAACCGGCATGATGCAGCCGGTCCGCCTGCTCGCCGTAACCCAGCGCCCGGAGCGCTTCCTTGACCATCGTCTGCGGATATTCCTGCCGGGAATCGATCACATTGATGACGGTATGGGCTTGACCGAGGGGTTTGGCCGCTCCATGCGCAGCTGTCGTGTACAGCTCACCGTCAAACGCTTCATAGGTGAAATCCTTGTCCAGCAGGCCGAATTTCCATAAATGATAGGCGATATCCTTGGCGGTGTAAGTCAAAATGCCGCTGGAACGTACCAGCACTTTATCCTGCGTGTATTCACCGTCCTGCCGGGCATCCCCGGTGTCCTGGTCTTCGGCTCCGCCAACATCTTCCGCCTGTTTCAGCACCCAGCAGCCAGCGAGCTTGCCGGTCGTCTCCAGAACGAATAGGGGAGTCTGCCGCAGACGCTCAAACGCCGCATCCCAGAAGCCCTCCTTGACAATGCTGCTCTCCCACACCAGGAGATCGTACAGGATACCGAAGTCTGCCATCTCCTTTATATGGTCGCGGACGATCCTTTCGGCGGCAATCTTGCCGATCCAGGCGGTATTGCCGGTGCCTTGCTCCAGTTCATGCAGCGTCTCCGTACGCTTGGCGTTCAGCAGAGAGTCCGGGCCATATGCCCGGTTGACTGCAGAATACAGATCCCAGCAGTAATCGCCGAAACGCCCGTAATCACCCTCCAAAGGTATGTTCAGCAGTCCCACTACCGTATCCGCCAGCTGATTTCCGAGATCGTCGATGTAGTTATGAACCTCTACCGTATGACCGGTTCTTCTGAGCAGACGCGCGAGAGTGTCTCCGATGCAGGCGTTCCGCAGATGGCCAATATGAGCAGCTTTGTTCGGGTTGATAGAAGTGTGCTCGATCACAACCTTGCCTTGGCTGCCCGCAGGGGTCGCTTCGTTCATCCCGGCCCAGACGCTCCAGTCGATCCGAACGTTAAGGAAGCCGGGAGCGGCGGTCTCTACCTGCCGGATTAGTCCCCCTTCTGCAGCCGAAGCCATCAACACATCCCGAAGCTTGTTCGCGATGTGAAGCGGCGGCATACGCAGCGTCTTGGCGAGCTTCATGGCGATATTGCTGGAATAATCCCCGTGATCAAGGCTGGCGGGCTGCTCAATATTCACCTCCGGCAGTGCGGAAACCTCCAGTCCCATCTCCCGTACGGCGATCAATACGCTTTGTTCAATCTCTTGACCAATGATCCGGCTCAGCATGTTCGAAAGTCCCCCTTTGTCTGAATAAAAAAAGCCCCCGTCTCCAAATAAAGAGACGAGGACTTGTGTTCTCGCGGTACCACTCTGCTTGCCGGACATGCTGATAGAACGCAATCCGGCCACCTTAAGGCATAACGGGCCTGCTCCCGGGGCTTCCTACTGGACCTTTCGGAAGTCCGTCTCCCGGGTGCGCTTTGTAAAGGGAAGGCCGCCGGCTTTCACCCTTCCGGCTCGCTGCAGGCTCAGTGCCCCTTTACTACTCTCCCGATCATCGACTGTACGAAATTTGGTCTAATTATACCTGTTTCCTGCCGAAAATCAATACTGTCCCAAGGGATCGCGTTTCATGATGCATTCCCTTCATGACGAGTTGATGTTATTGAGGGGAGAGGCCGTGCATGATCAGGCGGATCAGTATCTCGACTTCTTCCTCGTCATTCCAGTCTTTATCGGGTTGAAACAGCAGCCGGGTCATGATGAAGCCAAGGGCGGCCGAGGCCGAGAAACGGATGGCGGCGGATGTCGGCACATCGGCAATCTGCCCCTTTTCTCTAAAGCGCTCAAGTTGAAGAGACACTTTTTCCACAATTGTATTCATGACATTGTCGACGAACTGCTCACGAAGATTCGGATGAAACGGTATCTCCTGAACGAGAATTTTCAGCAGCTTGAAATTGTTCCGGGCGAAGTCGAGGCGGTTCACGATAAAAGCCCGGAGGAAGTCTTCGTACGTCTCGTAAGGCGAATTCAGCACACTCCCGAAGTTCCGGATGATGAACGGTGCGAGCAGCTTGCCCATCGTCGGCCCGATGATGGAGATCAGGAGATCCTTCTTCGTTTTGTAATAGCGAAAAACGGTGCCCTCCGCAACGCCCGCCTTCTGGGCAATCTCGCTGGTTGCGGCGCCGGCGTACCCTTTCTCCGCGAACACTTCGACCGCCGCTTTCAGAATGGCGATCTGCTTGGGCGTCATATGCTCCTCGCCGCCGATGGCCAGCAGCTCCTGGGCCCATTGATCGTCGCTTCGGTCCGTATTTTCTTCCGCCATGATGACAACCCTCCACTAGCACTGTTATCCGACCATTTTAACATAAAGCACACGCTGTTACATTCGGCGGTGCTTGCGAAGAGCCAGCACATTCAGCGCCATGAACAATACCGAGAAACCGGCCAGCACCAAGACGTCCACCGAGATGGCGTCCCAGCCCTTGCCGCGGATCATAATATTCATCATCGCCTCGGACCCGTAATAAAGCGGGGTCAGATATCCGATCTTCTGCAGCCAATCCGGCAGAGTATCCATCGGGAACAGGCCGGAGAGAAAGATCTGCGGTACGATGACTAGCGGGATGAACTGGATCATTTGCAGCTCGCTGCTGGCGAAAGCCGACAACAGCGTTCCGAGCGTCAGCGCCGTCATGGACAGCAGCAGTGTAATCAGCAGCACGTAGCCGAAGCTGCCCGCCATCAGGATGCCGAGCACCTGGATGGAGAACCAGGAGATGAGCAATGCTTGAACAATGGTGAATAAGCCAAAGCCGCACACGTAGCCGATGACGACCTCCCAGCGCTTTAGCGGAGTGGCGAGCAGCCGTTCCAGCGTGCCGGTCGTCCGCTCCCGCAAGAGGGAGACCCCGGCGATCAGGAAGACGAAGAAAAATATGAACACGCCGATCATGATCGGCCCGAACCGGTCGATCGTCTTCATGTCCGCGGAGCCATACAGGTAGCTGATCTCCGGCTTCAGCGAGGCGGCTGTCTGCTGCTTCGAAGGGGCGCCGGATGCCTGAAGATCGCCCGAAGTCTGCTCCAGCGCCAGCATAACGGCGCGGTTCGCCGTCGGATTGCTGCCCTCCAGCACGACTTGCGCTTTGCCCTGCTCCATGCTGATCAAGGCGTCGATCTTGCCGTCTTTCAATGCCTGCATGCCAATGTCGGCCGTATCGTAAGCCGTCGTCTTGGCGTCATGCTTCTCCAGGCTGCCGGACAGCGAGGCCGCCTGGCCCGTAAGCCCGATGGCTGGCTTATAGGCGTCTCCGCCGAAGACGAGGCTCATGAGGCTTAAGACAATGAGCGGAGCGATGAACATGAGAGCCATCGTCCGCTTGTCGTGAATGAACTGCCGGAGAATGCGAAGCGTCAGCGCGCGGACTCTCATGGACGGACACCTCCATAATACAAAAACGTTTCCTCAATAGTAGAAGAGCCGGTGCTGGCTAGGAGATTGGCCGGCGTGTCCTCGGCGAGCAGGCGGCCTTCCCGGATCATACCGAGCCGGTCGCATTTTTCAGCCTCGTCCATGACATGGGTCGTGAGCACGATCGTTGTTCCGCGGGCATTCAAGTTTTTGAGTTCCTTCCATATAGACATGCGCAGCACCGGATCGATGCCGACCGTCGGCTCATCGAGAATGAGAAGCGGCGGCTCGTGCAGCAGGGCGATGGCGAGTGACAAGCGGCGTTTCATGCCGCCGGAGTATTGATCCACTCTTTTTCGAAGATGATCCTGCAAATTGACGATCTCCATGACTTCTTGTATGCGCCGGTTGCGTTCTGCCTTCTTCAATCCGTACAGAGACGCGAAGAACTCCAGATTCTCCTTGGCGCTCAGCTCGCTGTACAGAGCATCGGACTGGGCCATGTAGCCGATTTGCGACAGCAGCGACAGCTTCGGAACCTTCACGCCCAGCACTGTGATGTCGCCTTGATCCGCTTCGTCGATGCCGGTCAGCAGCTTGACAAGTGTCGTCTTGCCGGAGCCGGATGGTCCCAGCAGCCCATAGGTTTCCGCCTGGCGGACTTCAAGGCTGATATCGTCCAGTACGATTTTGCCGCCGAATGCTTTGCGGATATGCGAGACTTGAATAACGGGTTTTGTCTCCATCATTAAGGGAAAACCTCCATAAATGCATAATGAGTGAGTACTCACTCATTATCTTAATCGCTTGATCGCCATTTGTAAAATCTTTTTTTGGTTTTTAATATTTCCAAAACATTCCTCTGCAACAGATTTGACAGACAAGCCTGAAAATAGCATTAGCAAGTGCATCGGGGCACAAGCCCGGCGTACAAGTTACCTCATCGAAAAGGGTGGATCCATTTGAAGAAAAGTCAATGGTTAAGCGTGCTCATGACCTCCGTGCTTCTAACAACGGCAGTGAGCGCCAGTGTTCAGGCAGCATCAGCGGGGAGCAAGGCTCCGGTTCAGAATACAGCCGCTAAAACTGCCAAAGTGAAGGAAGGGCAGGCCTCTTGGACGATCAACGGAGCGCAAGCGACGCTGAAGACGATCGAAATCGGCGGGTACAAGCTCTACGCGCTTGGGCAGCTCACAACGGCACTCGGTGCAAGCCTGACCTCCGGTACGGGAAGCGTCGTGATTACGGACGCGGCAGGATTACATACGATTACTCTGAAAGCCGGCTCCAAGAGCTATACAGTTGACGGTACAGCCCGCAGCTTCACAACCGCTCCGACCGTGAGCGGCGGCAAGCTGTATGTTGAGCTTAGCGCAATCGTGTACGGCCTTGGCGGCGAACTGTACGGAAGCCCGCTGGAAATTCTGAGCGCAGCTCGTCCGCAGGGCGAGTTCAGCACACCGCAATGGGCGGCTGACGGTACGATTCTCGCGACTCTGGAAGGCGATACGGAGCAGATTTACAAGCTGTCCGCTACGCCGGGAACCTATCGCGTTCTGGAAAGCGACGGACAAGCTTCCGGATTTGCCGTTTCGGCAGACCGCAGCCAGGGCGCTTTTACGGATGAGACGGGCCAGCTGTATGTGATTAATCTGTCGAACGGACAGATCAAGGCGCTTGGTACGGATACGAGCGTGAAGACGGACCTCGCTTGGGCAGCCGACGGCAAAACGCTCTATTTTATCCAGGGAGACAAGCAGGAGAAGCTCGCCAAGGTATCGGTTGATACCGGTGAAATCACGACAGTTCTTGCTGACAAGGTAGAGAATAAATCCGAGCTTGGCATTTCTCCGGACGGAACGAAGGCGGTCTACATCGTCAACATTACCGGAACGGCGAAGAACGATGCGGACAGCACGGAAGATTCGCTGACGGTCGATTACAGCAAGGCGGGCGAGCAGCTGTACACGCTTGATCTGACTGCCAAGGACGCTGCGCCGGCTGCAATCACTACTTCCGATGACAACAAGCTGTATCCGGAGATCGCGAACGACGGAACGGTCACTTACCTCAGCGCCGATCCGAACGGTAACGCACTCAATACGCTCAAGTCAGTGAAGACCGACAAGACAGCAGCCAACATCCAGCTTGATATTGAACCGAACTGGATTGAACAAGCCGGCAGCAGTCTGGTTGTATCCGGAACGGCAGCGGATGGAAGCAGCCGCATCTATTCGATAGCTGCGACGGGAGCCAAGACGGAGTTGTTCCGCACGACGGAATCGGTATCCGAGGTTGCGGTATCCGCAGACGGCAGCAAGCTGGCTGTAACCATTAATGGCAAACTGTGGGAAATCGTGAACGGTAAAGCTGTTCAGTTAACGAAATAATAATAGATTCGGCTTATAAGCCAGGAGGAGAAACATCATGAAATTTTTCAAAAAAGTTACGTTTACCGCGCTGGCGGCTGTCTTCGCCGTTACAGCATCCCTGACAGGAGCGGCTTCCGCAGCCGATTCCCTTTCGGGCAAAATCACGATTAACGGTTCGACAGCCCTGCTGCCGCTGACGCTTCAGGCAGCCAAAGAGTTCCAGAAGCTGCATCCGAAGGTTAAAATCGCCGCTTCCGGCAAAGGCTCCGTAACCGGACCGCAGGCGGTCAAGAAAGGCATCGCCGACATCGGCGCCTGCGACTGGGACGCCAGCATTGACGTTCCGGGCTTCAAAGCCTTCGACGGCCAGGTAGCGAACAAGGTGGCAGTCATTCCTTTCGCGACGATCGTGAACAAGAATGTCGGTGTTGACAATCTGACCACCGATCAGCTGAAAGGCATTTACTCCGGCAAGATCACGAACTGGAAGCAGGTCGGCGGCTCTGACGCAGACATCGTCGTCATCACCCGCGCATTCGGTTCCGGCACCCGCGTTAATTATCAGTCCAAGGCGCTGGCTGGCGGCGACATCGTGAAGAAAGACAAGAACTACAAGGAAGTCGGATCGAGCGGCGACATGAAGACGGCTGTAGGCTCCACGCCGAACTCGATCGGTTATATCGACCTTGTATATGTAACCGGCGGTGACATCAAAGCCGTGAAGTTCAACGGCGTAGCCGCAACGAGCGACAACGTTATCAACGGTTCCTATAAGATCTGGGCTTACGGCTACTACATGACCAAGGGACAACCGACCGGCGCCACTAAAGCGTTCATCGACTATGTGCAGAGCAAGAAATTCCAGCAGGGATCGCTGAAGAAGCTGAAATTCATTCCGATCTCCGCTATGAAGTAAGTTCAGGACGCATTCGATACAGCGTACCAAATGGCCAGCCTCCGGGTAATCGGGGCTGGCCTTTCCCAGAATAGAGAAGAATGAATTTCGGCAAGGAGGCAAGGCATGGTTCAACAGACCATTGACCCCAATATCGAACCCAAACCGGCGGCGAACGGTATCCGCCCCGTGAATATATCCGCAAGGCGGCATTTGCGCCACCGCCTCTCGGATTACACTGCACGTTATTATTTTTTATTCAGCATCCTGGCGCTCTGTTTCGTACTCGTCCTCGTGACGGTGTTTATCGGTAAAACGGCCCTGCTCCTGTTCGGGCATATCTCGCCGGCTCAGTTCTTCTTCTCATTCGACTGGACGCCGGAGGACGAGAAATTCGGTGCGGCTTCCTTCATTATCAACACGCTGTCACTGACCGTGCTGACGATGCTGATCTCCGTCCCCATATCGGTCGGCATGGCGGTTCTGACAGCTGAGATCGCACCGCTCTGGCTCAAGCGCTTCATCCGTCCGGTTCTCGATCTTCTGGTCGGCATTCCTTCGATTGTATACGGCTATCTGGGACTGACCGTCCTGCTTCCGTTTCTTCGGAATCTAAGCGGCGAGGGGCTGGGAGACGGTCTACTGGCGGCGGCACTTGTGCTGGCGCTGATGGTTCTGCCGACCATTTCCCGGATCAGCGATGACGCCATTACCGCAGTTCCGGCCAAATACCGCGATGCCGCGTATGCGCTCGGCTCCACCCGGTTTCAGGTCATTATGCGCGTTGTGCTGCCTGCTGCCGGAAGAGGCATTCTGTCGGCGGTTATCCTGGGCATGACCCGGGCAATCGGCGAGACCATGGCGGTCGTTATGGTGATCGGCAACACGCCGCAGCTGGCCAAGACATTGTTCACTCCGTCTTCGGTTCTGACGAGCAATATCGTCATGCAGATCTCCAATGTAGAGTTCGACTCCACCTGGAACTACGCCCTGCATATGATGGCCTTCCTGCTGCTGCTTATTTCGTTCGTCCTGATTCTCGTTATCCGGTTCCTGGGACGAAAAAGGAGGGAGAGCTAGATGGGCGGTTTTGCAAGATCGAAAAAGACGGCCCGGGCGCTTCGGCGGGACAAGGCGGCCACAATCGGCTTCTATACGCTGGGCGCTCTTGTCATGCTGCTGATATTCTGGCTCCTGTTCACGATTCTGGGCAAGGGTCTGCCGGGGCTTAACATTCCATTCCTTCTCAAACAGCCTGAGGAGATTGACCCAGGCGGCGGTATCGGGCCGGTACTGTTCAATTCTTTCTATATTCTCTTCATCTCGCTGGTCATTTCCATTCCGATCGGTGTAGGGGCGGGGATTTATATGGCGGAGTATGCACCGGACAATGCCTTCACCGCAGGCCTGCGGATTTGCGTCGAAGCGCTGTCCTCGGTTCCTTCTATCGTATTCGGCCTGCTCGGTCTGGCCATCTTCGCCGAGTATTTCGGCGTTGGTCTGACCATCCTGGGCGGTGGCGTCAGCCTGGCGCTGCTCAACCTTCCGATGCTGGCCCGGGTGACGGAGGAAGCGGTCCGAGCCGTTCCGGACGAGCTTCGCGAGGCGGGCTACGCGCTCGGTCTGACGAAATTTTATGTGATCCGTAAAATCGTTCTGCCAGTAGCGCTCCCGTCGATCATCACAGGCATTTGCCTGGTTGCCGGGCGCGCGTTCGGGGAATCGGCCGTTATTATTTTGACAGCCGGTCTCAGCACCTCCGGCGAAATGTGGGACTTTAACCTTCTCTCGCCCGGCGAGACGCTGTCTGTGCATCTGTGGTATGTGCAGTCCGAAGCAATCGTGGAGGATGCGCGTCAGATCGCGGACAAATCCGCCGCGGTGCTGGTTATCGTCGTGCTGCTGATCAATCTGGCGTTCCGCGCTCCGATCTGGTGGAGCAACCGCGGAACAGG
>RCUS01000562.1_pt1 | contig 23852 bp, 24 predicted proteins | sample 2166221 | NCBI WGS metagenome assembly RCUS01 (sample SAMN09932758, study PRJNA488358) | compost metagenome | isolation source: compost soil in cyclohexanecarboxylic | place: Germany: Experimental Botanical Garden | reverse complement strand
CATCAAACCCGTATTCAAGGACGTGCTGCAAGACAAAAGGCAGCCATTCCAACTGTGTCGCTAGTTGGTTATACCAATGCGGGCAAATCAACTCTATTTAATATTTTAGCGAAAAGTGATGTCTACGCAGCCGACCAACTATTTGCAACACTCGATCCGACATTACGCCGTTTGGAATGGGATGGTATTGGTACTGTTGTGTTAGCAGATACGGTAGGTTTTGTACGAAACTTACAACATGATTTAGTTGAATCATTCAAAGCAACACTTGAAGAAACACTTGAAGCCACCCTATTACTGCATGTGATAGATAGTAATAGCCATGACATGCTTGATCAAATTGAAGCAGTTGAAGGCGTATTAAAAGAGATTGGTGCAGATGCTCCAGTACTTCGGGTATACAACAAAATTGACCTGAGTGGTGAAGAAGCCAAAATCATTTATGCCGAGCCACATGTACCAGATCGAGTTTATGTTTCGGCTCATGCTGGCCTTGGGCTAGACTTACTTCAACAAGCAGTACAAGAATGTTTAATGGGTCAAATTCAACATTTTTCACTGATTCTTAAACCTGCTTATGGCAAATTGCGCACCCAACTTTATGCTTTAAATGTGATTCAGTCTGAACACTATGATGATGCGGGCTTATTGCATATTGATGTACGCATTGCCCCACATAAGCTAGAAAAGCTTATTCGCCAAGCAAAACTGCCCTTAGAAGAAATCTTAGGAGAACGTGCTAGTCAATTTAGCCGTCCCTTGGAGGAGTTTGAAATCAAGGGGCAGATCAGTTAAAACTTGATAAGTAAACTTTTAGAGATAAAAAATATGGATAAGATCAAAAGTATAGACTGGACAGCATGGGTAGCAACTTTACTGCTCATTATTGGTTTTCGTGAAGGCTCTGTCATCGTCATGCGTGCTTTTGGTCATCCAGAATTGGGGAATCTCGTTGGCTTAATCAGCTTACTCACTATTTTGATTATCTGGAGAAAATTCAAAAAAATCCCTCTCCGGATAGTTGATACAAATAATAAAATTATGAAAGAAAGTGGATTTGCTTTTTTACCCGTTTGTGCAGGCTCCTTAATTATGTTGGTGCATATGGGTAAAGAAATTCCACTATTCCTTTTTGTTTTAGTAGTCAGCACCCTTATACCTTTGTGGGTCTATGCAAAAATGGCAAAACGTTGGTTATAAGGAGAATAAAATGTTTACGATTTTCTATGGTTTTTTAATCACCTTAATTGGTTATCTCTGTGCAAAACCTTTAAACCGACGGTTTCCGCAAGTTCCGCTTTTAGTTTTCGGCATGTTCATTGTCATTGCCTTACTTTCAGTTTTACAAGTCCCTTATGAACAATATCGTCTTTATGTGAATGAGTTATTTAGCCATTTATTGGGGTATGTGACTGTAGCCTTAGCAATTCCTTTAGCTGCAATGCGTTACGATGACCTTCCAATTAAATCAGTCATTGGGATTTTATGTTTTGCAAGTATAAGTGCCGTTGCCCTACCTATGAGCCTCGCTTATTTGTTACATATGTCGGAACCTACTATTCTTGCATTTGCAACCCGTGCAGTAACTACCCCAATTGCCCTAAATATCGCAACGTTATTGCATGCTCCTGAAACGCTGGTGACCCTTATTGTTATTTTATCTGGGGTTATTGGAGCGGCTTTTTCACCATTTTTACTCAAGCATATTCATGATGAAAGAGCATCAGGCTTAGCCTTAGGTTTAGCTGCGCATGCCATAGGAACAGCTCAAGCTTGGCAGCGCGGACCAGTTGCAGGTCGCTATGCTGCATTTGGTATGGCTTTGAATGGCGTATTTACTGCAATTTGGCTACCTACATTAATGCTGTCACTCGGAACACCATAATTAAGAAGCCTATTAAATAAACATTGAACGGTATATAAATTCGCAATAAGATGACCTTTCAATGTTAAAAGGATTTTTAATGATGGGGAAAATTTTTATTGGAGCTTTGCTCTTATTGGGGATCAATACTGCTACATTTGCAGCAGACATTACAGGTCTTTGGCAAACAATTGATGATAAGACTGGTGCGCCCAAAGCACAGGTAGAAATACGAAAAGAAGCAAATGGGACATATGCTGGAAAGATCGTTAAAGTTACACCACGCCCAGGTTATACGCCTAAAGAGATTTGTGAGAACTGCCCTGCACCCTATACCAATAAACCAATTTTAGGTTCGGATATTGCAACTGGCTTAAAAAAGACAGATGAGCTTAATTATACAGGCGGTAAGATTTTAGATCCGAATACGGGCAAAGTTTATGGGCTTAAAGCAAAACTTAGTGCAACTGGTAAACGTCTCCATATGCGTGGATATCTTGGGGTTTCAGCATTAGGCCGTAATCAAATTTGGTTACGCGTAGAATAAAAGTTAAAAATAAAAAAAGCCGCTTATGTGGCTTTTTTTATTTTCACTCGGGTACAACCCTCGTCTTGCGCTCATGAAAAGCATTGCTTTTCCTATATTCGCTCAGGATTATCGACAGCAAAGATTTCTTTATCTTCAAGGCGATAAGCCATTAATTGTCGCCCCCAAACACAGCCGCCATCAATATTCTGGATTTGCTCATTGATGCTTCTACCTTCTAGCGCAGCCCAATGACCAAAAATAATCTGATGAGTCTGAGCAGCTTTACTTGGAAATTCGAACCAAGGTAAATAGCCTTCTGGCATTGGCGCATCCAGAGCATCTTTAAAACTGAACTCTAAAGCTCCTTCTGCATTGGTTAAACGCATGCGTGTCAGATAATTGGTAATACAACGTAAACGTGCTGAACCAGTTAGATCGTCTTCCCACAAATCGGGTTTTGAACCATACATTTCTGCTAAAAAAGCATCCAATACAGATAAATCTTGATGTGAGAGTACTGCTTCAACCTCTTTTGCTAGCGTTGCAGTTTTTTGTGCATCCCAAATGCAAGGTATGCCCGCATGAGTAAGAATTGTGTGCTCGTTTGGGAATAAGCATAAAGGTTGTTTACGCAACCAGTCGATTAATTCATCGCCATCAATTGCATCAATAACATCCTGTGTGCGATCTTTTTCTTTAATCTCTTTTAAACCACGTGCACCCGCAATTAAAGTCAGGTCATGATTTCCGAGTACAGTCGCAGCAGCACCGCGATCAGCAAGTTTTTTAACAAAACGTAAGGCACCTACTGAGTTTTCGCCACGAGCAACCAAATCACCCGCAAACCACAAAAAATCTTGGTCTGGATCAAAACGTATTTCTTTAAGTAAGGCTTTCAGAGCTTCAAAACACCCTTGTACATCGCCAATCACATAATTAAAACGTTTAGTCATTTATGCCACCATTTGATCGGCTAAAGCAACAAATTGAGACAGTGTTAAAGTTTCCGGACGAGCCATCGGATCAACGCCTGCTTTTTCAAAACCATCTTCAGCGATCATACCTTTAAGACTATTTCTTAGGGTTTTACGACGTTGGGTAAATACATGACCAACCAAGCGAGCTAAAGCTTTCTCATCTTTTGCAATAATTGGCTTTTGTTCATAGGGAACAAGGCGGAAAACAGCACTCGTTACTTTAGGTGGTGGGTTAAATGCGCCAGCTGGCACTTCAAATAAAAACGTTGGTTGGCAATAATACTGAATCATTACCGACAAGCGACCATATTCTTTTGTGTTTGGTTCAGCAGTAATACGGTCAACCACCTCTTTTTGGAGCATAAAGTGCATGTCTTTAACTTTACTGCCAAATTCCAAGAGATGAAAAAGTAATGGGGTTGAAATGTTATAAGGTAAATTACCAACCACACGTAATGGTCGACCATCTTTTACCAGTTCGCTAAAATCATATTTTAATGCATCAGCTTCTATAATCGTTAAACGTTCTGGATGTGGAACGCGTTCTGGTAAGCCTGCCGCTAAATCACGATCTAGCTCAACAACTGTTAAGGCATCACATTCTCCAATTAAAGGAGAAGTTAAAGCAGCCAAACCTGGTCCAATTTCAACAACATTTTCACCCGCACGCGGATTCACCGAGCGCACGATTTTGGCAATGACTCGCTGATCATGTAAGAAGTTTTGACCAAAACGTTTACGAGCTTTATGCCCTTCATCTTTCGGGTTTAGGGCATTAATTTGATACATAGAACATTTCCAACATGAAAAATTTAGCTCGCTGCCAAAGATAAAGCTAAATCGACAGCGACATTTAAACTTGAGCTTTTTGCCAAACCAGTCCCGGCCAAAGACAATGCCGTGCCATGATCGACCGAAGTTCGGATGAATGGCAAACCCAATGTAATATTGATGGCCTCACCAAACCCTTGTGATTTTAACACAGGTAAACCTTGATCATGGTACATGGCAAGTACAGCGTCAGCATTTTTAAGATGTTCAGGGGTAAATAAGGTATCCGCAGGCAAGCTTAGACTCATTTTAATCCCTTGTGCCCGATAACTTTCGAGTACTGGATTAATCGTTTCTATTTCTTCACGTCCTAAATACCCATCTTCACCCGCGTGAGGATTTAATCCGCAAACAAGTACGCGCGGATCCATAATCTTAAATTTAGTTTTTAAATCATGTAATAAAATATCAATGACCTGATGCAAACGATCTTTGGTAATTGCATCTGCAACATCTCTTAAGGGCAAATGTGTAGTAGCCAAAGCAACACGTAAGGTCTTGGTTGCAAGCATCATGACGACACGCTCTACACCTGCAAACTCTTGGTAGTATTCAGTGTGTCCACTAAACAAAATACCTGCATCGTTAATGACCGACTTTTGCACAGGAGCAGTGGCAACCCCAACACTTTTACCAGACATTGCATAATCAGCTGAACGGCGTAATTGTTCTAATACATAAGCTGCATTAGCTGAGTTTAATTGCCCATCAACAACCGCCATTTCTAAAGGTACATGCTCTATATAAAGTTCACCTGAAGACGATGATTCAGCTTGTCCCGTATATTCTATAAATTGAATATCTATCCCGAGTTTCTGAGCACGTTGTTCTAATAAATTTCGGTCACCCAAAATAATAAGTGGGCGTTCATCAACTCGCTTAGCCAAGCTCAAGCAAATATCTGGACCAATACCAGCCGGCTCACCGGAAGTGACATATAAAGGCAGCACAATCACCCCAGACACATAACGAAAATTTGTTTGATTTTAACATATCCCGCATTCATCAGTTTATGGATTAAATTATATGGCTTAAACTGGATTTTTCTTGTGACTTTGAACAAACTCGTTTAGAATGCTCGCTCCTTTTGTTTGGACAGATTCCATAGTCCAAACCAACTATAATAGGTAGTGGTTTAATGAAAACTCTCAGCGCTAAGCCAGCTGAAGTTCAACATGACTGGTATGTTGTTGATGCTTCTGGCAAAACTTTAGGTCGCCTTGCGACTGAAATCGCTCGTCGTTTACGCGGTAAGCACAAAACTTCTTATACTCCTCACGTTGACACTGGCGATTACATCGTTGTGATTAATGCTGAACAAGTTCAAGTGACTGGTAAAAAAGCACTTGATAAGAAATATTATCGCCATACTGGTTTCCCTGGTGGTATCCGTGAGACTAACTTCGAGAAGTTAATTGCTCACAAGCCTGAAGCTGTTCTTGAAAAAGCAGTTAAAGGCATGTTACCAAAAGGTCCTCTTGGTTATGCAATGATCAAAAAAATGAAAGTGTACGCTGGTACTGAGCATCCGCATGCTGCTCAACAGCCACAAGTTTTGGACATCTAAGGGATACAGCACATGGCTACTAATTATGGTACAGGTCGCCGTAAGACCGCAACTGCACGTGTTTTCTTGTCAGCTGGTACAGGCAAACTCGTTATTAACAACCGTACTTTAGAGCAATATTTCGGTCGTGAAACTGCTCGTATGGTTGTTCGTCAACCTTTAGAACTTTTAGAAGTTACTGAAAAGTTTGACCTTTACATCACTGTTAAAGGTGGTGGTATTGGTGGTCAAGCTGGCGCGATCCGTCACGGTATTACTCGTGCGCTTATCGCTGCTGACGAAACTTTAAAACCTGTTCTTCGTCAAGCTGGTTTCGTTACTCGTGATGCTCGTGAAGTTGAACGTAAGAAACTTGGTTTACGTAAAGCTCGTAAACGTCCTCAATTCTCTAAACGTTAATTCGTTTATCGAGTTGGACAAAAAGCCTTGGATTTTTCCAAGGCTTTTTTATTATGAAAATAGAACAATAAAATGCAAACTTATAAATATAAACAAACTATCTCGTTAGAACCGTGATTTCCTAGAGCATTTTTAGTATCCTAATCGATTCACTCAACCACGTCGTCTTGTGATATGTCGGTCGAAAACACCTCTATTCAGGGGATTACCCTTTACAGTCATGCTGATGATTTCCGTTCTCATTGGATTCGTTTCTTATTAGCAGAAAAGCAAATCAAATATCAATTGATCGTAACTGACCATGAAGACGAAGATTTAGCAAGCTTAAATCCATATAACCAATTGCCGATGTTGGTCGAGCAAAATCTTAAATTATTTTCAGCGCCTATTATTGCTGAATATTTAGATGATCGTTATCGCCAAGGTAAGCTTTACGCAGATGCGCCAATGATGCGTGCAGAGCAGCGTCAATATATATGGAGACTTGAAAACGACTGGTTCAAATTAGCAGATCAGATGTTAAAGCATGCTGATTCGTTAAATGTCGAACAAAAGCAAAAAGCTCAAAAAGAATTACGTGAAACTTTAATTTCACTTACTCCCCTATTTCAGCATTTTCCTTATTTTATGTCTGAAAATTTCACCATCTTGGACTGTATGCTTGCCCCTATTTTCTTAAGGCTAAATAGCATGGGAATCGATTTACCGAAACAGCACTGCCGACCGATACTTTTGTATTGTAAACGTATCTTTGAGAGGCCTTCTTTTGCTAAATCAATGACGGCTCAAGAGAAAAACCGTTACAATGAACTATTAAATATGGAATAGTGTGATATGTCTGAGCAACCTATTGATTTAACCCCTACACGTCCTTATCTTGCTCGTGCAATCTATGAATGGATTTGCGATAACCAGCTTACTCCTTATCTATTAGTGGATGCGACACAGCCATATACCGATGTTCCACAGCAATTTGTTAAAGATGGGCAAATCGTTTTAAATATCGTGCCTCATGCTGTTCATCAACTTCTTATTGCAAATGAATCCATTACTTTTTCTGCCCGTTTCGGGGGGGCATCGAAAGACATTTATGTACCTATTCAAGCAGTTTTAGGTATTTATGCACGAGAGAATGGACAAGGTTTATTCTTTGATCCTGAAGAATATGCCAATGTAGCACCTGTAGAAAATATAGCAGAGCCAGAAGTACAAGAAGCTGACACAACATCGACCAAGAAAAAACCAACGTTAAGAATTTTAGATTAAATTTAGAGGAAGAAAGCATGGCATTTGATTTAGTCCAATACTTTGCTGAGCAGATAAAAATTCAAAAGCCTCAGCTTTTAAATCAATATCCAGTTAATGAAAAAAATAAACTGATTGATGAGGTGAATATTCTTACGCTTGGAAAACTGATTAGTTTATGGCGCCAAGATGACAATAAGATTTATCATGAAGTAAAATCGGCAGATCCACTTTATATTCAGGAAGTTGCTCGCCATTTGACAACTTCTAAGCATAACCAGTCAACTTTAAAAAATTCAGAATTAGAACAGAGTATTTCTGAAATTTTAACTTTGCAATTGGCAGAACTTAATCAGCTCGATGAAACAGGTGGTTTTGGGCATAATGGCCTAAAAGAATTAATTTTAGGTCAAGTCGAACACTTATCAGGTCAGGCAGAAGATTGGGTTTGGTCAACAAACCACCTAAATGAATTAATTGGTTCTAAACCTGTAGAACAAGAAGAGCTATCATTGGATACAACAATGAAGGAGTTCAACCAAATGGTTCACCAAGCCCAACCTCATCATGATGACGTGCATATTGAAGAACAAGTTACCGAGATTTCTGTACCGACATGGTCAAAGATTATTGCCCCTGTCGTTGCTTTAGCAATTTTGGGCTACCTCTATTGTATTTATACACAGCTCGTTTAGTTTGCTCATTGTTATAAAAAGGGGAATTTGTTATTCCCCTTTTTTTGATTAAAATTAGTATATTTTATTAATCAATATTGTATTAATATTCTATTACAATTATTTTATCTAAGTTTGAAAATATATAATGTAAACCGCAGCACAGTATTAAAAGTATAATGTAAAAGTAATCTTATAATATTTTTATAATCTGACATTTTCCGTCACTTATTCCCCAAAACTAAAACTTCACACGTTACTTGGTTGATTGACTTCAATTTGTGCAGAAATATAATGAATTTCAACTACTTTTAGGAAAAAGTAGTAAATATAATTTTAGAATCCTGAGAGATAAAAACATGGCTAAACTTTCTTTAGATAGCTTAACTGAAATTGATGGTTTTATTGCTTCTGCACTTGTTGATTCAGAAAGCGGTTTATCACTTGCAACACAAGGTGGTGGGGAAATTGATTTAGAATTGGCTGCTGCAGGAAACACGGAAGTAATTCGCGCAAAGCGAAATATCGCCAATGCATTGAAATTGAATGATAATATTGAAGATATTTTAATTACTTTAGGTAAGGCTTACCACTTAATTCGACCTTTAGAAAGTAATAATAATTTGTTCCTTTACTTAGTGCTTGATCGTACTAAATCGAATTTAGCGATGGCTCGCCATGAGTTAAAGTCATTTGAAAAAGAGCTAGACTTTAGCTAATTAACCGAATATGTGCTTTTTATATCTATTATAAAAAGCACATTAAAACCACTATCTTATTCAATAAAATTTAATGTGATACTATGGATAGGCATTGCATAAATATTGCAACTTCTGGTTTAAACTCAAAAGTTTCAGATGAATTAAAAATACTAATCAGGAATTTTATATCTAATCAATACGGTATTAATTGGGTTAATATTTCAAGTAATCATATTGATCTATTATTAATTAACGAAATTTTTTTTGACTCTGACAATATTCAAAATATTCTTCAAAATAAAAAGTTTCCTTATTTAAAAATTAGTAAAACTCCTTCAAAAAATGGATATCAAATTTATGAACATACTCTGTATCTGCCACTAGAAAAAGTAGAACCTTTGTTAGAGTGGCTACAAAAAAATCTATTATCATTTTTAAATCAAAATAGTGTTGCGATAGTTCCAGATTTATCTACTGAGCTCCTCATTATTGATGAGCAATTTATAAGAAATTTACATAGTCCAGAAAATACTAAATTACATTTATTTGATGATAAAGGCACTCTAGCTATTATTGATAACAGGGCTCAAATTGCTTGGATAGAACCCTCTCGTCAAAAAGCACATACCAATATGAGCTTTAAGTTTGCTTTTGCTAAAACATCGGATTTTACTAAGGTTTCTCGTAAAAAAAGTTATTGCTTACAAGACTGGTTATGGAACCTAATTTGGTGTTCAAAAGACTTTGAAAATTTAGCTTCAGTTGATGGTTACTTCAAAATCGATTATTGGCCACAGCCCTACCAAAAAGAATATAGAAAAGTGAGCCTACAACTCTCCGCATGTTTTATACAGGGTGCAAAAATTACTGATGTTGCTAAACAACTCAACTTATCAATCGACGATGTCTTACGCTTCGTTACGGCTTGTGTAATGGCAAATAACGGAAGATTTGTTTCTGCAAATAAATGCTCTTACGCACCAAGCTCTCATTTAGAAAATTCAAATATAGACAATCATTTTTTTAAAAATTTTATAGGGAAGATTAGACGCCGCTTTGGTCTTTAGGGAACATTATGATTATACAGCAATATAAAATTGTCTTTGCAGGCAGCATGGGAGCTGGAAAAACAGAAGCGATTAAATCGTTATCTGAGATTCCAATTCTGGAAACAGAAGCATTCAATACCGATGTACAAAGTCACCAGAAAACCCAGACCACTGTAGGTATTGATTATGGTGAAATTACTCTAGATGATGGAATCAAAATTGGATTATATGGAACACCTGGGCAAAGCCGTTTTGATTTTATCTGGTCGGTCATTTGTGAAGGTGCAATCGGTATTATTTTATTATTAGATCATAATAGTCCGAATTCAATTGACGAACTAAATGACTACTTAAAAACCTTTAAAAATTATAATGATAATATTGCGATTGGTATTACTCATATTGATGAAAATAAAGAATCCTCTCTTCAGCAATATCGTAATTGGATAAAAGCAAATGAACTGACTTATCCCTTATTCTTCATTGATGCACGAGAGCAAGAACACATTTTAATGATGGTTGAGTCATTAATTGCATCACTTGAAGTTAAGGTCGGGGCAACATCACAGGGGAATAATCATGCTTAGTATTCCAACTCAAAAACGAACAGCACCAACACAATTGCTACAACTCGCAAAAAGTGAAGCTCATACTATTTTGATGAATACGCGCGGCGTAGATTTCGTGATGATTTGCTCTTCAGATGGTTTTGAATTAGCAACAGTAAGCCATAAAAACTACCACAACACCACTAAATTGGCGGCTGTCAGCAGTTCAATTTTGGCAATGGTGACTGCATTTTTAAAAGAAATTCAACTCACAGGCTGTAATAACATCACGCTAGACGCAGATAATGGCAAAGCCATTTTGACAGCTATTCCTGCTGTTCATCACCCGATGGTCATGGTCACCTTAAGTAATAAAGAGGTTCTTTTGGGACAACTACTGTATAGCCTGAAAAAAGCAAGCCAGATCATTGCCGAGGCAGATGGAGAATAGATCATGATTCTCCACTAAAAAATACCGCTCATATAGAGCGGTATTTTTATTAAATTTGAATACTAAATAGCATTTGCCGTTTTTTTACTTGTTGCCCTTGCTGTCCTAAAATATCTTCGACTACACCATCGACATCAGATCTAATCTGTTGCTGGATCTTCATAGCTTCAAGTACCAGTAAGGTTTGCCCTTTCACGACTTGATCACCTTTATTAACCAAGATATTGATTACAGCGCCATCCATAGGTGCACGAATTTTACCATCTCCCGCAACATCAGCCGTTTCTGGAGCAGCGTAAGTCACATTGCGAATCGAAACATTGCCATTGTCTCGATCTAAATACAGCTGATCGCCGTCTAAAACATATTGAACACGGCGGCGTATACCATCAACAACATAAGTCAGTTGCTCATCTGTTTTCTCAATGACTTCAATACAAACAGTTTGATCACAGAGCTGTACCGTAAATGTGTTATTTACAGATGAAAGCTGTAACTGGATTTGCTGATCGTCATATTTTAGTTTTAAGGGTAATGGAACACCAAGCCCGGTTTGCCATACCGCAGTACCTTTATTTTGGCTAAATAATGCCGCGGCAATAGCCAAGATTTCTAAAGATAAAACCTGAGAGTGTAAGCTGCTGTCATCTTGAAAGTGCTGTTGAATGAATGCGGTATTCGTATCACCGGCCACAACAACTGGATGACGTAATAAATTAACCAAGAACTGTTTATTGCTGTTCACGCCCAGCAAAACACAATCATCTACAGCACGAGCCAGCAGACGAATCGCATCCTCTCGAGTTTTACCGTATGCAATCACTTTAGCCACCATCGGATCGTAGAAAGGGCTAACTTCATCTGTTGCTAACATGCCATGATCAATTCGTACATTTGGCAAAATTGTGGGTTTCCAACGTAAAACTTGACCTGTTTGCGGCAAGAAATCTTGACGTGGATCTTCAGCATACAAGCGCACTTCAATTGCATGGCCCTTGATGGACAATTCATGTTGTTTCAATGGTAAATGCTCGCCATTGGCGACACGCAATTGCCATTCAACCAAATCTAATCCTGTAATAAGTTCAGTGACTGGATGTTCAACCTGCAAGCGTGTATTCATTTCTAGAAAATAGAATTCACCCGATGCATCAAGCAAAAACTCAACAGTTCCCGCGCCTACGTAAGCACATGCTTTGGCAGCTGCAACAGCAGCCTCTCCCATTTGCTGACGCAGTTCGGGTGTCATGACTGGACAAGGTGCTTCTTCTACAACCTTTTGGTGACGGCGTTGAATCGAACAATCGCGCTCGAACAAATACACATAATTGCCATGCGTATCGCCAAAAACTTGAATTTCAACATGGCGCGGCGCAATCACTGCTTTTTCTAAAATAAGCTCACCTGAACCAAATGCATTTTCAGCTTCTGAACGTGCAGTTTGTAAAGCCTCTACAAGCTCGGAGGATTGCTGAACCAAACGCATACCACGACCACCACCGCCAGCAGAAGCTTTCACCATAATTGGAAAACCAATCTGCTCTGCTTGTGTAGCCAAATATTCAAGGTCTTGACGATCTCCCTCGTAGCCCGGCACACAAGGTACACCTGCCTCAATCATGGCAATTTTTGAAAGTCGTTTACTTCCCATCAACTCAATTGCAGAGGCTGTTGGACCGATAAAAGTAATTTGGTTATCGATACAGGCCTGAGCAAAATCGGTATTTTCTGACAAAAAGCCATAACCAGGGTGTACAGCATCCGCGCCTGTTTTTTTACAGGCATCTATAATTTTGGTAATTGAAAGATAAGATTCAGATACTTTAGAAGCTCCAATATAAACTGCTTCATCAGCTTCTTGCACATGGCGAGCATTACGGTCTGCATCGGAATAGACCGCTACAGTTTGATAACCCATTGCCTTTGCTGTCTGCATCACCCGAACTGCTATTTCACCACGATTGGCAACCAGTACTTTTGAAAATTTCATTGTTTTTATCCTTATCTTTTATTGCTCATCGGCCCAATTCGGCAACCGTTTTTGAATAAAAGCCATCGTTCCCTCTTGCCCTTCAACACCACCAACAGCTTGAGCAAATTGTTGCGCAGCATCATCAAGCAAATGATTCAATGGTTCATTGAGTGTTCGATGTAATAGTGCTTTCGTCATACGTGAAGCTTGTGGTGCAGCACGTTTAATGTGCTGAATAGTTTCCTGTAATTCCTGCTCTAGCTCTAATTCATTATGAGCAATCTGATGGACTACTCCGACACTGAGCGCCGTAGGTCCTTCAAAACGCATCCCCAACAAAGCAAGTCGTCTAGCCTGAGTTAGACCAATACGCTTCACTACAAAAGGAGCAATCTGCGCAGGAATTATTCCTAGCCCAGTTTCAGGCAATCCAAACTGGGTATTGTCACGGCTAATCGCAACATCGGAAACACATACCAGACCAAAACCTCCGCCTAGAACAGCCCCTTCTAAAATCACTACAACTGTCTGCGGGGCGGTTTCAACTTGCTCAAGCATGGCACCAAAACGGCGGTTAAAATCAGCATAAGGTTGTAGGCTACCGACATTGCTCGCTTCAACTCGCAAAGCTGCCATGTCTTTAATGTCACCACCTGCACAGAAAGTTCCTCCTTCACCACGGATGATGACCGCACGAATCGAAAGATCATCTTGAATAGTAGTAAAGACCTGTTGAATAGCATTGACCATATTCAAATTCATGGCATTACGGCTCTCTGGTCGGTTTAACCAGAGGTATAAAATACTGCCGTCTTGTTCTAATTGAATGCTGTCATCAATATCTAAAGCTTGTAGAGATTTGGAAAGTGTCATGGCTTATTCCTTATTTTATTTCTGTTTTTTAGGCAGGATGTCCATCAACTTACAAATAATCCCCAACATAATCTCATCGGCACCACCGCCAATAGAACCTAAGCGGCCGTCACGGTAAAGCTGAGATGCAGGGTTATCCCACATAAAGCCATTGCCACCCCAATATTGCAAACAGCTATCTGCCACTTCGCGGGTTAAACGTCCTGATTTCAGTTTTGCCATTGAAGCCAGCATGCTGACATCTTCACCGGCAATATGCTGTTCACACGCTTGGTAGGTTAATGCTTTTAGTGCTTCCACTTCAGTCATGAGTTCAGCAAAGCGGAAATGGATATATTGATTATTGATGAGTGGCTGACCGAAAGTGGTACGCTCTTTGGTATAGGCAATGGTTTTTTGAATTAATGTTTCCAATCCTCCAATCGAATTGGCACATGCCCACAGACGCTCTTCCTGAAATTGCATCATCTGCATCATAAAACCCATACCTTCTGCACCGACCAAATTACGCTGTGGCACACGCACGTTATCTAAATAAACTTGTGCTGTGGTGGTTGAACGCATTCCTAATTTATTGAGTGGTTCTGAAAAACTAATGCCTTTAGTTTTTGCTGGCACAATAATCATCGATTTATTGACGTGCGGTTTATCGTCAGAAGTGTTGGCTAAAAGGCAGAAAAAGTCGGCTTGTAATGAGTTGGTAATCCACATTTTGCTGCCGTTAATCACATAATCATCACCATCTTTTTTGGCCGTAGTTTTAATTGCCGCCACATCAGAACCAGCATGAACTTCAGATACAGCAATGGATGCCACATATTCCCCAGCAATGGCTGGTGTTAAAAACTCATCACGTAATTCTTTACGACCAAAACGTGCGAGGGCTGGTGTTGCCATATCGGTTTGTACACCAATCGCTAAAGGCACGCCCCCACAAGCTGCACGGCCAATTTCCTCGGCAACAACAAGGTTATAAGAATAATCTAAAGCTAAACCACCATTTTCTTCAGGCTTACAAATCCCTAATAAACCAAGGTCACCCATCTTTTTAAATACATTATGAATCGGGAAACGACCCGCCTCTTCCCATTCTGGAATATTCGGATTTAGCTCATTTTCAACAAATTGACGAGCTGTACGGCGTAATGCTTCATGTTCGGCAGTAAATTTCATTACATTCTTCCTGATAATTTTTTTAATTGCGGTAAAAGTTGCTTAAAAGCGAGACACCCCAAAACGGCTTGGATTCAATGTCCGCTGCTGTGCTTCATAAATGGTTTGTAAAAGGAAAATCAGTAATTTTCGGGTATCTCGAGGGTCAATAATGCCGTCGTCATGCAACATGGCAGTGTTGAAAAGTGCGGTAGACTGCTGCTCCAATTTCATGGCTGTACTTTGCTCCAGAAAATCGAGCATTTGTGGATTAGACTCCTGACCTGAAGCTTTTTGCTTGCCTTCGGCCACAATACGTAAGACTTTTCCAGCCTGAGCAGCACCCATTACAGCAACATGCGAGTTTGGCCAAGCAAAAATAAAGTCTGGCGATAAACTACGTCCACACATCGCATAGTTGCCAGCTCCATACGACCCAGCCACGACAATCGAAATTTTCGGCACGGTACAATTGGCAACAGCCTGAATTAATTTTGAACCATGTTTGATAATACCGTTTTGCTCTGCATCGGTACCCACCATAAAACCAGTGGTGTTATGCAAGAACAATAGCGGGCGCTGTGTCTGTTCACACAGGTGAATAAACTGAGCTGTTTTCGCTGCACCTTGAGGGGTAATCGGACCATTATTGGTGATAATACCGATATGTAAGCCACCAATTTTTGCCCAGCCACAAACAGTTAAATCATCATATTCCTGCTTAAATTCAAGAAAATCTGAATCATCAACAATTCGGGCTACCACCTCTTTCATATCGAATGGTTGTTTAGGATCATTTGGAATCACACCCAATAATTCATCGGCATTGTAATGAGGTTCTTTATAGACTGCATCAACTGGTTTGATCTGTTCTTTCCAGTTCAGATGCTCAAAAATTTCACGTGCAAGTCGAATACCATCGGCATCATTTTCTGCCAAATATTCAGCGGTTCCAGCAATTTGAGAGTGCATTTCCGCTCCACCCAATTCCTCCGCTGTAGCAACTTCACCCGTGGCAGCCAGAAGTAACGGTGGACCTGCAAGAAGCATCTCGGTTTGTTTACGTACCGCAATGACATAATCAGAAAGCCCAGGTTGATAAGCGCCACCTGCTGTTGCATTACCATGTACAACAGCTAGTTGTGGAATACCTTCTGCAGAAAGGCGTGCCTGATTGGCAAAGGTCATACCACCGTAGGTAAATACTTCTGCTGCATAATTTAAGTTAGCGCCACCACTTTCGGTTAGCGTAATCAGCGGAAGTTTTTGTTCCAAAGCAATTTTTTGCAAACGTAAAGTCTTCTGCACGCCCATGGGCGACATGGTTCCACCCTTAATTGCACTATTACTTGCAGAGACTAGGCAACGCACACCACAAACAAAACCAATGCCAGCAATCACCCCACCACCAGCTTCCGAGCCATCTTTATCATCATGCATGTTGTAGCCAACTAAACCACAAAGTTCGATGAAAGGAGAATCAGCATCTAGCAATAACCGCACGCGTTCATGGGGCAAAATTTTGCCTTTTTTATCGAACTTTGGTTTAGCAGCGTAGGATTTATCAATGCTTTTTTGCTGAATTGCACGGACCTCACTCAACTGAGCAAGGAGTACATCTTTATTCTTTTGATACTGTTCACTACCAACAGCAATTTCGGATTGGAGAATGGTCATTCTTTATTCCTCACTCCAAGCCTGAATTATTGTTTTGCTCGGCTTTTTCAGTCTTATCTTTTTTAAAAATTTCAGGGATAAACGCACGATGGAAACCGTTATAAGATTCGCTATTTGTCGCATCGCTTAGCGGATACATTCGTGTTCCTTGTGATGCGGCCCCATCAATACGTAAGGTCACACCAGAGACAAAAGCCGCAGCATCAGATAACAAATAGCAAATTGCTGATGAGACTTCCGACTCGGTTCCCATACGCTTTAGAGGTACATTGCCAGCAAGACTTGGAATAATCACCTTGGCAAAATCACCGCTATAATTATCCATGCCAGATGAAACGATCCAACCCGGTGCTACAGCATTCACTCGAACGCCAGATTTCCCCCACTCAACCGATGCTGTTTTGGTTAAGTTATCAACCCCCGAACGTGCAGCACCTGAATGCCCCATTCCCGGCATGCCGCCCCACATATCGGCAGTCATATTGACAATACTGCCACCATGTTTTGCCATCCATTGGTTATAAGCTTCACGCATTAAATAGAAAGTTGAATGCAGATTATTACGCACGACTGCATCAAAGCCGTTCGCAGAGATATTCTCTAATGCGGAAGGAAACTGACCGCCCGCGTTATTAACTAAACCATCAAGTTTGCCGAACTTCTCAATCACTTCAGCAATCATATTTTTAACTTGTTCTTCTTCTCGGTTATCACACACAACAAAATGAACGAGTCCGCCATCCTCTGTAATTTCTTGGCTTACTTTTTCCAGTTTTTCAATTTTGCGTCCTGTAATTACGACTTGGGCTCCTAACGCGGCAAGCTCATGGGCAGTACAACGACCAATTCCTGAGCCACCACCGGTCACAATAATGACTTTATTGGCAAAGGCATCAGGTCTAAAAATTGATTGATAACTCATCTTTATTTCATCCATTCATTTTATTTTTCTAAAAGATTTGCCGGAACTTTTACAGGCATATCCAATAATTGTTGAGCAAATGCTTTGCCTTGTGGGTCAATACGCAGGCTTGCAACACCGCCCCCACCCAAGGCATTTTCCAACATAAAATTCAACGCCTTTAAACCCGGCAATTCATAACAAATTACTCGTCCTTTTTCAGCATCCAAAACGTGTTGCATATAGCTTGCAACAGCTTGCTCTGTGAGTGCTGCACGAATCCAAGGTAAATATTCTGCTTTACGTGCAATCACCCCAATATTGCTATGATTGCCTTTATCACCACTACGAGCATGCGCAATTTCAATCAAAGGAACTTCAATTTCATTCCCTTGATAAACCGCACTTTCACCTGCTGCAAAAGTATTTAATTGCTGAGTAGAAGACCCTTCAGGAATTTCAACAGGATAGCGTTTCCCATCAAAATCAACTTCCACATTGACCTGATTTTTATCAATTAAAAATGAAAATAACTTAATCACTGGAGATGCCTTAGGCCGCCCCCCAACAATACCAGCCAAAGCTGGAGCCATTCCTGTTGAAGCCTGTGCAATTTCAGATGCAAAGAACATACAAGCTTCTTTAAACATGTGCTTTACAGCAATTTTGACGACTACTTCGCGGCTATTTAATGTTTGGGCATGTGCGCCATAAGTACTTTCGATGCCTAAAATTTCAACAGACTTTTCACTAAAAGGAGGTACTGAACGCATGGCCAGCACACGCTCACATTTAGTTAAAATGGCATCGGCAATGACTTGCGCTTTTTGTGGTGCTTCACGTCCTGCAATTAGAAAACTGACTAAAACCCGATAGCCATCAGGATAGGTCGCACTCACTTTATATTGTGCTGTAGGTGCTTGCCCTGTTGCACCAGTCACACGCACTCGATGCTCACCGACTTGTTCTAGCTGCACCTGACTGAAATCAGCAATCACATCTGGTAATAAATAGGCTTGTGGATTGCCAATTTCATAAACAATTTGCTCAGCAACCGTTGCAATAGAAACCAGACCACCTGTACCTTGTGGCTTGGTAACTACAAATGAGCCGTCCTCACTGACTTCAACCACAGGAAAACCCATATTGTCAAAGCCTTGTACTAAGCGCCAATCAGTAAAATTACCGCCTGTACATTGAGCACCACATTCAATCACATGTCCTGCCAATGATCCTTGCGCCAACTTGTCATAGTCATCGAGCGACCACTGATATTCATGAAGCAAAGGAGCAAGCACTACAGCCGAATCTACGACACGGCCCGTAATCACAATATCTGCACCTAAGTTCAAGGCATCGCGAATAGCCACAGCACCTAAATAAGCATTACTGCTCGCCACCTGATCTGGTAAAGGCTCACCACTAAACATTTCTTGAATATTTTGTTGTTTTAACTGTTCTTGCTTTGCTAAAAGATCATCGCCTAAGATCACAGCCACTTTCAGATTTAAACCATATTCACTAATTATTTTTTGCAAAGCATCCCTGCAAGCAAGCGGATTTACCCCACCTGCATTACTAATTACCTTAATCTTTTTTTCTGCAATTTTTTTAAGTAGAGGTGCCATTACTCGACTAACAAAATCTAAGGCATAACCATGTTTTGGCTCTACCATTTTCGCTTTTGCCATAATCGACATCGTAATTTCTGACAAATAATCAAAAACCAAATAATCAATATTGGTTAAATGCACCAATTGAAAAGCAGCAGTATTTGTATCTCCCCAAAATCCGGAGGCACAACCTATCTTTACGACACGCTCATCATCCTGTTGATTACTTGCCATCTTATTTCTCGTTGTTCTGTTTAAAAATTAGCCTCAACATTACCAAGCAAGCGCTTGGTTTGTAAAGAGCAAAATGTTATTGTGATGTTGACCAAATCTTCCAAAATCGATAATCATTCTGAAATATGGTGAGATTTAGCAAAAAATTTCAGTATTCATTTTTATTTAAAGGGTCAAACCGCACGCATGATTGCTACTTCAATTGAACAGATTCCAAATATCTCTTGCTTTGATGACAGCCCACGTGGTCGTTTATTACAAGGTGCCGCGTACCTATTTCACAAGCAAGGCTATGACAAAACTACTGTCCGTGAACTAGCTCAATTTATTGGTATTCAATCGGGGAGTTTGTTCCATCACTTCAAAAGTAAAGATGACATCCTTGCCCATGTGATGGAGCAAACCATCATTTATAACCTAGCCCGTTTAGAAGATGCAGCAACTCAATCTACAGATCCAGAGCAACAATTACGTGCCCTGATTAAAGCAGAACTCATCTCGATTACTGGAGATACAGGTGCTGCAATGGCTGTTCTGGTTTACGAATGGTTTGCCCTTTCAAAAGAAAAACAAGATTACCTTTTGAAAATGCGTAATGAATATGAGCAAATTTGGTTAGATGTTATTGAAAGGTTACGCAAAAAGGGCAAGATAAAGCATGATGCCTTTATTTGGCGAAGATTAGTTGGTGGTGCAATTTCATGGACCGTCACTTGGTATAAACCTGAAGGAAAGGTCAAAATTGATGAAGTGACCGAAATGGTTTGGGAGATGGCTTTGAAATGAATTCAGTCTATTTACGTAAACCTCAAATAAATGACTTGGCTGAAATTAAAGAAGCTTATGAGCGCAGTGTTCAATTACATCAACCGTGGACATATCCACCCTCTGACTTTCAACACTACCTAGCACAAGAACATCGTTATTTCGTTTATCTAGAGAAAGACCATACAATTGTCGGAACTTTTAATATCTCTAACATTATCAGAGGTTATTTTCACTCGGCTTACTTAGGTTATGAAGTATTTCATCCCTATCAAGGCCGTGGATATATGAAAGCAGGCCTGAAATTATTACTTAGTGAAGCATTCGAAAAACTAAACTTACATAGATTAGAAGCAAATATACAACCTGAAAATATTGCTTCAATTCATCTGGTTGCAAATGCAGGTTTTATCAAAGAGGGCTTTTCTCGACAATATCTTCGAGTAGGTGGAAAAGAGTGGAAAGATCATGACCGTTGGGCGATTTTAAATGAAATGTGGAATAAAACCTCAGGATAGATAGATCAAGAATGAGATAAGGCAGCTTAAAAGCCGCCTTATAAATAGACTTAATAACCCAACTGCTTACTAATCAAATCTTTCATAATTTCTTCAGCGCCCCCACCAATCATATTAACCTTCACTTCACGATAAATACGTTCAGATTTAGTTCCACGCATGAACCCCATGCCTCCCAATGTTTGTACAGCTGCATCAGCACAAAATTGCATAGTACGTGTAGCAACATTTTTAAGCATTGAAATTTGAGCTACGAGCTCTGGCCCCTGCAACTTTGGTTGAGTCATTTTCCATGCAGTTTCTTCAAGTAATGCCCGTGTTGAGGTCAATTGTGTCGCCATATCCACCAACTTATGACGAACTACTTGATGATCAATTAATCGCTTACCAAAAGTCTTACGTTGCTGGGCCCAATCTAAAGCTTCTTCATAACACACCAGTGCATAACCATAAGCCACTACACCTAAGAAAAAACGCTCCATATTAAAGTTATTCATAATGACTTTAAAACCAGCATTTTCTTTACCTAAAAGATTTGATACAGGCACTTTAACTTGGTCAAAATGCAAATGTGCTGTATCTGAAGCCCACCATCCCATTTTCTTTAAAGGTGTTTTAGTAATTCCTTCACTCTGGGCATCAATCAGCAACATCGAAATACCTTCAGCACCCGATTTAGTCGGGTCTGTACGCACCGCAACTGTATAGTAATCAGCACGAATTCCTGAAGTGATAAAGGTTTTCTCACCAGAAACAATATAATAATTACCCTCTCGAATGGCTTTAGTCTGAAGTGCAGCAACATCTGATCCACCACTTGGTTCAGTAATGGCTAAGGCAGAAATTTTTTCACCAGAAATAATACTAGGGAGAACTCTAGCCTTTAATTCTTCACTACCAAAATGCTGAATTGGTGGTGCACCAATGGTATGTACCATCAATGAGATATGTACTCCACCAGAGCCAGCCTTCGCCATTTCTACACCAGCCAGCAATGAATAGAATGGATCAGCATCTGGAATACCACCATATTCTTCAGAAAACCCTAATCCTAATAAGCCAATCTCAGCAGCTTTCTTGTATAGTTCTCTTGGAAATGTCTCGGCTTCATCCCACTCATTGACAAAAGGTGCCATTTCTTTTTGTACAAATCGACGAACATTATCAGCAAAAGCAATGTGTTGTTCATTATAGTAAATTGGGTTGGATTGCATTTTTAGAGATATCCTGATGTTTTTATTTAATTCCAAGGCATATCTTGGCATGTTTGGCATCAATCAAAAGTTGCAAGAATCTCCAATTTCTTGGCATAAAACATCAAACCCAATTATTCTTATTAAAATGCAAAGTCTATACTCTTAAACAGCAACGAAATCCACGAACCGCGTAATATGATTGCGCACCATTATGATAAACAAAAACACGGCCATAACGACGGTCAGCAAAAATTGCTCCATCTAATTGGCGAATCTCATCTGGAGTTGCAAGCCAACTTGATGTTTTAAGATCAAACTCGCCTAACTTTTGTAATTGATGATATTGCTCTTCTGTTAGAAGTTCGACTCCCATTTCTATAGCAATATCGATTGCACTATTTTTAGGCGGGTGATCTTTTCTAGACTCTAAAGCTTCACGATCATAACAAAGACTTCTACGGCCTTTTGGTGTCTCAGGAGAGCAATCCATAAACAAATATTCATCACTATGTTGATCATAAGCCACCACGTCAGGCTCTCCTCCCGTATTTTCCATTTCTTGCAATGACCATAGTTTGTCAGGAGATTTAATTAGTTTAGTCTGCACACTCGGCCATTCTATTTCTCTATGACAATGTGAATTCTTTTCAAATCTATCTTTTAGTAACTCAATCAGTGTTTCTATTTGCTTTGGAGCTAATTGCTTTTTAATTACCATTTGATAAATCCTTATATTTATTAAGCTGAACATCCATCAAAATAATTTATTTTTATTTTTTCTAAATCCATGTTATCTATACATCGAACATTAATAGCAAAGATAGCATTACCCTTTGCATCTGTACCTTGAGCATAAGGATGAATACCACACATTTTACAGAAATGATGATTAATCACATGTTTGTTAAAAGTGTAATTCGCCAAATTTTCAGGGGTTTCTAAAGAAATCTTAACTTGCTTACTTGGTAAGAACCAAAGCAAAGAACCTTTCTTCTGACATATTGAACAATTGCAAGATAAAACCTCTGATAACTCTCCTTCCGCTACAAATTTAATCGAACCACAATGACAACTTCCTTGATATTTCATTTTTCTTACTCTTTATAATTCTCATGCTACTTACTTTTCCAGTTTAAAAAATAACTTTCCATATAAAAATGTAATCTAATCCTACTTAAGTTTGAATTTAAAGGCCCATATGTAGGCTTAGAAGCACATTTCTGAACCAGAACGAGCTCGAAATTTCTTTTATATAAAAAGGGCTCTATAAGAGTTCTTTTTTATTGCCTTATTTTTCTAAAACTTTATTTTTCCCCATTAATTTGCGCATAAAAAAACACCCTCAACTGTTAAGTTGAGGGTGTTTAGAATAATGAGCTGGCGATGACTTACTCTCACATGGGAAACCCCACACTACCATCAGCGCTAAGAGGTTTCACTTCTGAGTTCGGGAAGGGATCAGGTGGTTCACTCTTGCTATGGTCGCCAGCACAACTGGTATGGATACTTGCATTGGTCTTATTGGTTGCCGATGCGTTTTCCAAATCTTTACAGATGGGCTGATTGAGTCTTACTATATTTTGTTCATTTTAGCTAAGCGTATAACTAAATCAAGTTGCTTTGCATATTAATGAATCAATTGATGCTTTATATACAACTGCTTGGGTGTTGTATAGTCAAGCCTCACGAGCAATTAGTATTGGTCAGCTTCACATATCACTATGCTTCCACATCCAACCTATCAACGTCCTAGTCTCGAACGGCTCTTTAGAGGACATAAAGTCCTAGGGAAATCTTATCTTGAGGTAGGCTTCCCGCTTAGATGCTTTCAGCGGTTATCCCTTCCGAACATAGCTACCCGGCGATGCGACTGGCGTCACAACCGGTACACCAGAGGTTCGTCCACTCTGGTCCTCTCGTACTAGGAGCAGATCCTCTCAAATTTCCAGCGCCCACGGTAGATAGGGACCGAACTGTCTCACGACGTTCTAAACCCAGCTCGCGTACCTCTTTAAATGGCGAACAGCCATACCCTTGGGACCTGCTTCAGCCCCAGGATGAGATGAGCCGACATCGAGGTGCCAAACACCGCCGTCGATATGAACTCTTGGGCGGT
>RCUS01000561.1_pt1 | contig 23868 bp, 21 predicted proteins | sample 2166221 | NCBI WGS metagenome assembly RCUS01 (sample SAMN09932758, study PRJNA488358) | compost metagenome | isolation source: compost soil in cyclohexanecarboxylic | place: Germany: Experimental Botanical Garden | reverse complement strand
CCGTGGTTCAGGCCTTCGTTGTTCTCGCGCAGCATGACCTTGATGTCGTTGTTCAACCGGCATTGATAAAGCGTCGCGGTGCCGACATACAGCACGGCTTCGATCACGCCGCGCAGGTGATGCGGCTGCGTCGGGTCAACCAGTTGTGAACGTTCGGGACGAAACGCCAGTTGCACCCGCGAACCGTCGAAGCCTTGCGGCGGGCAGGGGATTTCCACCGGCATGCCGTTGGGCACGAAGAGGTTTTCGTTTTGCTGGCCGCGCTTGAGGTGGCCTGGGAGGAAGTTGATGTCGCCAATGAATTGCGCGACGAACTGGTGCTGCGGCCGCTCGTAGATCTCGTTGGGCGTGCCGATCTGCAGGATCTTGCCGGCGGACATCACGGCGATGCGATCGGACAGGGTCAGGGCTTCTTCCTGATCGTGGGTGACGAAAATGAACGTGATCCCGGCTTCTTTCTGCACGCGCTTGAGTTCAACCTGCATTTCCTTGCGCAGCTTGAGGTCCAGCGCCGACAGCGGTTCATCCAGCAACAGCACTTTCGGTTTCGGCGCCAAAGCCCGGGCCAGAGCCACGCGCTGCTGTTGTCCGCCGGACAGTTCGGCCGGTTTGCGCTTGGCCAGGTGTTGCATTTGCACCAGCGCGAGCATTTCATCGACACGCTGCGGAATCAGTTTGCGTTCAAGACCCTGCATCTCGAGGCCGAAGGCGATATTCTGCGCAACACTCATGTGCGGAAACAGCGCGTAACTCTGGAACACCGTGTTGACCCGACGCTTGAACGGCGGCAAATCGTTGACCGGCTCGCCCGCGAGGCGGATCTCACCGTCGCTGACATGCTCGAAGCCGGCGATGGTGCGCAGCAGGGTGGTTTTGCCGCAGCCGGAGGGGCCGAGCAGGGTGAAGAATTCGTTGTCGGCAATGTCGACAGACACGTTGTCCAGCGCCGGGGCCAGTTCCGGATCGTCGGAATACCGCTTTGAGACGTTTCGCACTTCAATTGCAACTGGATGACCCATAATGGTGCATTCCTCTAATTATTGTATGCAAAATCTGGATGCAATTTAGAAATACCCGGATTAATCTGCCCGTGCAAGCCCCTTTTTCAATGGCTGTTCATTCGCCAGGGTCGGTTGCACAGGGCGCAAGGAGTTGATGAATGACGGAAAAGAAACTGGAAACCACGGTCGACCGCGTCTACCAAGGGGTTTACGAGGCGATCAGCAAACGCTCGCTGCGTCCGGGGATGAAGCTCGGCGAAGCCTCGTTGGCCGAACTTTTCAATGTCAGCCGAACGTCGGTTCGCGCGGCGCTCAAGCAGTTGGAAGCCGATGGACTGGTCACCACCGAGCCCAATAAAGGTGCGTCGGTGTCGTTGCCGAGTGACGAAGAGATTCGTTCGCTGTTCGAAACCCGACGCCTGATCGAGATCGGCATCGTCAGTGAGCTTTGCCGTCGTCGCGATACAGCGGTGACCCAGGATTTGCGCGATCACCTGCTGCTTGAGGACGAGGCGCATCAAAGCGGGGATCACGAACGGCTGATCCATTTGCTCGGTGAGTTCCATATCAAACTGGCCCGCAGCCTGAACAATCCGGTGCTGCTCGACTGGTTCCAGAAACTGATCTCCCGCGCCTCGCTGTACGCCGCTGCGCTGGATGACGACAGCCACGAAGCCTGCCGCGACGATGAACACCTGCGGCTGATCGAGTACATCGAGGCGGGCAACCAGAGCGCGGCGATTGAGCTGACGTGCATGCATTTGAATGGCATCGAGAAGGCGATTCTCGATGTGGCGGCGACTTTGAAAAGCAGCTACAACCCGCTCAAACACCTTATTGAGGTTTAGCCCACATCCCCTATAGGAGCTGCCGCAGGCTGCGATCTTTTGACTTTGTTTTTTAAGGCAGGATCTAAAGATCGCAGCCTGCGGCAGCTCCTACAGTTGGCGGTGCATGCCACAAAAGCCCGGGAGATGAGATTCAGCTATACCTCTATGAAACGAATAACGTTCACCGTGCTCGAAACAAACGGGTGCGGATGACCGGGATAGAGCCAAGCGATGCAGTTTCTAGACGATAGCCACGGGTGTTCCGGCTGGAGCGGCGAAATGGCCGGGCGCATTCGTGCGTTCGACTGGAGCCAGACCGAGTTGGGGGCACTCGATACCTGGTCCAGGAGCCTGAGCAGTGCGGTGCAACTGATGCTCGCGTCACCGTTGCCGATGGTGATGCTCTGGGGCCGACCCGGCTACATGATCTACAACGACACCTATTCGACATTTGCCGGCGGGCGCCATCCTTATCTGTTGGGTTCCCCGGTGGAACTGGGCTGGCCGGAAGTCGCCGAGTTCAACCGGCATGTGGTGGATACGTGCCTGGCCGGGGGAACGTTGTCCTATCGCAACAAAGAGCTGGTGCTGCTGCGCGACGGGGTTCCCGAACAGGTCTGGATGGACCTCTATTACAGCCCGGTTGCCGATGATGACGGACGTCCGGCCGGGGTCATGGCGATGGTGGTCGAAACCACTGAGCGGGTGATTTCCGAGCAACGCCGCCAAACTGCCGAAGATGCCTATCGCGCCGACAACGAACGGGTGCGCCTGGCGCTGAATGCCGGGGCGTTGCTCGGTTCCTTCGTCTGGGACATCAAGGCCAACGTGCTGTCCGGCGATGAGCGTTTTGCTCGTACCTTTTCCTATCCGGCGGGGCAAGACCTGAGCAACTTGTCACAGGCATTCGCCGAAACCCGGATCCATCCGGATGACCGCAACTGGGTGCAGGAACGGGTCAAGCTGTCGGTTGAAACCGGCGAGGCCTACAACGTCGAGTACCGCATTCTGCGTCCCGATGGCAGTTATCTGTGGGTGCTGGCCAGCGGTTGTTGCGAGTTCAACGAGCAGGGCGAGGCCTTTCGTTTTCCCGGCGTGTTGATCGACATCCATGAACGCAAGACCGCCGAAGAATCGCTGCTCAGGTTCACCCGCAACCTGGAACAACGGGTGGCCGACGAAGTCGAAGCGCGGCTGGCGGCCGAAGAGCAATTGCGCCAGTCACAGAAGCTCGAAGCCATCGGTGGCCTCACCGGTGGCGTGGCTCACGACTTCAATAACCTGCTGCAAGTGATCGCCGGCAACCTGCACTTGTTGGCCCGGCACGAAGCGGGTAACGCCAACGTGCAGCGTCGGGTCAGCGCTTCCATTGCCGCCGTCGAGCGCGGTGCAAAGCTGTCTTCACAGTTGTTGGCTTTCGCGCGCCGCCAGCCGCTGTCCCCGGCGACTTGTACGCCACAGCAGATCTTCGACGGCCTCGGCGAACTGTTGCAGCGCGCGCTGGGGGAAACCATCCAGGTCAACATGGCCGCCCCCGTTGATTGCTGGCAGGTGTTCGTCGACCGTAATCAACTGGAAAACGCCATCCTCAACCTGGCGATCAACGCCCGCGATGCGATGAAGGGCGAAGGCACCATCGACCTCAGCGCCGACAACATCAGCCTCGATCGCGCGTTTTGCGCAGGCAAAGGTATTGTGGCCGGGGACTATGTGCAGGTCTGTGTGGCTGACACGGGAGTCGGCATGCCGGCGCAAGTACTCGCGCAGGCCTTCGAGCCGTTTTTCACCACCAAACCCGACGGCCAGGGCACGGGGCTGGGGTTGAGCATGGTGTTCGGTTTCGTCAAGCAGAGTGGCGGCCATATCGAGATGTCCAGCGTCGTCGGCGAGGGCACGCGGGTGCAGCTGTATTTCCCCCGCAGCCTGCGTTCCATGGACAGTGAAACAACCATCCCGGACACGCATCAGCGGGGCGGACACGAGCGGGTGCTGGTAGTGGAGGACAACGAAGCGGTGCGTGCTTCGTCGGTGGAGTTGCTGCGTGAAGAGGGCTATCAGGTGCTGACGGCTGGCAACGCCGACATCGCCATGCAAATGCTGCTGGAGGGCGCGCAGGTGGACTTGATCTTCACCGATGTGGTCATGCCCGGCCTGATCAAGAGCTCCGATCTGGCCGCATGGGCCAAAGTGCAAAATCCTCCGGTGGCGGTGCTGTTCACCTCGGGGCATACCCGTGACATTATCTCGCGCAATAACCAGCTCAGCCCGGATACCCATTTGTTGAGCAAACCCTATAGCCCGCAATCGCTGGCTCGAATGATTCGCACAGTGCTCAATGGCTGATCACAAATCCTGTGTAGGAGCTGCCGCGTCTATCCATCAACTTTTGAACAAGGCCGCATGATGACCTTCACCCCTCCCTCCGGCATGGTCAGGGTGCGTGGCGCCCGGGAACACAACCTCAAGAACGTCGACGTCGATATTCCCCGCGATGCCCTGGTGGTGTTCACCGGGGTGTCCGGTTCGGGCAAGTCGTCCCTGGCGTTTTCGACCTTGTACGCTGAAGCACAGCGTCGTTACTTCGAGTCGGTGGCGCCGTATGCGCGGCGGTTGATCGATCAGGTCGGCGTGCCCGACGTGGATTCCATCGAAGGTCTGCCGCCAGCGGTAGCCTTGCAGCAGCAACGGGGCACGCCGAGTACTCGATCTTCGGTGGGCAGCGTGACGACCTTGTCGAGTTTGATCCGCATGCTGTACTCCCGCGCCGGCAGTTACCCGGCGGGGCAGCCGATGCTGTACGCCGAAGACTTTTCACCGAACACGCCGCAAGGCGCGTGTCCCGAGTGCCATGGTTTGGGCCGGGTGTATGAAGTCACCGAAGCGTTGATGGTGCCGGACCCGAGCCTGACCATCCGTCAGCGCGCGGTCGCCTCATGGCCCTTGGCGTGGCAAGGCCAGAACCTGCGGGACATTCTGGTGACCATGGGCTACGACGTCGATATCCCTTGGCGCGATCTGCCGAAAAAGCAGCGCGACTGGATTCTCTTCACCGAAGAAACCCCGACGGTGCCGGTTTACGCCGGGCTTACGCCGGAAGAAACCCGCGTCGCCCTCAAGCGCAAAATGGAGCCGAGTTACCAAGGCACCTTCACCGGCGCGCGCCGCTACATCCTGCACACGTTCACCCATTCGCAAAGTGCACTGATGAAGAAGCGTGTCTCGCAATTCATGCTGGGCAGTCCTTGCCCGCTGTGCGACGGCAAACGTCTGAAGCGCGAGGCGTTATCGGTGACCTTCGCCGGTTATGACATTGGCGCGTTGTCGCAGATGCCGTTGCTGCAGGTGGCCGAAGTACTGAAACCGGTCGCAGCCCAGCATTACCTTGAAGAAGGTGAAGAGGCGGGCGAAGTGCTGACTCACAACCAGACCCGCGAGGCCCGTGAACAGCGTGTAGCCCACGGCGCCAGCGGCCATGCCAATGCCCCGGATGTGCGGCACACACCGAACCTGTCAGTGGAAAAACGTCTGGCCGCGCAGCGGATCGCCCAGGATTTGCTGGAGCGGGTCAGCACCCTGACCGATCTGGGCCTCGGTTACCTGGCGCTGGAGCGCAGCACGCCAACGCTGTCGTCCGGCGAATTGCAGCGCCTGCGCCTGGCCACGCAGCTGGGGTCGCAATTGTTCGGTGTGATCTACGTGCTGGACGAGCCATCTGCGGGCCTGCACCCGGCAGATGGCGAGGCGCTGTTCGAAGCCTTGCAGCGCTTGAAAGCTGCGGGCAATACCTTGTTTGTGGTCGAGCATGATCTGGAAACCATGCGCCGCGCCGACTGGTTGATCGACGTCGGCCCGGCGGCGGGCGAGCATGGCGGGCGGGTGCTGTACAGCGGCGCGCCAGCCGGGCTGGCTGACGTTGCCGATTCGCAAACCCGCGCCTATCTGTTCGCCGAGCAAGTCAGCCAGCCGCGAGTCAGCCGCAAGGCCAGCGACTGGCTGCGGCTGGAAGGCATCACCCGCAACAACCTGAACAAGCTCAGCGTTGAGTTTCCGCTGGGTTGTTTCACAGCGGTGACTGGCGTTTCAGGTTCCGGTAAATCGAGTCTGGTCAGCCAGGCCTTGCTCGAACTGGTCGGCACGCACCTCGGGCGCCCGGTCGCCGAGAGTGACGCGGAAGAACCGAGCCTGGAAGACGATGCGCCGCAAACCAGTGGCGGCCAAGTCACGGCAGGGTTGGCGTCGATCAAGCGTCTTGTGCAAGTCGACCAGAAACCCATCGGCCGCACCCCGCGCTCCAACCTCGCGACCTACACCGGGCTGTTCGACAACGTGCGCAAGCTCTACGCCGCCACGCCCGAGGCGCAGGCGGCGGGCTATGACGCCGGGCAATTTTCCTTCAACGTCGCCAAGGGCCGCTGCGCGACGTGTGAAGGCGAGGGTTTTGTCAGCGTCGAATTGCTGTTCATGCCCAGCGTGTATGCACCATGCCCAACCTGCCATGGCGCGCGCTACAACCCCGAGACGCTGGCGATCACCTGGCAGGGCCGCAACATAGCCCAGGTGCTGCAACTGACCGTGGATCAAGCTGTGGAAGTGTTCGCCGAACAAGCGTCAATCCGACGCTCGCTGGAAGTGCTGCGCGATATCGGCCTGGGTTATCTGCGTCTCGGCCAACCGGCGACCGAGCTGTCCGGCGGCGAGGCCCAGCGCATCAAACTGGCCACCGAACTGCAACGCAATCAACGCGGAGCGACGCTGTACGTGCTCGACGAACCGACCACCGGGCTGCATCCGCGGGACGTCGATCGCTTGCTCGAACAGTTGAACAACCTGGTGACGGCAGGGCACACGGTGATCGTCGTCGAACATGAGATGCGCGTGGTGGCGCAGAGTGACTGGGTGATCGACATCGGACCGGGGGCCGGTGATCAGGGCGGCAGGATTGTCGTGGCGGGGACGCCGCAGAAAGTGGCGAAGAGCAAGAAGAGCCGGACGGCGCCGTTTTTGGCCAGGGCTTTGTTGTGAGCTGAATCAAAAGATCGTCCGATCGCGGCCCGAGCCTTCGGACGACCTTTTTGATCTTTCAGGCGCCATCGATCGTACGCCGTACCTTGTCCAGCAGTTCATTGATCTGGAACGGCTTGATCAGCATTTCCATGCCTTCCCCCAGAAACACCTGACGGTTGATCGCGGTTTCGGCGTAGCCGGTCATGAACAGGATCGGCAGTTTGTTGCGCCAGCCTCGGGCGACATCGGCCAGCTCGCGGCCGCTCATGCGTGGCAGGCCGACGTCGGTCAGCAGCAGGTCGATGGTTTGATCATTCTGCAGGCGTTCCAGAGCCCCCTCGATGTCAGCCACTTGTGTGCAGCGGTAACCGGCGTCCACCAGCACTTCAGCCACGAACATGCGCACCGACGGCGTGTCCTCGACGATCAATATGTGTTCGCCGGAGCCTTGCGGATCGACAGCGGTGGGCAACACTTCGCTGGCCGTCGGATCGGAGCTGGCCGGCAGCATGATGGTCACTTCGGTGCCCCGCCGCGCCACGCTGCGGATGTGTGCATCGCCACCGGACTGACGGGCAAAACCATAGATGGTCGACAACCCGAGCCCGGTGCCCTGGCCCAGCGGTTTGGTGGTGAAGAACGGATCGAACACCTTGTCGATCACGCTGTGCTCGATACCGGTGCCGTCGTCGCGCACTGACAACGCGACATACGCGCCATCGGCCAGGTTGGGATCACCATGGGAATAGGCCGCATAGGTGTTGACCCAGATATTGCCGCCCTGGGGCAGGGCATCGCGCGCGTTGATCACCAGATTGAGCACGGCGCTTTCCAGCTGGATCGGGTCGACCAGGGCAATCGCCGCTTTGCTCGTCAATTCAAGTTTCAGGGCAATGCGTTCGCCGATGGTCCGCACCAGCAGTTCTTCAAGGGAGCGGATGTTCTCGTTGATATCAACGGGTCGTGTGTCGAGCGGCTGTTGCCGGGCGAATGCCAGCAGGCGATGGGTCAGGGAGGCTGCGCTCATCGCCGAATTCAACGCCGCTTCGGTGTAGAACTGAACCTTGTCGGTACGCGCATCGGCGACACGTTTCTGGATCAGTTCCAGGCTGGTGATGATGCCGGTGAGCAAATTGTTGAAGTCGTGGGCAATGCCGCCGGTGAGCTTGCCCAATGCGTCCATTTTCTGCACCTGCAACAACTGGGCTTCAGTGCGCACGCGTTCGGCGACTTCCTTGGCCAGTTGAGTGGTGGCGTCGTCCAGCCGCGCCAGGTGCGAGCGCTCGCGGTGGCGGTGCTCGGTGACATCCTCGACAAACACCAGGCTGAGTTCCGGTGAACGGTAGGGCGAGATCTGCCACTCGGTTTCGCGGATTTCGCCCTGGACCCGCATGCTCAAGGTGCCTTTCCAGCGCTCGCCATAGCTCAGGCGCAGGCGCAGTTCGTCGATGATGCCGGGTTGGTCGTCGGCGAAGCACTCGCGCAGCGTGTCAGGCGTGAGGTTGTCCTGAATCAACCGGGAGAAGGCATGGTTGCATTCATGCACCTTGAGCTGGGCATCCAGCACAGCAATGGGCGCCGAGACATTGATGAAAATCTCGCGAAAGCGCGCCTCGCTTTCCCGCAGGGCATTTTCCGTTTCACGCACCCGTAGCAAGGTGCGCAGCGTCGCCAGCAACACGTCCGGGTCCACCGGGTGGATCAGGTAAGCATCGGCGCCGGCATCCAGGCCGGTGATGATGTCGCCGGTCTGGATCGAGGCGGCCGACACGTGGATCACCGGGAGCAGGGCGGTCGCGGGGTCCGAGCGCAGTATGCGGACGATGTCGAAGCCACTCATGTCGGGCAGGTTGACGTCGAGAATCAGTGCCTCGATGGTGACACTGTCGATCAACTCCAGGCCCTCGCTGCCGGTACCGGCTTCGAGCACTTCATAGCCATGACGCTCAAGGCGTCGGCGCAGGGCATAGCGCGTGGCGACGTTGTCGTCGACGATCAGCAGGCGCAGGTCACGTTTCATCGGCAGGCTCCGTGGCGATGGCCAGCGGGATGATCACGAAAAAGGTCGAGCCAGTGCCCGGCGTACTCTGGAGCCCGACTTCGCCACCCAGCAAACCGGCGAAGCGCTTGCACAGGGACAATCCGAGCCCGGTTCCTCGCAGGCGCTTTTGCAGCGGTGAGTCGACCTGGGAAAAGTCTTCGAACAATGCGCCATGTAGCTCGGCAGCGATACCTATTCCGGTGTCGTTGACGGCAAAGCGCACATGGGAGCTGTTTTCCAGACGCGCCGACACCCGGACTTCTCCACGGGTGGTGAACTTCAGCGAGTTGGAAATGAAATTGCGCAGGATCTGCGCGAGTTTCTTGTCGTCGGTGTACAGCCGAGGCAGTCCCACCGGCTCCTCGAAAATCAGGTCCACGGCGGTTGCATCGACAATTGGCCGAAACATACCGCGCAGTGCTGCGAACAGGTCGAACATGTCGAACCACGCCGGGGAAATGGTGATGCGCCCGGCTTCGATCTTCGCCAGGTCCAGCAGATCGTCGACCATATCGCTCAGCTCGCGGGCGGAACCGCTGACGAAGGCCACTTGTTTGTGCTGTTCGGGGCTCAATGGCCCGTCCAGTTCATCGGTCAACAGGCTGGCGATGCTCAGGATCGAGCCCAACGGGGTGCGAAATTCATGGCTCATGTAGGAAAGAAAGCGACTTTTCAGGTCCGAGGCCTGACGCAATTGTTCGGCCTGGGTGTCGAGTTCCGCATACAGCGCCAGTACACCCTGATTGGTTTCATCCAGCTCCGCGCGCAGGGCCTCGGCTTCGTTTTGCAGCCGGGCGATCAGCGCCGCTTGTTCGTCAGTCTGACTCATCGGTGCTTCAGGCATGGGCGGCCTCCAGAGCAATGACCAACACCGTGACATCGTCCCGTCCACGACAGAAATCACGGTGCAGAATGGCGGCGATCACGGCGGGATGGCGGTGCACCAGACCGGGATAATCCTGCAGGTTCCAGCGCGATTGCAGGCCGTCGCTGTACATGATCAACAGCTGTCCGCTCACTTGAGCATAGTCAAAGGCCTGAGCCTTTCGATACTGGCCGCCGACGATGCCGGGATGGGAGGCCAGACCCCGGGACTTGTCCGCTGCAATGACGCAGGCGCCGATATTGCCGATACCGACGAATTTCAGTGCGTCGCCGTCAAATTGCGCGACGGCCACTGCACCGCCACGGGTACCGGTCATGGCGTGATGCATCTCCTCCAGTGCCAGCACCGGTGACGCGAAGGGCGACAGTGCGAAGGCTTTCTCGCCGGCGCGGGCAGCCCGCTCGGCTTCTTCTCCATGGCCCAGGCCGTCGATCACCAGCACGCTGATGCGTGGTCCGTCGAACGCCAGGTGCCAGACATCGCCGCAGGCCGGGTCGTTGCGCAACGAATGCTGGCTGATGCCAATGCGTCGATCCGTAGCCTTGTCCTGGCGCGGATACAAGCGTGCCAGCAACACGGCACCTCGGGAATCGGCGTAGACGTCGAACACTTCGGTCTGACGCGACACGGCGCCCAGCCCGATGCCCTGAGTTCCGCCAGTGGAGAATCCATCGGTCAGGCACGCCTGCAAATCGAAGCCTTGGGCGCGGTCGACGGCAAGCATTTCGATGCCGGCGCCGTTTGCACGAGGCAATACTCGCAAGTGCAGCTCGCCATGGCTGGCGTGTTTGAGAATATTGCTGGCCAGTTCGGTGGCGACCAGTGCGACACGCCCGGCATCCGTGATGTCGAAGCCGTTTGTTTCCGCCAGTTGCTGCGCGGTTCGCCGGGCGTGACCGATCTGACTGCTGTCTTCGATCACCAGCACTTGCGTCAGTGAACTGCCAATGTTCATGTCCATTTGGTGATCGTTATGCGAGTGCCCTGGCCAGGCGCGGTGTCGAGTTCGAACTCGTCCACCAGACGTTTGGCACCGGTCAGGCCCAGGCCAAGGCCGCTGCCGGAGGTCCAGCCGTCGGTCATCGCCAGTTTGATGTCGGGGATGCCGGGGCCTTCGTCGCGAAACACCAGGCGCAGGCCGCAACGGGCCTGGTCGTCGAGGATCTGCCAGTCCATGTCGCCACCACCGCCGTACACCATGATGTTGCGCGCCAGTTCGCTGACGGCGGTTACCAGTTTGGTCAGGTCGATCAGGCGCATGCCGCATTCCTGGGCGAGCTTGCGCGCCAGTTGCCGAGCCAGGACCACATCCTGCTCGATATGAATCGGATGAGAGCCACTGCTGCGTACGTTCATTGGTCACGTACTCGATCCTGAAGCAGTTTCATCCCGCGCTCGACATTCAATGCGGTACTGACCCCCGGCAGTGTCAGGCCAAGCTCCACCAGGGTGATGGCCACCGCCGGTTGCATGCCGACCAGCACCGTCTGCGCGTCCATGATTTTCGAGAGTCCGGAAATGGTCCCGATCATCCGGCCGATGAACGAGTCGACCATGTCCAGCGCAGAGATATCAATCAGCACGCCACGGGCGGAAGTTCGGCTGATCCGCTCGGACAAGTCGTCCTGTAGGGTCAGGGCCAACTGGTCGTGCATGTCGACCTGGATGGTCACCAGCAGGAAGTCGCCCATCTGCAATATCGGAATGCGCTCCATGGGCTCATACCGCCTTGCTGATGGTCAGTCCCAACCGGGTCAGGGCCAGTTTCAGGGCATCGGCCAGATTGGCCTTGGTGACGACGCCTTGCAGGTCGAGACCTAAATGCACGATGGTCTGGGCAATCTGCGGACGCACGCCGCTGATGATGCAATCGGCGCCCATCAAGCGAATGGCGGTGACGGTTTTCAGCAGGTGTTGCGCCACCAGCGTATCGACGGTCGGCACGCCGGTGATGTCGATAATGGCGATTTCCGATCCGGTGTCGACGATCCGCTGCAACAGCGATTCCATCACCACTTGAGTACGTTGCGAATCCAGCGTGCCGATCATCGGCAGCGCCAGTACGCCGTCCCAGAGCTTGACCACCGGGGTCGACAGTTCCAGCAGTTCTTCCTGTTGGCGCTTGATCACCGCTTCACGGGACTTCTGGAAAGTGCGGATGGTGTGCATGCCGAGGGCGTCGAGCAGTTCGGAGATTTCCCAAAGCTGTTCGGCCAACAGCGCTGGACTGTCCTGATAGTGATTTTGCAGCAGCGCAAACAACGGGCCTTTCAAGGCGAAGATGAAACTGGCGGTCTGTTGTGAGTCCTGGCCGAGCAGGGCACGGCTATGGGAGAGCTTTTCCAGAAACTGGCGAATCTCGTCCCAGTCTGAGGCAGCGATGTTCTGCCCGTTACCGTCCTGCAGGCCAGAGATGATCAGTTGCAGGAATTGCGAAGTTTGCTGTTGCAGGTCCTGGTCTTTTAGATTGCGGGTGGCGCCACTGGCTTCGAGGCCGGTTGTCCATTCGGCAAGCAGTTGTGCCTGGTTCTTCTTCATCGCATCGAGAGTGCTGGATTGCAGTGCCGCCATGAGACTTGACTCCTTGTAGTGTAGGCGCCGACTCCCCAAGAAATGACCGGCGCCAATCAGTGACATTTGCCGGATGAAATAGTTGTTCGCTTTCGAGAGCATTTGTCATCCGCTGCACATGGACTGTAGTCGGCGCCGGTTCTGACGGCGGTTTTTCATTGCAAATCAGCGGTCCGAGGGAACCCTGCCGGCCAGGCGACTTCGAAACCTCAAGGCTCGACTATTCTGGCCGCGTACATGCAGTGACGAACGAGGTAGCCATGAAAGACCAAACGATGACACCGCAAAGGGATCGAGCGCAGAGCGAAAACCCTGGCAAACCCCTGGAAAGCACCCCGGAGCCGCAAAGCGGTGATGAGACGGTTGATCAAAAGAACCGCCATACCGACAACGACAATGAGTTCAGCCCCGGCTTCAAGCCCAATCCAGATCGACCCAAGCCCAGTGATGACACCGATGCCGATATCGATACCGATGGCGGTTAGGTGATCCTCAAACACGAAAGCCGCATCCTGGATGCAGCTTTTGCATTTGCAGCGTGATTATTTGCTCGGATGCGCGGCCTGGAGTTTTTTCGCCATATCCAGATGTTTTTCCAGACCCGGCAGCATTTTCTGCGCAAAGCCTTTGAGTTCCACCGCGCCTTTGGTTTTGTCGTCCGTCACAGTGTTGGCTTCTTTCTTGAACAGCTCAATGGCTTCTTCGTGAGCCTTGACCTGATTGTTGGCATAAGCCGCATCGAAGGATTCGTCACGCATGTCGAGGATCTTTTCCTTGGCCTGCTTCACCAGCGTCGTGCTGTCCGGCACTTCAATGTCGTTCTTTTTCGCGATGGTCGCCAGTTCGTCGTTGGCCTTGCCATGATCGGTAATCATCATGTTGGCGAACTCTTTGATGTCCGCCGATTGGCTTTTTTCGAGGGCCAGTCGACTGGCCTCGATTTCGGCGATGCCGCCGGCGGCTGCCTTGTCGACAAAATCATTGGAAGTCGCGGCAAATGCCGCACCCATCATGCCAGTGCTCAAAGCAACGGCCATAGCAAGGTGGCGCAGGTTAAATCCGTCCATTGGTGTTTCTCCACGCAGATGATCACGATGATCGTTAATAAGTGGAGGCCGGCGCCTGGGGAAAGGTTTTATCGCATTTGCCGGAGGACGACGAATGGACACCGCTGGTCTGACAGATGGTCGACAGAACCGGCTAACCGAGGCCATTCTGATAGTTGGCGAGCGCAATCTGTCGCGTTTGCTACCGATCAACAAACGGAGGTGTTCCATGCCGGTGTCCCATGACCTTTATCAGGACCTGAGTTGCACAAAGGAAGAAATCCAGCAGAAACGCACCAAGGATCCGTTATTGGATTCGCTGATCAACAAGTATTCCCAGGCAGATGCCGAGGTGGTGAAGGCGGAGCAAGCCAAATCCAGCGATGACGCGGTGACAAAGCTCAAGGCGAAGCGCCTGGAGGTCAAGGACAAGATCGTCAAACAACTGCAGTCGCCGTCCTGACCCCTGGTCATGAGTCACCGACGACCGGTGACTGAAAAGTTGGAACGGCGATAAGAACCGGCACCTCGAATGTTCAGAACCCGACAAGACGGGCGGCAGGCGAGGTGCCTCATGAAACAGAAATATCCCAGCGAAGAGCAGGGTGGCTTCGACCCGATGCCAACCCATCCACAACCGTTGAGCCCGGCCCATACCACTGAACATCCTGAAGAAGAACCGGGTATTGATGATGTGCCGGAGGACGAGGGTATCGACTCCGATTTGAATTGAACCCAGCGCACTGCACCCTGTGGGAGCTAGCCTGCTAGCGATAACAGTCTGTCAGTTGATCAACAGGTGTCTGACACTCCGCTATCGCTAGCAGGCTAGCTCCCACAAGGTTTTGTGGTGTTTATTGCATGGCCGTACTGAGCGGCAATCGCGCCATGTTTTTCGCTTTCAACGAACCGAAATACAACCAGTCGCCATACTCACGCACTGTCGTGATCGGGGAATAATTGCCGTCGCTACCGTCCTGCAGATTGGCGATGACTTTGCCCTCAACATCCAGCCCCAACGCAAAGGCGCGTTTTTCTACCGGTTTGGGCAGGACGGTCATGGCCCGCACGATCATCTTGCGAACGAATGGGTGCTCCGCCGTGGCATCCAGCAAGGCATTGCGTGGTGCATATAAGGCGACCCAGAAGCGGTCGCGGCCGTTGAATGACAGGTTGTCCGGCAAACCGGGCAGGTTATCGATAAACACATCGTGGGTGCCGGCTTTCGGTCCGCTCAGCCAGTAGCGACTGATGCGATAGGCGCCGGTTTCGTTGACCAGCACAAAGGCATCGTCCGGCCCCAGCGTGACGCCGTTGGCAAACTCCAGCTTATCCAGCAACACCGAAGTCTTGCCGGTCTGGAAGTCGTAACGCAGCAAACGACCGTCGCCACCGTGCTCGATGATCGCCTCGCCGTCCTTGCCGTAGCCGAAGCGGCTGGAAGCGTCACTGAAATAGGCGTAGTGACCGGGTTTGTCGATGGCCACGTCGTCGGTAAAACCGAAGGGCACGCCGTTGGCCTCGGTAGTCATCGCTACCAGTCGACCCTGGGCGTCGAGCGACAGCAAACCCTTGACCGCATCGGCGATCACCAGCAAGCCATTGGGATGAAGGGCCAGCCCCAACGGCCGACCACCGGTGTCGGCCAAAACTTTGGTGACCTTGCCGTCGAGACTGGTGCGGATCAGCCGGCCGTCATGCAATCCGGTGATCAGCGTATCGTTTTCCAGCAGTAGCGCTTCCGGGCCGTCGATGTCTGCGGCGCCGACCCGTTCCACGCCCTTGAGTCGCGTGTTATCAGCATAAACGCCGCTGGTGAGGGAGGGCGCGGGCGGTGGCGTCCAGGCCACCGGTTGCACTTTGGTCGGCATCAGCAGCAGGAATGCGCCGATGGCGATGATCACCAGCAGCAGCCAATGGCGGAACCTGATGAATCGACTCACGCATTGACTCCCGACTGCGCCAGATGCTTTTGCGCCATTTCGCGCAGGGCCAGCATCGATTCGGCCGACTCGCGATCGATCCGCCGCTTGAGCAGCAGTGCATTGGCCACGCGCATCCCCAGGCCACTGAACTGGTATTCGAGGGTGCGGACGAACCGCGTGCCATTGCCCTCGGCCGCGCAGTCATAGGTCACCACCAACGACAGACCATGATCGCCATCGGCCCGGGCAATCCAGCGCCGCCCCGGCAAATACTCGTCGACCACCCAGCTCAAATGCCCATCACGGCCGCCGGCGCGAATGTCCTCTTCGAACCGTGCGCCGGCATGCAATGAGCCTTTCTGCCCATTGATCTTGAGCGACGATGGATGCCACTCCGGCCAACGGGTCACGGTGCTGGCGTAGGCGAGTACGTCGATGGGGGTTCCGGCAATCTCGATCTGATGCTGCATGCGGGTCATGGGCGTTCTCGTCTGGTACGGGGTGGCGTGTTCGGGTTCCCAGTAGAGGGTGCCGAACAGGTAATCCATCAACGGAAAAACGATGTTGAAATTGCGTTCCTGCATCATCTCGCGACGGTGATGCAGTTCGTGCAGGCGCCGCATCTGGCGAATCCACGGCAGGCGTGTCAACGGATTGTGCGGCGGCAGATGCTCACAGGCGTGAAACACCTCATAAGCCAGGTAACCGAGCACCAGGCAACCGCCGACCAGCCCGGCGACATTGGCATCGAACTGCTTGAGCAACCACCAGATCGGCAGGCTGATGACCAGTGTGTGCAACACGATCAGCCAGGCCGGAAACAGGATCACCCGCCAGTCACGGGCGCTGTCATAGGTCATGTGCCCGGGGGCGAAAAAACTGTGATGGTCACCGGCGTGACGCGCATAGAACATTCGCGCGAAGGCTTTTTTGTGATGGCCCAGGTGCCGATGCACCATGTAAATGCCGAGGTTGAAAAGCAGCAAAGTCAGCGGCACCGCCAGCCACTCCAGCGGTTGCACCTGCTGCACGGTGCCCCAGAATGCGGCGATGGCCAACAGGCCGAACAACAGCACAAAGGTGCCGTGCAGCCACGGGTTGTAGAGCGGATGGATGTTGGCGCGGTAACGGCTGCGGAATGCTTCGGTGGTCTGCCTCACTGCAATCACCTGTCGTTATTGTTATCTCCAGCAGATTAGACGATTCCGGCGTTTTGGCGGGCCGAACCTTGAGGACACAACTGCCATGATCCGGTGCAAAGCGGATTCAGGTCAGCGGGTTCCAGCGTTGCGACCAATCATCATCGGACCGTATCACTTCGCGCAATAGATCGAAGGCCCGCTGCAGGGTTTCCGAATCGCGGTCGCGGGAATAAACCAGGTAGGTCGGGTAGCTGAATTCCGGGGCCTTGGGCACTTGCTCAAGCACGCCGCTTTCCAGGTAGCTCTGCACGACGCGGGTGCGGAAGTAGCCGCTGCCGCCATTCTCCAGAATGTACTGCAAGGCCAGTGGACCGAGGTTGAAACTCAGGGCAGCCTTGGCTTTTTCCGGCAACGCGGCATCGTGTTGGCGACGGAAATCCGGGCCCCAGTCGATGTACACGTAAGGATCGGGGTGACCGGGTAACCGTACAAGGATGAGTTTCTCTTCCAGAATCTGCTCGACTTGCAGGCGCGGCCAATACTCGGGTTGATAGACCAGCGCCGCATCCAGCACCCCCAACTCCAGTTGGCGCAGCAGGTTTTCGCCGTCGCGGATCTCCATGCGCAAGGCATGGCTGGGGATTTTCTCTCGCAACTCGCCGGCCCAACTGAGCATCAGCGGGTTGCACAGACTGACCTCGCCACCAATGTGCAACACATCGTGGTAACCCTCGGGCAACGGTAAGTCCCGTCGCGCCGCTTCCCAGGTTTCCACCAGTTGATTGGCGTACACCACGAAGGCCTCGCCATTGGGCGTCAGCCGCGCCCCGGCACGGTTACGCACGAACAGGGTGCTGCCCAACTGGCTTTCGAGTTTCTGCACCCGTGCGGTGATCGCGGTCTGGGTGACGTGGAGTTTCTCGGCGGCGGCTGCAAGGCTGCCGTGGCGGACGATTTCCAGGAAGGTGCGGGCGAGGTCGATGTCCATGGGGTGGCCGGTGTGGGAAGTCCGCGCATTGTAAGAGCAGGTGACGCCAGCGGCTACGTTGGTGTTCAGTCAAGCGGTGAGCCGAGGCACTACACTGCAACCGTCTCTCGCCCAACGGACCCGCCATGACCGCCAAACCCGCTGCGAACATCCAAGGCACTGTCGAAGGCCAGCGTCTGCTCGGCAGCGAGGCCGATGCCTGGCGCGAATGGGGGCCGTATCTGAGTGAACGTCAGTGGGGCACGGTGCGCGAGGACTACAGCGCCGATGGCGATGCCTGGCGCTATTTTCCCCACGACCATGCCCGCAGTCGCGCTTATCGCTGGGGCGAGGACGGGCTGGCGGGGTTCTCCGACAAGGCTCAGCACTGGTGTCTGGGATTGGGGCTGTGGAACGAGCGGGACCCGATTCTCAAGGAACGTCTGTTCGGCCTGAACAACACCGAAGGCAACCACGGCGAAGACGTCAAGGAGTTGTATTTCCATGTCGATGGCGTACCGAGCCATGCCTACATGCGCATGCTCTACAAATACCCTCAGGCCGAATTTCCCTACGCCGACCTGATCGCGGAAAACGCCCGTCGTGGACTGACGGACACCGAGTACGAGATTCTCGACACGGGTGTGTTCGAGGACAACCGATACTTCGACGTAACAGTGGAGTACGCCAAACACTCGCCCGACGACATCTTCATGTGTGTCACGGTGCACAACCGCGCTGATCAGCCGGCGCGCTTGCACGTATTGCCTCAGCTCTGGGCGCGCAACACCTGGAGCTGGGTGGCCGACGGCCAGAAACCGAGCCTGACACTGGCCGGCGATCAGGTTCTGGCCCGGCACCCGCAACTGGCAGATCGGCAGGCCACGGCCTGGGGCGAGGAAGATTGCGAGTGGCTGTTTTGCGAAAACCAGAGCAATTTCCCGAAACTTGATGGTGTGGCGGCGGCCGGTCCGTACAAGGACGGGATCAACGACTTTGTGGTCGATGGCATCGACGACGCGATCCGCCGTGACGCTGGCACACGGGTGGCGGCGCATTTTGTAATGGCATTCGAGGGTGGCCAAAGTCGCAGCGTTTATCTGCGCTTCGCCCGGTCAGGTTCGGCCCAAGTGGATGCCAAGGCTCTGTTCAAACGCCGACGCAGCGAGGCCGACGGGTTTTACGCAGCGCTGCAACGTGGAATCAACGACCCCGATGCGCAAAACGTGCAGCGTCAGGCCCTGGCCGGTTTGCTGTGGTCAAAGCAACTGTATTATTTCGACGTCAATCAGTGGCTCGACGGCGATCCGGGGCAACCTGCGCCGCCGTCCGGACGCTCGCACATTCGCAACACCCATTGGCGGCACCTGTCGAATTTCGACATCGTCTCCATGCCCGACACTTGGGAGTATCCGTGGTACGCCTCGTGGGACCTGGGCTTTCAGGCGGTGGCCTTCGCGCTGATCGATCCGGAGTTTGCCAAGCATCAATTGTTGCTACTGGTCAAAGACCGCTTCATGCACCCCAATGGCCAGTTACCGGCCTATGAATGGCGCTTCGACGACGCCAACCCGCCGGTCCATGCGTGGGCCTGTTGGCGTGTGTATCAGCAGGACAAGCGGTTGACCGGTGTCGGAGATATGGATTTCCTCGAACGGATTTTCCATAAACTGCTGCTGAATTTTTCCTGGTGGGTCAATCGCAAGGATGCCGAGGGCCGCAACCTGTTCCAGGGAGGCTTCCTCGGTCTGGATAACATCGCGCTGTTCGACCGCTCAGCGACATTGCCACCCGGTTACGCACTTGATCAGGCCGACGGCACGGCTTGGGTCGCCGCCTACGCGCTGGACTTGATGCGCATCGCCCTCGAGCTGGCCAAGCGCAACAGTGTCTACGTCGACATCGCCGTTAAGTTCTTCGAGCATTTTCTCTACATCGCCGGAGCGATCAATAAAATCGACTCCGACGCCGAAGGCCTTTGGGACGAGCAGGACCAGTTTTTCTACGACGTGCTGCACCGCCCGGACGGCGTCAACGAACCGCTGCGCCTGCGCTCTGTCGTTGGCGTGATGCCGCTGTTTGCCGTGCAGGTGCTGGAGCAGCACGAGCACGAGGGGTTACCTGGTTTACGCGAGCGCCTGTTGGGTTTCATGCGCCATCGGCCGGATCTGGCGAGCCTGGTTTCGCGCTGGACCGAACCGGGTGAGGGCAACCGGTTGCTGCTGGCCCTGTTGCGTGGCGAACGCACCAAGGACTTGCTCAAACGCATGCTCGATGAGGAAGAGTTTCTCTCTGAATTCGGCATTCGTTCGCTGTCCAGAGCCTTTGCTGAACGGCCTTTCGGCCTGCAGATCAACAGTGATCGACTCTGTGCCCGTTACGAACCGGGGGAATCGGATTCACGGCTGTATGGCGGCAACTCCAACTGGCGTGGGCCGGTGTGGATGCCGATCAACTACATGCTGATCGAGTCCTTGCGCGAGTTTCACCGTTATTACGATCAGAACTTCTCGGTGGAATACCCAACCGGTTCAGGTTTCCTGGCTTCGCTGGAGGAGGTTGCCGATAGCCTGAGCCAGCGTCTGACCCGGCTGTTCTTGCGCGATGAAGAGGGCAATCGCCCGTCGATGGCGGCGTATGCGCAATTGCAGGCTGACCCCGCCAGCCGCGACCTGGTGTTGTTCCATGAGTATTTCCACGGAGAAACCGGGCGAGGGCTGGGGGCCAGTCATCAGACCGGGTGGAGTGCGTTGGTGGCGTTGTTGTTACAGCCTTGATCGCGCAGTTGACCGTATCGCTGCACCAAAAACGACGAAACCCGCCACAAGGGGCGGGTTTCGTGTGCAACTACAGAGGCTCCCGAAAAAGGGAGCCCTTGTCTTACGAAGGGAACAGCTCGGACAGTTTCATCGCCAGCATCATGTCGCCTTCAGCGCGCAGTTTGCCGCCCATGAACGCTTGCATGCCGTCGGTCGAACCGTCGACGATGCCTTCCAGGGTTTCGCCGTCCATCACCAGAGTGACCTGGGCGTCAGGGTTTTCGCCTTCCAGCAGCTCGCAGGTGCTGTCCTTGACGACCAGCGAGAAGTTCTTGGTGTCGTCGATGCGAAAACCGAAGACCAGGTCCAGACCGGCAGCAGCGGCTGGATTGAACTTGGCTTTCATTGCTTGTACGGCATCAGCTACGGAGGTCATGGTTTGATCCTTTTTCTGGTGTTTAAAGCAGGGTAATGAGAGCTGGGTGATTACAGCCAGGGTCACAATAGTCCGGACTCAGCGAAACGTGATGAGTTCCGGGGCCTTCAACAGTTGCAGGTGCGCATGACTGTTGAAGGAAGCCAGCGACACCTCGCGACCACGAAACTTGAGTTGGTTGAGCGAGGTGTTGACGATTTGCCAGTTCAATTCAAAGGCCTGTTTGGCAGGCATTTGCGTAATGAGGTGGAGCAGGGCGGTGATAGTGCCGCCGGAGGTGAACACGGCGATTTTCTGCGTGTTGTCGGCCTGTTCGAGAATGCGGTGCAACCCGGCGCGAACCCGTTCGACAAAGCCCAGCCAGCTTTCCAGCTCCGGCGTGTCGTAGGTGCCGGCCAGCCAGCGTTCGATGATCAGGGCGAAGATGCGCTGGAACTCGGCGCGGTTTTGCGTGGCGTTGCGCAGGATGTTCAGGGCTTCGGGTTCGGCCGCCAGCATGGCGGGCAACAACGCGCGAATCACGGCGTCGGCATCGAATTCATTGAACGCGGAATCGGTTTCGAGGATCGGCACCGGCAGGCCCACGGCAGCGAACTGTTCCAGCGCGCTGTTGGCGGTATGCTGCTGGCGGCGCAGGTCACCGGCAAGGCAACGATCGAAGCTGATGCCGAGCTCGGCCAGGTGTTGACCGAGGATTTCTGCCTGGCGAACACCGGTCGGCGACAGGACGTCATAGTCGTCTGCACCAAAGGAGGCCTGGCCATGTCGAATCAAATAGATGCTGCCCACGTCCGCGTCATCCCGGTACGTTGAAGGTTTGGCGAGGTTATGAGGATGGCGGTGAGCTGTCAATGAAAAAACATACGCTTGTTTGAAATGCTCGTTACAGGCCTGTTGCCAGAGGTTTCTCGGCTGGTCGCAAGGCCGGCGCATGAGTATGCTGGTGGTATCCCGCGCGCGTTGATGCCGCGCATCGTCTAAGGAGTCCCTGTGGAGTTTTTGTCCGAGTACGCCGTTTTTCTGGCCAAGACCGTGACTTTGGTGATCGCCATTCTGGTGGTCCTGGCCAGTTTTGCCGCATTGCGCAGCAAGGGGCGACGCAAGTCGGCCGGCCAGTTGCAGGTCAGCAAGCTCAATGATTTCTACAAGGGGCTGCGTGAGCGCCTGGAGCAAACCTTGCTCGACAAGGATCAGCTCAAGACCCTGCGCAAGTCCCAGGCCAAGTCCGAGAAAAAACAGAAGAAACAACCCGAGACCAAACCCCGGGTGTTCGTGCTGGATTTCGACGGCGACATCAAGGCTTCGGCCACTGAAAGCCTGCGGCACGAAATCACCGCGCTGCTGACCCTCGCCACGCCGAAAGACGAAGTGGTCCTGCGTCTGGAAAGCGGTGGCGGCATGGTCCACAGCTATGGCCTGGCGTCCTCGCAACTGGCGCGTATCCGTGAGGCCGGCGTGCCATTGACCGTGTGCATCGACAAGGTCGCGGCCAGCGGCGGCTACATGATGGCGTGCATCGGCGAGAAGATCATCAGCGCGCCGTTCGCGATCCTCGGTTCGATCGGCGTGGTCGCGCAGTTGCCCAACGTCAACCGCCTGCTGAAAAAGCACGACATCGATTTCGAAGTGCTGACCGCCGGCGAGTACAAGCGCACCTTGACGGTGTTTGGCGAAAACACCGAGAAGGGTCGGGAGAAGTTCCAGGAAGACCTGGACATCACCCATCAACTGTTCAAGAACTTCGTGTCCCGCTATCGCCCGCAACTGGCCATCGATGAGGTCGCCACTGGGGAAATCTGGCTCGGCGTCGCGGCGCTCGACAAGCAACTGGTGGACGAACTCAAGACCAGCGACGAATACCTGGCCGAGCGCGCCAAGAAGTCCGAGCTCTATCACTTGCACTACGCCGAGCGTAAAAGCCTGCAAGAGCGTATCGGCATGGCGGCCAGCGGTTCGGTCGACCGCGTTCTGCTGAGCTGGTGGAGTCGTCTGACCCAGCAACGCTTCTGGTAACGCTGAACGTTATCTCGCAGCCATAAAAAAACCGGGGAAATCCCCGGTTTTTTTATGTCGATTCGCTGATCAGCGACGACGGAACAGCGGCAGCGGTTCGTCGGTGGCAGCCTGATAGGTCACCGAGAAGTCCTTGAGACCTTCCAGGGCTTCATACGGATCTTTATCGGGGCGAACCGCAAACGCATCGAAGCCGCAGCGGTGCATGTAGAACAACTGATCGCGCAGCACATCACCAATCGCTCGCAGTTCGCCTTTGAAACCATAACGGTCACGCAGCAGGCGGGCGTTGGAGTAGTTGCGGCCATCGGTGAAGGCCGGGAAGTTCAGGGCGATCACCTTGAACTGGTTTGCGTCTTCACCGATCTCTTCGGCTTCTTCATCGGCATCCAGCCACACGCCCAGGCCACCATCGCGGGCCAACAGCATGCGGCTGTGTTCGCGCCACAGTTGCAATGGCACGATGAGATCATCGCAGTTGCTGATCTCGTCGATGTTGAAGTCCTTCGGCAGCAGGTGCCAGGTTTCGTCGACGACTTCGTTGTTCTTAATGATTCGCTGCATAGACGCGCTCCTTGAAGAGGTCGATGCCAATACGCTGATAGGTGTCGATGAAACGCTCGTCTTCGGTACGTTGTTCGATGTACACGTCGATCAGCTTCTCGATCACGTCAGGCATGGCTTCCTGGGCAAAGGACGGGCCGAGGATCTTGCCCAGGCTGGCGTCACGGCTGGCGCTGCCGCCGAGGGACACCTGGTAGAACTCTTCGCCTTTCTTGTCCACCCCGAGGATGCCGATGTGGCCGACGTGGTGGTGACCACAGGCGTTCATGCAGCCGGAGATGTTCAGGTCCAGTTCGCCGATGTCGAACAGGTAGTCCAGGTCGTCGAAACGGCGCTGGATCGATTCGGCGATCGGGATCGACTTGGCGTTGGCCAGGGAGCAGAAATCACCGCCAGGGCAGCAGATGATGTCGGTCAGCAGGCCGATGTTCGGCGTGGCGAAACCTTTCTCGCGCAACTCGCCCCACAGGGTGAACAGTTTTTCCTGCTCGACGTCGGCCAGAATGATGTTCTGCTCGTGGGAAGTGCGCAGTTGACCGTAGCTGTAGCGGTCGGCCAGATCGGCCACGGCGTCGAGCTGCTTGTCGGTGATGTCGCCCGGTGCAACGCCGGTCGGCTTCAGGGACAGGGTCACGGCCACGTAGCCCGGCTTCTTGTGGGCCAGGGTGTTGCGCACGCGCCAG
>RCUS01000557.1_pt1 | contig 23979 bp, 26 predicted proteins | sample 2166221 | NCBI WGS metagenome assembly RCUS01 (sample SAMN09932758, study PRJNA488358) | compost metagenome | isolation source: compost soil in cyclohexanecarboxylic | place: Germany: Experimental Botanical Garden | reverse complement strand
TGCTTCTTCCTGGCCTTCCCGGCCATGATGATGCTGCCTAAAATCGCTCCATGGAGGTCTGCCAATGGCACCAATATCCCTTAAACGTTACGCCGCCCTGGCCAGCCTGTGCGCGGCTACCGCGCTGGCGCCCCTGTCCGTCCACGCCCAGCAGGCGACGGTCCAGGATGGCATCAAGGTGCGTCCTTTGTCGACTTCGCGCATCTTTGCCGGCGGCGCCGATTTCAATGAACAGTCGAAGCAGCAATACACGCAGCTGGTCAACGAGGCGAAAGAAAAAAATGCGCTGGTGCCCGACAGCGACCCGCAAGTCAAACGCTTGCGCGCCATCGCCCAGCGCATCATCCCGTTCGCCACGCGCTGGAACGAGGCGGCGGCCAGCTGGAACTGGCAAGTCAACCTGCTCAATTCCGACCAGGTCAACGCCTTTTGCATGCCGGGCGGGCAGATCGCTTTTTACAGCGGCATCATCACCAAGCTGAATCTGACCGACGACGAGGTGGCCATCGTCATGGGCCATGAAATCTCGCACGCGCTGCGCGAACACTCGCAGGCGCAGGCGGGCAAGGGCAACCTGGCCGCCGTGGGCGCCAAGCTGGCCGGCGCCGGCCTGTCGGCCTGGCTCGGCGTCGACCCAAGCATCACCAGCACCGCCACCAATATGGCGGCGCAGGGCGTGATGCTGAAATTCTCGCGCGACGACGAACGCGAGGCGGACCTGATCGGCATGGATCTGGCAGCGCGTGCCGGGTTCGACCCCCGCGCCGGCGTGGTGCTGTGGCAGAAAATGGCGGCAGTGAGCAAGGGCGCGCCGCCGGAATTCCTCTCGACGCACCCGTCGGGCAAGGACCGCATCTCGCAGATGAACAGCCACATGGCGCAAGTGCTGCCGCTGTACGCGCGCAGCAAGGGCGTCAGCGTGAACGCCTTGCCGCCGTACCGCAGCACCGCCATCGCGCAGCGCTAGGATGTCCAGCCGCCACACCGCCGCACCGTTGCCCATGCGCGATGGCGTCGCCCCCAGCTATCTGTGGCTGCCGGAAGGGCAATGGTCCGGCATGCTGGCCTTCCTTGTCGAACGCTATCCGCAGATCAGCGCCGCGCAATGGCAGGACCGCATGGCGCGCGGTGAAGTGGTCAGTGGCGACGGCACCGCGCTGGGCCCGGACAGCGCGTACCGGCGCGGCATGCGCATTTTTTATTACCGCGAGCTGGAGCGGGAAACGCCGATTCCCTTCCAGGAAGCCATCCTGTTCCAGGACGAGCACCTGCTGGTGGTCGACAAGCCGCATTTTTTACCGATGACGCCGGGCGGGCGCTTCGTGCAGGAGACCCTGCTGACGCGCCTGAAGAAAAAATTCGACAGCACTGACCTGACGCCGATCCACCGCCTCGACCGCGAAACGGCCGGCGTGGTGATTTTTTCGCGCCAGGTGGCCAGCCGGGGCGCCTACCAGTCGCTGTTCCAGCGCCGCGAAGTGCACAAGACGTACGAGGCGCTGGCACCCGCGCTGGCGGGCCGTGATTTCCCGTTTACATATCGCAGCCGCATGGTGGACGGCGACAAGTTTTTCCTCATGCGCGAGGAAGAGGGCGACGCCAATTCGGAAACCGTCATCGACGTGATCGAGCGGCGCGGCGACGTGAATTTGTACCGCTTGCATCCGCACACGGGCCGCAAGCACCAGCTGCGCGTGCACCTGGCGTCGCTGGGCATCCCCATCGTCAACGATGCGTTTTATCCCGTGGCGCGGCCGTGCAAGGACGACGACATGTCGCAGCCCTTGCAGCTGCTGGCGCGGGCCATCGATTTCATCGACCCTTTGACGGGCGAGGCGCGGCATTTTGAAAGCCGGCGCACGCTCGGGTAATCCGACGCCACCACTGGCGCGGCCAACAATGTTGTCGGATTACGGCCCTGCGGCCTCGGCGGCCCCACCTGATCCGACCTACGGTAGAGCAGGCGTAGGTCGGCTTAGCGCGAAGCGCGTAAGCCGACACCACCCGCGACGAGTCAAAGATCAGCCCTTGATCGTGTAATCGATGATCAACGGTGCATGGTCGGAAAAACGCTCGTCCTTGTAAACGCTGACCGTATGCGCCTGGGCGGCGATGCCGGGCGTGGCGACGTGGTAGTCGATGCGCCAGCCGACGTTCTTCGCGTAGGCTTGTCCGCGGTTGCTCCACCACGTGTACTGGTCTTCGCGCTTGTCCAGGCCGCGGTGCACGTCGACAAAGCCCACTTCGTCGAAGACGCGCGTCAGCCAGGCCCGTTCCTCGGGCAGGAAGCCGGAATTTTTCTTGTTGCCTTTCCAGTTCTTCAGGTCGATTTCGTGGTGGGCGATATTCCAGTCGCCGCAGATGACCACTTCACGGCCCAGCGCCTTGAGTTCCAGCAGGTGCGGCAGGAACAGTTCCATGAAGCGGAACTTGGCTTCCTGGCGTTCCGGGCCGGAGGAACCGGACGGGCAGTACACGGAAATGACGGACAGCTTGCCAAAATCACAGCGCACATAGCGGCCTTCGGCATCGAATTCCGGGCTGCCGAAGCCGATGTGCACGGCGTCCGGTTCCACCTTGCTGTACACGCCCGTGCCCGAATAGCCTTTTTTCTCGGCGTAGTGGAAATGGCCGTGGTAGCCATGCGGATTGAGGAATTCCGGCGTCATGTCGGGCAGCTGCGCCTTCAATTCCTGCACGCAGATGAAATCGGCCGTTTGCGTGCCCATCCAGTTGAAAAAGCCTTTTTTGGCGGCGGAACGGATGCCGTTCAGATTGGCGGAGATAATTTTTGGCATAGATAGAGAGTGAAAAGGGCGCTGGACTGGGCCGGCGGGCGCGGCATGGCGATTGTCTCGCCGGTGCGCGCGGATTAAAATACAGGCACTTTTAAAAAATGAGGCTAATGTGAATAATTTACGCCAGCAGTTTATCGCGTTTTCAGTATCCAAGGGAGTCTTGCGGTTCGGCGAGTTCACCACCAAGGCCGGGCGTCAATCGCCGTACTTCTTCAATGCGGGCCTGTTCCATGACGGCGCCACCCTGGCCGAGCTGGCGCAGTTCTACGCCCAGACCCTGCTCGACTCGGGCGTGGAATTCGACATGCTGTTCGGTCCCGCCTACAAGGGCATCACCCTGGCGTCGGCCACCGCCGTGGCGCTGGCCGGCAAGGGCCGCAATACCTCGTTCGCCTTCAACCGCAAGGAAGCCAAGGACCATGGCGAAGGCGGCACCATCGTCGGCGCCAAGCTGCATGGCAAAGTCGTCATCATTGACGATGTGATCTCGGCCGGCACCTCGGTGCGCGAATCGGTGGACATGATCCGCGCCGCCGGCGCCGAGCCATGCGCCGTGCTGATCGCCCTGGACCGCATGGAGCGTTCCGGCCCGGATGGCCAGCTGTCGCCAAGTTCGGCGGTGCAGGAAGTGTCGAAACAGTACGGCATTCCCGTCATTTCGATCGGCAATCTGGACGATCTGTTCGGCTACCTGAACGGCGCTGGCGCCGATCCGGACCTGCTGCAGCACAAGGAAGCCGTTTCCGCCTACCGCGCGCGCTACGGTATTTAAAGTAGCCATGGCGGCGTTGCAGCGCGTTGCCGCACTTGCGTGCTGTCTGCCGCGCTGCGCCTTGCCCTGAGCACTTTAAACCGTCGTATTTTCCAGCAGTGCCCGCAGCCGCGGGTCGCTGCAGGCGGCGCTGGCCGACGGATGGTCGTGCAACAAGCGCCGCAGCAGCGCCCCGCCGATGCCGCGCCGCCGGAAAGGCGGTTTCACGAACAGCATATTTACTCCCACGCCATGCGCATGCCTGGTGATGTCGAGCATGGCCACCTGCTGGCCATCGATCCATGCGCACAAGGCGTGATCGCCGTGCCAATCGATCTGCATCAAGCCAGCCATGGTTTCAACGCCGAATGCAGGCCCAGGGCGAACAGCCCGACAAAAAAGCACCGTTTGAACACCTGCTGCGAGATGCGCCCGCGCAGCCATTGACCGGCCAGCATGCCGGCCAGGGCCGGCAGCAGCGCATACGCGGACGCACCGGCCGCGCCGAGGCTGAAGTCGCCATGCAGGGCCAGGCTGGCCGCCAGTGCCACGGTCGAGACGGTAAACGCCAGGCCCAGCGCCTGTATCAGCGCGTCGCGCGCCAGGCCCAGTCCCTGCAGATACGGCACGGCGGGGATCACGAACACGCCGGTGGCGGCCGTTACCAGGCCTGTCGCGGCGCCCATCACGGGACCCAGCCACGCTTCGTGGCGTGCCGGCACGCGCAGCTGCAGCGAAAACAGGCCGGCCAGCGCGTACAGCATCAGCGCCACGCCCAGGGCGACGACGGGCCAGGCGCCGCCATCCTTCGGCAGCAGGGCGCCGCCCGCCAGGGTGCCGGCCATGACGGCGGCCAGCATGGGCCACAGGCGCCGCAGCAAGGCACGCAGGCCGGGGCCGGCCGCCAGTTGCCAGAGATTCGTCACCATCGATGGCACGATCAGCAGTGCCGCCGCCTGCACGGGCGCCATGACGAGGCTGAGCGTGCCCATGGCCACGGTCGGCAGCCCCAGTCCGACTACGCCCTTGACGAAGCCAGCTACGATGAAGCTGGCACCGACGGCTAGCAAAAATGAAGTGTCCATCTTTTTATGTCAGAGTAAATTTGCATGGATTTTGCGCGCCGCGCGCGATTTCGCCAAGATGGATTATCCTGAGCCAGCCTATGTAAAAAGCGAAGGCTGGTAAGATGCGGAAAAGGAGGGCGCCATGCGCTTTGATCTGGTCGACTTGCAGCTGTTTGTGAATGTGGTGGAAGCGGGCAGCCTGACGGCGGGCGCCGCGCGCAGCCATCTGGCGCTGGCGTCGAGCAGCGCGCGCGTGCGCGGCATGGAAGAGATGCTGGGCATGCCGCTGCTGCTGCGCGGACGGCGCGGCGTGGAACCGACGCCGGTGGGCCAGACCCTGCTGCATCACGCGCGCCTGGTGCTCATGCAAATGGAGAAAATGCGCGGCGAGCTGGGCGAATTTGCGCGCGGCCTGAAGGGGCAGCTGCGTTTGCTGTGCAATACGGCGGCGCTCAGCGAATTTTTGCCCGAGGCGCTCGGTGCTTTTCTCGACCGCCATCCGAACCTGACCATCGACCTGGAAGAGCGTCTCAGTTACGATATCGTCAAGGCCGTCTCGGAAGGACTGGCCGACATGGGCATCGTTTCCGATTCGGTCGACATGCGCGGCTTGCAGACTTTTTTGTTCCGCCCCGACCGGCTGGTGGCGATCGCGGCGGCCGATGGCGTGCATCACCGGGCCCTGGGCCAGGATGGCGTCGTCGATTTTGTCAGCGTGCTCGATCACGATTTCATCGGCCTGGCCGACGACAGCGCGATGCAGCAGTACCTGGGCATGCACGCGGCGCGCCTTGGCCGCCCCTTGAAGGTGCGCGTGCGCCTGCGCAGCTTCGATGCCGTCTGCCGCATGGTGGCCAGCGGCGTGGGCGTGAGCGTGGTGCCGCTGGCGGCGGCAAACCGCTGCCAGCAGACGATGGCGCTGCGCTGCATGGAATTATCCGATCCCTGGTCGGTACGCAATCTCACCATCTGCGTACGCCAGTTCAGTGAACTACCCCTGTACGCGCGCCAGTTGATCGAGCATCTGAAGGCGTGACAGGGCATGACAGGAGCAGCGATGCGTTTTTCTGAAGACAAGATGGCCAGCCTGCTGTGCAGCGACCAGGTCGAGCGGCCCATCCACATCTGGCAGCCGCCAGCACCCAGGCAGCCGCGCGCGGTGATTCTGGCGATCCACGGCGGCATGGCGCATGCGGGCGACTATGTCACGCCGGCGCTGTATTTCCGCCAGCACGGCATCGCCACGGTCAGCTTCGACATGGTGGGCCACGATGGCAAGCGCAAGGTCGACATTCCCTCGTTCGAGGCCTTCCTTGACGACGCGGAACTGTTCCTCGCCTGGGTCAAGGCCGCGTATCCGGGCCTGCCAATTTTCGTCATGGGCCACTCCATGGGCGGCCTGATCGCCACGCACCTGGGGCTGCGGCGTTTCGCGGGCGACCCGGCCATCAAGGGTTTCATTCTGTCGTCGCCGTATTACGTGAATGCGATCCCCGTGCCGAAGGTGCTGCAAATGCTGTCGGGCTGGCTGGCCAGGCGCTTTCCCATGATGAAGGTCCCGCTGGGGAATCTGACCATGCTGCTGACGCACGACCAGACCATCACGGCGCGCCATTTCCAGGACGAGCGCGATGGCATCCGCGCCAGCGAAGCGTCGGTGCGCTTTGCCCACGCCCTGACATCGGCGCAAAAGGAGCTGGCCGGCGGCTTGTCCGGCTGGCGCTTCCCCCTGTTCGCCGTGGTGGCGGGCGACGACAAGCTGGCCAACAGCCGCGCCACGGAAAGCATGCTGCGCAGCGTGCCCGACGGCCTGCTCGACTACCATTTTTATCCGGCCAACTACCACGAGAATTTCAATGAAGTGAACCGCGACACGATTTTTGCCGCCATCCTGGCCTGGATGGAGAAACTGCTGGCGCCAGGGGCAGCTTGAGGTGCCGGGTATCGCTATAATCGATCGCTATAATCGACCTGACTGAATTGACCGCCGGCGCATGCCGGACCGGACCCCGCGGCACTGGGGCATACTGAAGGAACGAACGATGCGCTTGCTGATTGCCCTGATACTCCCCTGGCTGACCTTTTTCACGATCGGCCGTCCGATCGCCGGCATCATTTGCCTGATCCTGCAAATTACCGTGATCGGCTGGCTGCCAGCCACGATCTGGGCCGTGTATGCACTGAGCCAGTACAAGACGGACCAGAAGATCGCCGAGGCCATGCGCCGGCGCTGATGTGGGTCTAAGTCCTGTTTAAGCTGCGCTTCCTATCTTGATTCAATCGACGCAAGGAGAGTGAGATGGCACCAAACAGACGCGGTATCCCGGGCTTGATGGCGGCGATGTTCACGGCGGGAATCCTGCTGGCGAGCAGCGCCCACGCGCAGACCGACAGCGCACTGCCGCCCGTGCAGAAGAGCGGGGCGGTGGAATACCTGAGCGGCGGCATCGGCTTCGAGGAATCGACGGCCATCAAGGGCGCCAGCCGGCATTGGCCATTGAGCCTGGTGTTTTCCGTGCAGGCGGCGGGCAAGGCGGAATTTGCCTCCGACGTGAAGCTGGAGATCCGCGATGCCAAGGGCGTACCGGTGCTGGAAACGACAGCCAGCGGCCCCTTCCTGCTGGCGAAATTGCCGCCGGGTAGCTACAGCCTGCGCGCTACCCTGGTGGGCAAGACCCTGGAACGCAAGGTGCAAATCAAGGCGGGCAGTTCCGCGCGCGTGGAGCTGGTCTGGCCGGCGGGAACGAACCAGGGCCAATCCTGATGCCAGGCGACGGCAAGGCGCCCGAACGGGGCCTGCCGGCGCGCGGCTTGTCGGCACATATCCTGCCCACTTCGGCGACGATGATCGGCGTATGCATGACCGTGCTGTCGATCGGCCACCTGGCGCCGCGTGGCGACGTGCGGGTGGTGATCGACAAGCTGCTGGCCGTCGACGCCATCGTGTTTCTCGTCAGCGCCGTGCTGTCCTTTTTGTCGCTGCGCCCCGGCCAGTCGTGCCTGCGCTACGAATGGTGGGGCGAGCTGGTGTTCATTTGCGGCCTGGCCATGCTGGCGCTGGGCGCCGTGGTGCTGGCCTTCGTCATCAACTGAGTCCGGCCAGCTGTCATACCGTCAGCGCACCGCGAGCACGCGGCCCTCGGCGGCGCTTTGCAGGGCCAGTTCGATCAGGCGTATCGTCGCCGCCGCATCTTCGGCTGCCACGGGCGCCGCTGCGCCATGACGGATGGCATCGGCCATGCCCTGGTAAAAATCCTGGTAGCGGCCGGCCTGCATGTCCAGGTGCGCGCACTGGCCATCCGGCTGCGTACCCAGGTGCAGCGCACCGCGCACGGGATCGACGCCCCAGCCGGCCTGGCCCGGCCTGCCGCCCGCCTTCAATGCATCTTCCTGCGGATCGAGACCGAATTTCACGAAACTGCCCTTGTCGCCATGCACGGCGAAGCGCGCCGTCGGCGCCTTCACCAGGCAGCCGGCCTGCAGCACCACGCGCAGCCGGTCATAGTACAAAACGATGTGCATGTAGTCGACAGCTTGCGCGCCATCGCGCTGCAGGGCGATGTCGGCGTACAGTTTTTCCGGCATGCCGAACAGCTGCGTGGCCTGGTCCAGCATGTGCGGTCCCAGGTCGTACAGCAAGCCGCCGCCCGGTGCGGCGGACTCGCGCCAGCGCTGGCGGATCTCGGGGCGGAAGCGGTCAAAATGCGACTCGACGCTGGCGATGCGGCCCAAGGTGCCTTGCGCCAGCAGCGTTTTGAGGGTCAGGAAGTCGCCATCCCAGCGGCGGTTGTGATACACGCTGAGCACCAGCTTGCGTTCTTGCGCCAGCGCGATCAGGCTCTGCGCCTCCAGGCTGGAAATGGTGAAGGGCTTGTCCACCACCACGTGTTTTCCCGCCTGCAGGGCAGCCAGCGCCAGGCTGTAATGGGCTTCATTGGGCGCGGCGATGACCACCAGTTCGATCGATGGATCGGCAAACAGCTGCGCCGGTTGCGCATACACGGTGGCCTGCGGCCAATCCTTGTGCACGAGTTCCGGCTTGCTGGAGGCGACGGCCGTCAGTTCCAGGGCGTCGATGGCCGACAGGACGGGAGCGTGGAAGGTGGAGCCGGCAAAGCCGTAGCCGACCAGGCCGGTTTTGATCTTGTTCATGGCGTGTTCACGGGTGCGTGGAAGAATCCATGATCATAGCCGCAAGTGGGCGGCGGCAGCGCTGCCGCGCTGCCGCCGCACAGACATTAGTTCAGGCGCCAGACGTATTGCACCTTGACGCTGGCGCTGACCGGCTTGCCGCCAGCCAGGGCCGGCTTGAACGTGCACTTGGCAATGCCGGTGCGCGCCGCCTCGTCGAGGGCCGGATGGCCGCTGCTTTTGACCACGCTCGATCCTTGCACCTTGCCGGTGGCATCGACATCAAAGGACATGTTGACCGTGCCCACTTCCTTCGCCTGCAGCGATGCGGCCGGGTAGACGGGTTTGCCGCAGACGCCAAAGTCGATGATGGGGCGGCGCTCCAGTACCGGTGCGCTGGCAGAAGCGACAGCCTGGCCATAGATGCCGAGGCAAGCGCCCGCCAGTGCCAGCAGCGGCACGGCCGCCTTCCAGTTCAGGGTCGGTGGTGCGGGGCGCAGCAATCGTTTGATACGTGACATAAGATCTCCTCCGTTGGCCGCCTGGGCCAGGTGGTGGGTTGAGAACTGGAGACGTTCCAGTTCCGAGAGTGCAAGAGCCAGACGCCGCGGTTCGCCCAGTTGTCTTGCTGCGAAATCATCTGCAATGTGTTCGCGTTCCAGGCGCACGCCGCGTGAAATCCACCAGACGGCAGGGTGGAAGAACAGCAGCGCCTCGATGGCGTTTTGCAGCAGGTTGACCAGATAATCGTGGCGGCGGATGTGCGCCAGCTCGTGTGCCAGCAGCGCAGCGAGCAAGTCGGGCGGCATGCCCGTGATCAGCGCGGCGGGTACCAGCACCACTGGGCGCCAGATGCCGGCCGTGACAGGGCTGGCGATACCATCGAGCACGCGCAGCCGCACGGCCCGCGTCACGCCCGCCACTTGCGCCATCTGCGCCAGGCGTGTTTGCCATGCCGTATGCGTGGCGCCGGACTGGCTGGCGCTGCGTGCTATCCACAGCATGCCCAGCGCCATGCGCAAGGCCAGTACGGCGGCACACAGCGCCCAGACGCTGACGATGACGCTCAGCGCCGTGTGCAGGCCGGGCAAGCCGTCGGGGGGCAGCAGCGTTGTGGAGAGCCGGGGGCCGGCAAATGCGGGGCTGGCCGCGTCGCCGCTGGCCAGGCGCAGAGACAGTCCCACCAGGGGCCAGCACAGGCAGGCCAGCAGGGCGCCGCAGCCGAGCGCATAACGCGCCTCCGGACGGGCATTGCGCAGGGCGGCCCAGGCCAGCGCCGTGGCGCAGCCGATCAGGATGCCCTGCCACAGGAAGTGCAGCAGGGTCCAGCCCAGGGCCTGCACGAAGCCGTTCATGACTGATCGTCCTTGAGCATCTTTTCAATTTCTTCGCGTTCGGCGCGCGACACGCCCGTGCGCAGCGCCGCCAGCACCAGCGCCTTGGCGGAACCGGCGAAGGCTTTCTGCATCAGTTCCTTGAGCAGATTGGTCTGCAGGCTGTCCTGCGCCTGCGCTGGCGCATACACGTGCGAGCGCTGGCTTTCGTCGCGGATCAGCAAGCCCTTGGTATGCATGATCTGCATCAGGCGCAGCACGGTGCCGTAGGTGATGGCCGGCTTGGCCAGCGCCATCGCCTCGTGCACCTGCTTGGCCGTGGCGGCGCCCAGCGGCCACAGCGTCTGCAGCAGATCGAGTTCGGCCGCCGTCGGTTTCGGGATGTCGGATGTCTTGGCCATGCGGTTTTCCTCTTGCCTGAAGTTCAATATGGCTAGCGTAAACCTTGTAGACAAAAATGTATACTTTAATTTTCAATGTTGTATAAATGCCTGTCAGCCATGCTGTAAAACCTAGACAAGCTTGTTTATGAGTAAAGCCGGCAGGCGAAAAAAAAGACGCCGCAGCGTCTTTTTTTGGGGGCGGTGAAAAATTAGCCCGCCAGCTTGGCCTTCAGCAGTTCCGTCAGCTGGGCCGGGTTGGCCTTGCCTTTGGAGGCTTTCATGGCCTGGCCGATCAGCGCATTGATGGCCGCTTCCTTGCCGGCGCGGTACTGCTCCACCGACTTGGCATTGGCCGCCAGCACTTCATCGACGATGGCTTCCAGCGCGCCCGAGTCCGAGATCTGCTTCAGGCCCTTGGCGTCGATGATGGTATCGACCAGGTTCTCGTCGCTCGATTTTGCTTCCCACATGCCGGCGAAGACTTCCTTTGCCGCCTTGTTCGAGATGGTGCCATCGGCGATGCGCTTGAGCATGGCGGCCAGTTGCGCGCTAGAGACGGGAGCGTCGTCCAGGTCCACGCCTTCGCGGTTCAGGGTCGACGCCACGTCGCCCATCAGCCAGTTGGCGGCGGCCTTGGCGTTTTCCTTGCCGGCCTTGTCGACCACGGCAACGAAGTAGGTGGCCATGGCTTTCGATTGCGTCAGCACCAGCGCATCGTAGTCCGGCAACGCGTATTCGCTGATGAAACGGGCGCGCATGGCGGCAGGCAGTTCCGGCATCGAGGCCTTGACCGTGTCGATCCACGCTTGCGAGATGACCAGCGGCGGCAGGTCAGGATCCGGGAAGTAGCGGTAATCCTGCGCGTCTTCCTTGCTGCGCATCTCGCGCGTTTCCTTGCGGTCCGGGTCGTACAAACGCGTCGCTTGCACGACCTTGCCGCCGTCTTCGATCAGCTCGATCTGGCGGCGCACTTCCACGTGCACGGCTTCCTCGATGAAGCGGAAGGAGTTCAGGTTCTTGATCTCGCAGCGCGTGCCGAATTCCTTCTGGCCGACGGGGCGCACGGACACGTTGACGTCGCAGCGGAACGAGCCTTCCTGCATGTTGCCGTCGCAAACGCCCAGCCACATGACCAGCGAGTGCAGCGCCTTGGCGTAGGCAACGGCTTCGGCGGCGCTGCGGATCTCCGGTTCCGAGACGATTTCCAGCAGCGGCGTGCCGGCGCGGTTCAAGTCGATGCCGCTCATGCCCGCATAGTCTTCATGCAGGGATTTGCCGGCGTCTTCTTCCAGGTGGGCGCGCGTCAGGTTGACCGTCTTGGTGACGAACTCGCCATCCTTTTCGTAGCCGAAGGTGAGGGCGCCGCCGATGACGACGGGGTCCTCGAACTGGCTGATCTGGTAGCCCTTCGGCGAATCCGGATAAAAATAGTTCTTGCGCGCGAAGACCGACTGCGGCGCCACGGTGGCGCCCACGGCCAAACCAAAACGGATCGCGCGGTCGACGGCCTGCTTGTTCATCACGGGCAGCACGCCTGGCAGGGCCAGGTCGACGGGGCTAGCCTGCGTATTGGCGTCGGCGCCGTACTTGATCGGCGAACCGCTGAAAATTTTGGATTCGGTCGTGAGCTGCACGTGGTTCTCAAGACCGATGACGACTTCCCATTGCATAGTGTTCTCGCTTATTTTTGTTGGCGCCGCCTGGGCGGCGCGTGTGTTCTTAGATGCCGGCAGTTGCGTTGCCTGGAGCGCGCGTATGCCAGTCCGTCACCAGCTGGAACTGGTGGGCCACGTTCAGCAGCCTGGCTTCGCCAAAATAATTGCCGATGATTTGCAGGCCGACGGGGCGCTTGCCGTTCTTTTCACCTTCGCCAAAGCCGCACGGGATCGACATGCCGGGCAAGCCGGCCAGGCTGGTCGACAGGGTGTAGATGTCGGCCAGGTAGTTGGCTACCGGGTCGTCCGTCTTGTCGCCCAGGTCCCAGGCGACTGTTGGCGCAACCGGTCCCATGATGACGTCGCAGACGGCGTACGGGCCATTCAGCACGGCGTCGAAATCCTGCGCGATCAGGCGGCGGATCTTTTGCGCCTTCAGGTAGTAGGCGTCGTAGTAGCCGTGGCACAGCACGTAGGTGCCGACCATGATGCGGCGCTGCACTTCCGGGCCGAAGCCCTGGGCGCGCGACTTTTTGTACATGTCCTGCAAGTCCTTGTACTCGGTGGCGCGGTGGCCGTAGCGCACACCGTCGTAGCGCGACAGGTTCGACGACGCTTCAGCCGGGGCGATCATGTAGTAGGCGGGAATCGACAGGGCGGTGTTCGGCAGCGAGATGTCGACCAGGGTGGCGCCCAGCTTTTCATACTGCGCCAGCGCGCCGCGCACGGCCGCTTCCACGTCCTTGGCCAGGCCCTCGCCGAAATACTCGCGCGGCACGCCGATGCGCAATCCCGTGAGGGGTTCATCAAGACTGCGCGAAAAATCTTCCGCCACGCCGCCCTGTTCCGGCGACAGGCTGGTCGAGTCGCGCTCGTCGAAGCCGGCCATGGCACTCAGGAGCAGGGCACAGTCTTCGGCCGAGCGGGCCATCGGGCCGCCCTGATCCAGCGACGAGGCAAAGGCGATCATGCCGAAGCGCGAGACGCGGCCATAGGTCGGCTTGATGCCGGTGATGCCGCAAAAAGCGGCAGGCTGGCGGATCGAGCCGCCCGTGTCGGTGCCGGTGGCCGCTGGCGCCAGGCCGGCCGCCACGGCGGCAGCCGAGCCGCCCGAGGAACCGCCCGGCACGGCCGTCTTGTCCCACGGGTTCTGCACGGCGCCGAAGGCCGAGTTCTCGTTGCCGGAACCCATGGCGAACTCGTCGCAGTTGACCTTGCCCAGGGTGACCATGCCGGCGGCCTGGAATTTTTCCACCACGGTGGCGTCAAACGGGCTGGCGTAGTTGGCCAGCATGTTCGAGCCGGCCGTCGTGCGCCAGCCCTTGGTGACGAACAAATCCTTGTGCGCGATCGGCACGCCCGTCAATGGCGTGGCCGTGCCGTTGGCGATGCGGGCATCCGCTTCGGCCGCTTGCGCCAGGGTCAGGGCACGGTCGACGTGCAAGAAGGCGTTCGAGGTGTCCGCTTCGATGCGGTCGAGGAAATGCGTCGCCAGTGCAACGGCGGAAATTTCCTTGTTCTGCAAAAGCGCGGACAGCTGTTTGATGGATTTTGTATGCATGGCGTTTCTATTTTTTCTATTCGGCAAGGTTGATATTCGTGCACTGCGCCGTTCTAGCGCCTGACAGAAGCGTAGCGAGCGGAAGTGAGTTGTGGCCAGGAGGCGGCGCTGTGCTTTAGCACAGTGAGCATCGGAGGCCGCAAATCGCGACGCGCAGCAGCTTGTGCCAGGTGCCAGTTACTCGATGACCTTCGGGACCAGATACAGGCCATCCTGTACCTTTGGCGCCACAGCCTGGTAGTCGTCGCGGCGATTCGTCTCGGTGGCGACGTCTTCGCGCAGGCGCAGGGCGATATTGTCCATGTGGGCGGCCAGCGGATGGCTCAGGGGGGCCACGCCATCAGTATTGACGGCTTGCATTTGCTCGGCCAATGCGAAAATCTTGTTCAATTGCTCCAGCGAATTGACAGCCTGCTCGTCGGCCATTTCAAGTTGCGCCAGGTGGGCGATGCGTTTTACGTCGGATAGAGTCAGGGACATGGCGAATGGCGCGGAGTGCCGCGCATTAGTATTGAGTTGGCGTTTTGATAAAACGCGGGTATTTACTGCTATTTTGCTCACAAAAATCGAAGAATGCCGCGTAACTCGCGGCTGCAAGAGTCGCACTTTTCCATGGTTTTTGAGCAAATCGCATTCAAATTATAAGGTAGAATGGCGGGTTAATGCGTTGCCGGCGCTGATGGACTGCTGCCGCAGCATAGAAAAGATTGCGCAAGCGCTAAGCGAAACCCGGAAAAATCGCCTTTTGGATTTTCAGGGTGCCTGAAAGCGCCCGCTTTGAAACTCCCCATAAACAGCTTTTGCGCAGCTCGATGCGCTACAGGACACTCATGTTTGGTTTTTTACGCAGGTACATCTCCACCGATCTGGCCATTGACTTGGGCACGGCTAACACTCTTATTTATGTACGCGGCCTCGGTATCGTCCTGGACGAGCCGTCCGTCGTCGCCATCCGCCAGGAAGGCGGTCCGAATGGCAAGAAGACCATTCAGGCAGTCGGCAAGGAAGCCAAGCAGATGCTGGGCAAGGTGCCGGGCAATATCGAAGCGATTCGTCCGATGAAAGATGGCGTGATCGCCGACTTCACCGTCACCGAGCAGATGCTCAAGCAATTCATCCGCATGGTGCACGACTCGAAATTCTTCCGTCCATCGCCGCGCATCATCATTTGCGTGCCGTGCGGCTCGACCCAGGTGGAACGCCGCGCGATCCGCGAATCGGCACTCGGCGCCGGCGCCTCGCAGGTGTACCTGATCGAAGAACCGATGGCAGCGGCCATCGGCGCGGGCCTGCCCGTGTCCGAAGCGACCGGCTCGATGGTGGTCGACATCGGCGGCGGCACGACGGAAGTGGGCATCATTTCGCTGGGCGGCATGGTCTACAAGGGTTCCGTGCGCGTCGGCGGCGACAAGTTCGATGAAGCCATCGTCAACTACATCCGCCGCAACTACGGCATGCTGATCGGCGAACAGACGGCCGAAGCCATCAAGAAGGCCATCGGTTCGGCCTTCCCTGGTTCGGAAGTGAAGGAAATGGAAGTCAAGGGCCGTAACCTGTCCGAAGGCATCCCGCGCTCGTTCACCATTTCCAGCAACGAGATCCTCGAAGCGCTGACCGACCCGCTGAACAACATCGTCTCGGCCGTGAAAAACGCGCTGGAACAAACGCCGCCGGAACTGGGCGCCGACATCGCCGAAAAAGGCATGATGCTGACGGGCGGCGGCGCACTGCTGCGCGACCTGGACCGCCTGCTGATGGAGGAAACCGGCCTGCCGGTGCTGGTGGCCGAGGACCCGCTCACCTGCGTGGTGCGCGGTTCCGGGATGGCACTGGAACGTATGGACAAGCTCGGCTCGATCTTCTCCTACGAATAATCTGACAGAAGGGCCGGAACCATTTCCGGCCTTTTTTTGGTTTTGACTCCGGCGTTTGCCCGGGGTTTGCACGTTGGCGCACTGCGCCTGATTATTGGATGTCATGGAATACAGTCCTCCGCCACTTTTCAAACAAGGCGCCTCTGCCCGCGTCAAGATGATGGTGTTCGCCGGCATTTCTATCGCCTTGCTGCTGGTCGATTCGCGCATGCACGCGCTGACGGCCGTGCGCCAGGCCGTCGGCACCGTGCTGTATCCGGTGCAGATGGCGGCCCTGGTGCCGCGCGATGTGGCGCTCGGCGTCGGCAATTACTTTTCTTCGCTGTCGGCCCTGGAAAAACAGGTGCGCGACCTGAAGCACGAACAGATCGCCTCGGCGCAGATACTGCAGCAGGCGCAGCTCAACATCGTCGAAAACAACCATTTGCGCAAGCTGATGGAAGCGCGCGAGCGCGTGCCCGTCAAGACCATGATGGCCGAAGTGCTGTACGACACGCGCGATTCGGCCACGCGCAAGATCGTGCTTGACCGCGGTATCCAGAATGGCGTCGAACTGGGGCGCCCCGTGATCGACAACCTGGGCGTGGTGGGGCAGGTCACGCGCGTGTTCCCGTTTACGTCCGAAGTCACCTTGCTCACGGATGAAGAGCAGGCCATTCCCGTGCAGCTGCTGCGCAATGGCGTGCGCAGCGTGGCCATTGGTCGCGGCAAGTCCGGCACCATGGAATTGCGCTTCACGGCGCCCAGCGCCGATATCCAGATCGGCGACATCGTCATTACCTCGGGTCTCGACGGCCTGTACCCGGCCGGCCTGGCCGTGGCGCGCGTGACCCTGGTCGAACGCAATGCGCACGGCCCGTTCGGCCGTGTCGTCTGTCAGCCGCTGGCCGGCATCGAACGCAATACCCAACTTCTCATTCTGATGACGTCGCCCGACATTCCACCGCGCCCGCCCGCCGAAGATATCAAGACGGGCCGCAAGATCGCCGGCAAGATGGCGCCGATCAAGGACCCTGCCAAGGAACCTGCAGCGGCTGCCGCGGCAGCGCCGGCCACCACGCCTGCCGCCAAGCCGCCTGCCGCCAACGCGGCCGCGCCCGCGCCGGCAAAACCTGCGACGCCAGCGCCCGCACCGGCCGTCGTGCCGCCGAAGGAGGCGACCCGATGAACCGCCCGCATTACATCCTGCTGCCGGTCAGCCCCCTGTTCATCGGTTTTTCCCTGCTGTGCGCTTTTCTGCTGAACCTGCTGCCCTGGGGGCAGTTCGTCGGCGTGCCCGATTTCGTCGCGCTGGTGCTGGTCTTCTGGGGAATCCACCAGCCGCGCAAGGTCGGCATCGGCGTGGCCTTCTTCATGGGCCTGATGATGGACGTGCACGACTCGACCCTGCTGGGCGAAAATGCGCTGGCCTACACCTTGCTCTCGTATTTCGCCATCATGATGCACCGCCGCGTGCTGTGGTTCCCCATCATGACGCAGGCGCTGCACGTGCTGCCGCTGCTGCTGCTGACGCAGGCGCTGCAGCTGCTGACGCGCCTGATCGTCTCGGGCCGCTTCCCCGGCTGGCTCAATTTCATCGAGAGTTTTGTCGCCGTCGCCCTGTGGCCCATCGTCACGTGGATCCTGCTGGCGCCGCAGCGCCGCGCCGTGGACCGCGACCACAACCGCCCGATCTGACGAGCGCCCGCAATGACCGAACTGAAAAATACCGAGCGCGAACTGCATTTTTTCCGCATGCGCCTCACCGTGCTGGGCGCGCTCGTCTTTGTCTGCTTTTCACTGCTGCTGGCGCGCTTCATCTGGCTGCAGGTGATCAAGCACGAGGACTATGCCACCAAGGCCGAGGATAACCGCATCGCCGTGGTGCCCATCGTGCCTACGCGCGGCTTGATCCTCGACCGCAATGGCGTGGTCCTGGCGCGCAATTATTCGGCCTACACGCTGGAAATCACGCCATCGAAACTCAGTGCCAGCCTCGATTCCGTGATCGACGAGCTGTCGACCCTGGTGCAGATCGATATCAAGGACCGCCGCCGCTTCAAGAAGCTGCTGGAAGAGTCGAAGAATTTTGTCAGCGTGCCGCTGCGCACACGCCTGACGGACGAGGAAGTGGCGCGTTTCACGGCGCACCGTTTCCGCTTCCCCGGCGTGGAAGTGCAGGCGCGCCTGTTCCGCCAGTATCCGATGGGCGAAGTGGCGTCGCACGTGGTGGGCTTCATCGGCCGCATCAACCGCAATGAAGCCAAGGCGCTGGAAGAGGGCGAGGACGCCGCCAACTACAACGGCACCGACCATATCGGCAAGGAAGGCCTGGAGAAAAGCTACGAGAAGCAGCTGCACGGCACCACCGGCTACGAAGAGGTGGAAGTGTCGGCTGGCGGACGCGCCATGCGCACCCTGTCGCGCACGGCGGCCACGCCCGGCAATAACCTGATCCTGTCGATCGACATCGAACTGCAGAAAGTGGTCGAGGAAGCGTTCGGCGAATGGCGCGGCGCGGCCGTGGCCATCGACCCGGCCACCGGCGACATCCTGGCCTATGTTTCCAAGCCAGGCTACGATCCGAACCTGTTCGTCGACGGCATCGACCAGCAAAGCTGGAATGAACTCAATACCTCGCTGGACCGGCCGATGGTCAACCGTCCCCTGTCCGGCACTTACGCGCCTGGCTCGACCTTCAAGCCCTTCATGGCGCTGGCCGCGCTGGAACTGGGCAAGCGCACGCCAAGCCAGTCGATTTCCGATCCCGGTTTCTTCATGCTGGGCGGGCATATGTTCCGCGACGATAAAGTGGGTGGCCACGGCACGGTCGACATGCACAAGTCCATCGTCGTCTCGTGCAATACCTATTACTACCAGCTGGGCCGCGACATGGGCATCGACGCCATCCACGACTTCATGAAGCCGTTCGGCTTCGGCCAGCTGACGGGCATCGACCTGAATAACGAAAAGACGGGCGTGCTGCCGTCGACGGAATGGAAGCGCAACCGCTTCAAGACGCCGCAGCAGAAAAAATGGGTGGGCGGCGACACGATTTCGGTGAGTAACGGCTCCGGCTACAACTCCTACACACCGCTGCAGATCGCCCACGCGACGGCCAACCTGGCGAATAATGGCGTGGTGATGAAGCCGCATCTGGTGAAAATCATCGAAGACGCCAACACGCGTGCGCGCACCCTGACGGTGCCGAAGGAAAGCTACCGCATTCCGCTCAAGCAGGAAAACATCGATACCATCAAGCGCGCCATGGTCGGCGTGACCAGCGAGCAGGGCGGCACGGCCGCGCGCATCTTCACCGGCGTGCAGTACACGGTGGGCGGCAAGACGGGGACTGCGCAGGTGGTGGGCATCAAGAAAAACGAGAAGTACAATGCCAAGCTGCTGGCCGAGCGCCTGCGCGACAACGCCTTGTTTACCGCCTTCGCGCCGGCCGACAAGCCGCGCATCGCGATTGCCATCGTGGTGGAAAACGCCGGCTTCGGTGCCGGCGTGGCCGCGCCGATCGCGCGCAAGGCACTCGACTACTACCTGCTGGGCAAGCGTCCGAGCGACAAGGAAAAAGAAACCACCAAGGTGCCGAAGGAAGATGTCGACGAAGTGCGCACCCTGGAAGAGATCACTGACGAGCAGGCCGCCCCGGCACCTGCCAGGCAATAAGGAAGCACATGCCCATTAACGAGAGGCGCTCGCTGTGGCGGCGCGCCAAACCCTATCTGGCGGTATTCGATCCGCCGCTGATGGTGATCATCCTGATGCTGCTCAGTACCAGCCTGCTGACCCTGTACTCGGCCAGCATCGGCATCCCCGGCAAGATCGAAGACCATCTGCGCAATATGCTGCTGTGCTTTTTCGTCATGTGGCTGGCCGCGAATGTCACGCCGCAGATGATGATGCGCATCGCCGTGCCGGCCTACACGGTATCGGTGCTGCTGCTGGTGGCCGTGGCGCTGTTCGGCACCATCAAGCTCGGCGCGCGGCGCTGGCTGCATATCGGCGTGATCGACATCCAGCCGTCCGAATTCCTGAAGATCGCCACGCCGCTGATGCTGGCCTGGTTCTTCCAGCACAATGCTGGCGCGCTGCGCTGGAAAGCGTTCGCCGTGGCTGCCGCGCTGCTGCTGGTGCCCGTCTACCTGATCGCGCGCCAGCCTGACCTGGGCACGGCGCTGCTGGTGGTGGCGGCCGGTTTTACCGTCATCTTCCTGGCCGGCCTGTCGTGGAAAGTGATGGTGGGCTTGTTCCTCGCCGTCGCCTGCTACCTGCCGATCGCCTGGTCGCACCTGCATGACTACCAGCGCGACCGCGTGATGATGCTGATCGACCCGACCAAGGACCCGCTGGGCAAGGGCTTCCACATCATCCAGTCCATCATCGCCATCGGTTCGGGCGGCATGACGGGCAAGGGCTGGACGCACGGCACGCAAGCCCACCTGGAGTTCGTGCCGGAGCGCACGACCGACTTCATCTTCGCCGTGTATTCGGAAGAGTTTGGCCTGGTCGGCAACTTGATCCTGATGCTGATGTATTTACTGCTGGTGGGACGGGGGCTGATGATCGCCGCCAACGCCCCCAGTTTTTTCACTCGCCTGCTGGCAGGAGCGATTACCATGATTTTCTTTACTTACGCCTTCGTCAACATGGGCATGGTCAGCGGCATCGTGCCGGTGGTCGGCGTGCCCTTGCCATTCCTCAGCTACGGCGGCACCGCGCTGCTGACCCTGGGCGTCGCCTCCGGCATCCTGATGAGCATTCAGCGCCACCGCAAGCTGGTGCAGACCTGATGCGCGCGCCTGTCGATACCTTCGCCATGCGCGCAATGGGCCTGGCTGTCTTGCTGACCCTGGCCGCCTGCGGCACCACGCCGCAAAAGCCCGCGTCGGGCAATGTGCCCATGCCGTCCGGCGGCAAGGTCAAGTCCCCCGTGCGCCAGGATCCTACCTTGCCCGCCTTGCCGGCGGCCGGTTCCGGACGCGGCGGCTACTACAAAGATGACGGCCCGGGCGACAATCCGCCGCCCAACCTGCGCGACGTGCCCGACGCGGAGGTGCGCAACGAGCCGTATTCCACGCGCTCGAACCGCCCCTACGTCGTCTTCGGCAAGACCTACACGCCGATCACCAACAATGAACCGTTTACGCAGCGCGGCACGGGTACCTGGTATGGCAAGAAATTCCATGGACAGCGCACCTCGTCGGGCGAAATCTACGACATGTACAAGATGACGGCGGCCCATCCGACCTTGCCGATTCCATCGTATGCGCGCGTGACGAGCATCGACAGCGGCGAGCAGGTGATCGTGCGCATCAATGACCGCGGACCATTCCACGCCACGCGCGTGATCGACGTGTCCTACACGGCGGCACTGAAACTGGGCTTCCTGGGCAAGGGCAGCCACCAGGTGGTGGTCGAGCGCCTGCTGCCGGCCGATATCGACGCCATCCTGGCTGCCCGCGCGGCGCCGAAGCCGGTGCCTTCCGTCGTCGCCATTTCCATCGATACGCCGGTGGAAACGGGCGCCGTGGTGCAGCCGGAAGTGTCGTCGCAGATGCTGCCCGTCGATGCGACGGTGGCCATGCCTGCACCGGTGGCGCTGGCCAGCGGCTTCTATTTGCAGCTGGGCGCCTACTCGCGTGCCGACAATGCGGAATCGGGACGTTCGCGCCTGGCGCCGTATGCGGCAGCCCTGGGGTCCCTGGGCGTGGTGCAGGCCGGTAACCTGTTCCGCCTGTACGGCGGACCGTTTTCCAGCCGCGCCGAGGCGGCCCGCGCGGCGGCGAATTTACCGGAATCGACAGGCATCAAGCCCATCGTCATCGAAAGATAAGCGTAGGTCGGATTAGGCGCAAAGCGCCGTAATCCGACGCGATTGTCAGCAGTCATTTACAGGCGCGCAGTTCCTGTTCCGGGAACTGCGCCTTGATCTTCTCCAGGCGCGCGCGCGTGGCGGCGTCGAGGTCGCGGAACTGGTAGGCCAGCTGCTTGCTGGCGCTGTAGCGGGGAGCGATGCGGGCGCTGTGCACGCCCTGCTTGTTCAGCGATGCCAGCTGGGTTTGCGCGCCGCTTTCCGACTTGAACACGCCCAGCGAAATGCCCCAGCGCTGCGGACTGCTTTCATTCATGATGAAGTAGTTCGTCACGCCCAGCTGCTTCAATTCGCCGGCCTTGCGGTCGGCGCCTTCCTTGCTGCCCTGCGGCGGGATGTACACCATGTAGCTGGAAATGTCCTGGCCGGCCACGTTGCGGCGCGACTGGCGGTCGCCCAGGTCCAGCGACGCTACTTGCGCTTCGAAACGGCGGCCATCGGCCAGCAGGAAATTGCCCACCTCCGTGCAGGCATACGATAGCGGCGCGGCCGCTGCGGCCGCCGCTGGCGCCGGGCTTTCTTCGGCGGCGGGCGGCGTGGCGGGCGCCGTGGCCTGTTCCTGCGTCAGCAAGGTGAGCTTGGTCGCCTGCAGCTGGTTTTTCAGGCGCGCCGGTTCGCGCGTCTCGCTGCGAAAACTGCCCAGATAACCCTGGCCGATGGCAAACACCAGCAGGTTCACGCCGGCCAGCAGCCAGAAGACGAATTTCAGCATGCGTGTTCTCCTTGAATTGCCGCTGCGCCGCCTGCGCGCGCGGCCGCCTGTAAACCAAGCATGACGATATTGTCCACCAGATGCAGCGGCACGGACAGGGCCAGGGCTTGCGCGATACGCGGCGCGGCGCCGCCGGACAGCAGGCAGGCGCTGGCGCCATGCATGCGCACGGCCCGTTCGATGGCGCCCGCCTGCGCCGCCAGGCAACCCGAGACGATGGCGTCGTCCGTGTTGTCGGCAAAGCCGGCCGGCAGGGGGCTGCCGCTGGCGATCTGCGGCAATTGCGCCGTATTGCGCGCCAGCGAACTGGCCATCAGCCCGAGTCCCGGCAAGATCATCCCGCCGAGGAAAACGCCATCGGCCGTGAGGGCGTCGATGGTGGTGGCGGTGCCGCAATTGGCGACGATGACGGCCTGGCCCGGCGCCAGCGCGTGCGCGCCGATGGCGGCGGCAAAACGGTCGCAGCCCAGCTGGGACGGCTCGCGGTAGGCGTTGCTCACGCCGGCCAGATGCGGCAGCGAGGCAAACGTGGCGATGGACTGCGGCGGCAGATTGGCCGGCAGCTGTGCGCGCAGGCGCGCGCCGATGGCCGCGCCGGCCACGTTCGACAGCAGCACGCCGGAAATGGCCAGGCCGCCCCAGGCAGCCTGCAAGGTATCGAGCTGCGCATGCGCCACGGTGCCGCTGGCCAGCCAGGCGCCAGCCGCGCCGGTGGGGGCGGCCAGGGCCCATTTGATACGCGTGTTGCCGGCGTCGATCAGCAGGAGCATGCGCTTACTCCCCGGCCAGGCGCAGGGAAACGTCGCCTGACATGATGTGCTGCACGCCGTCCGCGCCGTGCAGCAGCAGCCGGCCCAGTTCATCCACGCCGACCGCCACGCCTTGCTGCAGCAGCTGGCCATTGTCGAGGATTTTCACGTGCTGGCCCTGCCAGGCGTGCAGCAGATTCCAGCGCTCCGTGAACGGTGCAAAGCCCGTGTCGTCGAATTCGGCAAGCACGCCAGCCAGGCGGCTGAGCAAGGCCGCCACCAGGGTATTGCGCTCCATCTGCGCCAGCCAGGGCACGGCCGAGACGCTGCGCCCGATCTGCTGTTCCAGCGCATCGGGCATCAACAGATTGATGCCGCAGCCGATCACGGCCCACACGCCGCCATCCGCTGCCTGCTGCGTCTCGACGAGGATGCCGGCCAGCTTGTGGCCATCCTTGAGCATGTCGTTCGGCCATTTCAGTTGCACCGGCACGCCCAGCGACGTCATGCTTTCGGCCAGTGCCACGCCGACGGCCAGCGGCAAGCCGACCAGCCGGTGCAACGGTCCCTTGAAGGGCCAGGCCAGCGAGAACATCAGGCTGGCATCGGCCTGCGACACCCAGGGGCGTCCGGCGCGCCCGCGGCCGGCCGTCTGCTGGCCGGCAATGCGCAGGGTCGCTCCGGCCAGGGTGGCGCAACGGGCCAGCAGGTCGGCGTTGGTCGATCCCGTTTCGTCAACCACTTCGATGGCCACATGGGCGGCGCCCGTGGCGCAATGGGCGGAAATCGCCGTGCTGTTCAGGTCTGCGTGCTTCGTCATAGGGATATCAGTTTGTTACTGGCTGTCGCCGGATGGCGTGCTGCGCGCCTTGTGCGGCGCGTTGGCGAAGGCCATGTCGTAGACGGCATTGGGCAGCGCGCGCAGCACTTTGGCGACGACGCCCATCTGCCACGGGATCACGCGGTAGCTGTCGCCGTCGGCGATGGCGCGCGCGGCGCGTTCGGCGAATTTGCCAGCTGGCATCAGGAACGGCATGCGGTAGGCATTGTGCCGCGTCATCGGCGTGTCGATGTAGCCGGGCGTGATGGTGACGACCTTGA
>RCUS01000555.1_pt1 | contig 24003 bp, 25 predicted proteins | sample 2166221 | NCBI WGS metagenome assembly RCUS01 (sample SAMN09932758, study PRJNA488358) | compost metagenome | isolation source: compost soil in cyclohexanecarboxylic | place: Germany: Experimental Botanical Garden | reverse complement strand
CTGTGCAGCGTGATCTTCCCGGCGATCGTCGACCGTTCGCCGTTGATCATTGCGGTGTCCAGCGGTGGCGATGCGCCGGTGCTGGCACGTTTGATCCGCGCCAAGATCGAAACCTGGATTCCTTCTACCTACGGCCAACTGGCTGGCCTGGCGGCGCGCTTTCGCCATCAGGTCAAAGGCCTGTTTCCGGATGTGCAGCAACGCCGCGCATTCTGGGAAGAGGTTTTCCAGGGGCCGATTGCCGACCGTCAACTGGCCGGGCAGGGCGGTGAAGCCGAGCGTCTGTTGCAGGCGAAAATCGATGGTGAAGCGCCGGTGGCCACCGGTGAGGTGTATCTGGTGGGTGCGGGGCCGGGTGATCCGGACCTGCTGACGTTCAAGGCATTGCGCCTGATGCAACAAGCCGATGTGGTGCTGTACGACCGTTTGGTTGCACCGGCGATCCTGGAATTGTGCCGTCGCGACGCCGAGCGTGTTTATGTCGGCAAGCGTCGCGCCGATCACGCCGTGCCGCAGGATCAGATCAACCAGCAATTGGTGGATCTGGCCAAGCAAGGCAAGCGTGTGGTGCGGTTGAAGGGTGGTGATCCGTTCATCTTCGGCCGTGGCGGTGAAGAGATCGAAGAACTGGCGGCTCACGGCATCCCGTTTCAGGTGGTGCCGGGTATCACGGCAGCCAGCGGTTGCGCGGCGTATGCCGGGATTCCGCTGACCCACCGCGACTACGCGCAGTCGGTACGCTTTGTCACCGGGCACCTGAAGGACGGTTCCACCGATTTGCCGTGGGCCGACCTGGTTGCCCCAGCGCAAACCCTGGTGTTCTACATGGGGCTGGTGGGTTTGCCGATCATCTGCGAACAGTTGATCAAGCACGGTCGCGGCGCCGATACCCCGGCGGCATTGATCCAGCAGGGCACAACGGTCAATCAGCGGGTGTTTACCGGCACGCTGGCCGATCTGCCGCGATTGGTGGCGGAGCATGAAGTGCATGCGCCGACATTGGTGATCGTTGGGGAGGTGGTGCAATTGCGCGAGAAACTGGCGTGGTTTGAAGGGGCTCAGGGGCAACTCTGATTTTGAGTTGCCTGTTGCGAAAAGATCGCAGCCTTCGGCAGCTCCTACAGGGAATCATGTCATTCTGTAGGAACTGCCGAAGGCTGCGATCTTTTGCTTTTGTGCTTTCAGACCCTGCGCCAAACACCTTTCCCACTCAACCGCTCCCGATCATGGGCCGCGGTGAAATCCTGCTCTGGACCTTTTGGCACAATCCCGGTCGGGTTGATGGTCTTGTGGCTGCCGTAGTAGTGATTCTTGATGTGGGTAAAATCCACTGTCTCGGCAATCCCCGGCCACTGATACATCTCCCGCAGCCAGTTCGACAGGTTCGGATAATCGGCAATGCGCCGCAGGTTGCACTTGAAGTGGCCGTAATACACCGCGTCAAAACGAATCAGTGTGGTGAACAGACGAATGTCCGCTTCGGTCAGGAACTCGCCGGTCAGATAACGGTTGGCGTCCAGCACCTGCTCCAGATGATCCAGCTCCGCAAACACATCTTCGAACGCTTCTTCATAAGCCTGCTGTGAAGTGGCGAAACCGGCGCGGTACACGCCGTTGTTCACTGCCGGATAGATCCGCTCGTTCAGCGCATCGATCTCACTGCGTAATGGTTCCGGATAGAAATCCAGACCGTTGCCGGTCAAGTCATCGAAGGCACTGTTGAACATGCGGATGATTTCCGCCGATTCATTGCTGACGATGCGCTTCTGCTGTTTGTCCCACAGCACCGGTACGGTGACGCGACCGGTGTAGTCGGCGGTATCGGCGGTGTAGCGCTGGTGCATGAATTCGAAATGGTCGAGTTTGTCGCCGGTAGAGCCCAGCGTCTTGTCGAAGGTCCAGCCGTTTTCCAGCATCAGCCAACTGACCACCGACACATCGATCAGGCTTTCCAGCCCCTTGAGTTTGCGCAGGATCAGCGTGCGATGAGCCCACGGACAGGCGAGGGACACGTAGAGATGATAGCGACCAGGCTCGGCAGCAAAACCACCGACACCGCTCGGGCCGGGCTGGCCGTCAGCGGTGACCCAGTTGCGACGCTGCGCCTGCTCACGCTGGAACGCGCCGTCCTTGCTGCTTTCGTACCACTTGTCTTGCCAGCGACCTTCAACTAACAAACCCATGTTCGAGACTCCTCAACCGATAAGCGTTGGAGAGGAGTCTATTCCGATAGGTTCGATAAAAAAGCGCAAAGGTTGAGGGGGTATGATCGATTAAATCGATTTGTCCCGAGCTTCCCAGTATTGCTGGGCGGTTTCGAACGCTTGCTCGCGAGTCTGGCCAAGGCCACGCAAGGCCAGCGCCATGGTGGAGATCAGGGCCATTTGCGGGTAGCTGTCGACCACATCGCCACGCCATACGGCCTTCAGATGCTCTGGCTCAAGCGATGCCGGTTTGACGTGGCGCTGGCTCGACAGTTGCGGCCATTCCTCATCCCAGCTTTCGCCGCCTGTGGTGCCGTACAAATGGCTGTCGGCATCCGGGTTAATCTCGATCTCGCCGCCATCGCCCTTGACCACAATCGCGGTGTCCCCGAGCAAGCCGCTGGCATCGCGATGCACAGCCTGATAACCGGGGTGGAAAATGCTTTGCAGGCCACAACGCGCGCCTAATGGATTGAGAATCCGCGCCAGCGAGTGGATCGGCGAGCGCAGGCCCAGGGTGTTGCGCAGGTCGATCATCCGTTGCAACTGCGGCGCCCAGTCCACCAGCGGCATGAACGCCAAACCGCCGTTGTCCAGGGCCGTGCCGACCTGCTGCCAGTTGCGGCACAGCGGGATGTTCAGTTCCTCCAGCAATTGCTCGCTGTACAGCCGACCCGCCGTGTGGGCGCCGCCGCCGTGCATGAAGATCCGCACGCCGTTCTGCGCCAGGCACTTCGCTGCTAACAGATACCACGGCAGGTGACGCTTCTTGCCGGCGTAAGTCGGCCAGTCCAGATCCACCGCCATTGCCGGGGGAGTCAAGCGCTCGCGCAAGGCCTCGGTGAAACCGGCCATTTCCTCGGCGCTTTCTTCCTTGTGTCGCAGCAGCATCAAAAATGCGCCGAGTTGGGTTTCCTCGACCTGTTCATCGAGCACCATGCCCATGGCGGAGCGGGCTTCTTCACGGGTCAGGTCGCGGGCGCCGCGTTTGCCTTTGCCAAGGATGCGCACGAACTGGGCGAACGGGTGTTCGGCGGGTGTTTCGAGGGTCAGCGCAGGGTAGTCGGTCATAAGCAATTCGTCGGTTTGGGCAGGCCCGCCAGTTTCGCGGCGAGTTTGGCGGGAGTGCCTTTGAACAGTCGGTTCAGGTGCAGGCTGTTGCCTTTTTCCGGGCCGAGTTTCAGGGCGGTGTACTTGATCAACGGGCGGGTGGCCGGTGACAGCTGGAATTCGGCGTAGAAACTGCGCAGCAGTTCGAGGACTTCCCAGTGTTCGGGCGTCAACTCGATGTCTTCGGCCGCCGCCAGGGCACTGGCCACATCGGCGGACCAGTCACTCAGTTCGACCAGGAAACCGTCCTTGTCCAGCTCGATGGCGCGGGCGCCGACCGTCAATGCATTCATAGCCAACTGTTGACCTTGTCGTGGTTGATCGACAGTTCGACGAAGGCCGGGTAATCGATGGCTTCGGCCCAGTCTGGAACGTCGATGGCCCGGGCCTGGGCGTCTTCGGTCAGAACATAGAGCTTGAGGCTGCGCGCGCTCAATGCGGTGAACGGTGCGGTGCCCGGCTGCAAGGCATAGGCCGCGTCGCCGGACAGCAGCAACGCGTCATGGGTGCCGATCACGCGCAGGCAACTGCTCAAGCGTTCGTCGCCGAAGGGGGAATGAGACAACACATGCAAAGTCGACATCAGAGGGTGATCACCTGGTCGTAACGGTCAATGAGGGCGGTGATTTCGTGGGCGGCCAATACCTGGGCTTCTTCCAGCGACAGGCCGCTGGGGTCCAGGCCACGCTGGGTGATGCTGTCGCCACAGGCAAACAGTTCCTCGACACCGAACATCGGCAGGGCTTGCAGGTTGGCGCTCAGGTCTTTCTGTTGCAGGGCCTTGGCGTTCTGACCGGCGGCCAGCTGGAACACGCCGTCATCGAGAAACAACAGGCCGATCGGCAGATCGAAAGCGCCCCCGGCCAGCACGATATCCAGCGCTTCCCGCGCGCCTGGGCCGGACCATGGCGACTGGCGGCTGATGATCAATATGGATTTGGCCATGTCATGCGCCTCCGAAACAGATCAGACGGTCGGCATCCTGCGCCGCGTCATGCAATTGGCCGAGGCCGGACAATTCCCACGGTGCGCCGACGGCTACAGCCTCACGCTGATAGCGCCTGGCTTCTTCCTCGTTCAACACGCCACGACGCAGCGCGGCGGCGATGCACACCACGCCATCGAGTTGATGGTCGCTGACAAAGGCGTGCCATTGCTTGGGCAAGTCCAGTTCATCCTGGGGCGTGACCACGCTGGCGGACGCGTTGTAGACGCCATCCTGGTAGAAAAACAGCCGGACAATCTCGTGCCCACCGGACAGCGCCGCTTGGGCGAACAGCAGGGCGCGGCGCGAGGAGGGCGCATGGGCGGCGCTAAATACGGCAATGGCGAACTTCATGACGGACTCGATCAGCGAAACTGCGGCCATGATAAAGCTTTATCGGCGGGGCGGCGAAGGGGTTTGCCACGCCTCTATGTAGGAGCTGCCGAAGGCTGCGATCTTTTGATTTTAAAAACAAGATCAAAAGATCGCAGCCTTCGGCAGCTCCTACAGGGATTGAGGTGTTAGCGCGGCATGTAACCCAACTGCCAACGCCGCGGAATTTTCAGCGACAACAAGCCCAAAGCAGCCGCCAACAGACCGCTGGCAAACAGCGCCTTGAGCCCAAAGTGATGCTCCAGCACAGCACCGATGACCGCCCCGGCAAACATGCCGGTCCACGGTATCAATTGCACGCGCCAGCCATTGCGTCGTTCGCCGAGCATCCAGCGCCCGAGACCTCGACCGAAGCGCGACAGGGCACCCGTCACGTAGGTCAGTCCGACCGGCAAACCATTCACTTCTTCCACCGCAGCATTGAGCATGCCCATCGCAATGATCGCTGCCAGCAGCGCAGGCAGTTGCTCGTCGTAAGGCCAGGCCGCGGCGGCGCACAACAGGGCGGCGATGCTCAGCAGCAGGGGCAGGGCCCGGCGTCCGCTGAGCCGGCTGACAACAATGCCCAGCGCATTGCCGAGGATGAACGTCGCGACGAGGATCACCAGGCGCAGGGTAAGTCCCAGATCGCCCGCACTGATGGCAACGGCCATGCGGGTGGTGTTGCCGCTCATGAACGAAACGAAGTCGCCGCTGGCCATGAAACCGATCGCGTCGGTCATCCCGGCCAGTACCGAAAGCATGGCCACCAGACTCAGGCCGATGCGCCCGCGCCATTTCTGCGTGTGCAGGTGACCGGGGCTGGCGTGGGGCTTGGCGGTGGATGGCAGCATGGGCGATCGATGTCCTTGAGCGATGACTAAGGTTTTATCCCATACAAGTCACAATATTCCAGCCAATCCATGCCGGCCATCTCCGCGACTTCCCGGTGTACTTCAAGGCGTTGCGCTTCGTATTCCTGGGGTGTGGCGGCAGTCAGTCGCAGCGTCAGCTCCCAGGCAAACAAACCCAGGTGCTCAGCTTCCGCTTCGAAGGCTTCATGCAAACGCTCATCGCGAAACTGCGCGAGGGTCTCGCCCTTGGCCTGGGCAAGCAAGGGGTTGAGGTTGTCGAGTTCGACGCGCAGTTCGGGACGTTCATCGAGAAATTTTTTCAGGGCCTGTTCGTGTTGCTGCTCGGTTGCCGCCATGGTCACTCCTTGAGAACGAATTACGAAGACTGTTTCTTGCTGGCCTTGGCCGCTGCTGCCAGACATTCGAGGGCAAACTGCTCGGTGTAGGTCATCTGGATCGGCGTGGTTTCGCCTTTGACGGTTCTTTCGCCGTCGAGGATGTAGCGAATCCGCTTGTCGGTGACGCCGATTCGCTTGGCGATCCAGGAAGGCGTCTGACCGATCTGGCTGATCAGCTTGTCGGCATATTCAGTGGTCGGTTTGTAAAACTCGGCGTTGGGGGTCATGGGGCTTCCAGTCAAAAGTGCGATGCAGCGTTATGGCGCGACAGGGTGCGCGAATCGTCGCGCGGTGTCGCTGTATAAATGAAGTAAAGCAGAACGATTCGCTGTGCCACGGTGATACAGTCCGCTTTTTCCTGATGAGTGAATGCAATGCGAATTCTGATGGTAGCGCTGGCCGCTGCCTTGCTGGCGGGATGCGCGGGCTCGGCAATGAACGATGCTCGCACCAAGGCCCCGTACAAAACCCTGAACTCGGACAAACCGGCCAAAGACGTTGCCCAGTGCGTGCAGTTTTCCTGGCAGGACGAATCGGTGTTCGGTGTTGATGCCGCTGCTTACCTGGAGCCAGCGGAGAAGGGTGGCACCACGGTTTACACCCGCTCGGCGGAGTCGTTCGTGGACGTGACCACCGATGCTTCGGGCACTGTGTTGAGCTACTACGCGCAACAGGACGACTTCGTTGCCAAGCGCCGGTTGGCGGCTTTGGCTACCTGTCTGTGACCTCATGAATTGACGCAGGACCTGTGGGAGCGGGCTTGCCCGCGATAGCGGTATACCTGTCAATATTTTTGTTGAAGGATAAATTGCAATCGCGGGCAAGTCCGCTCCGACAGGGTTTTGTGTTGAATCAGTAACTCAAGCGCTTCTGAAAGAAGAAATGCTTGTGCCCCGGCGGGTAGTCGGCGATGTGGCCGATCTCGCTATAACCGCATTTCTTGTAGAACTCCGGCGCCTGGAATTCAAAGGTTTCCAGCCACAGACCGACGCATTCCTTTTCCCGCGCCAGGTCTTCCGCCATCTGCATCAGCTTCGTGCCCATGCCCTGCCCACGAGCCTGTTCCGGCACCGCCAGCAAGTCGATGAACAACCACTGATAAAACAACCGGGCATAAACGCCGCCGACAATCTCATCGTTGTCGTCGCGTATCAGCAGCGCGATATGTTCCGGTGGTGGGCACGCGGACTTCGAGGTGTTATAGGCGCGCAACGGCACGAGGATCGCCTCGCGTTCTTCGTTGCTGGGGTTGTGCTTGCGTTCGATACGCAGGGTCATGGCTATATCCTTATGGCTGTGAAAGCGCAGCCTATCGCGGACAACGCCAATGTTCCATCACCACAACACCGGTGGAACCGTCGCCTTCGCGCAGATGTCATTTGTTGTGACGCGCCATTGCCGAGCGCGACTGATGAGGACACGCCGTGAACATTTTCGAAGCCTTGCGCGAAAGCCACGAACGCCAGCGGACCTATGCCAAGGCACTGATCCATACCAGCGGTGACACGCCTGAACGCGTCGAGGCTTACAAGCAGCTCAAGTCAGAACTGCAAGCCCACGAAACCGCAGAAGAGCGGCATTTCTACATTCCGCTGATGGAGTTCGACAACGGCGTCGACCTCAGCCGCCACGCAATCGCCGAGCATCACGAAATGGATGAAATGATGGAGGAGCTCGACGAGACCGAGATGTCCAGCCCGGCCTGGCTGGCGACCGCGAAGAAGCTGTCGGAAAAGGTTCATCACCATCTCGAGGAGGAGGAGCAGAAATTCTTCCAGATGGCTGGCAAGTTGCTCAATGACAAACAGAAAGAGACGCTGGCGGGGCAGTACGAGAAGGAGTACAAGGCGCAGCTTTCCTGAATTGGGCACACACAATTTTGTAGGAGCTGCCGCAGGCTGCGATCTTTTGATTTTGCTTTAGAAGATCGCAGCCTGCGGCAGCTCCTACAAAGTCAAAAGCCAGGCAAGCGCGCTGTGCCTGGCCAATGCCCGCCTTCCAGCGTCAGCAACAGTTCCTTCGCCTCCAGCCCCCCGGCAAACCCGGTCAATTTTCCCGACGCGCCAATCACCCGATGGCACGGCGCAATAATCGATATCGGGTTCTTGCCATTCGCCGCGCCCACCGCCCGCACCGCGCTCGGGTTGCCGATCTGTTCGGCGATCTGGCTGTAGCTGCGTGTCTCGCCAAAAGGAATGGTGAGCAGCGCCGCCCAGACCTTTTTCTGAAATTCCGTACCGACAAAATCCAGGTCCAGTTCGAAGCGCTGGCGTGTGCCGGCGAAATATTCGCGCAGTTGCTCGGCGGCGCGCATCAGGATCGGGCTGTCCGGCGCTTCGTTCATCGCGCCGAGACGCACCCGACCGGGTTTGTCGTTTTCCCAGAGGATGGCGACCAGTCTTGAACCGTTCGCCACCAGCTTCAACTCGCCGACCGGGGAGGCCAGGGTGGTGCAGGTGTAAGTCATGCCGCAGGCCCCGCCTGATTGTTGAACAGGTGTTAAGGATACTGCTTCGTCGGGGAGGCGCAATACGCAATCCCGACCATACTTGGCTACTGCTTTTGACGCGTTTTCCTACTTTAAAACAAGAAGAGACCGACTCATGAAGTACGAACCTTTTGCCAAATCGCTGATTGCGACCTCGTTGGCGCTCAGCTGCCTGACCGCCCATGCCGCCTCCGTGGCCCCGGCTACCGGGGAAAACGGCATGGTGGTCACGGCCCAGCACCTGGCCAGCCATGTGGGCGTGGATGTGCTCAAGAACGGCGGCAATGCCGTGGATGCGGCGGTCGCGGTCGGCTATGCGCTGGCAGTGGTGTACCCCGCGGCAGGCAACCTCGGCGGCGGTGGTTTCATGACCATTCAACTGGCGGACGGGCGCAAGACCTTCCTCGACTTCCGTGAAAAAGCGCCGCTGGCCGCAACCGCCAACATGTACCTGGACAAGGAGGGCAACGTCGTTCCCGATCTGAGTACCCGTGGTCATCTGGCCGTGGGCGTGCCGGGCACCGTTTCGGGCATGGAACTGGCGCTGTCCAAGTACGGCACCAAGCCGCGCAAGGAAATCATCGCCCCGGCCATCAAGCTGGCCGAAGACGGTTTCGTGCTGGAGCAGGGGGATGTCGATCTGCTGGACTACGCCACCGACATGTTCAAGAAGGACATCAAGGATTCCGGCTCGATCTTCTTGAGTAACGGCGAGCCGATGCAGGTCGGCCAGAAACTGGTGCAAAAGGACCTGAGCAAAACCTTGCGGGAGATCTCCGAGAAAGGCGCCGACGGTTTCTATAAAGGCTGGGTGGCCGACGCCATCGTCACCTCCAGCCAGGCCAACAAGGGCATCATCACCCAGGCCGACCTCGACAAATACAAGACCCGCGAACTGGCGCCGATCGAGTGCGATTACCGTGGCTACCATGTGGTTTCGGCACCGCCACCGAGCTCCGGCGGCGTGGTTATCTGTCAGATCATGAACATCCTCGAAGGCTATCCGATGAAAGATCTGGGCTATCACTCGGCCCAGGGCATGCACTACCAGATCGAAGCGATGCGTCACGCTTACGTCGATCGCAACAGTTACCTCGGCGACCCGGATTTCGTGAAGAACCCGATCGCCCATTTGCTGGATAAAAATTACGCGACCAAGCTCCGTGAAGCGATCAACCCACAAAAGGCCGGCGTGTCCAAGGACCTCAAGCCTGGCGTAGCGCCCCATGAGGGCAGCAATACCACCCATTACTCGATCGTCGACAAATGGGGCAATGCGGTCTCGGTGACCTACACCCTTAACGACTGGTTCGGCGCCGGGGTCATGGCCAGCAAGACCGGGGTCATCCTCAACGACGAGATGGACGACTTCACCTCGAAAATCGGCGTGCCGAACATGTACGGCCTGGTGCAGGGCGAGGCCAACGCCATCGCGCCCGGCAAGGCGCCGCTGTCGTCCATGAGCCCGACCATCGTCACCAAGGACGGCAAAGTGGTGATGGTGGTCGGCACGCCGGGTGGCAGCCGCATCATCACCGCGACCTTGCTGACCATGCTCAACGTCATCGACTACGGCATGAATATCCAGGAAGCGGTGGATGCGCCGCGTTTCCACCAGCAATGGCTGCCGGAGGAAACCAATCTGGAAACCTTCACCACCAGCCCCGACACGGTGAAAATCCTCGAAAGCTGGGGCCACAAGTTCGCCGGCCCGCAGGATGCCAACCACTTGGCGGCGATCCTCGTAGGCGCGCCGTCGCTGGACGGAAAACCGGTGGGCAAGAACCGTTTCTACGGGGCCAACGATCCACGGCGTAACACTGGGTTGTCGTTGGGTTACTGAGGGTTGTGTTTGGCGGGGGACGGACTTATGTTCGTCCCTTGCCCCTCTGAATTATCAAGGAAGGAATCATGACCACTGCACTGTTAATCATCGACGTCCAGCAGGCTCTATGCTCGGGTGAATACGAGTGCTTCGAGATCAATCGCGTGATCAATACCATCAACGACCTTTCGACGGGGGCGCGCACTGCCGGCGTTTCGGTGGTTTTGATTCAGCACGAAGAGGCGGACGGTCTCTTCACGTACGATGCGGCTGGCTGGCAACTGGCTGAAGGGCTGGAGACTTCGCCAGAAGACAAGCGCGTGCGCAAGACCACCGGGGATTCGTTCTATCAGACCAACCTGCAAAAGCTGTTGCCTAAGGAAGACTTCGAACGCCTGGTCATCTGCGGCCTGCAAACCGATTACTGCGTCAACGCCACTGTGCGTCAGGCGTTGAAACTGGGGTATGACGTGGTGCTGGCGAAGGACGCGCATTCCACCGTCGACAATGGCAACCTCACCGCTGAAGACATCATTGCCGAGCACAACAAGGATTGGGCGCACCTCACCGGTTCGGTGGCGCGGATCGACGTGATTCCGACTGCCAAAATCCGCTTCTGAAAACACCGCATCCCCCTGTAGGAGCCGAGCTTGCTCCGGGCGGCGTTCCGACGATGGCGGTGTATCAGTCGATGTAGATGCTGAATGTACCGACCTCATCGCGAGCAGGCTCGCTCCCACAAGGGGATTGTGCAAGCTGGCCAGATCACCTCAGAGGAAAAACAGCGACTCAGGGTGAGCCGAAGATATCGATCAACTCGTTCAGAAACGCACTGACCAGATCCCGCTGCCGCGCCGAATGCCTGACTGCCGCATGAAAGCCGACCTCATAGCGAAGTAATTCGGGATTGAGCGGGTGCAACTGTCCAAGCTGTTCATGCCGGGCCGCGTAATGTTGCGGCAGAAAACCCAGATGCTGGCCTGAGAGAATCAGTAGCGCGGCGCCGTCCATGCTGTCGGTGAGCACGGTCAGGCGTTCGATCGAAGTGGGTGCGGGCATTTCTGGCAGAGGGTGGCTCGGCCAGACCCAGTCGTAGTGGCTGACGTCCTCGCGGGTCAGTGCGCCCACTTGTTCGAACAGCGGGTGCGACGGCGCGCAATAGGCGATCTGGGTTTCCTGGAACAACGGGAAATAGTCGATGTTGGGCAAACGGTGCCAGAAATAACCGATGGCCAGATCGATGTGGCTGTTGATGATTTTTTCTTCCAGCAGCGACGACGACAGCTCGGTGAAGTGGAAGTACAGCCCCTCGTGCCGCGCCCGCAAACGGGCAATGGCCTGGCCGATTTTCCTGTTCGCCACCGGGTCGATTTGCCCTAGCAAACCGATGTTGATACTGCCCGAGACTTTGCGGTTGATGTGCTGCACCTCGACCCGAAAACCTTCGGCCGCCGCCAGCAAGCGCCGGGCTGCCTCAATGAATTGAGTACCTTTGGGCGTCACGGAAAACCCGCCGCGTCCGCGTTCGCACAGGCGGAAACCGACCCGCGCTTCCAGCGTTGCCAGTTGCGCGCTGATCGTGGGTTGCGTGGTGTTGAGAGCGGTTTGTGCCGCCGAGATGCCGCCCGCTTCGACGACGGTCAGAAATACCCGGATCAGACGCAGATCCAGCTCCGTTACAGTTCCCAGCATGGGGGCTCCCGATTCTCGCTTACATAGATACCGATCTATGTGAACAGTGTGCCTGCGATATTTTACTGCCAGAACTCACGCCCTACATTGCCGTGAAACCAGCGTCATCGTCAGCTTTTTCTGGAGTTTCACCTGATCTGGACGTCGTAGCGAGCGCTGTACCCACAAAAACAACAAACAACAGCATAGGAACAATCGTATGTCAGGTTCCCCAGTGTCTGCGCACGCCACCGAGGCGAGCGGCGGGTTGGCCATCGAAGGCCACTCCATCGATTACATTCCGGAAAACGAACGTCACGCCAAACTCAGCAGCCAGGGCCCATTCTGGTTCCTCGGCAATTTCCACTTCTTCACCATCTCCATCGGCTTTGTCGGCCCGAGCCTCGGCTTGTCCGCGCTGTGGACCATGCTCGCCGGTGCCCTGGGCATCATGTTCGGCACTATCTTCATGGCGTTCCACGGCTCCCAGGGCCCGGAAATGGGCCTGCCGCAGATGATCCAGTCCCGTGCGCAGTTCGGTTATCGCGGGGTGATCCTGGCGTTGATGGCGACGATGTTTGTGTTCGTCGGTTTCAACGTGGTGAACATCTCGCTGATCATGAACGGCCTGGAACATGTGTTCGGCATCGACCCGACCATCGTCGCCGTCACCGTGGTGCTGATCGGTGCGCTGTTGTCGATCTACGGCCACGACCTGATGCACAAGGCGTTCAAGTGGGCCTTGCTGGCGACCTTGCCGCTGTACGCCCTGGTGACCATCGCCCTGATGTTCGGTGCGGGTCAGGAAGGTGTCACGCCGGCGACCGATCTGGGTTTCAACTGGGTGGCCTTCGCCACGCTGTTCGCCATCGGTGCCAGCTACAACATTTCCTATGCGCCCTACGTGTCCGACTATTCCCGTTACCTGCCGAAAAACACCAGCCGGACGAAACTGATTGCGGCGGTGTTCATCGGCGCCTCGTTGTCGGGCAGCTGGATGATCGGCCTCGGTGCCTGGCTGGCGCAGCAATTGAACGCGGCGGATGCGCTGGTGGCGTTGAATCAGGTCGGCTCGTCGATGATTCCGGGGCTGGGCAATCTGCTGGTGATCGTTTCGGTGGCGGGCTTCCTGCCGATCATCGCGCTCAACACCTACAGCGCCATGCTGACGCTGCTGACCGGCGTTGACTCGATCAGGAAAATCACCCCGACGCCTCGTGCCCGGGTGCTGTCGATCAGCGCGATCAGCATCATCCTGTTGACCTGCGTGCTGTCGATCAAGGGTGACGGCATCGCGCTGCTGAACACCTTCCTCGTCTTGCTGTTGTACTTCCTGGTGCCGTGGACCGCTGTGAACCTGGTCGATTACTTCTTCGTGCGCAAAGGTCGCTACGCGATCCCGCATTTCTTCACGCCAAAAGGCATCTATGGCGCCTGGCAATTTCGCGGCATCGTCTCGTACCTGATCGGCTTCGCGGCCATGGTGCCGTTCTTCTACATTTTTGACGCCGCTGCCGGCAAAGAAGTGTTCGTCGGCCCGTTGGCACGGATGCTCGAAGGCGTCGATATCGCGTGGCTGGTCGGATTGCTGGTGTCGGGCCTGACGTATTACATCCTCAGTCGTTCGCTGGACCTCAACGCCGAGCGCCGGGTCATCGACTCGATTACCGAAAAGGACATTGTCGCCATGACTTATCAAACAGCGGAGCCGGTGCGTTGAACATTGCCAAAAACACCGTGGTCGCCTGTTGCCAACTGGCACCGAAAATCGGCGACCTCGCTTACAACCGCACCCTCACCGAACGGGCGATCCGTTCGGCGGCGTTGCAGGGCGCTCAAGTCGTGGTGCTGCCGGAACTGATCCAGAGCGGCTATCTGTTCGCCGATCGCAACGAAGCGCTGGCGCTGGCGGAAACCTGCGATGGCCCGACCCTGCGCCTGTGGCAAGCCTTGGCCCGGGAACTGAACATCATTGTGGTCGGCGGTTTCTGTGAGCATTTGCCCAACGGTGAACTGGCCAACAGTGCCGCGCTGATCGATGCCCAGGGTGTGCGCGCGGTGTACCGCAAGGCGCATCTGTGGGATGCCGAACGGGAAATCTTCACTGCTGGCGACGCTGCGCCGCCGGTGGTCGAAACGGTCCACGGACGCATCGGCGTGCTGATTTGCTACGACCTGGAGTTCCCTGAGTGGGTGCGTCTTCCGGCGCTGGCCGGTGCCGATCTGTTGTGCGCGCCAGTCAACTGGCCTGACGGTCCACGCCCGCAAACCGAGCGCCCGGCAGAGGTCCTGCGGGTGCAGGCCAATGCCTCGGTGAACCGGATGTTCATCGCCGCGTGTGACCGTTACGGTCACGAGCGCGGCGTGGGTTGGGTGCAGGGTTCGGTGATCGTCGATGCCGACGGTTATCCATTGGCCGGGCCGGCGGAGCAGGGCGGCGAACAGATTTTGCTGGCCACGCTGAACCTGGCTGAGGCGCGCAACAAACGCATCAGCGAGCGCAATGATCTGCATCGGGATCGGCGGCCGCTGTTGTATGAGTTGAGCAGTTCGGCTCAGTGATCCTGTGGACGCCATCCCGGCGCCTGTGGCATCGTCGAAACGACAGACCATGTTACGAACAGGATCGGCACGATGCAGGGGGATAATCAGCTGGGCATCGACCCGTCGATGGCGATGCTGCAAGCGTTCAACCGTTGTCTGCTGCAATTGGGGCGTCTGGCGCGGGAGCGGGGTGCCGCCGAGTTCATTGCCGACGGCTTGCAGGTGTTGCGTCAACAAGTGCCGTTCGCTTCGGCGTGGTGGGGCGAGATGTCCACCTCGGTCGCAAGCGCGCCACCGCAAAGCTGGATGCACGGGCGCATCGATCTGCCCGAATCGTTTGCCGGCGAATGGCAACAGAGTGCCGGCAGCGACAAGTTCTCCCATGACACCTTGAGCCGCCCCGGCGAGGTCATCCGCGACAGCGGCTTCACCGATCCCGATGCCGACGTGGACGCGTTCGCCCGACGGCATGACCTCTACCACCCGATGTGCATCACCTTCGAGCTGCCCGAAAGCGGCTTGATGTTTTTCGTTTGTCTCTACCGTGGCGGCGATGCTCCGGCGTTCAGCGACAACGAGGCCGGTCTGTTCTCGGCGTTCTGCGATCACTTGTTGCAGCTGTGGCGATTCCAGGTGCAGGACATGATCCGCGTCGACACCGGCAACGGTGCCAGCGAATTCGGGGTGGCGCGGCGCGACGGCGGTTTGCTGTATATCGGCGCCGGGTTGTGCGCGGTCATTCAACGGGAATTGCCCGACTGGAGCGGTTCCACGCTGCCCGCCGAGATCATCGCGCAATTGCCCAAGGCACCTTGCGTGATGCGCCTGGGACGCTCGGCGCTGACCCTCACGCCGAACGCCGAGCACGTCATCCTGTCGCTGGAAACACAACCACGCGGCGCGGTGCTGGCGCCTCGGGAACGGACCGCAGCGATGCTGTTCGCTGCCGGTCATTCCTATAAGGAAATCGCCAAAATCCTCGGCCTGAGCCCGGCCACCGTGCGCACCTACCTGCGCAATTGCTACTTGCAACTCGGCGTGAAGAGCAAGGTGGAACTGGGTTCAGTCCTGCGTTCGCAGGGTTCCGCCTGCACACCGCAACCGTAGGAAATCATAACCACCCCCCACTTTTTGCCTGACCCTCCTCATTTGCAGAGGTCCGTCCAGCCACCGCGCGCTATAGGGTATGCCCTGCATATCAAGGGCTTGCGCGGCCGTGTGGCCGGGCCCTTCAAAAACTATAAAAACAGAGGTGGGGCCAGTGATGTTTTCCAGGCTATTTATCGCCGTTGCCGGTGCAACGGCCGTTTCCTGTGTGGCGCTGGTGGGGTGCCAGAGCCAAAGTCCGACCAGCGCCGACATGGTCATGCGCAACGGTTATGTCTACACCGTCGATGGCAAGGATTCGGTGCAGCAGGCCGTTGCCGTCACGGGCGGCAAGATCGTTTATGTCGGCAGCGATGAGGGGGCAGCCTCATTCATCGGTGCACAGACGCAGGTGATCGATCTGGCCGGACGCATGCTGATGCCGGGCTTCATCGATGCGCACATGCATCCCGGCGATGGCGGTCGGGCCATGACCTTGTGCGACCTGAAATACCAGACGATGACGCGTAAGGATTTTCAAAAAGCCATTCAGGCGTGCCTGGATGCCGACAAGGACAAAGGCCAGGACGTGTGGCTTGAAGTCGGCAGTTGGGATCGCATGGGCATGACCGGCCTCGACGGCGATGCCGACAAATCGACCCTTGATGCGCTCAACACCAAACGGCCGATTCAGGTACGTTCCACCGACTTCCACACCGTGCTGACCAACTCCCGTGGTCTGGCAGTGGCCGGCATCGACAAGCACACGGTCAACCCCGCCGACGGCAAGTACGCGCGCGACAGTGCCGGCAACCCCACCGGCATCTGCGAGGACGGCGCGGCGGATACCATGGCCGCCGTGGTGCCGCCGGCGACCGATGCCGAGAAGCTGATCCAGAGCCGCGCCGCGCTCGACGCCATGCGCCAGCAGGGCATCACCAGTTTCTTCGATGCCTTGTCGGGGCCGGAGAATGGCAAGGCGTTCACCACGTTGCAGCAATCGGGCGAGTTGACGGCCCGCGCCATATTGTCGATCAAACTCGACCCGGCCGCCGCCACTGCCGACCCGGCCAAGACCATCGCCGAAGCCAAGGCACTGGCCACCACCTACGATCAGGGCGAAGCCCAGGTCGCGCCGGGCGTGAGCATGCGCCACGTCAAACTGTTCATGGACGGCATCATCAACGCACCGGCCGATACCGGGGCCATGCTGACCCCGTACCTGCACAACGCCGGCACCGAGAAAGCGCCGAAATGGACTGCGGGAAAAAACCGTGGCGAGCTGTATTTCCCGCCGCAGGTGCTCAATCCGCTGCTGCTCAAAGCGGTGCAGGCCGGACTCGACCCGCACCTGCACGCCACCGGGGATCGCGCGGTGCGTGATTCGCTCAACGGTATCGAATACGTGCGCCAGCAACTGCCCGGCAACGGCTTTCGTCCGACCATCACCCATGCCGAATCGGTGGACCCTGCCGACTACGGGCGTTTCAAGACGCTCGACGTGACCGCCAACATGTCCTTCCAATGGGCGCAGCAAGCGCCGTCCACGGTCGACGGCACCAGCGATCACCTGGGTGTCGAACGCTTCGCGCGCATGGAACCGTCGGGCAGCATTGCCCTTGCTGGCGGACGTGTGGCTTATGGCAGCGACTGGCCGGTCGATCCGCTCGACGAGTTCCTCGCACTGAAAGTCGGTGTCACCCGCTCGGGCGATCCGCAGAACCCGCACAGCTATGGCCCCAACTACGCAGGCAGGCTCAACGCCGACCCGGCACTGTCCCGTGCAGAAGTGCTGCGCACCATCACCCTCAACGCCGCCGAACAGCTCAAGTTGGAGAAAGTCGTCGGTTCGGTGGAGGTGGGCAAGTTTGCCGATCTGATCGTGCTGGACAAGAACTTCATGCAGGTGCCCGAGGATGAACTGGGGCGCAATCAGGTGTTGATGACGATGGTCGGCGGCAAGGTGGTGTGGGCCAAGGTGCCGTTTGTGGGGCAAGTCGCCCAAAAATAGATCTGGCCTGTCAGCCAGACACAATCCCTGTAGGAGTGAGCCTGCTCGCGATAGCGGTGTGTCAGACACAGAGATGCTGGCTGTGCCGCCGCTATCGCGAGCAGGCTCGCTCCCACTGGGGACCCGCAATACTCTGAATTTATAAGAAGAGAAACCCGTAATGACCAACGCCACAGACAGCCCCCAACGAAGTCTCCTGATCGAGACCCGTTCGATCGATTACATCCCCGAAGCCGAGCGCCACGGCAGCCTCTACAGCCAGTTCACCCTGTGGCTCGGCGCCAATCTGCAGATCACCGCGATCGTCACCGGGGCGCTGGCCGTGGTGTTGGGCGGTGATGTGTTCTGGTCACTCATCGGCTTGCTGATCGGCCAGGTATTGGGCGGCGCGGTGGTGGCGTTGCACGCGGCGCAAGGGCCGAAGCTCGGCTTGCCGCAGATGATCTCCAGCCGCGTGCAGTTCGGGGTCTACGGCGCGGCGATCCCGATTGTGCTGGTGTGCCTGATGTACCTCGGTTTCAGTGCCACGGGTGCGGTGTTGTCGGGGCAGGCGATTGCCCAGTTGATCAGCGTCAGCGACAGTGCAGGCATCCTGATTTTTGCCGGGTGCATCGCTCTGCTGACGATGTTCGGGTATCGGGTGATTCATCTGGTCGGGCGAGTAGCGAGCGTGCTGGGCGTCATTGCGTTCGTCTATCTGTTCACCCGTTTGATGACCCTCAACGACATCGGCCTGTTGCTGGAAAACCGCCATTTCGGCTGGAGCACGTTCCTGTTGGCAGTGTCGCTGTCCGCCTCCTGGCAGATCGCGTTCGGCCCTTATGTGGCGGATTATTCGCGCTACCTGCCGAGCAAGACATCCTCCTGGAAAACCTTCACCGCCGTCGGCCTGGGCACTGTGTTGGGCGCCCAGGCGTCGATGGTGCTGGGCGTATTCGCGGCGGCGTTGGCGGGGGCGAATTTCCGTGGTCATGAAGTGGCGACCATCGTCGGCCTGGGCAGTACCGGGGTGATGGCCTCGTTGCTGTACTTGAGCGTGGTGTTCGGCAAGGTCACGGTGTCGACCCTCAATGCCTACGGCAGCTTCATGTGCGTGGCGACCATCATCAGCGGTTTCCGCAGCCGCCTCGAAATCACCGCCGGCCAGCGCATGCTGTTCGTGCTGGTGATTGTCGCGGCGTCGACCACGCTGGCGCTGCTTGGACAGTATTCATTCCTGAACTCGTTCAAGTATTTCATCCTGTTCCTGCTGACGTTCTTCACACCCTGGAGCGCGATCAACCTGGTGGATTACTACTTCATCAACAAGGAGCGTTATGACATCCCGGCCTTGTCCGATCCGGCCGGGCGCTACGGTCGCTGGAACCTGTTGGGCATCGGCGTCTATGTCGTCGGCGTGCTGATTCAGTTGCCTTTCGTCGACACCCATTTCTATTCCGGACCGATGGTCGCGCAGCTCGGCGGCGTGGATATTTCGTGGATTGTCGGGCTGGTGGTGCCGGGGATTCTGTATTTCCTGCTGGCCCGGACATCGGCATTCGGGATATCCGCTGCCGAAGTTCAAAGGCCTGAATAAGATACATCCTCAATAGCGTCTACACTTGCTGATCAGCCAATGCAGGAGCACGGCTTGCCGGCGATGGCGATCTTGAGGACGTCATCGCCGGCAAGCCGTGCTCCTGCAAAAAGCGATTCTTGCACTTCCACAGGGGGCAGCCGTTCATGGATGTTCTCGCACCGTTCTACCAATACCTGTTCAGGTGGGTGATCGCACCTGTCAGCGAGCAGTTTCTCGGCCTGTTCGACCTCAATGGCCGTCTCTGTGTGGCTTTCCTCTTCGTCTCCTATGCCGTTGCCTACGCTCTGTTCCGTTTCAGGAAGGCTCGCGGGCTGACCGATGCACACACGTTCTGGCAGTTCATCGGCGGCAACCTCGTGCATTTTCATCCTTCGGCGTTGCTCGATTACCGCTACTACTTTGTGCGCGCGATCCTCAAAGTCATGCTGGTGGTGCCGATTGTCGGGCTGGTCGATCCGTACGTGCTGCGCTCCGGCGACTACATCCGATTTTTCACTCACCTGTGGGGCGCGCGGGTGCAGGTCGAGGAACATCTGGCGCTGTCATTGCTCTACGGGCTGGGCGTGTTTTTGCTGCAGGACTTCATCCATTACTGGGCGCACCGCGCTTATCACTCGCGCTACCTGTGGGCCTTCCACAAAGTCCATCATTCGGCGCCGGTGCTGGTTCCGGTGACGGCCAGCCGCGTGCACTTCATCGAGAGAATGGTCGAGCGGCTGATCGACATCGTGTTCATCAGCGCGTTTGCCGGCGTGTTCTGGTACACCTGCGGCGGGGAGATCAGCCGCTATACGCTGTTCGGCGTGACCTACATGGTGTTCATCCTCAACGCACTGGCGGCGAACCTCCGCCACAGCCATGTCTGGCTGTCGTTCGGTCCGGCGGTCGAGCATGTGCTCAACAGTCCGGCGCAGCACCAGATCCATCACAGCGATGCGCCTCGGCACATGAACAAGAACTTCGGCCTCAACCTGTCACTCTGGGACTGGATGTTCGGCACGCTTTACGTCACGCAGGCGAAACCCGAGGCCATCCGCTTCGGCACCGGTGAGGCGGACCACGAGCGTTACCTGACGCTCTATAGCCTGATCGTGACGCCGTTTGTGGAGACGGCGCACAAGTTCCGCCAGACAGAGCGTGCACCTGAAGTCAGCGCTGCGGAAGCTTCCAGCGTTCACGCAACTGCTCGTATTGCGCCTCGGGCAGTTGCACCAGCAGCGGGGACTGGCGCGGGTCCAGCCAGTTGAACAATCGCGCAATGTTTTCCGGGGCCATGGCGGTGCAGCCTCGGGTCGGCGTCGTCGGGGCGCGCCAGATGTGGAAGAAAATGCAGGAGCCGGCGCCGGGAGATGCCGGCGTGTTGTGCTGGATGAAAATCCCTTGGCGATACAGATCGTCCTTGCGTCGCATGCGTTCGGCGCTGTTCCAGTCTTTCGCCACGATTGCGCCGTCGACGAGTTGGTTGTAGCGCGCCGACTGGCTGTCATCCACGCATTCGATGGTCGGGGTCAGCGCGAGATAAGGCAGGCGGGTGTTGGCTGAAGCGTCGTAGCCGAACGCTGTTCCCAGTTTGAACATCCCGGCCGGGGCTTTGTCATCGCCTTCCTGTTTGATGGGGCCTTGGGGTTGATCGACGATTTGCAGGCCCTTGCCCCAGCCCATGCCATTTTTCCCGAGCACCACGGGAAACGCGGCTTCGAACTTTTCAAAGCGGTCGCCGTGCCGTTCATAGCGCTGGGCGATGCCCTGGATGTCATCCCAGTTTTTGCTGGTGACGACAATCAACTGATCGCTGCCGTCGAGTCCCTGGGCCATGGCTGCAGCGGGCAACAGCAGCATCAGCAACGACCAAGCCCCGATCAGGCGCTTCATGGCGTAAGCGGCGTAATGGGGAAATCCATGACGGTCTTCAATGCCGGCTCCGGACTGTACGTGAAGTGCCACCACTCTTTGGCGTAACCGCTGAATCCTTCCTTCTCCATCGCACGGCTGAGTCGCTGGCGATTGTCCTTGGCTGCCGCGCTGATCAGTGATGAATCGGTGTGCGCGCGCTCATCAAAACAATCGAACCCGGTGCCCATGTCGACGGCGCCATCGTGCCAGCGCTGGCCATAAGGCGTGGTGCAATCGACCGCTGTGGCGGCAGGCGTCCAGGTGTCGGCGGGCAGGGCGCCCGGGCCGGTCATGGTGAGGTCGACCGTGTTGCCACGGGAGTGATTGGACACCCGCGCCACGTAACCCAGACGCCAGAAGTCCTGCTTGTCTACCCGTGGATAGAATTCAGCCTTGCGCGGGTCGCCCGGTTCCGCGGCGAAACGGCCCATGTCCGCGACTGCCCGAGCGGGGCGATAGCAGTCGAACACCTTCAAGCCGTAGCCTTCGGCTTTGAGTGCCGTTTGTACCCGGGCCAGTGCCTTGGCTGCATCCGCTGACAGCAGACACTCGGCGGCCTGGTAACCGTCGAGCGGATGTCCGGTGAAGTTGTGGGCGCTGGCGTAGCGGATATCCTGCTCGATGCCCGGATCGATCGTGCGCAGATACACCATGTGTTCGGGTTTCGATTCGTCGGCCATGCACGGCGTGGCAAGGCTCAGGCACAGCAACAACAGACAGGGTGAACGCGACATCGCAAACGGCTCCATGCATGACCAGTCACCTCATCATGGCTTGAAACCCGCTCCACCTCCATGAAGTTGTTGGTCGGCATGATAAGACGAGCGCACCAACGGACCGGACGCGACGTTCTTGAAACCCATGCGCGCGCCTTCCTCGGCGAACCAGGCAAACACGTCCGGATGCACGAAACGCTGCACCGGCAAGTGGCTGCGCGATGGTTGCAGGTACTGGCCGAGGGTGAGCATGTCGATGTCGTGCTCGCGCATGCGCTGCATCACCTCGATGACTTCCTCGTCGGTTTCGCCCAGGCCCAGCATCAGTCCGGACTTGGTCGGCACCTTCGGCACCCGCTGCTTGAAGTTCTGCAACAAGTCCAGCGACCACTCGAAATCCGAACCCGGCCGCGCGGCCTTGTACAGGCGTGGCACGGTTTCCAGGTTGTGGTTGAACACATCCGGTGGTTCCGATGCGGTGATCGTCAGGGCGACGTCCATGCGCCCGCGATAATCCGGCACCAGGGTTTCCAGTTGAATGCCCGGCGACAGCTTGCGGATCTCGCGCAGGCAATCGACAAAGTGCTGGGCACCGCCATCGCGCAAATCGTCGCGATCCACCGAAGTGATCACCACGTACTTCAAGCGTAATTCGGCAATGGCCACGGCGAGGTTGGTCGGCTCGTCGACATCCAGCGGCTTCGGACGTCCGTGGCCGACATCGCAGAACGGGCAGCGGCGGGTGCAGATGTCGCCCATGATCATGAACGTCGCGGTGCCACCGGAAAAACACTCGCCCAGGTTCGGGCAGGAGGCTTCTTCGCAGACACTGTGCAACTTGTGTTTGCGCAGCAGTCGCTTGATGCGGTCGACCTCGGGGGAGGTCGGCATGCGCACGCGAATCCAGTCAGGTTTGCGTGGGAACTCATCGGTGGGAATGATCTTCACCGGAATCCGCGCGACCTTTTCTGCGCCGCGCAGTTTGGTGCCGACTTCTACTTTGGCATTCATGGTGCGTTCCTTGTGCGGCAGGGTACAGAACCTGTGGGAGCGGGCTTGCTCGCGAAGGGGCCGTGTCAGTCGACATCAATATTGACTGACACGCCGCCTTCGCGAGCAAGCTCGCTCCTACAGGGTTTTTGTGTTGTGTGCTCAGTCGCGGTAGACCGGGAAGTCGGCGCACAAGGCGGCGGCCTGGCGGGCGACATTGGCCTCGATATCGGCATCGCCGAGGTGATCGAGGATGTCGCAAATCCAGCCCGCCAACGCGATGCTTTGCGCTTCCTTGAAGCCACGGCTGGTAATCGCCGGCGTACCGATGCGCAGGCCCGAAGTCACGAACGGCGATTGCGGATCGTTGGGCACGGCGTTCTTGTTCACGGTGATACCGGCACGGCCCAGCGCCGCGTCGGCGTCTTTACCGGTCAAGCCCTGACGGATCAGGCTGACCAGGAACAGATGGTTGTCGGTACCACCGGACACCACGTCATAACCCCGCTCGATAAACACTTGCGCCATGGCTTGGGCGTTGCGAATCACCTGCGCCTGGTAAGTCTTGAACCCCGGCTCCAGCGCTTCCTTGAAGCACACGGCCTTGGCCGCGATCACGTGCATCAGCGGGCCGCCCTGACCACCGGGGAACACCGCGGCGTTGAGCTTTTTCTCCAGTTCCGGATTGGCCTTGGCCAGGATCAAGCCGCCGCGTGGGCCGCGCAGGGTCTTGTGGGTCGTGGTGGTGACTACGTCGGCGTACGGCAACGGGTTCGGGTACAGACCGGTCGCCACCAGGCCGGCGACGTGGGCCATGTCGACGAAGAAGTACGCGCCCACCTTGTCGGCGATCTGGCGGAAGCGCGGGAAGTCCAGGGTTTTGGAGTAAGCGGAGAACCCGGCGATGATCATCTTCGGCTTGTGCTCGACCGCCAGGCGCTCGACTTCGTCGTAATCGATCAGGCCCGTGGTGGTGTCGATGCCGTATTGCACGGCGTTGTACAGCTTGCCGGAAAAACTCACCTTGGCGCCGTGGGTCAGATGGCCGCCGTGGGCCAGACTCATGCCTAGCACGGTGTCGCCCGCTTGCAGCAACGCCAGATAAACCGCCGCGTTGGCCTGGCTACCGGAATGGGGCTGGACGTTGGCGTAGTCGGCGCCGAACAGCTGTTTGGCGCGATCGATGGCCAGTTGCTCGACCACATCGACGTGCTCGCAACCGCCGTAGTAGCGCTTGCCCGGATAACCTTCGGCGTACTTGTTGGTCAGGCCGCTGC